>Ga0102938_10000416_pt1 | contig 31185 bp, 28 predicted proteins | sample SalPonR2_B_D2_MG_FD_84516 | JGI IMG/M metagenome (GOLD analysis project Ga0102938, IMG submission 84516) | Salt pond soil microbial communities from South San Francisco under conditions of wetland restoration - Salt Pond MetaG R2_B_D2_MG | ecosystem: Environmental > Aquatic > Marine >... | reverse complement strand
GTCATTACGCCTTTCAATTCCCCTGACGCGGTATTTTTTATCTGACAAATAATGTGTAAAAACACCATTCTCGTATTCATAAATAATGTCTGTAGTGTCTTCAGGCCTTGATTGGCCGATAAAAATTGTATTGGCATTTTTTTCTATAAAAGGCACATGCTGGTCATAATCCGGAAGAGATTCCAGCACACTCCAATTCTGATAATTGTGCAGGTTTATCCCTGTTCTGGCTGCATAATAGACTCCATTGTCTGTTCCAACCCAAATAGTATCATTATTGGTAGAAACATCATAGGTCATAATAGCATCGCCGCTCGAGCCCAGAAAGAAGGTGCTTTGTACTTCGCGCTCAGAAATATCAACAAGCACAAGCCCAAAATCGCATGCTAAAAATGCAGTATCGCCGGCAAAATGAATATTATTGACCGATTTGGCATTTAAGGATGTGTTTTGCTGGATATCAGGCAGGGTGAAAATCTCATCATGGTAAAGAAAATCAACCAGACCGGAGCTGTATCCTACCATTAAAAAGTCTAAACGGCTGTGGTATTTTATAGCCGATATGTTTACACCTGACAATCCTTCAACGGTTGAGAATTTTTGGAATTCGCCTGATTCTATATTGTATTTGAATATGGCATTGCTGGTAGCAGCAAAAATTTCATTGTCATTTCCGTCAATAAGCTCTACCTGCCGGTATGAAAAATGACTTTCCCAGTCGCCAATGTTGTAGCCCTGACCAAAAACAAAACTGATTTGACCTGAAAGCAAAATCAAAGTTGCGATGCAGTAATACAAAAACACTCTTCCCATAAATTGTCTCTTAACGGTTCAGTTCAATAACTCAATTTGGGTTTAAATATTTTATTTGCTGTAGTTTTCGTGCAAATAGTTAACAAATTTTTCAAAAGCTTTTCCCCGGTGGCTGATTTTATTTTTAAGCTCCAGATCCATTTCGGCAAATGTTTGCTGATATCCCTCAGGGATAAAAACCGGATCGTAACCAAAACCTTCGGCTCCTTTTGGCGTATCGATTACTTTACCTTCTACCACCCCTTCGAAGAAAAGCGGCTCATCGTCTTTCAGGAAGCAAATTACGGTTTTAAACCTGGCGCGACGATCTGCTTTTCCTTGTATTTCCCCGAGAAGTTTTTGAAGGTTTGCCTTATCACTTTTGGGTTCTCCGGCATAGCGGGCAGAATAAACGCCTGGAGCTCCATTGAGTGCATCAACTTCGAAACCGGTATCATCGGCGAAAACCGGTGATGATACTGATTTTTTTACGAACTGACACTTCTCCAAAGCGTTAGCCATAAGTGTAGTTCCTGTCTCGGGAATTTCTGTTTCATATCCAATATCATTTAAATTACGAATTAAAACCACGTCAGAGGCCAGTTTTTTTATTTCCTTGGATTTATGCTTATTGTGGGTCGCGAAAATTACTTCCATAAATATTTTTAATTATTTGATTCTTGAAAAAATTGAAGCGCAGTTTGCCTTCCCGGTATGGGCCGCTCTTTTATTCCCCATAGAAAAAACACATAAAAGAATGTAAAAAATAGTGCTCCAGCCTGTGTTTCTATGGTATCTTCATTCAGCATAGAAAGTATTACGATAACCAAATATATCAGCATAGGCAAATTCAACTTTTTGCGTAAACCGGCATAAAACGCGGGATAGAACAATGCCCACATAAAAACAACAAAACCAACAACACCAAACGTGAGCATAATTGTTAAAAACTGATTATGTGCACGAAGCCTGCGCTTGTGGATTAATTTGCTATTGGTTTCTTCATAATATTGATCGAAGGCATCCTGCACATCTCCAGTACCTACTCCAAATATGGGATTTGCGTTAAATATATTCCATCCGGCTTCGAGATAATAAATGCGTTGAATAATGGAATGCCCGCTGGGGTTTTTACCTTCCTCATAGCGCTCCAGCTCCCAGAAAATTCGGTATAAATTTGCGTAAAGATTTATTTTTTCAGCATATAAATAATTCGCTACCCCGTTTTCAATGGCCTGAACATCAGAATCTGTAAGTTTAGATACCCCTACAGAGTCTTTTGTGTAGCCTTTCGACGCCAAATAACGAATCAAGACATGTTTAATTTTGTGTCCAATTTTATCTTTACCGTCATATTTAAACTTGCTTCTTTTATTCCATTCCTTCCGCAACTCTTTTTCAGAAACATAAGCATAAACAAAATGCGAATTTTCGTAAAGGGTACGATTAAGGTGGTGTTTATACTTATTTCCATTAATTGTTTTTGCAGGCAGCTCATCAGCTTTAGGTACAATACGGTAATTATAGCGGGCCCACGAATGCACTACGAATGAAAGAACTATTAAGGATAAGCCTATAATTATACTGTAAACAATGAAACGAAACACCTGGTGATTAATCAGGTGGGTATAGTACAGGCTCATGCCAAATAATCCGACACCAAGCACAACAAATCCGGTAAGGGATCGCAACAAAGCCATAAACACAATAAGCCAAAGCACCGAGGGGATGGCCCAATAACGGAAAAAACGATCATTTTTTTCAGGGAAAACAGCCATGTAAATAAACACAAATATGACCAGGTTAATCATAAGCGCAAAGCGGATATGCGAAACTGCAAATGAAATTCCTCTCACAGTGTGATAACCGGCCATTCCCTTTGATATTAAAATGGCTGTACTAATAAAACTAGCCGCCAGAATAGCAATTCCGAACACCTTAAACACCAAACGCCATTGGTCTTTGCTCAAAGGTTTGGTGGTTGCAAAAATTAGCGGTAACGAAAGCAAGGGAAGTTTTACTCTGAGATCCCTGGCAGCATAATCAAAATTCTCGGTGTAAATAAGGCCAATGAAATGTATAATAATAATACCAAGAAACGATAAAACAAGCTTGTTGGAAAAGGCCTTTTTAAATTTATTCAGAATATTTTTGTCATACAGCCAATTGGCCAGCAGAATAAACTGCCCGATTGTCATAAAAGACCTTGACAGGGGCATTCCCACCAAAAGCACAATGATTCCAAAAATATGAATGTTTTCTCGTGTAAAATACTTCTGTACGGCTGTTTGCATTTAGACAAAGATAATATTTTGATACTTGGTACTTACAATCGAATCAGTTTAATCAACTCACACTACCTCAATAGCATTAACCGGGCATTTATCTGCTACCTGAACTATTTCTGGGTCATCAGGGTGTTGAAGTTTTTGTTTACCAGTCGACCTTAAATTCCCTGTTAAACAGGCTTTTCCGTCTTCTTCGTCCATAAAAAACACGTCCGGAAAAAGATCAGCGCAGATAGCGCAACCAATACATTTTTTACGATTAAGTAAAACTGTTTTCATTAAACGCTTCCCTATAGTAATTATTGTAATTTGGCATATTTGGCGGGCACAACCTTGTAGAGCTTATCATTTCTTCTGACCAATTCTGGTACAGGAATACTCACATAACTACCCTGCGGGGCATGATCAACGGGCTTTTTGTCGAGGCGCAATTCATCAACAGTCTTCTCTATTGTGCCGGTGGTAGGCCCCACAATAAGAATTTTATCATCCTTATTCAAATCTTTAGCCTCCAGTTTAAATTCAGCCACCCCAATTTTGCTAAAATAATTAGTTGTTTTACCCACAATTACTTTTCGCTCTGTAGCCTGCGAGCCATAAATATGGCTCCATTCCCCCATTTTTTGACCCAGGTAATAACCATCCCAAAAACCACGATTGAAAACTCGCTTGAGGTCGCTCATCCACCCATCGATTTTAGCCTGATCATAGCTCCCGTCAGCAATTGCTTTTACGGCAGCATCATATGTTTCTACAACTGTTTTTACATACTCGGGAGAACGAGCCCGTCCCTCTATTTTTAGTACTTTAACTCCTGCATCAAGTATTTTATTTAAAAAGCCAATGGTACATAAATCTTTAGGCGACATCAGATATTCATTATCCACACCTATTTCGTACCCGCTTTCGTTATCAGTAAGTGTATATGACCGGCGACAGGTTTGCATACAGGCTCCGCGGTTGGCACTTGCATTGAACTCGTGCAGACTTAAATAACACTTTCCGGAAATGGCCATGCACAGGGCTCCATGTACAAATATTTCAATGCGCAGCGGACTTCCGGACGGTCCGGTTATTTGCTGGTTTTCAATATTCCGGATAATTTCAGCCACCTGATTTAAATTAAGTTCTCTTGCCAGCACTGCAACATCCACATAGTTGGAGAAATATTTGAGTGCCTCAGTATTGCTAATATTCAATTGGGTTGAGGCATGCACCTCCATACCGAGTTCTCTGGCATAAAGCAATGCGGCCATGTCTGAAACAATTAAAGCAGATATACCAGCTGCTTTGGCCTTTTGCATTAAAATTTTTGTGGGTTTCAGGTCATGATCATAAAGCACTGTATTAACTGTAAGGTACGTCTTAACCCCCTTAGCCTCACAGCGCTTTACAACTTCAGGTAAATCATCCATTTGAAAATTGGCTGAAGAGTGTGCCCGCATATTGAGGTGCCCCACACCAAAATACACAGCATCGGCGCCGGCATCAATAGCAGTTTGCAATGCTTCAAAATTACCTGCCGGCGCCATAATCTCGATATCAGATCTTCTAATGTTGCGGTTATATAAAACAGTGTTACTCATATTTATTCCAAAAAATTTTTATCTGGCTAACAATTGCATCTGTATCTTGTTTCTTCATGCAATCGAAATGACCCTTAGGGCATTTTTCAAACCCAATTTTTGAACATGGCCTGCAAGAAAGGTCTTTGACCTCTGCAATATAATATTTATGCCTCTCGCCGGGCATATAAGGGTACATACCCAGTTCTGGCGTGGTATTTCCCCATACGCTAATAACAGGCTTGCTCAATGCTGCAGCAATATGCATCATACCTGTATCGGGTGTGAGCACAAGTTTTGAATTTTGAATGGCCCCGGCAGACCCGTCAATTGAGAGCTGTCCGCACTGGTTACTTACCGGCACATTAAGGTCTCTTACTATTGCGTCGGCGTTTTCTTTTTCTGCATCACCACCAATAAGTAAAACCGGTTTACCAGCTTTGTTCAGAACATGAATTAATGTTTCGTTGGGCATTTGTTTCGTTGCATGATTTGCCCCAAGCACTGCAACCAAATATCCGCTTGAAAAATCCGGCGGAAGTTTAAGAGATGGGGTATAATCAGCCGAAAAAAAGTAATCCAGTCCCTGCTTATCATTCTGAACATCGAATAGCTTTGTGGTTTCCAAATATCGGTCTACAATGTGTAAATCAGGCATTTTATTTAGCTTAAAACGCACATAGAGCCATTTTTTCCAGTTTAGTTTATTAAAAGTAAATGACATGCGATGCAGGGCCCTTTTCACCCGCATAGATCTTAAATTACGATGCAGATCAATTACATAATCATACCCCTCGTCCTGCAGGGTATTGATAATTGCGGACATATTATCTTCCAGAGCATGCACTTTATCCACATAAGGATTGGAATCCACCAGGGAACGAAATTTAGCTTTAGTAAGGTAATGCACCTCTGCATTTTCTACTTGCTGTTTGAGCATACGCACTACAGGGGTTGTAAGCACAATATCCCCGATTGAGCTAAAACGAATAACCAGGTATTTTACAGTATTCATAGGTTCGATGCTGGAATTGGGCCACAAAGGTACTAATAAATTTGGATCTGATACCAATGCAAAATAGCGTGAAGAAAAGAAAAGCTATCGTCGCAAAACTGATTCAGTGGCAGATTTGGAACAATTTACGACGATAGCCAATAAAAATTATATGCTCATTTCCGTGAGCACAATAATGTCGTTATTTTTTACCTGGATTACACCACCCGGAATATCAAAAAACTTTTCTTCTCCGTTGGTCGGGTGTACTTTTACTTTGCCTTTGGTTAAGGTAGAAATTATTGGAGCGTGATTATGAAGTACTTCAAAAGCCCCTTTCTTTCCAGGCACCTGAATTAAATCTATTTCGCCTTCAAAAAGCGATTCTTCCGGTGTAATGATTTTTAGTTGCATAGAGCATTACGCTTTTGATTCAGCAAGCATTTTCTCACCTTTTTCAATGGCTTCTTCGATGGTTCCCACCATCATAAAGGCGGCTTCAGGATATTTATCTACCTCGCCGTCCATAATCATTTTAAAGCCTTTGATGGTATCTTCAATTGAAACCAGCACCCCAGGGGTACCTGTAAACTGTTCTGCTACGTGGAAAGGCTGAGACAGGAAGCGTTGTACCCGGCGTGCTCTGTGTACCACCTGACGGTCTTCCTCTGAGAGTTCGTCCATACCCAGAATCGCTATAATATCTTGCAGCTCTTTATAACGTTGCAAAATTTCTTTTACCCGTTGGGTTGTGTTGTAATGGTCGTCACCCACAATTTCGGGGGTTAAAATACGAGAGGTAGAATCCAGCGGGTCTACAGCGGGATAAATACCCAACTCAGAAATTTTCCGACTTAACACGGTTGTAGCATCAAGGTGTGCAAAAGTAGTTGCAGGGGCAGGGTCTGTAAGGTCATCGGCCGGCACATAAACAGCCTGAACGGATGTAATTGACCCATGCTTGGTTGAAGTAATACGTTCTTGCATTTCACCCATCTCCGTGGCCAGGGTTGGCTGGTATCCTACCGCTGAAGGCATACGCCCGAGGAGGGCAGAAACCTCTGAACCGGCTTGAGTAAAACGGAAGACATTATCCATAAAAAACAAAATATCTCTTCCTTTGCCATCTTTTCCCCCATCGCGGAAATATTCAGCGAGTGCAAGTCCCGATAGAGCTACACGAGCACGAGCGCCCGGTGGTTCATTCATCTGACCGAAAGTAAGCGCCAATTTTGATTTTTTTAAGGCTTCAGGATCTACTTTGGAGAGGTCCCATCCGCCATTTTCCATATCTTCGGCAAAAGCTTTCCCATAATCAATTACACCAGCTTCGAGCATTTCGCGCAATAGGTCGTTACCCTCACGTGTCCGCTCTCCCACACCAGAAAAAACAGACACACCGCTGTAGGCTTTTGCAATGTTATTAATAAGCTCCAGAATAACTACTGTTTTACCCACACCGGCACCACCGAACAACCCAATTTTACCACCTTTGGCATAAGGCTCAATCAAATCAATAACTTTTATACCGGTGTATAAAATTTCTGTTTCAGTAGTAAGGTCTTTAATCTCAGGTGCTTCACGGTGAATCGGATAACCATCCGATTTATCAAGTGCTTTAATTCCATCCACAGGGTCTCCGGTAACATTAAACAACCGGCCTTTCACATCATCGCCAGCGGGCATCAGTATTGGAGATCCGGTGGCAGCTACTTCCATGCCCCGCTGCAATCCATCTGTAGAGTCCATTGCAACTGCCCGGACTGTATTTTCGCCAATATGCTGCTGCACCTCGAGCACCAAATTATTTTCACCTTCTCTGTCAATTTCAAGCGATTCATAAATGTCCGGTAGCTCTGTTTTCTCCTGATCAAAAACAACATCAACAACAGGGCCGATGATTTGTGATATTTTACCGATATTCTGAGCCATGAGTATAAATTTTTCGATTTATATTTTCACCAAAGCTTCGTTAAATAAAGTCTTCTTTGGCGTTTATTGTCAATATATAAATATGATTTAAAGATAAAAATTATATTACAAATTATGTTTGACGACCCATTAATTTTTTGGACAACTCATAAAGGCCGTCTTTATACTTTTCGTCTATGTCAATCTCTTCCAAATATTCAATTGCTTTTTCGAAGTGCTTTTTCATCTCATCTTCTGTCAATGATTTTATACCAAGCTTTTGGTATATAGCAAGCACACTTTCAATTTTTTCAGATTCTGAAATACTATTATTTCCAAGCAGCGAAGTAAGCTCGTCATGATAAGCTCCTTTGGCAAGTTCCAGGGCTTTGAGCAGCAAAAAGGTTTTTTTGTTGGCCGCTATGTCGCCTCCGATCTTCTTTCCAAATGATTTAGTATTACCAAACGCATCTAAATAATCGTCCTGTAACTGAAATGCCAGCCCGAGGTTTTCACCAAAGCAGTACAATTTTTTTGCACTCTCTGTATCAGCTCCACCGACAATGGCGCCAATTTTGAGCGATCCGGCAAGTAAAACTGAAGTTTTCAGGCGTATCATTTTTTTATAATCTGAAAGGCTTACCTCATCGTCAGTTTCAAAATCCAGATCGAACTGCTGCCCTTCGCAAACTTCTGCAGCGATTTTATTAAAAACAGTTAAAACCTGATTTATTTTATTGCTATTTAGCTGATTTAATTGCTCATATGCTTTTATAATCATTAGGTCTCCACTCAGTATTGCAGAGTTTAAGTTCCATTGTTTATGCACGGTAGTCTGATTACGTCGCAGTTCAGCTTCATCCATTATATCATCATGGATAAGCGTGGAGTTGTGAAATATTTCAATAGCCATAGCTGCCGGTATGGCATCCTGATATTTTCCACCAAATGCTTCTGCGGCCATAAGCAATAAAACGGGTCGAATACGTTTCCCGCCCATTCCAAGTGTATAAACTACAGGCTTTTGCAAATTCCCGGGCTCTACTGCCGGACTATAGCGGTCAATTTCATTACTGAATATTTCCTGTAATTCTTCAAAACTATGCATGATTATAAATTTTCGTGGAGACCATTTTTGATTATTTTCTTTAATCCTTCTCTAAGCGGGATTAAATCCCTTCCTAAAATCCTCTTCATTTCGGTATTATCAGGACGCCTTCTCTTCATATCTCCCTCTTCAAGCGGTGGTAAATATTTGATTTTCGACTTACTAGCGGTAAGCTCAATCACGGTCTGAGCTAACTCATTTATGGTAATTTCACGGCTACCCCCAATATTTATTACATCATTTATGACTTTCCCTTCGTAAAAAGCTTTGAGTGTACTGTCTACGTTATCATCAACATAACAAAAAGTTCTCGTTTGTTCTCCATCACCATAAATTGTGATATCCTCGTTATTGAATGCCTTGACTAAAAATTTGCTAATTACAAAATCAATAGATTGTTTTGGGCCATAAGTATTGAAGAACCGGAATATGGTATAACTTAAATCATATTCCCGGCAATAACTCCGCAAAAAGGCTTCACCTACATTTTTAACTATGGCGTAAGGTAAACGTGAATTCAATGGTGTAGTGTAAACATTTTGTGGTATTTCAACAGGTTCTCCGTAAATCTCAGATGAAGAGGAGAAAAACACCCTTTTGACGCCGGTATTTTTTGAAAGTCCCAATATATATTTTATGCCTTCAATATCACGCAGCACTTTTACGGGGAATTCCTGTGTTCTTTTTACGCCAACTACGGCAGCATAATGAAAAACATAATCAAATTTAAATCCAAGCATGATTTCGGAAATATCGCGATAATCATTTACATCGCACTTAATAAACTTCCAGTTGTCTCTGGGTGTTTGGGGTAATTTACCAATATCGCCGGTAGACAAGTCATCTACAATAACCACATAATTATTTTTATCGGCAATTAATTTTTCTGCAAGGGCACTACCAATAAATCCTGCACCACCTGTTATTAAAATCTTATACATGTTGTCTTCGATTTAATCTTATTAGTCAATTTCAAAAAGCTTAAAAAATGCTGGAAGCAGTGCATTTCTTCTACCGAAGTTATGCAATTCAGTAATTAAAAGCAATAATAATTACTCTGTATTTTTGGTTATCTGCGATCCATTCACCTTAAGGTCTTCGAGCTCAATTTCTTCATCTTCATCGTAAATATGAATAAGCGGCTCGCGGAAAGCGCGGGTCGTAATCATTTTCTCAAGCGTCAGTAACAACGTGGGCAGCAATAACAAATTAGAAAACATAGCAAAGAGCAGGGTTAGCGAAACCAATATTCCAAGGGCCTGCGTGCCTCCAAAGCCGGAGGCAGAAAAAATAGAAAATCCGAAAAACAATATTACACTCGTGTACATCATACTAACACCTGTTTCGCGAATTGCAGTAGTTACGGCTTTAGAAATATTCCAATCGAATGCATTCAACTCTTGTCTATATTTGGCTAAAAAGTGTATGGTATCGTCTACTGAAATACCAAAAGCTATACTAAAAATTAATATTGTTGACACCTTTATGGGGATGCCAAAAAATCCCATAATGGCGGCTGTCATGAGCAGCGGAATAAAATTAGGGATGAGCGAAATAACCACCATTCTCCATGAATAGAACATAAAAGCCATAAAAACAGCTATAAGTACAATGGCTATGGCAAGGGAAATAAACAAATTACGTATTAAGTACCTTGTTCCCTTTGAGTATATTACACTAGAACCTGTTATAATTACATCGTAATCATCGGGAGAAAAGACACTGTCAACCTCATTTCTAATTTTAGACTTTAGCTTTTCCATTTTTTCAGTACCCACATCTTTCACATTCATACTAATGCGTGTAATCTGGCGGGCAGTGTCTATGAAAGAGTTAATGAGGCTGTCACTCTCATCAGCATTGCGCAGGTATCGGGCAATACGTACCCGCTCGCGTTCTACCGGTAATTTATATCGCCTGGGATCTCCTCCCCGATAAGCCTGCCGCAGAAACATGGCGGCATCGGCGACCGACATTGATTTACTAAATTCAGAATATTCTGCAAGTCTTTCTTGTAAAGTATCAATTCTTCTCAGGTTATCGAGATCGAGCACGCCGTTTTTTTCTCGAGTATCAATCATAATTTCAAACGGAATTATGCCACCAAATTCTTCCTGAAAAAATTCGAGGTCTCGATACATTGGGTCGTTATGTGGGATATCGTCGATCATGTAACCTGTTGTATGCATCTGCGAAACACCAATAACAATTAGCACTAACACAACCCCTGTGGTAATATACACCTTTGGCCGATGCTTTTCTGTGATATGAACAAGCGTATCTATAAATCTTTTAACAAGTTTATTGTCCAGGTGCCTTACATGCCTACGGCGGGGCGGTGGAAGAAAGCTAAAAACAATAGGAATCATTGTGATGGCCAGAAAAAACACGCCAAGAATATTAATTGAGGCCAGTATACCAAACTCCACTAATATGGCACTAGTTGTTAAAATAAATGTGGCAAATCCAGATGCTGTAGTCAGATTGGTCAGAAAAATGGCATTTCCTATTTTATTGATTACCCGCTGCAGCGCTTTAATTTTATTGCCATGTTTCTTGTATTCGGCATGGTACTTATTTAACAAAAATATACTGTTGGGCACACCAATCACAATAAGTAAAGGCGGAATCATTCCTGTAAGAATGGTTATCTCGAAATTAAAAAGGGCTAAAAATCCAAATGACCAAACTGCGCCAATGGCCACAACCAACAACGAGAAAAAGACGACCTTAAAGGACCGGAAAAACAGGTAGAGGATGATAGCTGTAACAATGAATGCTAATATCACAAACATCCCGAGTTCTGCCTTAATTTTTTTCGAAATTTCGGTTCTCACATAAGGCAAGCCTGAATATTCCAGAGGTAAATCATATTTTTTTGCAAATTTTTTAGCCTGCGCATGTATGGAATCGACAATTGTAACACGTTCTTTACTGTTCAACACTTCTTGTCCCAGGGTAATGGCCATGAGATATGTATGGGTGCTGTCAACATACATTAAGTTTTTGTAAAAAGGTAGCTTGTGTAATTCTTGTGCAAGGCTGTCGAGTTCCTTCTGCGATTTAATGGTATCGGGGAAAACACGTTTACTAACAAATTTTTGTTCACGACGACTGGCCTTAATATTTACCACCTGACCAACCGAAACCACTTCAGTTATACCTCTAATATTCTTAACTTCACGCGATAGTTTTTGCCAATCATTAAATTTATTTAATTCAAAAAAAACAGAATCCTGCACGCCAATAATAAAGACATTAGCCCCTTCACCAAAAATATCCTTAAAGTAGAGATGCTCCTGGTTTGTTGTATCATCATGTGGCAACATCTGCGCATATTCATAGGTCATTTTTGCATCTTTACCTTTATAGGCCATAAATGCAGTAAACAGCGCAATAGCGATTAGAAAAGCGACACGATTTCGGAGAATTATTCTGGCAATATTAACCCACATTGATGATAAATTTCAGGCAAAAATAAACGATAAAGGGAGATAAACAAAAAACGGCATGCTTTGTCGTGCATGCCGCATAAAATATTTTTATTTTCCAAGGGCATTTGCCCCGCTCACAATTTCGGTAATTTCATTTGTAATAGCAGCCTGACGAGCTTTATTGTAGTTCAATGTCAGGTCTTTTATTAAATCTGTTGCATTTTCGGTAGCTTTATGCATTGCTGTCATACGAGCACCGTGCTCAGAGGCAACCGAATCGAGCAGCGCACTATGAAAGCTAATCTGCAAAATTTTCGGCATCAAATCCATGACAATTTCACCGGCGGTAGGTTCAAGAATATAATTCGGATCTGCTCCCTCTTCATTACTACCTATTTCGACCGGTAAAAAGGTTTCATGTGTTACCCTTTGTACAGCTGCATTCTTGAATCCATTATAAAACAAAGCTACTTTATCAAATTCCTTGTTAAGGAAAACATCAACAATCTCATTGGCAACTGTTGCACTCTCTTTAAACTGACTATGGTCGAGCAAATCATCCATATTCTTCCAAACCTGAAAGCCTTCTCACTTCACAATTTCGTCTCCCTTTCTTCCAATTGTAAGAAACTGTATTCTGTCTTCTTCCAACAAATCGTGATATTCGTTTTTTACATGGTTTATAGCAGCCTTGGTCACCTGATAATTAAAGGCACCACAAAGACCTTTGTTTGAGGTAAAAAGTACGACAAGCATGTTATTAGTCTCACGGTGTTCTGTGAGCGGACTTGTAATATCTTCTTCACCAGCAGCCGCAATTTGCTCTGCAACCTTATGTAAAGCATCGGTATAGGGTCTGATTTTGAATATGGCATCCTGAGCTTTTCGCAATTTTGCTGCAGCGACCATTTTCATAGCAGAGGTAACCTGTCTTGTATTCTTTACTGATGCAATTCTTGTACGTATCTCTTTTAAATTGGCCATAATTGTGCCTCTTTTATTATTCTACATACTTATCTGCAACCTCTTTGGCAATTTTCGTCATGGTTTCTTTTGCCTCATCAGTTAATTTACCTTCACGCAATGTTTTCAGCACATCATCATGTTGCGATTCCATCAGATTTAAATAGTCTTTAGTAAACTCTTTAACCTTTTCGACCGGAATTTTATTAAGCAATCCTTTTGTCCCACAGAAAACAAGTGCTACCTGATGCTCTACTTTATAGGCATTGTACTGGGGTTGTTTAAGCAACTCAACATTACGTTTTCCTTTATCTAAAACAGCTTGTGTTGCAGCATCAAGATCGGAACCGAATTTAGAAAATGCTTCAAGCTCGCGATACTGAGCAAGATCAATTTTCAGTGTCCCTGCAACTTTTTTCATCGATTTAATTTGGGCGCTACCTCCAACACGTGAAACCGATATACCTACATTAATTGCAGGCCGTACTCCTGATAAAAACAGATCGGATTCCAAAAATATTTGCCCGTCGGTAATGGAAATTACATTTGTTGGAATATAAGCAGATACGTCTCCTGCCTGGGTTTCAATAATGGGCAGGGCAGTTAAACTACCCCCTCCTTTTACTTTATCCTTTATACTATCAGGCAAATCGTTCATACTTTGTGCAACTTTATCGGACTCGATAATTTTGGCAGCGCGCTCGAGTAGACGTGAGTGCAAATAGAACACATCTCCAGGATATGCTTCTCTACCAGGGGGGCGACGTAACAATAATGAGACTTCGCGATATGAAACAGCTTGTTTGGACAGGTCGTCGTATATCACAAGTGCATGCCGGCCGGTATCTCTGAAATATTCGCCAATGGCGGCACCGGCCATCGGGGCATAAAATTGTAAGGCAGCCGGATCAGCGGCGTTGGCAGCCACAATAACAGTATAATCCATGGCGCCGTATTTCTCGAGTGTGGCAGCCACGTTGGCCACAGTAGAACCTTTTTGTCCTATTGCCACATAAATACAATATACGGGTTCTCCTTTATCGTAATTTTCTTTCTGATTAATAATTGTATCAATTCCAACAGCTGTTTTTCCGGTCTGGCGGTCTCCAATAATCAGCTCACGCTGCCCCCTTCCGATTGGAATCATAGAGTCGATGGCTATAAGTCCGGTTTGTAAGGGCTCATTAACTGGTTGCCGAAAAATGACACCCGGGGCCTTACGCTCTATTGGCATTCAAAGGTTTCTCCTGCAATTTCTCCTTTACCATCTATAGGCTCACCAATGGTATTTACAATGCGTCCGAGCATTTGTTCTCCGACATTTATCGATGTAATACGGCCGGTTCGCTTCACTGTATCGCCTTCTCCAATATCTCCGGTAGGTCCCATAAGTACCACTCCGACATTGTCTTCTTCAAGGTTTAATACGATACCCTTTGTTCCATTTGCAAATTCTACCAATTCATTGGCTTTTACATTTTGCAAACCGTATATCCGGGCAATTCCGTCACCAATAGTTAACACTGTGCCCACATCTTCAAAACCGGATTCTGAGCTAATTCCGGCTATTTCTTTTTTGAGAATTTCCGAAATCTCTGCAGGTTTAATTTCAGCCATTGTATTTAGATGTTTTAATTTTTATTAGATAATTGGTTTTTTATGGCTCTGAGCTGACCGCTAACCGAATTGTCGAGTTGCTGATCTCCTATGCGCAGCACAAAACCGCCGATCAATTTCTGATCGGTATATGTTTCAATTTCACTGGTTTTTCCTGTTTTTTCTTTTAATAAATCGCCGATTTTCTGAATAAATGCCTGATCAAATTCTATGGCAGAGGTAAACTCTACCTTCTGGATATTAGCGTAATCCTGATAAAAACCGATAAAAGCACGTATAATTTCTGCAAGATATTCTTCCCGGCCCTTTTCAATTAATAGATTAAAAAAACCTGTGATGTCATCATGAAGTTTTCCCTCAAAAAGCGATTTAAATATTGACTTTTTCTTTGAAGCAGCAATTACAGGGTTATCAATTAAAAAACGAAAGTCCTCATCCTGTTTAATAATCTGCTGAATACTCTTCAAATTACCGGTATAGGCTTCAAGGTTCTTTTTTTCAAGACCTAATTTAAAAAGTGCTTTGGCATATCGACGTGCTATAATACTGTCATTCATAATGACTCCGGATTAGTTGGTTTTAATATCATTTATATAACGTTCTGCCACTTCTTTTTGCGTATTTTTATTATCGAACTCTTTCCTTAAAACCTTTTCTGCAATTTCTACAGAATAATTAACAATTTCATTTTTCATTTCTGCAAAGGCCGACTCCCGTTCGGCAGAAATTTCTTTACGGGCTTTTTCAATCATCTGGGAGGCCTCTTTTTTAGCACTTTCACGCGCTTCAGAAATAATCTTATCCTGGGTATCACGCGCTTCTCTGAGAAGGTTTTCTCTTTCCAGCTTAGCCTCTTTAACTAATTCGTTGTTCCTGGCTTCCATCTCCTTCATTTCCTCGCGGGCCTTATCAGCAGATTGAAGCGCCTCGTCAATAGACTGATCGCGTTCACGAAGTATTTTCAAAATAGGCTTCCAGGCAAAACGTCGCAAAACATACCATACAATAAGGAATGCAACAATTGTCCAAAAAAACAGACCTGCTTCAGGCATTATAATTTCCATAGCTTTGGATTTTTGAGTTTTTAAAAAGGCCCGAACGGCCAATCGCCGAACGGCACCTGTTAAATTTCACCTTTATACAAAAAGGATAAGGAAACTCACAGCAATGGCAAAAAAAGCAACACCCTCAATAAGTGCCGCAGAGACAATCATATTTGAACGAATGTCGTTGGCTGCTTCGGGCTGGCGTGCAATAGATTCCATTGCTTTACCTCCGATTTGGCCAATTCCGAAGGCTGCGCCAATAACCGCAATACTGGCTCCGATAGCGGCACCGAATTTGGCGAGTCCTGCGCTTGCTGCAAGTAATACTGATAATGATACCATAATCTTTAATTTTAATGATTTATGAATGATGTTCTTCCACCGCCATTCCGAAATAGATAGCTGAAAGAAGCGTAAAGACAAAAGCCTGAATAAAAGCAACCAATATTTCGAGCATCATCATGAATACCGCAAACAACATCGATACTGGCGAAACAATAAATCCTATTGCAGGAGCTATCGATCCAAAAATAAATATTAATGTAATAAATGCAAGTAATACAATATGCCCGGCTGTAATATTAGCAAATAAACGTATAGCAAGTACGATTGGTTTTGTAAAGACACCAATAAGCTCCACAAAAGGCATCAATGGTATAGGTACTTTAAGCCACCAGGGTACACCAGGGGTATTGAAAATATGATTCCAGTAATTCCGGTTTCCTTTTATGGTGGTTACACTGAATGTCATCAAAGCTAAGGAGGCTGTAACGGAAATATTCCCAGTTACATTGGCACCAAACGGGGGAATCGGGATAAGTCCAAAAAGATTGGTAAAAAAAATGAAGAAAAAAATTGTAAGGAGGTAAGGTAAAAACTGATCTTTCTTTTTGCCAATTGTAGCTTCGGCAATTTCGTCTCTGATAAAAACAATCAGGGGTTCTACAAACGACAATAGACCGCGTGGGGCTGAATTAGGATTTTTTTGAGCTATTTTAGCGGCCCTTAAAAATACAATCAGTAAAAATATTACAGTAACAAAAACACCAACTATTACTTTTGTAATTGACAAATCGATTAATCCGCTTTCGTAAACATTACCCTGATCATCAAACTCAACAATTTTTCCGGCATTGACTCCTTCCTCTGATATTTTAAAGTTTTTATAAGCTGCATGCCCATGATGAAATTTACTGGACATAAACACATGAAAACCACTTCTTTTACTATATAAAATAACCGGCAAGGGTACTGAAACATGTTGCCCTTCTGGTGTGGTAAGAATGTGCCAGCTATAATCGTTTACGATATGTCCAACAATAACCTCTTTAACATCCAGTTCTTTTTCTTCAGAAACCTTGTGTTTATCTTCTGCGGCAATAGATGCAAAAACAAAAAACACCGTAAAAAGAGATATAAGAAATGCACGCATGATTGTAGAGTTATTCAAATTTGTTGATGAACAAATTTAGAAATAATTAAAAACAAATCGAAGTACATAGAGGAATTAATATGCTTTTACGCAAAAAAAGAAATTGAAAGGGTTGAACCACAAATGAAAAGAAAATCTATACCTCTAACTCAGGGGTTACTGAAATAAGCTAAAAAATATTTTGGGATATAAATCACTTGTAGAACTCAGAATAATAATCTCATAAAACCACAGTCTGCCATTTTTTAGTCAGGAATCAAACGGTTTGTTTTAAGGGTCATTATTCAAGGATAGCCAAAAAACATGCCTTAAGACAGCAAATTTTTACCCAGGATAATAGCTTCACCTTTACCATTTTAATGCGTAGAAGGAGCTACGTACTTTAACATGATGAGTCAAAAACAAACACCCGATAACACCCTGTATAAAAACAAACTGGCAAACCAAAAAAACGAACCATTTTTATTTGTAAGTTGATCTGTAAAAGTTTATCAAAGGATTTTTTTATCTTGTGCAAAACAAAATCAGTGCTTTATGAGGGACACCAATATTAAAATTGTAACCGACTGGACATTACCAACCCTGTTAGAAAAGCTGGAAAAAGGCGAAATAAAAATTCCACGTTTTCAGCGCGACTATACATGGGAACGCCCTAAGGTAGTACTTTTACTAAATAGTATTTATTTACAATATCCAATTGGTACTTTTTTCTTATGGATTGCTCCGGAGAAATACAAAAATTTTATTCATACCACCGAAGATTTGCAAATACCCCAAAACAATACAGACGGCAACACGCAATTCATTTTAGATGGCCAGCAAAGAATACTATCGTTATACATGGCTATGAAGGGTTTAAACAATAATAGCGGGAATTATGCACAAATCTGTTTTAATCCGGCAGCCGAAACATTCCGTGTACCGCGCCGCAAGAATGAAAAATATGCTTTCCCGGCCTGGAAAATATTCGACGAACCTGCTTTTAATGAAATAGCGGAAAAACTTAAATCTGACTCAAAAAGAATTTATGACAGCTGGATCAATGTCAGAGAGATATTGATGAATTATCCGGTAAGTGTTGTAAAAACCCTCAATTACGAGCTCGATGAAGTGGTTGAAATTTTTGAACGCATTAACCAGGGTGGCAAACGACTCACGTCATTTGATTTGGTACACGCCACAACCTGGTCTACCGATTTTGATTTGAAAGAAAAGATTGAGGAGGTTAATAGCATTCAAAAGATTGAAAAAGCCGGCGGTCTCACAGAAAAAGTATTTACCCATGCCCTCGCTCTTAATGCTTTTGATGACTGTCGAAGTTCTTACCAGTTAAAATTAAACCCGGAGTTGGCCAAAAACCTGTGGCACAAAACCCAAAACGCCATAAGCAGGGCAATAGACCTATTACATGATATGCGTATCACAACCGGTCTGGGCGCCTATCAAATACATATCATAATTTTACAATATTACTTTTTTAGAACAGACCACACCTCAATGCCGGAAGATGCCCGCAAAAAAGTTGAAAAATGGTTTTGGGACGCACGTTTTAGCAAACGTTTCAGTAAAAGCACTTATACAACAATAAAAGACGATGCGCAATGGATCATCGGTCTGGCCGGTGAATAACAACAGCACCTAAACCTTTACTTTAAGTTAAAATACAGGTCTCACTTTTCTGAGACCTTTTTTATGCCCAGTTTCCGGGAAAGTGAGACGACTATACTGTTTTTTGAGACCATGAGCTATTGCAATTCTATTTGTTTTGTAGCGAACAATAAAATCGCTACTCTATGAACAAAAAAGCAACAGGCACCATTTTTATAATTGCATTAATGATATCCGGATGCTCCTCAACAAAAATGGCCGATAAAAAATGGCAACCAACATACCGTATTCAAGCTGGAATAAACAAAGGTGGAATTGTGGAAAACACAGAATTCGAAAACTCGAAGGAGATACCAGTCGATGCCTACAGCGGTGCGACAAGCCTCGGGGCCAATGCCGGAGCACATATTTCGCTCCCTGTAGGAAAAAACAGCATTGAATCCGGTTTAGACTTCATGTTAAACCAACAGAAATTTGAATACCACGACGAAGCAAACCAATATAAAGGAACAAGCCAAATAATGACCTACCAAATAATGTTTCCAGTGGTTTACAGTATTGGTTTTTTCAAAAATATCCAACCCGGGGGGCTGTTTCAGGTTAAAGTTGGTTACCTGGCTCAGTTAAATTTTTTGCATCAGGTAAAAAAATCAGGATCCACCCCACAATATGACAATAATTCATATTCAGGAGGTTTCACCGCTGGTATAGCCAGCACGCCATTTAAACTAAAGAATGGAAATATGCTTGGTTTCTATTTTGATGTGTACCGCGGTGGCCAGGTTTATAAAGATTTTTACAACAAAACCAGTTATGAAGAACCCGGTTCAGCATTTATAAAAACCGGCATCATATATCATTTTGGGAAATAAAAACCAACACTATGGACCCGAAAAAAATAATAACAGGAATGTTTATAATATCAACACTTATGGGATGTTCAATTCATAAAAAAGCCGCTAAAGAACGCGCAGAGATGCTTCAACAGCTACCGCAAACAGCACAAATAATTCGGGCAGCAGACCTCGAAAGGCTACCTCAACCAGTAAAGCAATGGCTTGCCAGTAGTGGTGTAGTTGGAAAAAAGCGCACTCAAACCGCTTTTGTTGAGCAAACACTACGAATGAAATTGAAATCGGATCAGGATAAATGGTATATAGGAAAGGCCAATCAATTATTTACAATAGAGGACCCCGGTTTCAACTGGACCATGCGCATGAAAATGTCTCCAATAATTAACATAAAGGCCCGCGACAAATTTGCCAATGGCCATGGAGAAATGCATATTAAAATGAACAACCTTATAACCATGGCTAAAGCCGCGGGTTCAAAAATCGATGAAGCTTCGTTGCAGCGTTTTTTGGGTGAATTGGTGTGGTTTCCTTCGGCAGCTTTAAGTGAACATATTAACTGGGAAACTATAGACAGCACGTCGGCCAGGGCAACAATAAACATAAATGACATAGAGGCCTTCGGAACCTTTAACTTCAATACTCAGGGTGAAGTTGTAAGTTTCTCGGCCATGCGTTATAAAGATACCGGTGCTGAAGCAGAAAAACGACTTTGGATAAATACCGTTAAAAAAACAGGAATAATAAATGGCATCAGGGTTCCGGTGAAAACCAGCACAACCTGGAGGCTCGATGATGGAGACTGGACATGGCTAAAACTGGAAATTACAGATATAAAACTTAAACCCGCAAAAAAACATATTACCAACCCTTAAAACCACTACAATGAAAACACTAATCGTATATGCAACAAACCATGGTACAAGTGAGCAAATCGCAAAACTTATTGCAGAAAAGGCTGCAAATGAGACAGATCTGGTTAATTTAAAAAAAGAGAAAAAAATTGACCTGCATTCATATGAACAAATAATCATAGGCGGATCCATACATGCAGGTACCATACAAAAACCCCTGCGCAGGTTTATTGAAGGCAGCATGTCGCAGTTATTACAAAAGCGCATCGGTCTTTTTCTGTCATGCATGCACGAGCAAAAAGCACAGAAACAGTTTGAGATGGTTTTTCCTGAAATTTTGCGTACTCATGCTCAAAGCAAACAACTTACAGGTGGTGAATTTCGCTTCGATAAAATGAATTTTATAGAACGTGCAATTGTAAAAAAAGTTGCTGGCATAAGCGAAAGCATAAGCAATATAAACTTCGATGCAATTGAAAGGCTTGTGGAAGAGATGGATCTAAATAAAGTAAATTGAAATGAATAAAATCATTCGAAAGACATTCATAGGATTGGCCCTACCAATAATGATCTGCGGAAGCAGGGTTTGGTCGCAGGAATCCCGGCTTTCAGAACCCTTATTTTACAAACACTCTGTAGAAACCAGTCCCATTTCTCCATTTTTGCAGATGGCGAAAAAAGGTATTTGGGGAATTAAATACGAATATGCCATTACACCCAAAGATGAATTAAAAGCTGGCTTAGCTTACATGAACTTACACTTTGAGGAAGGTACCACAAACTCACCCGGATTAATAATTGGTTACAGGAGATTTGTTTGGAAAAAACTATATCTCGAATATGAACTATGGCCGGCCTATGACGAGTTTTATGAAAAAAACGAGTCGAAATATTACAAAAGCTTCGATTTGTGGAATGAGTTTCGGGTAGGCTATCAAATAAATTTCACAATAAATCAAGTACCGTTGTTTGTTAACATAGCATGGCCTTTCGGTTTTGGTTTATATAGCTCCAATAAGCCTGATAGTTTTTATGACCGCATGAACCAAAGCTTTAATGATAAATACTTCTTTCAATTCCCTTTGCTATTTACAGGATTTAAATTTTGATAATGATCAAAGCATAATATCGCACCACCATGACCCTTAAACAAAAATGAGGAATGCCGGAATATAATCCGGCATATCCTCATCAAAGGACTTGTTAATGAACACCTTATAATTTAGAAAAGCCGCTACTTTCTTTTTGCTTTTGATATAGAAATCTGTTTCTGATTTCTCACCGTTTTCTTAAATAAATATTTCCACTCACCGTGCTCAATTCCAGGCCAAAACCTCCATTATTGATTATATATGAAACACTTGATGGCATATAGTTAAACTTCTTTGGTTGTTGAGCCGGAATATTGAAATCTGAATACATTTTACCCGAAACCGTATTGAGTTTTAGATCGGCCCCGGCGTTGTTATTCCAATTTACATCTATATCGCCACTAACGCTCTTTAGATGAAGTTCGGCATTCATTCCTTTTGATTCAATATCACCGCCAATGGTTTCTACACTAACAGGGATATCCCCTGGTAGGTAAACTATAACTTCCATATCAATAGAAACGTGCCTGCCTTTTTTAATAACTATATTTTCTTTTTGGTTCTTTTTTATAATGGTCTCGCCTATTTCTTCTAAGTCTTGAATCTCTGATTTTATTTCAAGGGTCTGACCGTAACGTTTTGTTTCCAGGTCGAATTTATCATTATCTTTTCCATCGTTAATATTGACAGTAACAACTACTTTTACATTTGATTGACTCCAGGCTTCAAGCCTGATATGGTCGGCAAAACTGAATTCGAGATTCAATTTTTCAGCAGAATTAAGAGGCACCGTTTTTTCGAATTTCTGCTGAGCTGGTAGGTTTAAACACAGGGCTAAACCTGCGATAAAAACAATCAGTCGTTTCATAAATAATTGGTTTTAAGGGTTTGGGGTATTACTTATTTTTCCGGAGATAAATATTATCATTAAAAGCTTTAAGGATCATCTCCACGCCACCTTTATTAATGGTTCCGGTAAGGTTACTGCCGCCAACAAAAACAAAATCAAACCCCTTATCATTTTCATTTTCTTCAATTTCGAGTCCGAAATCGGAATAAATGTTCCCGTTCATACTGCTTAAAACCAAATTAGCCGGTGTTTGGGCAGGCATCGTAATATCGATTTCGCCATTAAAAGCGGTAACGGTTATTGGTGCATCCTGGCTCACCTGTCCAAACAGGATACTAATATTCCCGTTCATGGAATTAATCGTTAACGGACCTGTTACATTATTTAACCGGATGTCGTCGTTCATGGTTTTTATTTCTAGGTCGGAACTGAAGTCTTTTACCTGAAGACCTTCACTGCCCCAGGGAATTTCATTTTTTATTTTAACCGACATCCCTTTGGGCACACGGAAATCATAGATTACATTTCCTGAGGGCTTTTCTACGCCCGTAAAAGACACATTGTCGCCATGAGCAGTCATCATAAGACCAATTTTGGTATTATCTTCACCATGGGTGTTAATTTGCTTCAGTCCTTTTGCTTTTTCAGGGACAGGTTCTTTTTCGTAGCCTTCGGCAATAATTTCAATTTTGTTGCCTGAAGTCTCAGTAAGTTTAATTTGGGCAGGTAAATGCTGAATGGTTACCGATGTTGCAGTACCTTTTTCGTGAGAAAATTTTTGCGCCCTGGCAAATCCACCTGACAAAACCAGGGCGATTGCCAACGAGAAAATTACACTTAATTTTTTCATAATAATTGGGTTTTAATGATTAATAACGTTTTACAAAGCCACAGATAATCCTTGTTGAGCTTGTTTTTTTACTTCATTGTTTATTCGGTCGTTATGAATTATATCTTCGAGTGCTGGTTTAACTTCTGGTTCTTTAAAAGTAACGAGCAAATTAATCAGCGTAATTTGTAATATGGGGTCAGTTTGTTGCTCAAGTGAGGCTATAAGCGCCTTTCTAACTTTTGATTGATTTTTATATTGGCTTAAAGCATAGATTGCAGCCATGCGCACATTGGTGTTCTCATCATTATTCATGGTATTGATTAAAACATCCAACATTTTTTCATTTGGAGCGGCCTCCGTGTTAATTTGGTTAATAGCCTTAATTCGCTGGCTTGCCGTGGGTTTGTCCAAAGAAACATATTGAACCCGCCTGTTCAGTTCTTCTACACGCTGATTCAGGTGTGCGAGCTGTTGCTGCTCCCCTGACTTACTTTTTAAAAACCAACCTATAGCGATACCGACACCCACAAGCAGCACCACCTGTGCTGCAAAGGACCATACCTGTTTTAAGGAATACTGCCTTTTTTGCTCGTGTGTAGAAACTTGTTGTTTTTCTTGCTGAAGCATTTGATAAAAATCCGACCTTAACAAATCTGGTGGTTGATATGAGGGGACCTCGTCGATTTTATCAAGCATTATGCGGGTTTCATCCAACGCAATCTTACATGCTTCACATTTTGACAAATGGGCATTAATTGCTTTTTTTGTTCGATCATCTAAATCACCTGTCAGATAATCAACTAAATGGTATGTTACTTTTTCACAGTTCATTCTCAAATAATTTTTTTTGTTCAAAATAAGCCACACGTAAATTTTTAATTGCCCTATGAACTTTTACTTTAACTGATGATATTGAATCTCCTGTAATACCTGATATTTCTTTATATTGTAGTTTTTGAAATCGGGCCAGTTCAATTATCTCTTTTTGTTCTTTGGGCAGTGCGTTCAATGCTTTAAATAAAACGGTATCCTGTTCAACCTGAGAAATCATATTTTCTACAGGTTCGTCAGGGCTTTCCTCAAGTTCGGAGAACTTTGGGTGATCCTGAAAATATTGATTCAGCGTATTTCTGGCTATTTGAAAAAGCCAGGCTCGAAACTTACCGCTACCTTTATACGATTTACGGTACTTTATTATTCGCTGAAATACATTTTGTACCAAATCTTCGCTTGTGGCCTTACAGTGACACATGCGCAAGTAAAAATTAAATAACTGTACATGGTATTTCTCAAAGAGCGGCGCCAATGCATCAAGGTTCCCATCACGGACATTGGTCATTAATTGCTCATCAGTTAATTTTTCTAAATGCATACTTTAAGGATTGCTATAATGGATATTGCAAAAAACCATTTTGGTTACAATAAAATTACAGTTTTTTCTTAAGTCATTAAGAAACAATCCATCAAATAACATTTTTCCTTTTTTAATTAGCTACAATAAACAATCGACAATTATCTAGAATAAAATGCCAAATATTTTAGGTTCGAACAGGGATGCAACTAAATGAACATTTTAAGTGTTTTTACCTATAATTTGTTTCACAAATTAATACTAGATTTGGAAAGAGTTTTACCAACTGAAAACTTAAACCAACCGCTATGCCAGACAACAAGCCTAAAGACGAGGCTTTGAAGATTCGTGTTGAATTATTAGAAAAGCAAATTTCCGAAAGAGAAAAAGAACTCAATTGTCTTAAAAAATTTTCAGACACAATTGAAAACAATGATCACAACTTGCCCGAAATATTTAATAAGGTTATAAACATAATTCCTGATGCCTGGCAATATCCAGAAATAACCAGTGTAAGAATTGTTTTTGATGACTGCCAATATACTTCCCAAAATTTTAAAGAAAGCGATAAAACACAAAAAGCCAATATACAGACACATAAAATAAAAAGAGGTCAAATAGAAGTTTTTTATGCTGATGAAAAACCGGATGCTTACGAAGGACCATTTTTAAAAGAAGAACGCAACTTACTAAACATGCTTGCAGAAAGACTTGGCAGGGTAGCAGAAAGACATGAAACAATTGTTAACTGGCAAAATAGCGAAACACGTTTCAGAGAGCTTTTTCAAAACGATCAAAGGGCAATAATTATATATAATTCCTTAGCTAAGGGGAGCGAATTCATAATAAAAAATGCCAATAAAACCGCAGAAAAATTAGATGACTTAAAAGCAGAAGATATTATTGGCCTCAGTGTTCAGGAGGCTTTACCTAAAAACAAGGCTCCTATTGTTAAGGAGTTATTGAATAAGGTCTGTCGCACAGGAAAACCAGTGAAACAAGAACATCTAATATCAAAAGCGCCAGGAATAAACGAATGGCGTGAATATTATGTTTACAAAATTTCTACAGGTGAACTGATAACTGCTTACAGAGACATAACCAAAGAAAAAGAGATGGGTACTGAGCGAGCTCTGACAATCAAGCTGCTTCAGCATCTGCATGCTGGAAAAAGCAAGTCGGACATGCTCTTGCGGGTATCGGGGCTTATACAGGAATGGTGTGGGTGTAAGGATGTAAGCATCTTGTTGCGAAATGGTAAAAAATATATGTATTACAAGTATCAACCAGGTACAGCTGAACTTAAAACAGCAGATTTATCTTTTACCCAAGAAAAGAACGTAAGCAAACTTTTCGACAAATTGGCCAATGGAAAAACCGAACAATCACTTCCAGTTTTCACAGAAAATCACAGTTTGTGGTATACCCAATCTTCTATACTAAAACTAACCAGCGAAGAAACATACAAGCAAACGCGTACCTTGCTTGATAAACTTGGGCAAAAGGCAGAGTCTTTTCTTTTAATACCAATAAAATATAAGGACCAATTCTTAGGATTTATACAGGCAAGTGACATTCGCCAACATATTTTTACAGAAAAAATGGTGAGCATACTGGAGCAATTCAGCGTAAACCTTGCACTTGCTATTTTCCAGCAAGAAACGGCCAATGCACTTTATGAGAGCAGGAAACAATACAAGCTTTTGGTAGAAAACCAAAACGATTTTGTTATACAAACAGATCTAAATTTTAAAATACTGTATATAAGTCCATCAATTATTAAATTTTTTGGAGAACCAGAATCAAAATTAGTAGGGCCATCTTTTCTTGAAATAAGCGAAAAAAAAGATATCGAACTACTTAAAAAAGAATATAGAAAGGCAATAAAGCCGCCGCATTATTCATCTTATACGAAGCAAACAACCATAAATAATCAAACTTACACTATTGAATGGTCTGGCTCGGCGGTCTTTAATAAAAACGGAGAAATAACATCAGTAGTGAGTGTTGGGCGCGATATAACAGCTCTTAAACAAGTTGAACAAACATTAAAACAAAGTGAAGCGCGATTTAAAGAAATATTTCAATCTGTTAAAGAAGGTATTATCTATTTTGACACAAAAGGAAAAGTAATTTTTGCAAATGAAGCTTTAGAAAACATAACAGGGGTTCCGGTAAGTGAACTTGAAGGTAAAAATGCATTTCATCTTGCCCGAAAATTTGTCTCGGGCAAACAATTGCCCCAACTCATAAAAAAAGTTGCACAGGCTGTTAGTGGCCAATCGCTTCAGCCTTTTGAATTACCATACAACAATAAAATTATTGAAATAAGTGCAAACTACGCAAAAAACAGTAATCGAATTACATCATCATTACGGGATGTAACTGCTGCAAGAGAAGCAAAAATACAGCTTGCAGAGAGTGAAAAAAAATACAGAAACATTTTCGAAAATGCACCTGTAGGCGTTTTTCAAACCAATGCAAAAGGCGAAGTACTGCTCATTAATTTCGAAATGGCCAGGATATTGGGATTTGATTCAGCTGATGAAGCCATAAAATATTACTACAATTTGGGAGAACAGCTTTATGTGCACGCAGAAAAACGCGAACAGTTTCTAAAACAAATAAAAAAACACGGCTCTGTCGATAATTTCGAATACCAGGCTAAAAAGAAAAACGGCGCACACATTTGGTTATCAATGAACGCTCGTATTGCCAAAAAAGCTGGTAAAGACAGCTTTATAATGGAGGGCTTTACTTCAGACATCACCCAAAGGAAAAAGGCTGAAATTGCCCTTAAAGAACAAAAACTGCTTTTTGAGGCCATGTTCCATTCCATCACCGATGCCATTATCATAACAGATACACAGAAAAAAATTATTCTTGCAAACAAAGGCCTTCAACAAACATTTGGGTATAAAACAGAGGCTATTGAGGGGGAGTCTACAAAAAAATTACTGGCCCATACTGAAAAGACAAACATATCAGAAAATACAGTTGCAAAATCAGAAGATTCTCCTGCAAAAGATTTCTATATCGCTTCATATAAGCGGGCCGACGGCACAATATTCTCGGGAGAAACCTTCGGACGCAAACTTTATGATTCAAAAGGCGCCTGGATCGGAAACCTGGAGATTATTCGGGATATATCAGAACGACAGAATTTTATTCAACAACTTGAAGCAGCTAAAAACAAAGCTGAACAAAGCGACCAGCTCAAATCTGCATTTTTGGCAAACATGAGCCATGAAATACGCACACCCATGAATGGAATTCTGGGTTTTGCTCAAATGTTTTTACATTCAGAACTAAATCGCGACAAACAAAAACGATATGCCAAAATTATAATTGACAACACAAAACAGCTTCTGACTATTGTAAACGATATACTGGATATTTCACTCATTGAGGCAGAGCAAATGCGACTTGTATTTAAAGAGACCGACATAAAACAATTGTGCAAAGAACTACATGATTTGTATGATCATCAGGCGGTTGGTAAAAACATTGATTTAAAATATATAGTTGAAGATCAAATTTCACCGGAAATTGAAACCGATCCTGTCAGATTAAAACAAATATTAGGAAACCTGATTCACAATGCCATTAAATTCACTTCTGAAGGGTTTGTAGAGTTTGGTTTTAAACAAAAAAACAGCGAAATTCTTTTTTCCATAAAAGATTCCGGCATTGGCATCGACGCTGAAGTTTTAGATGAAATGTTTGATCGCTTCAGACAAGAAGAATTACAAGATTCCAAAAAATTGGGCGGTACTGGATTAGGACTTTCGATTTCGAAAAAACTGGTTGAATTGCTTGGAGGTAAAATTTGGGCCGAATCAAAAAAAGGCCGGGGCTCAAAATTCTTCATTACAATACCAGTCGAACCAAAAAAAAGTGATTAACCGCCCGAGGATGCGGAACTACCTGCAATAGCGGCTACCGAAGCTGCCGCAACTGCAGCCTGCATTTCCTGTATTGCATCATGAATACCCTCTGCAACAGGATTCTCTGCAATTTTTTGTTTAACCTTCTTCTTAAAAGCCTTCCTGTCAGAAATTTTCTTTTCAAATGGCTTAAAAAGCTTAATGGCATAAACCACGCTCATTAGGCTCGCTTCTGAGGTGGTGAGAGGTTCAGGGCCTTCTACTTTTTTCTTCAGGCTCGCTATCAAATTATCTCTTGTTACATTATCCGAAACCGAAATTTTCAGATAAGGAATAAACAAAAATTGGTGATTTTCGACCCTGAGCATTCCTTGCTGCTCCATTAAATGAAATAATGGCTTGCGATAATGCGATGCTTTATTAGATAAGGCATTGATCCACCGCTTTGCCTTTCTGGATTTATTTCGTTCATTTATAAATTTCCAGACTAATTCATGTGCAGTAGTTAAACCAGAGGGCCTTGTTTTTACAACAACCTTTTTCTGATCAAAATCAATGGCTTTGGCTTCAACCAAATCAAGCATTAAGGTTCCTGCAATGCCCATATTCAAAACCTGTTTGGATATTAACCAATATGACTTTTTAGGGTGACAGGCAAGTAATAACAATTTTTCGGGGTTGGTCTTAAGTTTTTCCATAGTATTTCAGGTTAATACCCAAAGTTAAGAAAAACCTAAAACCAAATCAATTATTAATTAAGGCACAATAAAATTAAAGCTCTAATTAAAAGCTGGATCGTTGAATAAGCGAGATATTACTTTAGTTTCAAATCAGGGTATTTAGTTTTGAATTTACGCACCTTTGGTTTAATCACATAGCTGCAATATGGAGCAAATTCATTTTTCTCATAATAATCCTGATGGCTGACCTCTGCCTTATAAAACCTGTCAAGCGGTTTAACTTCCGTAACAGCCTTTTTATCATACTGGTCACTGCCATTCATGGCTTCAATTACCTGATCAATGATTTTCCTGTCCTGCTGGTTTGTATAATAAATGGCCGACCGGTATTGCGTGCCTATATCAGCACCCTGCCTGTTCAGTTGAGTTGGATCATGAATAGTAAAAAATATATCGAGAATTTGTTCAAGTGAAATTGTTTCGGGGTTGTATGTAATTTTCACCACCTCGGCATGCCCCGTGCTACCGGTGGTTACCTCCTGATAGCTGGGATCACTGGTATGACCACCTGCATAACCAGAAACAGCAGATGAAACGCCCTTTGTCATATTAAAAACTGCTTCAATACACCAAAAGCAACCACCACCCAGAACTATTGTTTTTTCTTCTGAACTCATATTATTTGCATTAATTGTATTCGTAAAAGACATGGCCATAAGCCATACCATTATTATTGTTTTAAAATAACTTTTCATAGCCGGGTATTTATTTAAATAAACACCTCCAAAATATTTTTGTTTGTTATAGAGGCACCCATGGTTTAGTCTGCCTCAAATGAGGCATTAATTATTATGAGTTTAGCCTCGGAATTATTAATTTAGAATCTTTTTAAAAGACAAATTAAAATCCATAAAATATGTTTAAAAAAGAAGTTTATACAGAGCGCCGGAACAATCTAAAAGCTAAGATGTCTGGCGGCATAGCATTTTTTCCCGGTCATTCAGAATCTCCTATGAATGCACCTGCGAACACTTTCCATTTTCGTCAAAACAGCTCATTCTTATATTATTTTGGGCTGGACTTTCCTGACATTGCTGGTGTTGTAGATCTTGATAGTGGGGAAAGCATAGTGTTTGGTGACGACGTTACAATGGATGATATTATCTGGATGGGGCCACAGCCCTCAATGAAAGAACGTTGCGCTGAAGTTGGGGTAACTGACAGCCGCACCTACAGTGAGCTATTCAATTATATGAAAAAAGCTGTAGATGCAGGCCGCAAAATACATTTTCTACCGCAATACCGTGCCGACAAACAAATACTTATGGAGGTCTTAACAGGTATTCGCGCAGCTGAAATTAATCGTTACCAATCAGTAGAATTAATTAAAGCAGTCGTTGCCCAGCGAAGTATAAAAGACGAATTTGAAATAGAAGAACTTAAAAAAGCAGCTGCAACCGGATACAATATGCATGTAACCGCCATGAAGATGGCCATGCCCGGCGTATGGGAACAAAAAATTGCTGGAACCATTGAAGGAATTGCCGTTGCAGGTGGCGGAATGCTTTCATTTCCTGTAATTTTATCGCAAAACGGACAAACGCTGCACAACCACGACCACAGCCAAACACTGAAAGAAGGCAGACTAATGCTTACCGATGCAGGAGCAGAAACCGGCATGCACTATGCCAGCGATTTCACCCGTACGGTACCCGTAGGCGGAAAATTCTCTGACCGTCAGCGTGATATATACAACATCGTTTTGGCAGCCAACAACAAGGCTACGTCTATGGCAAAACCCGGCATACCTTATTTCGATGTACACGTTGAAGCAGCCAAAGTACTGGCTTCAGGGCTGAAAGACCTCGGTATAATGAAAGGTAACCCGGAAGAAGCTGCCCGAACAGGTGCTTATGCCCTATTCCAGCCACATGGCCTGGGTCACATGATGGGGCTTGATGTGCACGACATGGAAGATATCGGTGAAAACTATGTGGGATACGACGAAGAAATAAAACGTTCTGAAATATT
>Ga0102938_10000414_pt1 | contig 31326 bp, 28 predicted proteins | sample SalPonR2_B_D2_MG_FD_84516 | JGI IMG/M metagenome (GOLD analysis project Ga0102938, IMG submission 84516) | Salt pond soil microbial communities from South San Francisco under conditions of wetland restoration - Salt Pond MetaG R2_B_D2_MG | ecosystem: Environmental > Aquatic > Marine >... | reverse complement strand
CGCCGAGGTAGTGCCGATTCGCGAGCTCGACGGGCGGGCGATCGGCAGCGGCAGCCGCGGCCCGATTACCGAGAAACTGCAGGCGATGTACTTCGATACCGTGCGCGGCAATCGCAGCGAGAACAGCGAATGGCTGGAGCCGGTTGCCTGACTGACGCGCGAAGTCCTTTGTGGGCGCACGCGACCGCTGTCCGGGGTGACTGAGCCGGGGGGCGTGGCGCTTCGGGAGCGCGTGCCTGGGGTCCGCGAGCTCACTTGCATGCCACTGACCCGGAGCTCACCGTGCGAGTGATGGTGGTCAAGATGTCCTCGCTGGGCGACATCATCCATACCCTTCCGGCGTTGACCGATGCCGTTTCGGCCATTCCCGGCGTCCGCTTTGACTGGCTGGTTGAGGAGGCGTTCGCGGAGATACCGGCCTGGCATCCGGCGGTCGACCGCGTGATCCCTGTTGCCCTGCGGCGCTGGCGCCGGCGGCCCTGGCGATGTTTTGCCGGCCCGGAATGGCGCGCGGTGGCGCGTGCCGCGGGCGGTTTGCAATACGACGCCGTGATCGACGCCCAGGGCCTGTTGAAAAGCGCCTGGATCATGTGTCGAACACGGGGGCCGCGCTACGGCATGGACTGGCGCTCGCTGCGGGAACCGCTGGCGTGTGCAGTTTATCAGCAGCGCCTTGCCGTACCGCGAGACCTGCACGCCGTGGAGCGGCTGCGCAGGCTGTTTGCCCAGGCGCTCCACTATCCCCTGCCGGCATCCGCGCAGGACTATGGTTTGCAAGGGCCTGGTTTGCAAGGGCCTGGTTTGCAATGGCCGGGTTTGCAGGGGCCGGATTTGCGAGGGCTGTGCTTGCACGATCATGGGTCATTGGCGGCGGGATACCCCGGCCCTGGTCAACCGTCATCGGCAGCCCTGGTGTGCCTGCATGGCACCTCGCGCAAGGCGAAATGCTGGCCTGAGTCCAGCTGGCAGGAGTTGATCGGCCTGGCGGTGTCCGCCGGACGTCCGGTTATGCTGCCCTGGGGTAACGCACTGGAGCTTGCGCGCGCGCAGCGTCTGGCCGCGTGTTTTCCCTCGTCTGCGGTGCGGGTGCTGCCGCGGTTGACGCTCACGGACATGGCCCTGTGTTTGCGCAAGGCGCACGCGGCGGTGGCGGTCGATACGGGGCTGGGGCATCTGTGCGCGGCACTGGACGTGCCGACAGTCTCACTCTACGGTCCAACGCGGCCGTCCCTGATCGGCACGCGCGGCGCCAGCCAGGTTCACCTGTCCCCCGAAGAGGGCTCCGCCATGCAGCGAATCTATCCCGCCGACGTCTGGCACGCGCTGGGCGAGTTGCGTTCGCGCTCCTGATGTCTGAATGGTTCCTGCGTCCCGGGCTCGCCGCTGGACCGCTGGCGGGTTGCGAAAGCGTCGAAGACCTCTTGGCGTGGGCGGAGCGGACGGCGCGCGACGCTCCCGCAGGGGCGGTGTATCGGCAGCGCGAAGGTCGCAAAACCCTGCGGGTGCGGGTTCTGGACCAGAGCTTTTTCCTGAAGCTGCATAGCGGTGTAGGCCACCGGGAGATCCTGAAAAATCTCGCCCGCGGGCAGCGCCCTGTCCTCGATGCGGGTTGGGAGTACAGGGCACTGCGGGCCCTGGCGGCAGCCGGTATCTACACACCCGGCGTGGCCGCCTATGCCTGCAGCGATGAAGCGCCCGCCACCAGGCGCTCAATGATACTCACCGATGACCTCACCGGCACGCTCAGTCTGGAGCAGGTTTGTCGAACGTGGCGCTTGCAGCCGCCACCTTTCGCGGCGCGCCTCAGGCTGCTCTGCGCGGTTGCAGAGGTTGCGCGACGCATGCACGACGCGCACTGGCAGCACCGTGATTTTTACCTGTGGCACTTGTATGTCGACCCGGCGCAATTCGCCCGGCCGCGGCCCGTCTTGCACCTGATTGATCTGCATCGCGCGCGTTGCCGAACACCGCTGCCGCGTCGCTGGCGTGTGAAAGACCTGTCTGCGCTGTACTTCTCGGCCATGCAATGCGGCCTCGGCACGCGCGACCTGCTTCGCTTCATGCAGCACTACAATAGTGGCGGCCTGCGCACGGCTCTCGGGCCGGATCGTCGTTTGTGGCGACGTGTTCACAGGAAGGCTGCCCGGCTCTATCGCAAAACCTATGGCGTTGAGCCGCCTTCGCCGCCATCTGCTGCTTGAGCCTGGGGCCGGCTGTCCGCGGGCGCACCCGCACTGCTCTGCCCGGCTGGCTGCGCAGGCTGTAGTGCCGCGCATTGCGGCGCGCGCGGCATCGCCCGGCGGCAGGCTTCGGCAGCCAGCAACTTCACCTCGGTTGTCGAATAGTCTCGCAAGTGACTGCGCCATGACCTGAAAAAGCGCATGCGGTCAGTATGGCTCAGCAGGTGTGCGGGCAGGGTGTTGAGCTGCATCAGGTTGCGCAGCAGCATCCGACCCGGTGGAGGCGATTTGCGCTGGTTGTACTCGTTGTCGAGCAGGGCGAACTGGAAAAAATCTCCACGTTGGTCCACGAGAATGTTCTCCGGTCGCAGGTCCCCGTGAATGAAGCCCGCGGCGTGCAGGCGCCCGACGAAAACGCCCAGGGCCACGAGGAGCGTACTGCGTGTGTTTCGGCTTGTATCGTCCGGCCTCGCCGCAAAATCTTTCAGCCAGCGGTGTAAGCGTCGCCCGGGCAGGCGTGCGCTGAACAGGTACTCGGCGCCTCCGGGCAAGCGCCCCCAGTGGACACTGGCTGGCGCATCAATACCTGCCAGCAACAGCGCATCCGAATTGCGGCGCGCGCGGGCCGCGCGACCGCCTTGCAGCCTGGCCATCAGGCTGTCTGCCGGGCTGCGCGAGCGGAACTCCCGGTAAATCAGTTGCCGCTCGCTGTTGAACGCCACCCGTGTATGGGGAGAACTCGCGACGGGCTGCCACCCCGACGGCTGGTACCCGGCTGCAAGTTGTGCGGCCAGCGCGTGCAGTTCCTGTTTATCCGCGTCCACTACTATGGTTCTAACTCCCACATCGGTGCAGCGCCGGGCGATGGCTTGCACTGCCCTCCAGTGTAGAGTCAGTCGGCCTATAAAGGTCAAGTCCGGAAGGCCTGCAATAGTCAGTCCTTTGGGCGTGGTATATGATGTCTGGCGTTTGTTGATGGGCGTTGCAACGGCGCTCGTTGTGTCGCTGAAACGTGGAGAACGTGAACTGACAAAGGGCCGGGAGCAGCTGTTTGGCGGATAAAATTCTTGTGGTGGGCGCGGGCGGTCAGCTCGGCAGGGAACTGGTTCGCTCTGCGCCTGCGGATATTGATTGCGAAGCCCTGACGCGGGCGCGGCTGGATATTGCAGACCCGGCAGCGGTAGACGCCTGCCTGGCAGAGTTTGCACCCTCGCAGGTCATCAACGCCGCCGCCTACACGGCAGTGGATAAAGCGGAAGCGGAACCCGGGGCGGCGCAGCGCGGCAATGCAGAGGGCCCGGCGAACCTCGCAGCGGCCTGTGCCCGCAGCAATATTCGCCTGCTGCACGTCTCCACGGATTTCGTGTTTGACGGCACCGCTTCGGTACCCTATGCCCCCGGTGCCGAACCCGCGCCGCTTGGAGAGTACGGGCGCAGTAAGCTAGCAGGCGAACGGGCGGTGAGGGCGGCTCTGCCTGACGCGTTGATCATGCGCACGGGTTGGGTGTATTCCGCGTTCGGCAATAACTTTGTGAAAACCATGTTACGCCTGATGTCAGAACGGGATGCACTGTCGGTGGTAGCCGACCAGGTGGGCACGCCCACCTGGGCACGAGGGCTGGCAGCTGCGCTGTGGGCGGCTGCCGCCCGCCCGGCACTCTCCGGGGTGTATCACTGGAGCGATGCGGGCGTCTGTAGCTGGTATGACTTTGCGGTGGCCATCTGCGAGGAGGGCCTGGCGAGTGGTTTGCTGCACAGGGCTGTCAACGTACGGCCGATACCCGCTGCGGAGTACCCCACACCGGCCCTGCGGCCCGCCTACAGCGTTCTGGACAAGTCCGCGACCTGGCGCGCGCTCGAGCTGGAAGGCACGCACTGGCGCCGGCAGTTGCGTGCGATGTTGTCAGATTTGAAGGATCTGGAAGATGCCTAGAACTCTTTTGGTCACCGGCGCGGCGGGCTTTATCGGCGCAAATTTTGTGCATTACTGGATGCGGGAGCATCCGCATGACAAGGTGGTGGCGTACGATGCCCTCACTTATGCCGGCAACCGTGCGAATCTTGCAACACTCGCCGACAACGACAACTTCAGTTTCGTGCATGCGGATATCTGCGACTACACGAGAGTGCTGTCCACGCTGCGTGAGCATGCAGTCGACACCCTGGTCCACTTTGCCGCCGAGAGCCACGTCGATCGCTCTATCACCGGGCCCGATGCGTTCATCGAAACCAATATCGTAGGCACGCATTGCCTGCTCAAGGCGGCCCGCGAACACTGGCTTGGCGGCGGTGGCGACAGGCCGCACCGTTTTCATCATGTGTCCACCGATGAAGTGTACGGCTCTCTCAGCAGGCATGCTCCCGGTTTTCACGAAGAGCAGAAGTACGAGCCCAACTCCCCCTACTCTGCCAGTAAGGCGGCATCGGATCACCTTGTACGCGCCTACCACCACACCTACGGGCTGCAGGTGTCCACGAGCAACTGTTCCAATAATTACGGCCCCTACCATTTTCCTGAAAAGCTGATACCGCTGTGCCTGACCAATATTCTTCGCGGGCGCCCGCTGCCCGTGTATGGAGACGGCAGCAATATTCGCGACTGGCTATATGTGGAGGACCATTGCCGCGGCATAGAGTTGGTGCTGGAGAAGGGCGCAGTGGGCGAAACCTACAACATTGGCGGCAACAACGAGTGGAACAACCTGGATATCGTGCACCTGTTGTGTGACCAGATGGACGCGCGCTTCGCTCGCGATGAGTCACTTTCCGGCCGCTTCAATGATGCGCCGGGGGCGGGCGGAGGCTCCGCCCGGGATCTCATCGTGTTCGTGGAAGACCGCGCCGGCCACGACTGGCGCTATGCCATCGACGCCAGCAAGATCTCGCGGGAGCTGGGCTATGCGCCGCGGGAAACGTTTGCATCCGGCCTGCAGCGCACCCTGGACTGGTACCTCGTAAACGAGGCCTGGTGGCGCCCGCTGTTGCTTGAGTAGCGAAGCACCCGGTTGCGCGCTATACGGTTGTGACCGCTGGCATGCGCATCGCCGTCAGGGAAACTTGGGTGTCTCCGCCCAGCTGAGGCCGACACTGTCTTTGGCCGAGAGGCGTGGCGTTTCTCCTTCCGGCACTGGCCACTCGATACCGACACCCGGGTCGTCCCAGGCGAGGGCGACTTCACTCTGGGGATGGTAGATATCCGTGCACTTGTACTGGAAGTCCGCGTATTCGCTGGTCACATAGAAGCCGTGCGCGAAGCCCGGCGGCACCCACAGCATGCGGTGATTGCCGGCGCTGAGCAATACGCCAAACCATTTCCCGTAGCTCGGTGAACTTGCGCGCAGGTCCACCGCGGCGTCGAACACCTCTCCGGCGGTCACCCGCACCAGCTTGCCCTGTGTGTGTTCCATCTGGTAGTGCATGCCGCGCAGTATGCCGTGAGCGGAGCGACTGTGGTTGTCCTGTACGAAATGCATGTCGAAACCCGCATCCGCGAAGGTCGCTGCGTTCCAGCTTTCCAGGAAGAACCCGCGTTCATCGCCGAAAACCCTGGGTTCAATGACAAACAGGTCCTGCAGCGGAGTGTCTACGACTTTCATTCAAACACCATGCCTTCCTGGTCCAACAGGCTCTTCAGGTAGACACCATAGCCGCTTTTTTCGAGCGGTTGCGCGAGGGCCAGCAAGTCCTCGGCATTGATGTAGCCCATGCGATAGGCCACTTCCTCCGGACAGGCGATCTTCAAGCCCTGGCGTTCTTCCACCACGCGAATAAAGTTGGCCGCGTCCAGAAGAGAATTGTGGGTGCCGGTGTCCAGCCAGGCGGTGCCGCGGCTCATCACCTCAACCTGCAGGTCGCCCCTTTGCAGGTACGCCTTGTTAACGTCGGTTATCTCCAGTTCCCCACGGTGTGAGGGCTTTACGTTTTTGGCGATATCCACCACGTCGTTGTCGTAAAAATACAGGCCGGTCACTGCATAGTGTGATTTGGGGCGGGCCGGTTTCTCTTCGATGTCTTCCGCGACGCCCTGTTGATTGAAACTGACCACCCCGTAGCGCTCCGGATCATGCACGTAATAGGCGAACACAGAAGCGCCGCTGTCGCGGCTTGCCGCGCTCGCCAGGCGCTGTGTAAATCCCTCGCCGTAGAAGATATTGTCGCCAAGCACCAGGCTCGCGGGAGAATTGCCGATAAACTCCTCGCCGAGAATGAAGGCCTGGGCGAGGCCATCGGGGCTGGGTTGTACGGCGTAGGATATATTGATTCCCCAGCCGGAACCGTCGCCCAGTAGCTCACTGAATGCGGCCTGGTCGCGCGGCGTGGTGATCACCAGTATGTCGCGAATGCCCGCGAGCATCAGTGTTGCCAGTGGGTAATAGATCATCGGCTTATCGTAAACAGGCATCAGCTGTTTGCTGACGGTGCTCGTCAATGGATGCAATCGCGTGCCGGAGCCGCCCGCGAGTATGAGTCCCTTGTAGGCTTTTTGTGTCATTCCTGGCATTCCTGATAACGGAAGGGCGAGTATAGCGGGATAGAAGCGGCACCCGCGACCGTAAGCAGGCACAGGGCGTGGGCACAGTGGGCTGGATTTTTGACCACTGGCTGATTAAAATCTAGCCCCTTTTTGCTGCGGGGTCTGTTGTGCGCGTCCGCAGTGTTGGCCCGGTCGGCTCTGCACACGGATAAACCGGCCCGGATGTCCATCCGCCCCTAACTCTATGAGAGGACGCCATTATCAGGCATCTTGGCACAGTGCAGGCAGATTTGCAGCCAGGCTCCGATGCGTTTGTCGGCCCCCGCGCGGACGCGAAGGAGCGTCCGCTCAGAATCGCGTTGCTCGGCTATCGCAGCCAGCCCTATGGTGGCGGCCAGGGCGTTTATCTGCGGTTCCTGAGCAAGGCGCTGGTGGATGCCGGGCACTCCGTGGATGTCATTTCCGGCCCGCCTTACCCGCATCTGGACTCGCGAGTCGGGTTGATTCAAATTCCCAGTCTCGACCTGTTCCAGAACGGGTTGTTTTCCCTGCGCCCGCGTCATCTGGGATCCTACAGCAATATTATCGAGTGGCTGAGCAAGTTCACAGGCGGCTTTGCAGAGCCTTACACCTTTGGCCGTCGGGCGGTGAAGTACCTGCGCGAACACGGCCACAACTACGACCTGATTCACGATAACCAGAGCCTGAGTTGGGGCATGCTGCAAATTCAGGCTATGGGCCTGCCCCTGGTGACCACCATTCACCACCCGATAACCAGCGATCTGCGCATTGCGCTGGGTGCAGCCGGTAACTGGCGAGAGCGCCTGCTGATCCGTCGCTGGCATTCTTTTCTCAACATGCAGAAAAAGGTGGTCAAGCGGCTGCACAATATCGTTACCGTCTCGGATTGTTCACGCTCGGATATCGCGCGCGATTTCGGTCTGCAGCCGTCGAGCATCAGTCTCGTACACAATGGCATCTGCACCGAGGAGTTCAAGCCGATGCCGGACGTCGAACGACGTACCAACCGGCTGATGGCAACCTGCTCGGCCGATGCTCCCCTGAAGGGCCTGAGCTACCTGCTGCGGGCCTACGCACGCCTGCTCGCAGATCATCCCGATCTCGAGTTGCTGCTGATCAGCAAACCCAACCCGGGCGGCGCCACGGAAAAACTCGTGCGTGAGCTGGGCATTGGCGAGCGCGTGCGCTTCGTCAACGGGATCAGTACAGAGGTCATGGTGCGTTATTACGCCGAGGCGACCATAGCCGTTTGTCCTTCAGTGTACGAAGGTTTTGGTCTGCCCGCGGGCGAGGCCATGGCCTGCGGCGTGCCCATCGTGTCCTCGGATGGTGGCGCGCTGCCAGAAGTGGTCGGCGATGCAGGCGTACTGTTTCCAGCGAAGGATGTCGACGCGATGGTGCTGGCAATCGATGGATTGCTGCGCGATCCCGAGCGGCGGCGCGACCTGGGAGAGCGCGCCAAGCGGCGCATTGAGGAACATTTTTCCTGGCGGGTGTGCGCGCGCCAGATGACCGACTATTATCGTCAGGTGCTGGTAGATGCAGACGGTTGATTTTGAACACTTTCCGCTGGATGCGGGGGATGTGCTGCTGGATCTCGGCTGCGGTGAGGGCCGTCATGTTATAGCTGCGTACTATGCGGCCGATGTGCATGCAGTGGGGGTGGATCTCTCGTTACACGATCTGCAAACCACGTGCGAAAAGTTCGCTGAATTTGCGGAGCCGGCGAATACCGCCAAGAGCTTCGGGCTTACCTCTGCGAATGCGCTGCATTTGCCGTTTGCAGACGATACCTTCGACAAGGTGATTTGCAGTGAAGTGCTGGAGCATATACCTGATTACGCCGGTGCGCTGCGTGAGATCGAGCGCGTGTTAAAGCCGGGCGGACTGTTTTGCGCCAGCGTGCCGCGACGCTGGCCCGAAAAGATCTGCTGGTGGCTGTCCGAGGCCTACTACAAGGTGCCTGGGGGGCACCTGCGTATTTTCAACGGCAAGGCACTGCGCAGGGAAATTGAGCATCTGGGCTTTGAGCATTATTATCGTCACTGGGCGCACGCGCTGCATGCACCGTTCTGGTGGCTCAAGTGCCTGTTCTGGAAGAATCAGGATAGCAACTGGCTGGTCAGGCAGTATCACCGCCTGCTGGTGTGGGATCTGTTGGAGAATCCGGCGCTCACCCGGACACTGGAGAAAAGCATGAACCCGATCATGGGCAAGAGTGTCGTGATGTATTTCCGTAAGGAATCGGCATCGTGAGCGGGCTCTATCTAAGCCGGGGCCTGTACCCCGAGGAATTTCTGCGCCCCACGGTGCGCTTTGTGCTGGACTGTCAACGCGCCAGCGGCGAGATACCCTGGTTCGAGGGTGGTTACACGGACCCCTGGGATCACGTGGAATCGGCGATGGGCCTGTCGGTGGCGGGGGAGCTCGAAGCGGCGGAGCGCGCCTACCGCTGGCTGGCGCAGATGCAGCTGGAGGACGGCAGCTGGTGGGCGTCCTATCGCGGCGAGGAGATCGACAACAGGAACCGGCGCGAGACCAACTTTGTCGCCTATATCGCGACCGGCGTCTGGCACCATTACCTGATTTCCGAAGACAGTGAATTCCTGCGCGCGATGTGGCCCACGGTGGACGCGGCCATCGGCTTTGTCGTGGCGCTGCAAACCGGGCACGGCGAGATTCACTGGGCGGTAGACGGCGAAGGCAGGCCCAAGTGTGACGCCTTGGTCACCGGCTGCAGTTCAATCTACAAGAGCCTCGAATGTGCGCACAACATTGCCCACACGCTGGGGGAGTCCAGACCCGGCTGGCTGCAGGCGCGCAAGCGGCTGGGGCATGCCCTGCGCAGCAAACCGGAGCGCTTTGATCGCACCTGGGAAAGCAAGTCGCGGTATTCGATGGACTGGTTCTACCCGGTGCTTACCGGGGTGTTCACCGGGGCCGAGGCGCGCGCCCGTATTGCCTCGCGCTGGGGCGAGTTTGTGGAGCACGGCCTCGGCTGTCGCTGTGAAAATGATGAGCCCTGGGTCACCGTGGCCGAGTCCTGTGAGCTGGTGATGGCGCTGCTCGCCGCTGGTGACCACGCCCGCGCGGTCGAGGTTTATAGCTGGTTGCAGCAGTGGCGCTCCAGCGATGGCGCCTACTGGACAGGGTACCAGATGGTCGAGGATCTACTCTGGCCCGACGAAAAACCCACCTGGACAGCGGGCGCTATTCTGCTCGCGGCGGATGCTCTCACCGAACACACGCCGGCCGCAAAACTGTTCTGCAGTGTGCGTTTGCTCGGCGCCGATGCAGCAGATGATCGCGCGTTGCGCGCGCGTGTGGATTAGCGCCGCGTATCAGAGGCGTCGCAGCAACGCCAGGCTGTTGACGCGTCGTATGTCCTCAAACAATCCCGATGCCCGCGCCATGCGGTAGATGGCGTAGGGCGCTTGTCCGCCTGCGTGGGCGTCCTCGAACACGTCGTGAATAGCCAGTACGCCGCCGCGTAACAGGTGGGGCTCCCAACAACGGTAATCGGTGAGCGCCGCCTCGAGGCTGTGCCCGCCGTCGATAAACAGCATACCCAGCGGGGTTCGCCAGTGGCGCGACGCGGTCCCTGAGCTGGCGACCACCGGCACCACAACCTCGTTCAGGCCGGCGTTGGCAATGTTGTTACGAAACTCCCTGAAGGTATCCACCTGGCCCTGGGCCGTGTCGAACAGCTCCGGATCGTGGAAAAATTCGCCCTGTTGGTGCTCTTCCGAGCCGCGGTGGTGATCCAGCGCGAACACCGTGCTGTTCGCTTCGCGGCAGGCGAGGCCCAGGTAGATCGTCGATTTGCCGCAGTAGCTGCCTATTTCCAGCACCGGGCCGAGCGGGCACGCGGCCAGCGCCTGCGTGTACAGCGCCTCGGCTTCATCCGGCGCGAGGAAACCCTTGATCTGGTCGAGGCCTGCGGGCAGGTCTGGAAGCATGTGCGGTGAGCTCCAATAAGTAGGAATGGCCAGCAAATCGGCAGGGCAAGTTAGCTGGTTTGTCCCTGTGTGACAAGGCGTTACTCGCGCCTCCAGCGCGCTTCGCATGCTATGCTACTCACCGCCAGTGGGACCCGGAAGTGGGGCCGATTTTTCAGGAACGCTATGCACGCGCCATTGCCGCGCTTCGACCAGGCCCGAGTGCTGGTGGTCGGAGACATCATGCTCGATCGCTACTGTGAAGGCGACGTCTCGCGAATTTCTCCCGAGGCGCCGGTGCCTGTGGTGAAAGTGGAGCGGATTCACGACAGGCCGGGCGGCGCCGGCAACGTTGCCCTGACGCTGGCGGCACTCGGTGTGGCTGTGCGCCTTGTCGGCGTTGCCGGAGACGATGAAAATGCGGCGTCCCTTGTATCCATGCTCGAGGCAGCGGACATTGGCTGCAGTATCGAGCGACTGCCGGACTACGCCACCACGGTAAAATTTCGCGTGATCTCGCGCCACCAGCAGCTTATGCGTCTGGATTTCGATCCCCCCGGGGCTGCCGCCGCCGGCGCGCGATTGTGCGGCGCTGCGCTGGATCACCTGGCGGGCTGCACGGCGCTGGTGCTGTCGGATTACGCCAAGGGTGCGCTCGATCAGCCGCAGTCGCTCATCGACGCGGCCCGTTCGCAGGGAATACCCATGCTGGTCGACCCCAAGGGGCCGGATTTCCTGCGCTACCGGGGTGCCACCCTGCTGACACCGAACCTGCGCGAGTTTGAAGCAGTTGTGGGTCATTGTGATAGCGAGGCCGAGCTGGTTCAGAGGGCGCGTCGGCTGGTTGCCGATCACGCGCTGACGGCATTGCTGGTGACACGCTCGGAACGCGGTATGACGCTCGTTTCAGCCGACGGCGAGGTCTCGCACCTGCCCGCGCGGGAACGCGAGGTGTTTGACGTGACGGGTGCCGGGGATACCGTCGTCGGCGTTTTGGCCGCAGTGCTGGCGGCCGGGGGCGAGATGCGCGAGGCAGTGACCCTGGCCAACGTCGCTGCGGGCCTGGTGGTCGGGCGGCTGGGAGCCGCCTGCATCAGCCTGCCGGAATTGCGTCAGGCGCTCGCGGGGGGCGGACGGCCCGAACGCGGAGTCGTGGCGCTCGAGCAATTGCAGGTCGCGCTTGCCGGGGCGCGAGCCAGGGGCGAGCGCGTGGTCTTTACCAATGGCTGCTTTGATCTCCTGCACGCGGGTCATGTCGCCTACCTCGCCCAGGCGCGTGGCATGGGAGACCGCCTGGTCGTTGCCGTGAACAGCGATGAATCGCTGCGGCGCCTGAAGGGCCCCGGCCGCCCCCTCAATCCGCTGGACAGGCGCATGGCGGTGCTGGCAGGGCTCGAATCGGTGGACTGGGTGGTGCCTTTTGATGACGAAACGCCCGAGGCACTGCTGCGGACACTCAGGCCCGAGGTGCTGGTCAAGGGCGGCGACTACGTGCGTAAGGAAGATATCGTGGGCTGGCAGATTGTGGAGGCCTACGGCGGCGAAGTGCGTATCGCCGAGCGGGTCGGCGGTGCATCGACACGTGGCCTGGTTGACCGAATACAGGCTAAAAGTGAAGACTGACTAACCTGTGAACTCCATGGCAGCAGCGACGTTACTGTGCAGGTGCTGCGGTGAGAGGGTGCCAGTCACGGCCGCGCTGACGCCTCGCTGACCGAGCACCAGACGCATGCTGTCGCGCAGGAAATGCTGTTCCTTGCCCGCCGGCAGATGCCCGCTCGCGAGCGGCTTCTTTACCAGCGCGCCGGTGCCAAGCTGGCTGCAGGCCTCGGCAACCGCCGCTTCGGCGCGCGATTCGAGGTTCAGCGTGAGCATCACCACGTCACAACACGTGGCGGCGCGCAGGCCTCCTTCCAGGGTCTTGGTCGAAATACCGTAAGCGCGCAGCAGGCCCTCCCTTTTGAGCGCAGCCAGTGCCTGCAGCGTGCCGCGACGCTCGATAATGTCCAGGTCATTGCCGTCAGAGTGCACCAGCACGATATCGATCACATCGGTCGCCAGGCGGTGCAGGCTTGCATGCACCGAGGCCCTGGCGTGCTCTGGCGAAAAATCAAAGCGTGAGCCCCGTGCATCAAAGTTTTCGCCGACCTTGCTGCAGATCACCCAGTGCTGCCGCTGCCCCTTCAGCAGGTTGCCCAGGCGCGCTTCGCTGCTGCCGTACGCGGGAGCGGTGTCGAGGAGATTGATACCGTGTTCGCGCGCGCTATCGAGCAGGGCGCGGGCACTGGCATCGTCGGGCAGGGTAAATGCCCGGGGGTAGCGCAGCGCCTCGTTCCTGCCGAGCTTTACGGTGCCCAGGCCCAGTGCGCTGACGCTCAGGCCGGTGCGCCCCAGCGGTCTCATCCAGCCCACGCGAGGCGACCCTCCCAGCAGGGCTCTGCCAGCGGCGGCTGGTCGTTCAGCGGTAACTGCGACAGGGCCTGGGGGTGCTGCGGCAACACCGCACGCTCGACCAGGATTCTCTCCACCCGCTGCCCCAACTCGGGGCATAAAGCCAGCTTGATCGGCCACGTGACGAGCGCATTCTCGACGCCGCTCACGGCGCCCACGAAGGCGCCTCGCGGGCGTCCCAGCCAGCGCGGCTCGGCCTCCGCGCGATCCACGCCGAAAGTCGACCACTCGGCCTGCCCAAGGTCGAGCCAGGGCAGCAGAGCGCCTAATTCCCGACGCGCCTGGGCTATCAGGGCCTTCTCCGGGCTTGCCACACCTGCACTGGCGAGCTGGCCGCCGAGGTACCACAGTAATTCTCCACTGCGTGTGTAATGACTGGTAATGCTCACGCGGGGCGTTGCTCCCGTGCCCAGAAAATGCGCGTACAGTGGTGTCAGCCTGGCATGCCGCAGGAGTACCTGGCGCAGGGGCCTGCGTTGCATGGCCGGCCCGCGCGCGCCGAGAAGCTCCAGCAGTTGTGCATTGCCCGCGCCAGCGGTCAGTAGCAGCACCCTGGGCTGTATTGTGCAGCCGGGCAGCTCGATACACGCGTGCGCCTCCCGGGTGCGCAGGCTTGCCTGCTGCCAATCTATCAGCCTGATGGCATCCGCGTGCGGTTCGGCGAGTGCCGCTATGAGCGATGGCAGGTCCAGTACCGGTTCGTGCAGGCGGTAGAGAGCGCCCTGCAAGTCCGCTGACCGCAGCGGCCGGGGGTAATCGTCCGGGCCGACTCGGGATACGTGGGATATCAGCATGTTCGCGGCAAGCGTGCCGGCTATGCGTGCCGGCAGATGCGCGCCCGTGCAGAGCAGAACGTGGTCGCTCAGCACCCGGCACTGGCGCAGATCGAGTTCCCCGGTGCCCTCCAGGCATTCTCGCCAGGCCTCCGGCATGGCGGCGAGGGCGGTGCTGGGCAGGCCGCCACCGCTGTCGATTCCATACTTTATCCCGCTATGTATGATGCCCTGGGAGTTTATGGACTGGCCGCTACCCAGCGCCGTGGATTCGAGGAGCACGGCGCTGTAGCCCCGGTTGCGCAGGCGGTTCAGAAGCCAGAGGCCCGCGACGCCGCCGCCGAGGATCGCGATGTCTATATGCAGTTTCGCAGCGCTCATGGATGGGCTATCGGCTATTTCCGGATCACACCGCTGCAGTTTAATAGGCGGATCTGAATTGGGGCAATATTATGCGCGAGCTGGCGGCTCCCGGCAGCGACGGATATGCTGGGGCATCTCCAACGCCGAGTCCGCCATGCGTCAACTGTACAGCGCGCTGCTGTATCTAATGCTTCCCCTGGTGCTGCTGCGCCTGTTGCTGCGCGCCGTGGAGGAGCCCGCCTATCGACACCGGCTGAAAGAGCGGTTCGGGTTTTTGCCGGCACAACCTGCAAGTATGGACGGTGTCATCTGGATACATGCCGTATCCGTGGGCGAGGTACACGCCGCCTCTGCGCTCGTAGGGCAGTTGCAGCGCGAATATCCGCGCCGACGGCTGATGATCAGCACCACGACGCCCGCCGGGTCAGCGCGGGTGCGAGACATATTTGGTTCGAGCGTGTCGCACGCCTATCTGCCCTTCGACCTGCCCGGCGCGGTGCAGCGCTTTCTGGGACACCTGCAGCCAGAGCTGCTGATTCTGATTGAAACAGAGCTGTGGCCCAACCTGCTTCACTATGCAAAAGCTTCCGGGTGTAAGTTAGTACTTGCAAATGCCCGGCTTTCCGCAGGCTCCGCAAGCCGTTATGGCCGCCTGGCCAAACTGACCCGCGGGATGCTGGCGAACCTCGACCGGGTGGCGTGTCAATCCGCGGCCGATGGTGAGCGTTTTCTCGCGCTGGGCTTGTCACCCTCGGTGATGCTGCTTACCGGCTCACTCAAGTTTGATCCCGCCGTTGACGATGCACTGCGGGCAGAATTGGAGCGTGTGCGAGCGGACCTGGACCTGGATGGCCGCCCGGTGCTCTTGGCCGCGAGCACTCACCCGGGGGAGGAGGAGCCGATTCTGGAGGCCTTCCGGTTTGTTCGCCGGTCATTGCCCAGCGGGCTCTTGCTGCTCGCGCCGCGCCACCCGCGGCGCTGCACCCGGGTGGAGGCGCGATGCACTGCGCGCGGTCTCAGGGTGTGTCGACGCAGTGAAGCGCGTGCGCTCGGCCCGCAAGACGACGTACTGCTGGTCGATACGCTCGGTGAGTTGCGCATGCTTAGCGGTCTTGCAAGCGTGGCGTTTATCGGTGGCAGCCTGGTGGCACATGGGGGCCACAACCCGCTCGAGGCGGTGGCCTGGGGCGTTCCGGTGGTCTGCGGGCCGCACACCACAAACTTCAGCGAGGTGAATACGCGGCTCGCAGCCGCGGACGCTCTGCGCGTGGTGAATAATTCACAGGAGCTCGGTGCAGTGCTCGCGCAGCTACTGCATGACCCTGCCCGGCGAGCGGCGATGGCCCGTGCCGGGCTCCACGTGGCGGCCCGTCAACAGGGCGCCTGTGAGGCCGTTTGTGCGATCGTGCGGGACTTGCTCCGGGGGAATGCTGCGGCCCCGGATACGCCCTGAAGCGGCGTAGCGCCGGATTCAGGGCGTGCCGGATGCCGTGGGTGGCGGTGGCGTTACCATGAGGGCATCGAGAGCAATAATGTCTTCGGGGCTGAGCAGGCCGGATTGTTCTTTCAGCCGCATCAGGTTGAGAATGTAGTCGTAGCGGGAATTGGCGAAGTCGCGCTGGGCGCTGAACAGCGTGTTCTGTGCGTTCAACACATCCACCACGTTGCGGGTGCCCACTTCGTAGCCCGCCTGGGTGGCGTCGAGTGCGCTTTTGGAGGACACGATGCTCTGCGCGCGCGCCGCCACCCGCGACACGTCGCTCACTACCGTCATATGCAGTGAGCGGGTGTTGGTGACGGTGTTGCGTGTGATTGTTATGCGTTCCTCCCGCGCCGCATTGAACTCCTGCGCCGCCCGGCGCCGGTTGGAGCTGATGGCGCCGCCGGTGAACAGGGGCATGCTCAGCGTAATCTGCCACATCTCCTCTTCGCGCTGGCTGTCCGGCGGTGAGACGATGCCGGTATCGGGCTCGACAACGCGCGAACCATCCGTCTCGAAGTCGGAATACTCGTAGCCGCCGGTGATTTTCGGTGCATGTTCCAGCCTGTTGGCGGTGGCGGTCTGGCGCGCGGCTTCCTCACGGTAGCGGGCGGCCTGTAGCTGAAAATTGTTCTCCAGGGAGAAGTCGACCCAGGCCGCGCGATCCAGCGGCTCCGGTGGCGTGATCTTGAAATTCTCGCCGAGCACGTTGAGATTTTCGTGCTGCTGACCGGTCAGCACCGCGAGCCGCTCCAGCGCAACGGACACGTTGTTTTCATCGACGATACGGTTCACCTCCGCGAGGTCGCGCGCCGCCTGCGCCTCGTAGACATCGGTGATGGCGATCAGGCCCACCTCGAAGCGTTGCTGGGTTTGCTCGAGCTGGCGTTCGAAGGCGCGCTCGGTTGCCTCGGATGCGGCGAGATTATCCTGCGCGCGCAACACGCCCAGGTAGGCTTCAACCACGCGCACGATAAGATTCTGCTGGTTGGCGGCAAATGTCGACTCCGCCTCCTTGGTCACTTCCTTGCCCGACTGGAAGCTGAACCATGCGGGCAGGTCGAACAGCGCCTGGTTCAGGGAGACCCGGTAGCCCTCGGTGTCGACATCGCGGTTCTCGAAGGTGTCGCGGATGTTGATGCCCGAGCCATCTATATCGAAAACGGGGCCGAGGGCGTCGGTCTCGCTATCGCTGTTCTGGAACGAGTAACTGCCGGTGACCTGGGGCAGCAACTGCGAGCGGCTCAGCACTTCTGTTTCGCGACGCGCGAGGTAAACGGCCTGTTCTGCCTTCAGCTGGGGGTCGTTTTCCAGCGCCAGCTCGTAGATATCGCGCAGGGAATCGGCCTGTAAAGTGTAGGAAGTGAGAGAAAGTGCCAGCGTCGTGAGCGCGACAAGCGAGCTTTTCATGCAATAATCCCCAGAGATGTCATGGCGTTCGGGTGCGCGCAGTTTAGCAGCCTATGGGCACCTGTGCATGTGATTAAACCGCACTGTAAAGGGTGAAGTTAGTGTTCGATTGTGCCATCTTAGACCCGGTTTAACGTGTCTCCAACATCCGTTCCGGTCGCGGGGCGGCAGGCACTCAACGGGCAGATATCACGGGAATGGCAGTGCAGTTACCGAAGAAGAAGACTTTCAGGCTGGATTTGAAGACCTTGCATGCGCTGTGCGACGCTAACTACGCGCGCCTTTTGCGCCTGTTTCCGGACTACGAGACCAGTAACCAGCGCGACCTCTGCGTGGGCAGCGCCCACGTGCGTCTCGAGGTCGTCGAGCGCTGTCGTTACACGACAATCTTTCACCTGCATCAGGCGCACGCCGCGTCGCGCTGGCTGGGACGTCTGCGCATCGAGGTGCGTGCCTACCACGATGCGAAAATGCTGGAGGTGGGTATGTTCCAGTCTCATCGCAGGGTCGCCGCACGCTACGCCTACCCGAACGCGAAAATGTTTCAGCAGGATGAAAAGTTCCAGCAGAATCATTTTCTCGCCGACTGGTTGGAGCACTGTCTGCACAACGGTCGCACGCCCGTGGACGTGACGACGCCCGTCGCAGATGCCTGAACGCCGCGCAACTCCGAGCAAATGCATCCTGGCGAACATATTGTGCAGCAACTCCCGGTAACGGGCGATGTAGTGCACGCGGTACAACTGACCGACACGCACCTGTGCCGGGAGCGCGGTGGCCGCTTGCTGGGAATGGATACCGATCACTCGCTGCAGTGTGTTATCCAGCAATTGTTGCGCGAGCGCGCGGTCCCTGACCTCCTGCTGGGCACCGGTGATCTCGCCGACAATGGTGCTGAAGCAGCCTACCTCCGCCTTCGCGGGTATTTCGCACAGATTCCCTGCCCCGGCTTCTGGTTGCCGGGCAACCACGATGCACGCCAGGCGATGGCCGGGGCCGCAGGGGAGCCGGCGCTTATGAGCCACGAGATCAGGGCCGGCGCCTGGCAGGTGTTGATGCTGGATTCGCAGGTTCCCGGCGAAGTGGGTGGCGAGCTGGGTACCGGGGAACTGCAACGGCTCGACAGTGCACTGGCGAGCGCCGCAAAAGAGGGGCTTTACACGCTGGTGTGCCTGCATCATCACCCGGTGTTGATCGGCAGTACCTGGCTCGACGAGCAGCGCGTGGCGGATGCCGATGCGTTTTTTGCACTACTGGAGAACTATGCGGGCGTGCGCGGCGTACTCTGGGGGCATATTCACCAGGAGGTGGATACGATGTACCAGGGCCTGCGGCTCATGGGGTCGCCCTCCACCTGCGTGCAGTTCGCCCCGGGCAGCGTCGCGTTCAAGGCTGATGACCGGCCGCCCGGCTACCGTTGGCTCGAGTTGCACGCGAACGGCCAGATAGATACCGGCGTGTCGCGTGTGCGCGATGTCAGCTTCAATGTCGATCTGGCATCGAGCGGGTACTTATAGCTCGCCATCGGCTTGCGGAGATGTACAATGCGTCACCGGGGCATCAAACATCCGATGGACGCATGAGCAAATATACCGCCGAAGACATTGAAGTCCTCACGGGACTGGAGCCTGTGCGCAAGCGCCCGGGCATGTACACCGACACCAGCCGTCCCAACCACCTCGCGCAGGAAGTGATCGACAACAGCGTCGATGAGGCGCTCGCCGGGCATGCCAGCCAGATCGAGGTAACACTGCACAGCGACGGCTCGGTGACCGTGACGGACGACGGGCGGGGCATGCCGGTGGATATTCATCCCGAGCAGGGCAAGCCCGGTGTCGAGGTGATTCTCGGCACGCTGCATGCGGGCGGCAAGTTTTCCGACAAGAGCTACCAGTTCAGCGGCGGTCTGCACGGTGTGGGTGTGTCGGTAGTGAATGCGCTCTCCAGCCTGCTGGAAGTGGTTATCAGGCGCGATGGGCGGGTGCATCGCATGACCTTCAAGGGCGGCGAGAAAGCCTCCGAGCTGGAAGTGATTGATACCTGCGGCAAGCGCAACTCCGGCACGTCGCTGACGTTCCTGCCCGACCCCCGGTACTTCGATTCAGTCAATTTTTCCGTGCTGCGCCTGAAACACCTGCTGCGCGCCAAGGCGGTACTGTGTCCCGGCCTGCGGGTAAAGTACACGGACGAAAAGAAGAAAGAAGAGTCTGCCGAGTGGTTTTACCAGGATGGCCTGTCGGATTATCTCGCCGATGCCACTATCGATTACCCGGTCGTTCCCGAGCAGCCGTTCGTGGGCAGTTTCAGCGGCAACAGTGCGGGTGTCGACTGGGCCCTGCAGTGGCTGCCCGAAGGCGGCGAAGTGGTGACCGAATCCTATGTCAACCTGATACCCACCACGCAGGGCGGTACCCATGTGAACGGCATGCGCAGCGGCCTGCTGGAGGCAATGCGCGATTTCTGCGAGCTGCGCAACCTCCTTCCCCGGGGGGTGAAACTCACCGCGGAAGACATCTGGGATCGCTGCTGCTATGTGCTGTCATCAAAGCTGTCTGACCCGCAGTTTTCCGGGCAGACCAAGGAGCGCCTGTCGTCGCGCGAGGCGGCGGCCTTTGTTTCAGGTGTCGCCAAGGATGCGTTCAGCCTCTGGTTGAACCAGCACACGAGTGATGCGGAGAAGCTTGCTGAGTTGTGCATCAATAACGCCCAGAGCCGCATGCGGCTGGCGAAGAAGGTCACGCGCAAAAAAGTTACCGCGGGCCCGGCACTGCCTGGCAAACTGGCCGACTGCTCGGGCGAAGACCCTTCGCGCGGCGAGCTGTTCCTGGTGGAGGGCGATTCCGCCGGCGGCTCCGCGAAACAGGCGCGCAGTCGCGAGTTTCAGGCCATCCTTCCCCTGCGCGGGAAAATCCTCAACACCTGGGAGGTGGATTCCCAGGAAATCCTGGCGTCGCAGGAGGTGCACAATATTTCGATAGCGCTGGGGATCGATCCCGGCAGTGATGACCTCTCGGGACTGCGTTACCACAAGGTCTGTATTCTCGCGGACGCGGATTCCGACGGGCTGCACATCGCCACGCTGATCTGCGCCCTCTTCGTGCGCCATTTCCGTCCGCTGGTAGCGGCCGGACACGTGTACGTGGCCATGCCACCCTTGTATCGCATCGATGTCGGCAAGGAAGTTTTCTACGCGCTGGATGAAAGTGAAAAGCAGGGTGTGTTGGACCGCATTACCGCAGAAAAGATGAAAGGTAAGGTCAATGTGCAGCGCTTCAAGGGCCTGGGCGAGATGAACCCCATACAGCTGCGGGAAACCACGATGGACCCCGACACACGGCGCCTGGTGCGGCTCAAGCTGGATGCCGGTGACGGCACCAGCAATATGTTCGATATGCTGCTCGCCAAGAAGCGTGCGCCGGATCGCAAGGCCTGGCTGGAGAAAAAAGGCGACATCGCCGAGGTTATTTCATAGCGCCTCGCATCGGTGCGCCCGATCGACGCGGGATAATCGCTACTCTAGCGCTGCTGTACGCTACAATAGGGGCCACGTTCGGCGACTTTGGAGAGTGATGATGAAAGCGTTTGCGGTGCTCACCCGTGCAGTCTTCCTCTTGTGTGTAATGCTTCCCTGGAGCGCTGCCTGGGCGCAATGGGATCTGGACAACGAACGCTCTTCCGTTAATTTCGTGTCGATCAAGAACGGCAATGTGGGCGAAATGCACGGCTTCGGATCACTGGTGGGTTTTATCAGTGAGGATGGCAGCGTGCAGATTGATATCGACCTGAACAGCGTTGAGACGCAAATCGAAATTCGCAATGAGCGCATGCGCGAGACACTCTTCGATACCGCGAAATTTCCCACCGCGAAGGTGACGGCAGAGGTGGAACCCGCCCTGGTGTCAGCGGCGGCGGGCGGCGCTTTTGTGACCACGGAAGTCGAGGTGACGCTGTCGCTGCACGGGATGTCGAAAACCTTGCGGGTCCCGGTCGTCGTGGTTGGCGGGTCGGGGGGCGCACTGCAGGTATTCAGTGCGCGCCCGGTGCTGCTGGGTGTCGCTGATTTTGGCTTACAGGGAGGTGTCGCGGCGCTTGCGGAGATCGCGGGACTCAGCAGTATCAGCCACAGCATTCCCGTCACCCTTCACCTGGTCTTCGACCCCGCCTAGCGCGCCCTCGCCGACAGCCGCTCGTACAGTTGTCGAAAACCCTGGTTGCCCGGTGCCAGCTGCACCAGGGTGCGGGCGTAGCGCGCGGCCTGCTCCTGCAGCCCCAGCTCCGCACTGTAGTTTGCCAGTGCCAGCAGTATTTCGGTGTTTTGCGGGGCGCTGGGGAGCAGCGCCTGTAATTCCTTGACCGCCTGTTCGGGCTCACCGAGGTCATGCAGCGCGATCGCGTAGACAAAGCGGTGCCGGGTATCCCCGGTTTCCACTGCCGCGGCCTGCGCCAGGTAGCGCAAAGCGGCGTCCGTGTTGCCGCTGCGCGTTTCCAGCAATCCCAGTACGTGCAGCGTCGGGCCGTGGCCCGGGAGTACCTCGAGCGCCGTGAGCAGGAGTTGGCGCGCCTCGTCGTCGCGCGCTTCGCTGCGCAGCAGGTCCGCGAGATTGATGTAGGCCGGTATGAGCTGGTTGTTGAGGAACAGCGCTTCGCGGTAGGCCGCTTCCGCGCCCGCAACATCGCCGCGCGCGGCAAGAAAACCGCCTGTTTGCATCTGCGCTTCCGGCATATCGGCATGCAGGCGCGTAACCGCGAGGTATTCGTCGAACAGGGCCTGCAGCCCGGGCGCTCGTTGCGCGGGAATCTGCGCCAGCGGTACGCCGGCAAGCGCGGTCGCGACTTCCATGCGCACACTGGTCACGGGGTCGTCTATGAGTGGCGAGAGTAACTGGTAGCGCTGCTGCAGCGGCAGGAATTGCAGTGCGCGCACGCTGCTGGCGCGCAGCATCGGGTCGTCGTCCCGGAGCATCGCGGTAGCCGATTGCAGCGCCTCACGACTGCCCATCCGTCCCAGCGCCTCCACCGCGCTGGCCCGCCAGATGGGCGCCGCGCCGCCGTTGTCAGCCAGTGCGGCGATGCGTGGCACAGCGCGGTTGTCGCCCTGTGCTAGCTGATGGAATGCGCGCCCCGGGTGCGAGCCCGTATCCCGGAACTGAACGCCCCAATCGCGTAACGCCGCGAGTGCCCAGCTTGCATCCTGTTCGCGATGGCACTGGTTGCAGGCATTCGGCGTACCCATGACCACGCTCAGGTCCGGCCGTGGTACCCGCATGCTGTGATCGCGGCGTGGGTCCACGCCCATGTAGGTGGTTTCCGGCATGTGGCAGTTGGCGCAGTCCGCACCACTCGAGTTTAGCGGGTGCCGATGGTGAGCGGGGGTGTCGTATCGCGCGGGCAGGTGGCACTGCGCACAGACAGCGTTGCCGGGCGCGTGGAGTTCGAGACTGTGTGGTTCGTGACAGTTGCTGCACACCACGCCCTGCTGGTGCATTTTACTTTGCACAAAGGAGCCGTAGACGTACACCTCGTCGAGAATCTGCCCGTCGGGGTGGTATAGCGGCGCCTCCAGCATGGCGAGACGGTGCGTATCCAGCAGGTCGGCGCCGTAGTGATAATCGCCCAGCGTGCCGCGGCGCGCGTGGCAGCGCCCGCAGGTATCGATCTGCACATCGGCAGCAAGCGGCGCGCTGCGCTGCGCGATGTGGTCGCCCTCGGGCAACGTCCAGCGGCCGCGCTGGGCAAGGTCCAGCGGAAAGCCCCCGTTTGGCGCCCCCGCGAGTTTCCCGCCGCGGGCGAGTTCCAGGTGTTTCTCTCCGGGCCCGTGACAGGCCTCGCAGCCCACGTCGATCTCGGCGTAACGGGTATCGAAGCTGCGCGTGGACGCGCTGTAGTTTTTCTGCAGGTCGGTGCTGTGGCACTCGGCGCAGCGCGTGTTCCAGTTCTGGTAAGGTCCCGTCCAGTGCAGCGGGTCGCTATGATCGATGGCTTCCTGCGGGTACAGGTGGTACCAGCGCTGGCCGCCTTGCGCTGCCGGGCGCGCATCCCAGGCGATACTCAGCGCCTGCAGGCGACCGCGCGACAGGGGCAACAGGTACTGCTGCAGTGGATAAACGCCGAACACGTAGGCGACTTCGAAGTCGCTGAGCGTGCCGTCTTCGCCATCGGTGCGCACCATGTAGCGATCACCATCGCGGTAGAAGCGCGTGCTGATGCCGTTGTAGTTGAATTCAGCGTTGTTGAAATTGCCAAGCACCGTGTGTGGAGCAGGCAATTGCATGGCCAGGTCGTGATGCGAGCCACGCCAGTTCGCGTGCTCGGCGGCATGGCAGCCGCTGCAGCTTTGCGAACCGACAAAGGCCTGGGCAGCCGCGCAGGTCAGCAACAGGAACAACAACAGCAGGCGACGGCAAAACACGTGGGGGGGCAGTCCGAATAAACAGGTTGGAGGGTGATCTTACTAGCCCGGCGTGGCTATGGACAGCGCTGGTGGCCCTACCTATGATGGCTCGCCAGACGACAGCGAGCGGCGTGCGCGGCCAGTAGTCCCTGAAGGAGTAAGAGTGAAACTCGGTATTCTCAAAACCGACACCGTGCGCCCCGAGTGGGCGCAGCGGTACGGCCAGTATCCGGACATGTTCCGGGGGCTGCTCAGCGCGGTGGACCCGGCCCTTGAGTTTGTCGTTTACGATGTGCAGCAGGGCGAGTACCCCGCCGATATCGATGCAGTGGACGCCTACCTGATCACCGGCAGCAAAGCGAGCGTCTACGACGATGAGCCGTGGATAAAACGCCTGATGGCTTTCGTGCGCGAACTGCACGAGCGCCGCAAGAAACTCGTGGGCATCTGCTTCGGCCACCAGTTAGTGGCGCACGCCCTGGGCGGGCGGGCCGCGAAATCCCCGAAGGGCTGGGGCGCCGGCGTGCACACGCACCGCTTTTACAGTGCGCCCGCCTGGCACGACGGTGGCGATGCCGCGGTGTCGATGGTGGTCAGCCACCAGGACCAGGTAATGGAAGTTGCACCGGGCAGCACTGTGCTGGCAGGCAGTGATTTCTGTGAGAACGCGGTGACCCAGATAGGCGATCACATCCTGACCTTTCAGGGCCACCCGGAGTTTGTTACCGGCTACTCCCGCGAGCTTATGCAATTCAGGCGCGAGATGCTCGGTGAGGACACCTACCGGGAGGGCATGCAATCGCTGGAGCGTGTGCCCGAGCGTGAACGCGTTGCGCGCTGGATACTCAATTTTCTCAAACGCTAGCGCTGCGCGAGCGCATTACCAGCTACCGGTGTTTTCCATGGAAGCCCAGGGCTCTGCCGGTGCCAGCGCCGGGCCTGCCTGCAGCAGCTCGATGGAAATGCCGTCGGGAGAGCGCACAAAAGCCATGTGACCATCGCGCGGCGGGCGGTTGATCACCACGCCCGCGTCCATCAGCTTCTGGCACAGCGCGTAAATGTCATCCACGCGATAGGCGAGATGGCCGAAGTTGCGCCCGCCGGCGTAGTCTTCAGGGTCCCAGTTCCAGGTGATTTCCAGGAGCGGGCTCTTGCTCTCGCGGGCGTTCTCGACATCGCCCGGTGCGGCGAGAAAAACCAGCGTGAAACGCCCGCCCTCACTGTCGTGCCGGTTCACTTCAACCAGGCCCAGCTTGTCGCAGTAGAAGTCCAGAGTTTCCTCAAGATTGCTCGAGCGCACCATGGTGTGCAGATAGCGCATGTTTCAACCCCCGCTGTTTATTGGCGTGCAAATGCAAAAGGGGATGCATTGCATCCCGCTCAAGTTGACAGTCGGTTGATAGTAGCAGATTTGCGCCGCTGGACCGGCGCGGAGCCGGCAGCGGGGGCTCAGCCGGCGGCCTGTGCAACGGCGCGCGCCGCTGCCTGCCTGCCGGCGAGCCTGCCGGAGAAGGTGGCATCGCCCACCGACATACCACTGGAATAACCCTCGGCGCGGCGCACCACGCCGCAGGCGGTGCGCCCCGCGGCGAACAGGCCGGGAATAGTCTCGCGCTGGGGGTTGAGCACTTCGCCCGTGGGCAGGGTATCGAGCCCGCCGAGCGTGAAGTAGGGCACGAACACGCCGCGTCCGGGCGTCACGTCGAGCGCCACCAGCGGCGGCTCCAGCGGCTCAAGCCACTCGGCGGCCTTGTGGTACTGGGTATCCTCGCCCTGCGCGCAATCCTCGTTGTACAGGGCAACTGTCTGTTGCAGAGTGCCCCTGCGCAGGCCGAGTTCTTCCTCGAGCTCCGCCACGCTCTCGCCGGTGCCGGCGATAGAGGCGCCGAGGAAGTTCATTTTCTCGTAGTCGCCGTACTGTTCGACCGTGAGCACGAAGTAGAGTCTATCCGACTGCTGGCGCAGGGCTATTTCACCCAGGCGGCCGTGGTAGACGTCCTCGTTGATGAAGCGCTGCCCCTTGTCATTCACGAGGATACCGCGAGTCATGCTCGCCGGAGGGTAGTAGGGCAGGCTGATGAAGCCCTCGTGCATGTTGATCGCGGCGCCGCCCACGGCCATGCCCATCATGATGCCGGTGCCGGTGTCGCCGGGGTTGCCGATGGCCTGTGTGCCCACCGTCAGCTTGGGCGCATACTTCTGCACCATCTCGTCGTTCATGACGAAACCGCCGGCGCAAAGAATCACGCCGCGCCGTGCCCGCACGTTCAGCTCCTGCTGGTTCTGCCGTACCACGAGACCTACGATCGCGCCGTCATCGTCTTCGATCAGCGTGAGGGCGCGGGTTTCATACTCCACGCTGATCGCCGGGCGCCGCTCCACGTTTTCGGTGACGATCTTCATGAACAGCGGCCCGCCGTTGTCGCCCTCGATGTGCAGGTTGTGGCCGCGCGGACAGGGCTTCGCCTGCTGCGCATAGGGGTAGGCTTTTTCGCTGCCGGTATACAACAGGCCGTCATCGGTGAGACACATGATGGCGCGCTCCCGGTGGAAGCTGTCCTTGAAGGGCACGCCGATACCTACCAGCCAGTCGAAGTGTTCCACGCTGTGCTCGCAGTAGTTGCGGATTTTCTCTTCATCCGCCTGCGGGCCCGCCGCCATCAGCATGTAGGTGACCATGTCCTCGGTGCTGTCTTCAAAGCCGCAGGCCTTCTGGACGCGCGTACCGCCGTTGCCGCCCATGTAGATTTCCGCGGACGACATGGCCGTGGAGCCGCCGCTGGCGCTTGCCAGCTCGAAGATGATCACCTCGGCCCCCGCATCCGCCGCCTCGATGGCGGCACAGCCGCCGGCTCCGCCAAAGCCGACGATGGCGATATCGGTCTCCCTGTCCCAGCGGGTGACGGCGCTTGCCTTGCGTGGTTTGCAGGGTGTGGTTTTGTCCTGTTCCGACATACTGGCTACCTCTGGTTCGGGGCGCAAAATCACGGCGCCCCGCTATTGCCCGGGGACTCAGGATTAAAGCCCTTTAGCCGTGTGCTTACAACGCCGCCCGCGGCGTGCCGGGTTAAATTGTTGTACGTGCGGGCGGTTTCTTGGCGCGCGGCTGGGGTACAATGCGCCGCTTTGCCGGAGGCACAGCGTTTCATGTGGTTCAAGAATATTCGCGCCTATCGCCTGAGTGCACCGTTCGACCTGTCGCCCGAAAAACTCGCAGAGCAACTCGCCGCCCGCGTATTCACTCCCTGCGCCAAATCGCAGGCGCTGGCACTGGGGTGGGTGGCGCCGGTGGGCGACGAAGATGCGCCCCTGGTGCACGCCGCTGGCGGTCGCATGCTGCTCAAACTCCGCCGGGAGGAAAAGTTGTTGCCATCCAGCGTGGTGCGCGAACAGCTAGATGAGAAAGTCGCCGCCATCGAGGAGGAGCAGGCGCGCAAGGTCTATCGCAAGGAACGGCTCAATATGAAGGACGAGATCGTGCAGGATTGCCTGCCGCGCGCTTTCAGCCGCTCTACGTATATCGGTGCGTATATCGACGTGGCCGCGAGGTGGATTTTCATCGACAGCGCAAGCGCCGCGCGTGCGGAGGAACTGCTCAACCTGCTGCGCGACTGCATAGGCAGCTTTCCCGTGCTGCTGCCACAGGTGAATGACGCGCCAACTGCAACCATGACGGGCTGGCTGGTGCATCGCAATCTACCGCAGGATTTCGAACTGGGCACGGAGTGTGAGTTGCGCGAGCCTGGCGAGGAAGGCGGCGTGGTGCGCTGTCGCGGCGTTGATTTGAGCAGTGAAGAAGTGGAAACTCACCTCCACGCTGGCAAACAGGTAGCGCGGCTGGCGCTGCACTGGGATGACCGGGTGTCACTGCTGCTCGCGGAAGATCTCTGCTTGCGGCGGCTGCGCTTCGCGGATGCATTGATGAAAGAAAACGAGGATATTCCGGAAGCTGACGAGGCGGCGCGCCTCGACGCCGACTTCGCCCTGATGTCGGAGGCTATCAGCGCCCTGCAGGAGCGCGTACTCGCCCTGTTTGGCGGCGAGGCGCAGTAGCCGGCCGCATGGCTGACAGCCGCGAAATAGAGGATTATCGCGCGCTGTTTCTCAAGCCTGTCCCGATGATCGATCTACGGGCGCCGGCGGAATTTGCCCGCGGCGCATTCCCCGCTGCTATGAGTCTGCCGCTGATGAGCGACGAGGAGCGCGCCCGGGTGGGTATCTGCTACAAGCGTGAGGGTCAGCAGGCGGCCATTGCACTGGGGCACTCACTGGTGGCGGGCGAACTGCGTGAGCAGCGCCTGCAACGCTGGGTGACTTTTGCCCGACGTTATCCCCTGGGGTGCCTGTACTGCTGGCGCGGGGGGCTGCGGTCGGCCACCGTGCAGGCGTGGCTGCAGGCGGAGGGCATCACCTATCCGCGGGTGTGCGGTGGCTACAAGGCCATGCGCCGCTTTCTGCTGGACGAATTCGCCGCTTCCGTGCGTAACGCCGATCTGGTGTTGGTCAGCGGCCGCACCGGCAGCGGCAAGACCCGGGTTATTGAGCGCCTTGCGCGCGCGGTCGACCTCGAGGGTCTCGCCAATCATCGCGGTTCGACGTTCGGGCGCTTGCCCTCGCCCCAGCCCAGCCAGATCGATTTCGAAAATAGCCTGAGCATCGAGCTCTTGCGACTGCTTGCCAGCGCCCGCACGCCGGTCTTCATTGAGGACGAGGGCCGCATGATCGGTCGCCTGTCCCTGCCGGAGGCGCTGCGGGGGGCGATGGCGCGGGCCCCGCTGGTTGTGGTGGAACAGCGGTTTGAACAGCGTGTAGAAGTGGTGCTGGAAGATTACGTGCTGGATCTCGGGCGTCGGTATCTGTTGCTGTATGCAGAGGATGGCCCGCGCCTGCACCGCGAAAAGCTGCTGGCTGATCTGGTACGTATTGGCAAACGCCTGGGCGGTGCGCGCCTCACGGAAGTCAGCGCCATGCTGGAGCGGGCGTTTGCGTACCAGTGGCGCACGGGCGACGCCTCGATGCACCGCGACTGGATCGCATTCCTGCTCAGGGATTACTACGACCCGATGTACGATTACCAGCTGGCGCAGCGCGGCGGTGAACACCTGTTCAGCGGCGACCGCGACGCGGTGATCGCCTGGGCGCGCGCTTACGATGCTGAGCACCACTGAACTGCGACGTGACCTGGTGCTCGTTGGCGGCGGGCACGCTCACGCGCTCGCCCTGCGGATGTTGGGCATGCAGCCGATTGAGGGCCTGCGCATCACGCTGGTGTCGCCCGCTTCGCATACGCCCTACTCCGGCATGCTGCCGGGCCTGGTGGCGGGCCACTACCGGTTTGAGGATGCACATATCGATCTGGCGCGGCTTTGCCAGTGGGCGGATGTACGCTTCCTGGTTGCCGAGGTGGAGGGCATCGACCCGCAGAGTCGGCATCTCTCTCTCGCCGGGCGGCCCGGCCTGGATTACGACCTGCTGAGTATTGATATCGGTTCCCAGCCGGAGCTTGCCAGTGTGCCGGGAGCGGCGGCCCATGTGGTGCCGGTGAAGCCGGTGGCGGGGTTCTGGCAGCGCTGGCGGGATACCGAGGCACAGCTTGCGCACCGCAGCGCGGGCAATTATCGCATCGGGATAGTCGGCGGGGGCGCGGGCAGTGTGGAGCTGGCGCTGGCGATGGCGCACCGGCTTGCGGGGAAGGCGGTAACTTTTGATCTCTGGTGCGGCGGCCCCGTCATCCTCATGGGCTACAACCGGCGCTCGCAAAGCGCGGTGACGCGGGCACTGGAGCAGGCCGGGATTACGCCACACGTGAATGCACGTGTCGCGGCGGTGGAGGCCGACCGGCTATTGTTGGCAGATGGTACGCACGCCGCTTATGACGTGTTGTTCTGGTGTACGGGCGCCGCACCGGCCGCCTGGCTTGCCGACAGCGCGCTGGCCACGGATGACGCGGGCTTTATCGCGGTGAGTGATACGCTGCAGTCGCTATCAGACGAGTACGTGTTCGCCGCCGGCGATATCGCCACGCAGGTGGAACATCCACGTCCCAAGGCCGGAGTCTTCGCCGTGCGCCAGGCGCCGGTGCTGGCACACAACCTGCGCGCAGCGCTGCTCGGCAGGCCATTGCGGGCGCACCGTCCACAGCGGCGTTTTCTGTCGCTGCTCTCGCTTGGCAGCCGCAGCGCAAGGGCTGACAAGGGGCCGTTTGGCGCCACGGGCGGGTGGGTATGGCGTTGGAAAGACCGCATCGACCGCAAGTTTATGCTGCGTTTTCGCGAGCTGCCCCCGCGCATGCCGGATAAGCCCGCGCGCCGCCTGCCGGAATTGCCCGCCGTTCGCCAGGCGGCCTGCGGTGGCTGTGGCGCCAAGGTGGGAGCCGGTCCACTGGCCCGCGTGCTGGCCACACTGGCCCTGGAATATCCGCAGCATTGTCCCGGCGAGGCAGACGACGCCGCGCGGATGCCGGCGCGCGCGGGCGATACACTGCTACAAAGCCTGGACGTGTTGCGCCAGATCGTCCCCGACCCCTGGTTGATGGGCCGCATTGCCGCGCTGCACGCGCTGAGTGATCTCTACGCCTGCGGTGCCCGTCCGCTGTCGGCGCTCGCCGCCGTCGCACTGCCTTTTGCCAGCGAGGAGATCCTGGAGCGGGATCTCTACCAGCTGCTCGCGGGTGCGCTGTGCGAATTCAGGGCCGCGGACTGCCAGCTCACCGGCGGTCACAGTATGCAGGGCGTGGAACTGAGCCTGGGCTTTGCGGTGAACGGTGTACCGCTGGATGAGAGCGGCCGCGTGCTTGCCAAAAAGGGCGCAGCCGTGGGGGATGCCCTGGTGTTGACCAAGCCCCTGGGTACGGGGGTGGTATTTGCCGCGCACATGCAACTGGCCGCCGATGGGCGCGATCTCGAGGCCGCGCGCACGGCCATGCTGCAGTCCAACGGCCCGGCCGCCGCACTGGCGCTCGAGTATGCTGCCAGCGCCTGCACGGATATCACCGGTTTCGGCCTGCTCGGCCATCTGCTGGAAATGCTGGGCCCCGGCGGTGCGGCAGAGCTGCACCTGGCGCGTCTGCCGCTGCTGCCCGGTGTGGCGGCGCTGCTGCGAGCCGGCACCGCGAGCAGTATGCACGCGGCCAACGCCGGCGGCGCGGGGAATCAACTGGCGCTCGCCGCGGGTGTCGACAGGCAACTGGCGCAGATTGTTTTCGACCCGCAAACCAGTGGCGGCCTGCTCATCTCAGTCGCCGCGGATCGCGCGCAGGGATTTTGCGCTGCATTGCACGGCGCGGGCTATAACGAGGCGGCGGTGATCGGCAGGTGCGTTGCCGATGCCGGGGCGGTGGACCGCCGCATCAGCCTGCGCTAGGAGTGCGCTGCGCCAGGGTCTGCCTCGGACTCGACCTCGGCCGCGGCGCGGCGAATGTCAGGCCAGGCGGCGAGCGCGTCCGCGTAGCCCGCGGCCAGCGTCCGTAGCTGCTCCCAGATCGCTTCGTCGCGGGTCTCTGGCGGAATGCCCGCAAGCTTCAGCGGCACGGTGTTGCGCCCGATTGCAGCAAGATAATCGCGTTGCCGCGTCTCCAGCATCCCGCGCCACTCGGGTTGCTCGCTGCCCGGGCCGCGCAGGGCATCTCCCAGTTGCCGCAGTGAATCGGCCTGGGCGTTGGCGAGCGTGCGGCGGTAAAGCGCCGCGAGGGCAGCGTCGGAGCTCTGCGCCGCACCGCGCAACAGCAGCAGCAGCGACTCGAGCCTGTCATCGAGCGTGGAGCCAGCATGCTGCGGTAGCAGCTTCAACAGGTAGTCATCGATGAGCGATGCGCCGTGCGCCTCCGCCGGATCGTTCGGAATATCT
>Ga0102938_10000413_pt1 | contig 31338 bp, 29 predicted proteins | sample SalPonR2_B_D2_MG_FD_84516 | JGI IMG/M metagenome (GOLD analysis project Ga0102938, IMG submission 84516) | Salt pond soil microbial communities from South San Francisco under conditions of wetland restoration - Salt Pond MetaG R2_B_D2_MG | ecosystem: Environmental > Aquatic > Marine >... | reverse complement strand
TTTACATGCGCACCCGGCGATGATGTGGAAGACCCTAAAATTCATTTTGCGTATGGTTACGCCACCCAGGTGGTTATTCTTGATGATAATGGAAAAGTAGATAGGGTAATTGCAGCGCACGATCCGGTAAAATTATGAACCGCACGCTTTTCGAAGGGCAAATAGAAGGCGCCGTGCACATGGGACTGGGCTACGCACTTACAGAAGATTTTCCCATGAAAGATGGTTATCCGCTTAGCTATAAATACAATGATATTGGCATTTTAAGAGCAAAGGAAATGCCGAAGGTCGATGTCATTGGTATAGAAGAAGAAGACCCCATCGGACCCTATGGCGCTAAAGGTATCGGCGAAATTGGATTATGCCCGACAGCCGGAGCCGTTGCCAATGCGCTTTACACTTTTGACGGTAAACGCAGAACGAAGCTGCCCATGCAAAGAAAAAAATAGCACATTTCAACTACGGGGTTCAAAAACAGGTTCGCACCAAATGCTGCTACCGATATATCAGCCCTAACGGGCTTGAGGAAGCATGAATGACAGTTGGCAAAAGGAACTTCATGAAAAAAGAGATGTGAAAATTTAAAACAAAATCTATAGAGTAAAATACCAAAACCTACCCATAATTCAACGCCGTCAGGCGTGGCATGTCGGTAGCACAATAAATTAAGTTAAGTAAGAACAGAACCCCGGAGGGGTAATATTTAGAAATGCATAAAAACATAATTATGGCAAACACCTATTCACAGATCACAATTCATTTTATAATTGCAGTGCAGGAACGCGCCAGCCTTCTAAAAAAACGATACCGCGAAGAATTATTAAAATATATGTCTGGCATTATTAAAAATAAAGGTCAAAAAGTTCTTACAATTAACGGGGTGGATGATCATATGCATATCTTGATTGGGTTGTCACCTGCAATGGCACCATCTGATTTGATTAGAGATATCAAAAACAATAGCACAAAGTTTATTAATAACAAAAACTGGTTCACAGGAAAATTTAAATGGCAGGATGGATACGGTGCATTTTCCTATTCAAAATCGCAGAGACCTAAGATAATACAGTATATTGAAAATCAAGAAAAGCATCATAAACAAGCAACGTTTAAAGAGGAATATTTAAACATCGTCAATAAATTTGAGGTAGATTTTGATGATAAATACATATTTGAATTTTTCGAATAATTTATGTCACCCCGCTGGGGTTGATGGCAAAGTTAATGGCCATTATACCAATATTTCACCCCTCCGGGGTTCATTGGAGAATATTACCATCAGTTTTTACCGACATATCAGCCCTACGAGCTTAACGAGGCATGAATTACCGTTGGCAAATAAAACTTTACAAAAAAAAGAATGTAAAAAATAAAAACAAAATCTATAGTGCCAAAACCTACCGAACACACAAACGCCGTCAGGCGTGGCATGTCGGTAGCACAATAAATTAAGTAAGAACAGAACCCCGGAGGGGTGACATTATCAAAAGTTATGAACCAAAAAACTAAAACAATATGATCCTGAAAAATGCCATATATATTGATTGGGAAACGCTGGAATTTAAGAAAACACATATCAAGGTAAATCCGGGCACAAATGCCAGTATTGAGTTCATAGGCAAAATAGATGAACAACCCGGCACAGAAATCATCGATTGTGAAGGGAAACTTGTAACCAAATCGTTTGCTGTTGGCCATCATCATGTATATTCGGCATTGGCTAAAGGGATGCCAGCCCCGCGCAAAGCACCGGAAAACTTCAGAGAAATATTGCGTTACGTCTGGTGGACCCTGGACAAATCGCTTGACAAAGATACTATTGAAGCAAGTGCCCTGGCTTCAGCCATAGCCTGTGCTAAGAGCGGCTGCACTTTCGCCATAGATCACCACGCCTCGCCCAATTACATTGAGGGTTCGCTGGATATTATCGCCAAAGCATTTGAAAAGGTCGGCTTGAGCCACCTGCTGGCCTATGAAATTACAGATCGCGATGGCATGGATAAAGCACAAAAAGGGCTCGAAGAAAACAAACGCCACCTGCAAAAACATCAGGGGCTTGTAGGTATGCATGCATCATTTACGGTGAGTGACGAAACCATGAAAAAAGCAGCTGACCTCATGCAGCAAACAAATTCGGGACTACATATTCACGTGGCAGAAGGCATGTACGACCAAACCCATTGCATGGACAATTATGGCAAACGAGTGGTTGAACGCCTTAATGAATATGGTTTCCTTAACAATTCCAAAACATTATTAATTCATGGTCTGCACCTTAGCGACCAGGAACGACAAATTTTTAAATCGGCTCCGGCATGGGTAGTCGAAAACAAAGAAAGTAACCAGAACAATAATGTTGGGCATTTCAATGGTCAGGGGCTGGGTGAAAATATCATGCTGGGAACCGACGGAATGCACAGCGATATGCTACAAAGTGCCAAAGCAGCATTTTTCGCCGGACAGGGAGTCGACAATATTGACTTTCCAGGAGCCTACCAACGTTTCCGCAATGCTCATCGTTATTTGGCACAAAACAGCTTTGATGGCGATGGTGAAAACAACCTGGTAGTTTTGGATTATGACGGCCCAACGGCCCTTACCTCAGAGAACTTTTTAGGTCACTTCATTTTTGGATTAAGTTCCAATCATGTGCAGCATGTAATTTCAGATGGAGAATTAATAGTCAAAGACAAAAAGATGCAAACGGTGAATGAAGCAGAAGTCCTTGCATTCACCAAAGAGCAATCACTGAGATTATGGGATGCCATGCAGAAGCAGGGTTAACACCTTAATTTTTACATGTTATTGATCCGCGCTTCCTGCTGCTTCCCTGCGGGTTTGCGTTGCATCTTGTGATTTTTGTGTATACAAATCCATCAAAGTCTTTTCGTGTGTATAGGGTGCACGGAATGCTGGCTTATGCGAACTGTTGAAACCTTTTATGGCATTACGAATAGCAAAAAATGCCCCGATGCCATATAAAAACGGTTGTTCTCCCACTGCTTTGGATTTTAGAATGGCTAGTTCAGCACCTTCGGTTTTGGAAAAAAGATTGTAAACTTCGCATAAATGATTCTAATCAAAAAGAGAAATTTATACCGATTTACTTTTCTCCATTACTCAATATTTGCAATATTCTCAATTAAATCAACTATTATTTCAGTACTATCTGAATCTCCTCCATATTGCATTACGCATTCAACGCCTTCTATTAGTTGTTCATTTACCAATAGATTTGCGCATTCCTTTTTTAAGTAACTTTTTAACTTTGCATTGCTATTTCTTATGCTTTCAAACAATTCATCAGAGTTTTCAAACAGGTAAATTATATCTTCAAAATCATGGCTTTGTCGTAAATCATTACCACCACGCCCTTTGTGTGCTTCGAGTTTTGACGCTAAATAATATTCAGGAGTGAATACAAATATTTTAGTACCATTGGGAAGTGTTTTTACAATTTTATTCTCAATGCCTTCTTCATACCACATATTGCTAAAACCAAGCACATCAGAATCGGAAGGCATTACATCTACCAGAATATCTTTATAAATCCATCTGCAAATTGGAGCTCTTTTTGAAGTGTCATGTGCAAAACCTAAAGCTCGTAAGTCATCTTCTAATTTTGCATGAGCTACTCTAGTCGGCAGTTCAATTACACAATCCACATCTTGCGTAGGCCTGATATCAGATAATTCCGGATTGCTGGCGTACAACTCTGCAACAGCACCTCCTACAAAAACCACATCGTTTTTCAGTTTACCCAATCCTTTTGCAACGGTTTGCAGCATTGAAATATTTGTACCAAACATATTATAATCGTTTTTCAATTTCTTGTTTGGCGATATTGATTTCACGCACTCTTCCAACCCTAAAGGTATCAACTATTGCCATCAATTCATAAAAATCCTGATCTTTTGGTGCCACCTGAGGCAAGGTAGCGTACAACGGCTCTATGGCCTGTCCCCTATGTGTTCCTTTTGCAAATGGCCATACATAAAGTTCTTTGCTTGCAATGTGATTTTTTATGGGTGAAGCAGAATGAGCAGTCGGAATTCCTTTAACAATGGCGCCCGGTTGAGCCGGAAACACATACTTTAATCCAAACAAGAGAAATTCTTTAAATGAATAAATGTTTACATTTCGCTTATTCGAATCAATCAAACCTGCAATTTTATTTCTATATAGCGCCTCAGATATTTCAGAAGGACTAATATTTAATCCACTGGCCACATCAATATTTCGCCAACTATCATTATCCATTGCCAATATTTTAATCAGAATAACGATATCCTGAGGGCGCATTCCATTATGTTTCTTCATAACCAAAAGATTTTTATTTATTCAATCTTAAACCCGTATTTGTAATTCGCGATTCGCGAATCGCGAATTACAAATCAAATATATAAAAATTAAATTGAATATAAAACCATAAACGGTAATTCAATTGCAGTTAACTTTCCATATCCAACCTTTTCTTTGTAAACACAACCTGTATCAATGTTTAGTACTTTCGAATTTGTATTTATTTGTTTTTCGCAATATTCAAGTGTAATCGGTCTGTGCCCATGGATAATTATTTTGTTAGTAAGCACAGGATGAGAATATTCAAGTAAACTTTCCCATACCATGGAATATTTATCCAGAAACGGATTAGGTGTTTTATCATTAAATCCGGCATGAACAAATAGATAATCTTCAACGGCAATATAATACGGCAGACTTTTAAAGAATTCAATATACTTTAAAGGAATGTCTTTTAATGAGTTAACACCAAAACTTTTCAGTGTTTCGCACCCTCCATTCAGAAACCATTTGGGTTGATTCCTTTCGTCTTCAAATGCTTCAAGAAGCATTAATTCATGATTTCCAGTCAAAGGAATTATATCAAAACCTTTCTCTTGCAGACAAATAAAATAATCAATAACATCTCTGCTCTTATCTCCTCTGTCAATGTAGTCGCCTAATAAAACAAGCTTATCATTTTTGTTAAGTTGAATTTTATTCTCAACCAATTCTTTCAAAGAATCAAAACAACCATGAATATCACCGATAGCAAAGAGTCTGCTCATTACACCTCCGCTTCGCTCACACTACCATCTTTCGATTTTTTAACAGCACCCTTTGCTAAGCTCGTAGCATACAAATCCATCAATGTTTTTTCGTGTGTATAGGGTGCACGGAATGCTGGCTTATGCGAACTATTGAAACCTTTTACGGCATTACGAATAGCAAAAAATGCCCCGATGCCATATAAAAACGGTGGTTCTCCTACGGCTTTGGATTTAAGTATTGCAAGCTCAGCACCTTCTGTTTCCAGAGCCTCGATATCGACAGATTTCGGTACCGCATAAATATCAGGCACTTTATAAGTCGATAAAGAGTCGCTGGCCAGTTTCCCATTGGGATGAAAGGCCAGTTCTTCCATTGTCATCCAGCCCATCCCCTGCACCAGTGCACCTTCGACCTGTCCAAAATCAATGGTTGGATTCATGCTTTTACCAAAATCGTGCACAATTTGTACCTTGTCGAATTCATAAGTACCCCTGATGCAATCAACAGTAACCTGAGTAATAGCGGTCCCATATACGTGATATGCAAATGGATGCCCCTTCTCTTTTGTTTTGTCGAAGTTGATTTTTGGCGTTGCGTAATGTCCATTTTCAGTCAAACATACACGCTTGAGAAATGCAGCTTCGACCACCTCATTCCAGTGCACTTCAGTTTTTTCACCGTTAAGGTATACATATTCATCATTAATCTCGATCTCATCACCTTTGTAGTTAAGTGATTCTGCAGCAGAGTGTCTTAGTCTGTTGATTAATACTTCGCATGCCAACCGGGTTGCATGGCCATTAAGGTCAGCACCTGTACTGGCAGCCGTTGGCGAAGTATTGGCTACCCTGGTAGTGTTAGTCGATTCTACCTTGATTTTATCAGTACCAATGGATAAAACATCTGCAGCGACCTGAATAATTTTGGTATTCACACCCTGCCCCATTTCAATAGCTCCGGTGCTGATTCCCACACTCCCGTCCTGATAAATATGTACAAGCGAGCGTGCCTGATTCATTGGAGTTTTGGTAAATGAAATACCGAAACAAACGGGCATAATTGATACGCCACGTTTTTTATCAATATGTTTTTGATTATAATCGGCAGCTTCATTTTCGATACTGGTAAAATCATATTGATTAAGTGCCTGTTCGTAGGTAGTTTTATTGTTTACGTTTTCGGCAATTTGTCCATATTGAAACTCCTGCCCGTCGCGGATAAAGTTTATCTCCTGTATTTTATATGCTGGTATATTCAATTCATCGGCGGCTTGTGCAATGGCCGATTCTATTGTAAACACGCCCTGTGGAGCCCCAAACCCCCGAAATGCGGTGTTAGGTGGCAGGTTAGTTTTACAACTATGCACAGTAACAAAGGTATTGGGAACATAATAACTGTTGGTACTATGAAACAGCGTGCGCTCCATAATTGCAGGAGAAAGATCTGAAGCAGCACCTCCGTTCTGATATAAAGTGGTTTGGTAAGCTACAATTTTGAGATCTTTCGATAAACCTAATTTATAATCAGCGCTGTAGGGATGTCGTTTACCTGTCATTTGCATGTCATCGGGGCGGTCGAGGGTAATTTTCACGGGCTTTTTCATTACATGGGCAGCCAGCGCTACCATGGTAGCAAAACCACTGGCCTGATCCTCTTTTCCGCCAAATGCGCCGCCCAATCGAGCTACGTCAACCTCTATGCGATGCATGGGCAATCCCAGCACCCTGGCTGCAGTTTTCTGAACAGCCGTAGGACCTTGTGTGGATGAATGAATTTTTATGCTGCCGTTATCCGTTGGGTAGGCATAGGAACCCTGTGTTTCGATATAAAGATGCTCCTGTCCGCCAATATCAGCGCGGCCTTCAAAGATATACTCACATGCGCTCCAGGCTTCCTCTACAATTCCCATCTGAAAGCTGCGCGAGGGAAAAAGTAAATCGCCACGTTTAAAGGCTTCACGAGGCTCGGTGACCACCTCATATTCTTCCACATCGAGTTTTATAAGTGCTTTTGCTTTGCGGGCTGTAAAAGCATCTTTGGCCACAATAAGTGCAATTGGCTGTCCATAAAAGTGGAGCTCTTCTTCAGCAAATAAGGGTTCATCTTCGATGATACCGCCAATTTGGTTATCGCCGGTAATGTCTTCATGCGTGATAATTGCTGCAATTCCGGGCAACTTTTTCGCCTCTGCATAATCTACACTTTTTATTTTGCCATGCCCAACAGGCGATCCAAAGACAACGGCATGTAGCGTGCCTTTTTGCACTGGAATATCATCGAGATATACGGATTTACCGGTTACGTGATTTATTGAGTCAACATTTTTCATTGTAATTCCTCTTTTTTCTCAAAAGCTGATTAATTATAAACCTGATTACCCCAGCAAAGCATCTTTTGCCAAATACTCAGGAAATAATTCCATAAAATGTGCAAAGAGTATTTGCCTTAGGAGTAACCTTTTATATTCACTTGTTCCGCGCACATCGCTAATGGGCGAAATTTCATTTTGCATTATTTCATTGGCCTGACGAATAATCTCCACACTAATCTTTTTCCCGGTTAGATATTCGCTTGTTTTGTTTAAAAACAATGGAATGGCTTTCACTCCGCCGGCAGAAATACTGCACGCTTCAATGATTCCCTTTACAACAATAATTTTCATTGCTGATGTAACACTCGCAATATCGAGGTGTGTGCGTTTGCTAACTTTCTCGTAGTTTACAAGCAAGCCTTTTTCAGGTTTTTTAAACGCAATTGCCTCAATATACTCCCCCTGTTTGATTGCAGTTTTTTTATAATCAAGGAAAAAATCTTTAAGCTGCATCTCACGCCGCTGTTTTTTATTATTTAAAATTACGGAAGCATTCAACGCCAGGAAAAATATGGAGAGGTCTCCAATGGGAGATGCATTCATAATATTACCGGCAACCGTAGCAGTATTGCGTATGGGTTCAGATGAAATAAGTCTAAACTGTTCCTTGATTTCAGGGAAAAAATCCTGCATAGGCCCACTCAAAGCAATATCGTTGGCAGTGCAGGCTGCTCCAATAATTACACGATTATCCGAAACAGTAATTTTTTTAAGGTCATCTTTTAAATAAAACCGGTTTAGTGAGGATTCTGCAATTTTATCGTGCTGTTGCACCAAAAGGTCTGTTCCACCACCCATTATCTTATGATTCTCATCAAACTCAATTTCAGGAGATTCAATTTCCCAAAGCATCTTCGGGATATTTAAAAAATAATCTGGCAAATAGTGCTTTCCAACCAGCCATTTCACAGGTTCTTTGAGATCTTTATTTTGCATTGCTTCTGCAATGGCTTGTGCAGCCCGCTCAATAGATTTATAACCTGTACACCGGCAAATATTTCCACTCACTGCATCAATGGCTCTTTTGGTATCTACTTTTTCATGCGACATGGCATGTGCCGTAAAAGACATAATGAAGCCCGGCGTACAAAAACCGCATTGGGTGGCAGCATTATCAACCATGGCTTTCTGCACGGGTGATAAATCATTCATATTTATACCCTCCAGGGTTACAATGTGCTTTCCATGGGCATTCCCAAGTGGTGTGAGGCAAGACACTATGCTTTTGTAAAACACCTGTCCCTCTTCTAATGTACCTTCCAAAACAGTGCAAGCTCCGCAATCGCCTTCACGGCAGCCTATTTTTGTCCCTGGCAGCGACGAATCATCACGAATAAAATCCAGCAAAGCAGTTCCTTCTGCTTTGTCGGTGTGAACAATCTGATTATTTAATACAAATGTTATCATCTGTTGTATCTTTTATATTGAATGAACAACTCAAGTTATTGTTTACTAGAGGTCAAATTGTACATTGAGTTGTTTCCCTTCTTTTTTTGCTTTTTTATCCATTCCGGCGCCTACACCCATTCCAATAACCATCCCTATTGGGATTCCGATTGCCAGCATTGCCATATTGTCTATTGCAATGGCATATAAAACGCCTATTGGCAGCCCCAGTGCAGACATCCCTACTGCCAGCCATTGATTTCTGTAATAATTAAGGGGCACTAATTTTAGTTCCTTTTTTAAAATATTTAAAATTTTCATTTGCACCTTAGGAAGTTGCTTTTTAAACGATTTTTCATCCATCGTCGAATAATTCAGTGAATCAATTTCTGCATTTATTCGCAAAGCAACACTGTCTTCAATCTCCTTATCATTAATCGCCTGAATTACTCGCTGAAAAGTTTCAATTCGCGCGTCCAGACCTTTGGACCTTCCCATATATTTATCAGCATTTAATTCTTTAATTTTCATTAAATTGTGGTTTGATGTTATATTTTATTATCGGTTATTACATCATACGCTTTTTGCACAGATTCGTTTTGAATGTTTAAAACAACTGTATTCTGGAGGTTGAACTTTGTAATAACTTCATTCACAAAAGCGGTTCTTACTACGAGAATTTTTATCAGGTCCGGCTTTTGCACAAGTAGTCTTACCCCTTCTGACCAGCCACCACCTTCAAGTTCCCAGCGACCCAGCTCATCCACAAACACGACCTTCCTGGCCTCACCTGTCAAAGTTTTCAATAAACCATTTCCCTTTTCTAAAGCTGCAGGATTAAAATAAAACCTTTTAAAACTTATCCATTTCGGCACTTGTTCCTTCTTTGCATAAGGGATTTTATCGCCTGTTGCCAAAAACCTAATATAAAATGCGCTCCGCTCAGCATTTTCAAATATTCCGGGACAAACAAAACCATCTATAATAAAACCTTTCTCCGCCATTAAACTAGCCAGATTATTCGCAAAAATGGTTTTTCCACCATGCACCTCACCCGATATGATAAAGGTTTTATTCATCATCAATAGATTGTAACATACTATGCGACTGATCTAATATCTGAGCCATTACCCTGTTTCTTTGTTTGAAAAACAGTGCAGGTTTTGGTAAACTTTCAATAATAACCGGCAATGCAGCAAATGAAAAAGATAAGGTTTGGTGCAATTGCTTAAATCCTCTGCGGAACAGGATTGCTTTTACCACCGGGTTGCGCAACTCCACTCCAACAGCAGCAAATCCAAAAATGATAATCAGGGCACGGTAATTCATCTCTAATCCTACAACTAATCCTTCTTTTGAAAAATAAGAGCCTGTAGCGGCCCAACTCCATATCATTGCTGCAATAGTTGTGATTGCTATAAATTGAATCCAGATTTTAGGCTTTCTCAAATATTTGGTCGAATTTTTATATCGGTAAATACAAAATACTATAAACGAAACACCCAGCAGACCTGCTGCCCAATACATTTGTTTATTAATAAAATATAAACTCGATACAATGGCACCCACAACTACAAAAAGCAACAACACAGAAAACTGTTGGTTAGTATTGGTTTGAAAAGCATTTTCCTGATTTAAACGCACCTCTAATGTGTAATGATTCTTCACATTCGAGTTTACATACCTTTTGCCGCTCACAAATCCTGCATAGGCCGCAGCAGCGCCCAGAACCATATAGAGTATCACAATACCCGCAATCAGGTAAAGGCTCGATAACGAGTCGATTCCGGATAGCTTTATTAGGTACTGATATAATGATTTGGCCAGTTCGATTAAATCGAGGCCGTACATGAGTAGCAAAAACAAAATTTTCTGTACCAGCGACCAAAGTACTGCTACTGCACCAGCTATAACAAAACCAATAATGTGACGTCCCATGATGAGCAGCAATAGTTCAATGAGCAGCGCTTCCATAAAAATCCCTACCATTGGACCAATGATTACCGCACTTGGCGAAATTGATTTCATCAGTGCGCAAATGATACCGGCACGTAAAATTACACCCCGTTCATTCCATAACTGGGCAAAGCTGATAAGCAAAAATACGCTAGCTGCAGAAAGCATGGTTCCGGCAAAGGGAATTTGCAGGTTGTGCAAAAAACTACCCACAATAATTTCAAATGCAGCCCAGGAACTGCCAATAATTCCGGCTTTTAGCCAAAGTGCGTTTATGTTTTTTTCGCTTAACACTTAATTAATTATTCGTGTAGCGTACTAAAATACGAAAACCATAATAAACATACTAGTTTTGTACTTTTCTTTCATCTTTAGTCACTGAAATCAGAAATTTTTCCTTTGAAATGTTTGATTGACATTTGAATCATCTGTTTTAAAATTTAAACTTTAGCATAAAAAAAGATTAAAATTTGAAATAGTAAAATATGATTTAATGCTGGTATGGAGTTTTAATAATCTTTTATCGTTGGGCCAATCACAGCAACAGGTAATTTTATCTATTGTCTCGAAAAGTAATGTATTTTTTTACCTTTGTCTGTTATTATAATGAAAAACTCATGAAATTAAACTGTACACTCTTACTAATTGCCATTAGTACCATCGTATTTGCCCAAAATGAATGGAAACCCGGATATATTCTCAAAAGCCAGCAAGACACTATTTGGGGATCGCTGCAGAATAAAAACTATAACGAAAATTCGCATGCTATAACATTTAGAACTGATGAAAACGAACAACCATCAACATATCTACCCGATGATATTTATGGATATCGTTTTAAAGAAGGTAAATTTTATGTATCAAAGTATGTTGATTCTACAGTAGGGCGAATTTTTCTGGAATATCTCGTTAACGGTGAACTTGACGTGTTTTTTTATCAAGACCAGACAGGAGACAATCATTACTTTGTAAAAAAAGATAACCTTCCCCTAAAAGAACTAAAGTATAAGGATAAGTTCGTTCGAAAGGATGGTATAAGATATCTTCTGGAAAACAATCAGTACAAAGGATTGCTAAGTTATTACACAAAAGAAACCAGTGGTATTAAAAAAGATATTACCAGGTTAAACAATGTCAATCATAAAAGTCTGGTCAAGTTTGCGAAAAAATATCATGAACTCAGTTGTGAAGATGGGAATTGTATGGTATATGGTAAAAATCTTAAAAGAAAGATATTTGCTGCCATACATCATGGATCACTCTTTTATACGGGCAGATATTCAAAAGAGTCAAACACAAGTCAAGACAGCTACATAAGTGTAAAAACCTATTTTCAGCAATTTGAACAAAGTGAAAAACTTTTTACTTTTATTGGAGTCAATACTTTTTATTCCAAGCATCTTTATTATCCATATCGTATCGGGATCCCTGTTGGGTTTGAATACATCAATCCAAAAAAGGGATTTAGCTTAAATGGCTCTTACTCTTTGGACCTGGCATCTTTTTTTATAATTAATAATTTAGGTGGTGGCATTAACTATAAATCAGGTAATTTAATTATTCAAACAAAATGTAGCCTGGTAATTAACCTAGTAAATTTTGATATGGTTGGTGTTAGTCCATTATTTGGAATTATATACAATATAAGATAGCAAAAACATTCATAAAAAAATGAATTGGCTGCTTATTTTTTTATATTTACCCGTTATTAAAAACAAACTGTCATGAGGTTAAAATACACGCTACTGCTAATTACAATTGCCTCGGTTACGCTAGCTCAAAATGAATGGAAACCCGGATATATTCTCAAAACCCAGCAAGACACTGTTTGGGGATCATTATTGAACAAAAAATACAGTAAAAACGCAAAATCCATAAATTTTCGAACCAATGAAGGCGAAAAGGAAACATCATTTGTACCATCCGAAATTTATGGTTACCGCTTTACGAATGGTAAATACTATGTATCAAAATATGTGGACTCTACACATGGCATGCTCTTTTTAGAATACCTGATCAATGGTGAACTTGACGCTTATTTTTACAGAGATAAATATGGAGGGAATCATTATTATATTGAAAAGGACAGCCTTAAATTACGCGAGCTAAAATATAAAAATGAGATGATATATGAAGATGGTAAAACTTACCGCAAAAAAACCATTGAATATAAAGGCGTGCTGGATTTTTATACAAGAGATACAGAAGGCTTAAAAAAAGACATCTCTAATCTTAGTGGTATTGATCATAAAAGCCTTGTAAGTTTCGCAAAGAAATATCATGAATTAAGTTGTGGCGATGAGTCATGTATCGAATATGGGAAAGATGTAAAACGCAAACTGCTTTTTTCCGTTGATTTTGGAAACTTTTCACTTTCTTCAACCTACAGAAGTAAATACAATAGAGATAATTACCAATATATTTCAGCTAGCTTTTACTTTCAGCAAATTGAACGAAATGAAAACCTGTTCTTTTTAATTGGTTTCAATCAGTTTCTGGATGACAAAAAACCAATAGGGATTCCTTTCGGAATAGAATACATTGACTTACAGCCCGGGCTGGGTTTTAACGGATCTTATACAATTGATCTTGCTTCATTTTTCTTACTACATTATTTTGGAGCAGGGTTTCACTATAAGATCGGCAACCTAATTTTACAAACAAAAATAAGAATTGCAGGAACCATAGAATTAGAAATTGCCGGTGTTCAACCATCCTTCGGCATTATGTATAGTATTCGATAACAACTACATAGAATCAAATACTGGTGCAAAAAAGTAGTATGTCTCCACTGTATAATTTTGCCTATCTGAATGTTACAAATCAGTATAATTGGAATAGTACTTCATAAACTGGGCACGCTCATACATCATAGGCCGCTTAACGTTTGCATAGCTCAATTTTCCCTTAAAATCGTTCAAACTATTATAACCTTTTTGCTGCATCCAGTTTTCAATTTCCTGCAACATGGTTTTAATGTAGGCCGGTTTATTTTTATACAGCGCAGAAGCTACCTGAACGGCATTTGCACCGGTAAGTAGGGCTTTTACAGCATCGTGCCCGGAATGCACGCCGGTTGAGGCTGCAAGGTCACATTCAACATGATCGGATAAAAATCCAACCCAACGGAGGGTATTGGAAATATCGCGAGGCTGTGTAAAAATATCTCCCGAAACAACCTCCTCCTTGTCTATGTTAATATCGGGCTGATAAAAGTGATTAAAAAGTACAAGGGCTGCTAAATCAGTTTTGGATAGATCGACCAGCATTTGAGCCATACCCGAGAAATAAGAGCTTACCTTCATGGCCACAGGAATAGAAATTTCTTTCTTGATGTCCTCCAGTATTTCAAAGTAAGTTCTTTCAATTTCGTTTCCGCTGGTTTGCGGGTCATTGGGCATGATAAACATATTCAGCTCCAAACCATCTGCTCCGGCGCTTTCTATCTGCCGGGCAAACTCTACCCATTCGCCGTTTGAAATACAGTTGATGCTCGCAAAAACAGGTATATCTGTACCCTGTTTTGACTTTTCTACTAGCGAAAGGTATTCATCAAGATTATGTTTACGTGTATAAAATGATACGTAATTTTCCACATCATCATAAGAGCCATACATATTATTTACGCGTTGTGCATCAACCTCCATCATAATTTGCTCCTCAAAAAGGGATTTAAGCACTACCGCACCAGCACCATTTTCTTCCAGCTTCTTAACCTTTTCAGGAGAATCGCAAAGCTCTGAACTACCCACAATAATGGGGTTTTTCAGCGTTTTTCCCATGTAAGATGTCTTCAGATCAACCATATTTTTAGTTTTTGGATGTTAAATTTTAGATGCTAGATTCTGGATGCTAAATAATTGATATTGGTTATATTAAATCTCCATCTTCAAAATCTATTTATCCGCATATTTTAATTCACCTTTAATATATTTATCGATGCCGCGTGCAGCCTTGTGACCATTTGCAATACCATGAATCACATCGGGACCCTGGATAATATCACCACCTACGAAAAGCCATTCAGCTTTTGATTGAAAATATTCATTTACAACCATGCGGCCGCGCTCATTAAAATCAATATTATCACGAACTTCGCTGGGTATGTAGCTGATATCTGCTCCCTGACCAATAGACTCAACAATCATGTCGGCCTCGAAGAACTTGCGGTCATTCTCATCAAATTTGGGACTGAATCGCCCGTTTTCATCAAATACAGAAACACATTTTTTTACGTGAAGGCCCTTCAGTTTACCTTCGTCAATTTCAATTTTTTCAGGCCCCCAACCCGGATCAACCACTGCTTTTTCCTCACGTGCTTCTACCACCTCTTCGCGGTCGGCGGGCATGATATCTTCCGATTCGAGCGAAGTAGCCAAAACATCTACATCGCCGTATTTTTTGTTCTGCAAGCGGGCCAATGAGCGTGTAATATCCATAGCCACGTTACCTCCGCCAATCACTACAATCTTTTTCGCTACCGGCACTTCTTCACCCAGTGAAATTTTGCGTAATAAATCGGCAGCCATGTACACTTCTTCATGGTCGGTCCCCGGAATACGGGTGCTACGGCCAATATGTAATCCTGTGCCTGCAAACACTGCATTGTAATTCTCTTTTAACTCGTTCAATGTGACATCCTTTCCAATTTCCATATTGGTTTTAATGTCCACGCCTAAACTTTTTATATAATTGATATCCTTGTCAAGCTGGTCATAAGGCAAACGGTATTCCGGTATTCCATAGCGCATCATACCACCGGCTTCGGGTAATTTTTCATAAATAGTACATTGATATCCCATCAAAGCAAGATAGTGAGCTGCCGATAATCCTGAAGGACCCGCACCAATAATGGCCACTTTTTGGTCGTTCTGCTCTATGCTGTCGGTTCCCAGTACTCGTTTATAATCCTCAGATTCAACCTGATCGGCAATGTAGCGTTTAAGCCAGCGTATAGAGAGCGGATCGCCATTATGGCCAACCGAACATACAGTTTCGCATTTGTGGGTACAAATACGTCCGCAAATTTCGGGCAGTGGGTTGGTTTCGTATAATATACTGAATCCCTGCTCAATATCATCTTCACGCACGGCTTTTATGTATTCGGGAATTCCCATATGTGCGGGACAGGTAGCTACACAAATTCCACATTCCACGCAACGGTCGGCTTCTGCTTTAGCTTGCTCTTTAGAAAAGCCTTTAACCATTTCAACAAATGAATTATCGCGCTTTTCAGACTCAAGATGCTCCATAGCCACTCTGTTGGGCTCATAAAAATCATAACCGGGCTCTGGTTTTTTCCAGCCTTTCTCGTTATCATCCCACGACTTTTTATCAATTCCGGGAATAAAACGAAATTCTTCAGGATCTTCAGAAACCCAGGTATATTCGTTACTAAGTGTCAATGAGTTTGTAGTACACACATCAACACACAGGGCACACCAGCAGCAGCGTCCATAATCTACCCTGGGACGCAATCCACTATCACCGTCTTTGGTCTCTATACCGTCTACAGGAACCAAATCAATGGCTTTATTCTCGCATATTTCTTCACATGTGCCGCAACCAATACAGCTTTCCACATCATTTTTATGGAAACCACGATAACGGTCGGCACCCGGACGATCATTCAACGGATCTTTGATCACAGTTGAATCTTCGAATGCATTTTTCCAGGCTGTAAATGGTGTGAGTATGTCTTTGAGGCTCATAATTTTTATTTTAAGGTTTAAGGATTGAACATTGAACCAATTTATCGTTCAATCTCTGGAGGACAGGTTTGCAGCGATACCATGATAGCATGAACATCTGATATATTGGCATTGATCAACATTTTTTCGAGTAATGCAACTGCATGCGTGTAACTGGGTCCTCGTAAATTCACTCTTCTGGGATATTTTGATCCATCTGAAACCATGTACATTCCGTACTCTCCTCGAGAGGACTCAGAACGCACGTAAGTTTCGCCTTTAGGTATCTCCCAATGCAACACATTAGGTGTTTTAGCTCTTAAATCGCCGCTTGTGGGCACTTTATCCAATATTTGTCGAATCAGATCAACGGTCATAAGCAAATCATGTTTGCGTACCTGGGCCCTTGTGTAAATATCGGAATCCTTACCTACATACGGATCAAAGTTGAGTTCACTGTATTTGAGGTAAGGATAATCTTTACGCACATCGCGCTTAAATCCGGCACCGCGGGCATTAGGACCGACAATACCATACTGGCTTACCCATTCTGGTTTGATTATGCCACGGCCTACAGTCCTTTTTTTGAATACTGAGTTCGTAAAAATCAGATCTTCGATTTTGGCTACAAATTGCTCAATATCCTTTAGATTTTGTTCCATCCGTTTCTTAAAACCATCGGGTAAATGTCCGCGCACACCGCCAGGAAGCATGTACATATGATAAATGCGGCCACCGGTAAGTTCCTCGAATCGATCCAGAATTTGTTCGCGCATATACATTCCCCATTGTGACCCAAGGCCCAGAGATAGTGTTGCCCCAATACCAGGCACCACACGTAACAAAACTTGTAAGCGTGCCATTTCAAGCGCAAGTGTTCTCAACCATTTTGCGGCCTCTGGGATTTCTATGCCTGCCAGCTCTTCAACGCAGGTGGAGAGTACATATTCGTTAGAGTCGGCTTCGGGTACGCACATTCGAATACTTAAAGGGAAACATTGCATGTAAGTACGGCGCTCCATAAGCTTTTCGAAACCGCGATGAAGATATCCAACATGCGTTTTAGCATCTACAATTTCATCACCGCTCAACGTCAACTCCAGCGACATATTACCTGTAACACCAGGATGGTTGGGACCTTGCCACAACTTGGTATATTTTTGCGATTGCAGGTCAACTATCGGTTTTCCATTGCTGTCGTGCTCAGGATATTTTGAGCGATCGGGTTGCCAAAGTGTTTTATTTTTCTTCATCTGGATACAGCTTTTTCTTCATGTGTTCTGCGGGATCATTAGTACTACGGCCTTCGCGCGGGAAATAGGTATCCCTGGAATACTGCAACGTGTCAAAGTCGCGCCTGTATGGAGGAATATCATCCCATCCTTCCAGGATAAAATCTTCATCGACGCGCGGACTGCCCGGGAAATCGATACCAAACATTTCTTTTAATTCACGCTGGTAAGTTGCTACCTGCGCCCAAAGGTGATGCGCACTGTCCATGATTGGGTTCGCTCTGTCGATAAATACCCTGATACCCAAATCAACTTTTTTGTCCGGATGGTTTAAAATATAAGTCAATTGAAACTTATTCTCCTCTAACCAGTCGACCGCTGTGAGTAGAACAAAATGTGTAAATCCCTCAATGTCTCTTAAATGCGTAATCAGGGCTATTGCAAGGTCCTTTTTTACAGTTGCATAAGCCAGTTCAGGTCTTTGTTGTACATAGTCGCTTACCTGAAAACGTGATTCTATATCTTTAATAATATTTTCCATATTTGGAAGCATTTTATCTTGATTAGGAATAACTACCAGTTGTAATCCGGCATATTCCAGTTTTTGATGATCTTTTTTTGATTGGCTTTGTACCAATCAAATTGTTCGGCATATTCGTTGGCCCCCTCTGCGCGCCCTTGCTTAATGCGTTCTTTTAACTTATTGAAACCGGCAAGCAAAGCCTCGGGACGTGGCATACAGCCAGCCACATAAATATCTACCGGCATGTAATAATCCACACGGTTAATTGTATTATAAGAATCGTAATACATTCCACCATTGATGGTGCAGCTGCCCAAAGCCAAAACATATTTTGGGCTTTGCATCTGCTCATAGGTGCGAATGGCCCGTTTCAATGTTTTAACCGATAGGTATCCGGAAATCACAATTACCGATGACTGCCTTGGGGTAGGTCGCATTTGCACCCCATAGCGAAAAGCATCAAATCTGGGTGAAAAAAGCGGTGGTATTTCAATACTTCCGCAACCGGTTCCAAAACCCAGCACCCAAAGAGATTCGGCTCTTGCCCAGTTCAGGAACTTTTCTACAATTTTATTTTTAGGCGCATCGGTTTCCGGACGCTTGTCACAAAAGTAGTCCTGCATGGGATCTACCTCGAATTGCACACCATCAGGTCCGGTAACAAGGCGCTTTTTGTTCTCATCGGCAAGAAATTTATCTTCCTGCGATTCTTGATTTTGATTTATATTTTGATCTTCAGCCATATTTTTAGCCATTATCGATTTAGATAAAAATTATTACCGCTAAAACTCCTATTGCAAGAGGAATTTTCAAAAACCAGGTTACTGCCTGCTCTATGCGATATCGTGGAAAAACCACTCCTACCAAAACTGACCAGAAATAAATCAGGAAAGTTTTAAGAATAAACTCGGCCCAGTTTGTGGCGCCTCCAAAAAACAGGTTCATAAACAAAGCAGCTTCGACGACGTGCAAAATAGCTCCATTGGTGCGCAATACACCCAGAAAAGCTGAATGGTACTCTGTTGGCGGTCCAATAGGCACTTCGTTTGGAGCTTTCACAAGGTTAAATGGCGCATGGCGAAACAGCCCGAGTAAAGAAAACATAGCAGCTGCCGTAGCCAAAGGGTTGGTCACTAGTGTCCAGTTTTGAAAACCGCCTTGCTGCGCGGCTACAATCTCGTGTATTGAAAGCGTGTTATATTGCAGTGCAATTGAAATAACGGCCAGTGTAAGTGGCAGTTCAACAGTTGTAAACTGCGATAAACCGCGTGTGATGCCAATCACTGAGTTAGGATGTCCACCTTCGCCTGCTCCAAGTGCCATTCCGAGCATTCCAAAAAATTGGAAATAGAGGATCAACACTAGATCTCCTGCCCAGGAGAAATTACTAAAATACGCTGAACCATAAATAAGAGGTAAAAACAAAAATATGCCAACGCCTCCACCTAAACGAAACACAGGTCCTAAATAGAACATCACGCCATGAGAAATTGAAGAACGGTTAGCATATAGCTTTACAAGGTCGAGCCAGGGCTGATAAAACGGAATTCCTCTTCGATGAGCAACTCGGGCCACGATTTTCCGCATGGTTGCGCCCATTAGCATACCCCAGTTGAGTACGATAAACAATCCCAATAAGGTTCACAGCAGTTTAATTCTAATGTCATTCATAAGTCAAATTCATTAGAAAATCAGGAAATAGATGATTACAATATATGCTACAATATGGAATGCATATGTTTGCCCGTTTCCGGTGTATACTCGTCTGAGTATACCTGCACTATCAGAAATAAAACTGGCTACACGATTCCAAAAGTTAGTAATACCTGGTTCTGAAATAAAGCCTAATGCTTTATTATATCCGGCATACATATTATGAGCCATATGCGTGGTTTCGGGTCTGAATGGCCTTTCTGCCGAATATACCATATTAAACTGTTTGACTTTAGTCGCTTTGGCATTGAGCCACAACAGCCATCCTAAAATCAGAAGGAACATAACCCCTACGATATACATTATCCATTCTCCATTCCAGTATCCCAAAGCAGTTGTTGCTGCTCCACCATCCCACACTACAGGATTGGTTGGGAAATAAGCAGATAAATATTCACTAATGGGAGCCAGTATCCAGTGCGGTTTCATTGAGAATATCATAATTCCAATAATTAGGACATAAATCGGAATGAGGAAAGCAACCGGAATTTCTTTCACGCGGCGATGTTCATCTTTAAGCTGACCCAGAAATACAGTCTGGATTAATCTGTATGTATACAAAAAGGCTATGATGCCGGCAAAGAGAATTACCGCACCCTGAAAGTACCAGCCTTTCATTATTAAAGCATTATAGAAGAACCACTTCCCAGCAAATCCTGATAATGGGGGAACTCCTGAGAGGGTTATGATACCAATTAAAACTGCTATAAATGCCAGGGGCATACGCTTTATCAAGCCACCCATTTCGTACATATTATGTGTTCCGAGGCGGAACACAATGGCACCTATTGTAAGGAACAACACTGCTTTAAACGCAAAGTGGTTTATTACATATACAAAACCTCCGATCCAACCAAGATGTGTGGCCATAGCGTAGGCAAAAAGAATATATCCTAATTGTCCGATACTGGAATATGCCAGTAATCTTTTAGCGTCTTCCTGGAAACTGGCAGCAAGGTTACCTACCAGGGCCGTAATTGCGCCTAACCAACCAAGCACATAGAGTAATCCACTATAGCCTGCATTTTCAGCGCCCATTCCCAGGAATGTAATAAGCAAACCAAACACACCTGCCTTAAGCAAGATCGCAGAAACCATCGGCGAAACATCCGATTCTGCTTCGGCATGCGCACCCGGTAGCCAGATATGCAGCCCCAACGTAGCTGTTTTGGTCATGAAACCAATGGCCATTAAACTAAATATAAGGGTTACCTGGGTTGTTACATTACTCAATGCGCTGAGCATTCCGCCTGCCTGAGCATCAATAATTCCAAAGGCTGCCAGAATAAGGTATGCGCCACCAAGTGAAAAAAGTATATAACTGAAGCCATGCTGCAATGAGCGTTTACCACGAATTATCAGGAAGTAAGAACCAATGGTCATTAATTCCCATGAAAAGAAAAACTGTAGAAGTGTTTCCGCCTGAATTATACCAGCCAGGCCTGCAAACATAAGCAAAGCTGAGGGATAAAAACCCTTACGGGTGCCTTTATACTGATAGCCTGCAATGAGTGTTAAAATCCCACCCAGTATAAAAATTGCCATAAAAACAAATCGTAGCAAATCCTGCTCATAAAGACCTGGCAAGGTATCCCATGCAAGATATCCCATGGCTGCAATTGACAGTGTGTTTTTCACCCATGCAGGTAAAAACTCCAATAATCCAATGGCAGCAATGAACAGCAAAGGAATAAAATTGATCAGGTTATTTTTACCAATAAAATCGCCGGCGTAGTACCCTCCTATTAATGCAATGGTAGCAAAAACCACGGGTGCAATAATTTGTTCAGGTCTTATATTTATTATGGGTTGCTCACTTTCGCCTTTGAGCACGTATCCGAACCATTTAAATAAATAAACAGCTTCCAGGAACGATCCGGCCAGTATGGCAATAACCCAGGTGGTTTGTCCGGCACCTGATAGCTGCATGATGAGTTCCCATTTGCCGAAAAACGAAGGAAACGGCGGGAGCCCAAGCAATGTCAGTATAAAAATGCCAAACATCACCACTAGTAAAGGTTCTTTACGCAACACTCCCCACGATTTTATCTCTTTTTCTTTAGCTATACCAGCCAACCAAAATAGCCCGGCTTTTGCCAGGTAATGACTCAACAACAAAGTAATGGCTATAAACAAAAAATGAGCACCAAAAAATGTCGAAAGCCCTGCCACAGCAGTAAGTAACCCAATTTGACCCGCAGATGAATATCCGAGTAGGCGCTGTGCATTTTTTTGACGAATACCAAGCAAATTAGATCCTATAAATGTTAAACCTCCTACGATCGCAATCATTGATTTCCATTCTGCAGGGAACAAAGGCATAAGTTTCCAGAGCACATAAAGCATTGCGGTTGCAAAACCGGCCGAGAGCAGAGCCGAAATTCCCGGATGTGCACTTTCATACACATCGAGGCCCCACCCATTTGCGGGAAATGGTTTCAGCTCAAGAATTACAGCCATTAGCAATAAAAAGACTGCTACCATTCCGCCTTTTACTGCTATAATATTTTGTGTAACAATATCATTGATGTATAGTGAGCCAGCATAATTATAAACCATTATGGTTCCAATTAACATAAATGCTGAAATTACTCCACCAGCTATCAGATATTTAAAACCCGATGCAATTGTATTTACATGGCGTTCCAATAGCACTAAACCTACAATACCTATGGTACTTACTTCGAGAAATACAAAAAGGTTGAAAAGATCACGCGTAAGTACAATTACATTGAGTCCCATGAGTGTAACCATGTATATTATCATGGCATTGACACCCATCTCATTCAGTTTGCGCCAAAGATATATACCTCCTAAAAAGCCGAACAGGTTGATCATTGAAGTTATTCCGGCCTCCAGAATTCCCATTTCCAGACTAATGGAGAATGGCGGCTTAAAACCGGCAGTGAAAGTTACAGAATCTGTGATGGTTCCGGCCAGATGACCAAAGAGCCATTGCATAGAAATAAATCCCATAAAGCCCACACCAGCAAGCATTAATGTTTCTGCAATTTGTAAATTTAGCTTTTTAAAAAATCCGAGTAAAAAAGCCAGTCCAAGAGCTGTTGCTATAATATAAATTGGTCCTACCATTTCAAATCTTTATAATGATTGATATCCAATGATTTCTTTTTCTGATGCATTTTCAGCGCATAAGCCAGCATCAAGGCTGTAATTCCCAACCCAATAACAATGGCCGTAAGTACAAGTGCCTGGGGGATGGGATCGGCAATTTTTTCAGCTGCATTGCTTTTCGTTACCGTTTCGCTGATAATTGGAGCCGTTGCATTTTTTACGTATCCTACAGCAATCATTATTATATGAATACCAGTATCTAACAACGCAAAACCCACAATCATCTTGATGATGTTTTTTTGTGTCAACAGCCCCCATAAACCAATTATGGCCAAAATAAGCCCGCTGATTAATGCAATATGTTCAAGTCCTATTTGATCCATTATGCTTCGTTTTGAGATTCTTGTAAATGTCCGACGATATTCGATAATTCGGCTCCAACTTTTAATCCTACAAAAATGTAAATAATAGGTATGGCACCAGCGCTGAGTAAGGTTCCAAAAGTACCAAGTGAGATTAAACTATTGTCCAGAAAGCCGCCAGCATAAAAAATTCCAAGTATACCTATAAACACAAAAGCAAATCCGGATATAGATTCAACTACATGTATAACAGTATGACTTATTTTCATGTCGGGCCGGGCCAATAGCATGAGTACTAAACCCGATGCCACAATTGCACCACCCTGAAAACCTCCTCCGGGCGTTAAATGGCCGTTTATAAAAACATAAATGCCAAGTAGAAATATTGCAGGCGTAAGAACTTTTGCCGCGGTTTGTAAAATTTCACTAACGGGCCTGAAATTACGCTTACCTCCGTTTCCATTGGTAACTTTTAGAAAAAAAGCCACAATAGCAGCTGAAAGAAACAATATTGTTACTTCACCCAATGTATCAAGTCCACGATATGTAACCACAACAGCTGTAACAAGGTTGGCAGCACCAACTTCGTCCGGACCCTGGGTGGCATATCGCTCAGCCACAGGGCTTAGTGCATCACTACTTTCAAAGTCGCTGGTAAGTGCATAGAAAATGGCACCCAGACCAATAAGCACCAATAAAATATGAAGATTTTTAACCATTTTGTTTGCGAATTTTATTCAATACATAAAAAAAGATAATGGTACTCAGCCCACTGCCAATGGCTGCCTCTGTCATAGCCACATCAGGTGCGGCCAGCAATAAATACATTACCGAGGCCAGCAAACTCACTGCTCCGGCACCCAGAATGGCAACTGTTAATTTTTTGGCATGCAGGGCGTAAACTGCCAGTCCAATTATCAAAACACCCAATATGATGGCAATTATTTTTAAAATCATGATGCTTCGGTTTTGTGGTTATCCATTTCAGGGTTGGCCTCATCTTTATATTTATCAACCACTGTTTTAGATGTCAGAGGTGTTTTAATATGGTATGCAGCCCTTGCCAGCACATGCGATGACACAGGATTGGTAAGAATGATAAATATAATGAGTACCAATAATTTACCCCACCAACCAGGCATAAGAAAAATTAAGCCTGCCAGCGATAATAAAGTACCCAAAGTTGAGGCTTTAGTTCCTGCCTGTATTCGATTGAAACTGTCGGGCATGCGCAGCAAACCCAATGCTCCAAGAAACAGGAATACAGAACCTAATAATACAATTATAGCTCCAGCTAGTTCCATAGTTTATAACCCTTTTTCAAGATATCTTGCAATTATTATTACTCCCAGAAAACTCAATAACCCATAAACAATGGCGATATCGAGGTAAATTGAACGTTGTGCAAACCATGCAAGCATTGCAATTAATGACAGCGATGAAATTGTCATAACGTCGAAAGCAATGATGCGGTCGGTTGTGCGCGGACCGGCAAAAAACCGGATGACAGCCATTACAATAGCAGCTATCATAAATCCAAGTGCAATGGTAAGAATTGTATTAACCATAAATCTTCTCTAAATATTTTTCAAACTTGCGTACAATCTGTTCGGTAGCCTGCTGCTGATCGGCTGTTTTTACTTCAATCCAATGTATAAAAAGCTGATCGTCCTGCATATCTACCGTAAGTGTACCCGGGGTTAATGTGATAGAATTGGCCAGTATCATGCGGGCCATAGGTGACTGCAATGATGTTTTCACTTCTACAATACCCGGTTTAATAGGCAATGCCGGAGAAACAACTCTGCGGGCCACATCTAAGTTCGATTTAATAAGCTCTCCCAGAAATACAAATAGATATACAATGGTATAAATAAATGCACCGGGGGTGAGTTTTACATCACCAAATACATTGCAGCTTCGGCAAAACAAAAAACTCAGCATTAAAGATAATCCTGCCCCAATAAGCAAGTTTATCAACTCAATACTATTGTTGAGTAAAACCCAGAAAACAAACAGAATAACAGAGGATATTACTATATTTTTGGCGTTCATATTAACCAGTTATTAATTTATTAACAAATCTAGATACATTGAAATTAAAGGCAAAGTTTTTGCAGAATTGCCAGGTATATTTTAAAAATAAAATACATCTACTTTTTTATTGCGCTGGATATATGTTAATTTTGATACGCTCCAGCAACCTAAAGATAACTAACCAATAATGAGCAAGATAAATCAGAGCGAGAAATATATCAACCAACAGCAGCTTTGCTTTAGTTGTAAAAATAAGGCCGACAGTTTTGAAAAATTAATATATGAAGAGTTGCAGGAAATCAGCCAACATAAAGTACACCTGCAATTCAAAAAAGGTGAAACTATTGCTAAGCAGGGGGCCTTTATTACCCACATACTTTACCTGAAAAAAGGTATGGTAAAACTGTACAAAGAGGTGGATTACAGAAGCAATCTTATTTTCAGTATTCACCGTACAGGAAAATTATTAGGTATGGCCTCACTTTTTGGCAGCGAACATTTTCAGTATTCGATCGCGGCCCTTGAGGATTCATTTGTATGTGCCATTGACCGGAAGGTGGTAGAAGATTTGATTGCACGCAATGGTAAATTTGCCGCCAAAGTACTGGAATCTGTCAATCTGGACCTGCAACTGTGCCGCGACAAGATGGTTTCACTTACCATGAAACAACTCAACGGACGTTTGGCCGATACCCTACTCTATCTTTCTTACGACGTGTACAACAAAGACGAATTTGAACTCAGCCTGTCTCGCAAAGACCTGGCCGAGATGAGTGGCATGTCGACTATGAGCGTGGTGCGTACCTTGCAGGAGTTCCAAAAAGAAGGCTATATCGAGAACGAGAACCACAACATTAAAATAATTGATAAAAAGGCACTTCACGATTTAAGTCAGACCGGCTAAAATCACTAGCAAAGTAGGTAGTGTGAATGAGCATGGCCTCTTAAGGGTTAGATTCCGAAAGAATTCACAAATATATTCCTAATAAAATGGTGCGAGCTTTGGCTACAATAACCAACAACTCGCACCAGTTTATCAAAATTCTTCAGATATTTTCTACTTCTTCCAAACCCATGCATTGGGTGTAATCTGGCGTGCCTTATTTAGATCATTATAGGCTTCGTTAAGAGACTTATAAGATTTATAAGTGATAGCGTCGAGGCGGCCAATAGGAAGGCTACGAGCTTGCTTGCTGTAATTTTGCTGAATGCGGTCAAGATAGTTTACAGCATTCTTGTCCACTTCAAAAGCTCCTACCACGATGTGGTAAGGGTAATTTTTCATGGCCTCTGCTTCGGCCATCATCTTATCAATTTCTGCAATGCGCTGCTTGGGGTGTTTTTCATTAGGCATTAAATTAAGAGCTTTTTGGTATTGCTCCCTGGCCTTAGCATACTGCTCTTTACCATAAAGTTTATCTGCCTTTTCTATAAAAGCCTTATAATTTTTCTCATCTTCAATGGCTTTTTTACGTGCTATTTCTTCCAGAATTTTATTCACCTTTTTCAACTGCTTTTGTGGGTATTCCTCCTTAGGCATAATCTTTAGCGCCTTGGAATAATAAGTTTTGGCAGATTTGTAGGCTTTCTTTTCCATGGCTGCATCTGCTTTTTCTATGGCTTTATCGTACTCTGGATTACCACATGAGTAAAAAGCAAAAGTAGATACAATCATTATTAATGTTGTAATTAGTAGTGTTCGTTTCATTGTAAATTAATTTTAATTTCTAATCGGCTGTTTTTATTCAACAAATATCTGAAAAAATATGTTTTCAGCCCTACTACAAAGGATATTTTCGTTGTTTTAAAGCCATTTTCCTGTTTTTATTTACCTTTTTATAGCTAAAAACACTATATAAAAACCATTACGTTTTTAACCGACCTCCATAATAACAAAAGAAATATAAATACATTTTCCTTAGCCCCTGCATTGTTGCCGATCAAGCACACAATAGGAACACTCTACTGAACAAAACAATCATAGCATATTTGAATGTATATCCCATTATTATGATCATTCGTAAGCTCAAAATTAAACCATAAAAGACAAAATCTTTATAAAATTATTGTAATTTGGAATCATAGAAACTGAAAAAATACAGAAACCCGTCAATTTCACATATTTATTTTTAATGGTCATCACCTTTGCCGCAGAAGGCGGGAGGGAAACCACGATGAAAAACTACAAATAATGAGAAAAACAACCATTTTATATCTGCTATTTATAGCTGTAGCAAATTGTTTTGCACAAAATGATCCTACCCAATACGTCAACCCGTTTACCGGAACCCAGGATATGGGACACACATTCCCCGGTGCCACAGTACCATTCGGTATGGTACAACTAAGCCCTGATACCGATACAATAATGTTTTATCAAAATGGTGAATACAACAAAGATGTTTACCGCTATTGCGCAGGTTACCAATATGAAGATTCCACCATCGTAGGCTTTAGCCACACACATTTTAATGGTACAGGGCATTCTGACCTGGGCGATTTTCTCATAATGCCGTTCAAAGGTGAACCTAAATTTAACCCGGGCACATCACAAAAACCAGATAAAGGTTATCGCAGCAGATACCGAAAAACTACAGAAGCAGGAACACCCGGTTACTACACCGTAGAATTAGATGATTACAAGGTAAAGGCTGAACTAACAGCGACAACACACGTGGGCATTCATCAATATACCTTTGAACCGAGAGCCAAGCGTAAAATTTTATTGGATTTGTTCCATGGCATTTACAATTACGATGGAAAAATCGTTTGGTCTTCCATCCGTTTGGAGAATGACACACTCATTACCGGTTACAGGCAGACGCAGGGATGGGCGCGCGACCGCAAACTTTATTTCGCCATGAGTTTCTCAGAAAAAATCATGGATTATCGCCTGGTCAATCAGGAAACCGAAGCCTATAAGGGATTCTGGCGAAAATTCGACAAGATAGAGCGTCTCCCGGAGTGTTCAGGCAAAAAACTAAAAGCATGGTTTCAATTCAAACCGGCCATTAAACCCATACATCTAAGCCCCAAAGACCTCAGAACCGGGAAAGAACCACCACCTCGAATTGGACCACCGCTGAAGGTCAAAGTGGCTATTTCAGCAGTAAGTACAAAAGGGGCAATAAAAAATTTGCAGGAGGAAGCTCCACACTGGAATTTTGAGGCCTACAAAGAAGAAGCACGGGAAAAGTGGAACCAGGAGTTAAAAAAAATCTCGATCACTGCAACGGAAAAAGTAAAAAGTAATTTTTACACTGCCATGTACCATGCATTTATGAGCCCGGTGGTCTATGAAGATGTGGATGGACAATACCGCGGTTTAGACCAACGGATCCATCAATCGGAAGGTTTTACCAATTATACCATTTTTTCGCTTTGGGATACTTTCAGGGCACTACACCCGCTACTTACCATTATGCAACCCCAACGAACTTCAGACATGGTTAACTCCATGCTGGCACATCAGCAACAGAGCGTTCATGACATGTTGCCTATCTGGTCGCACTACAGCAATGAAAACTGGTGCATGACCGGTTACCATGCCGCTTCTGTAATTTCAGATGCCATTGTTAAAAATATCCCCGGCATCGATATCGATACCGCCTTACACGCCATGAAGCGTACTGCCTGGTATCCAAAATATGATCAGAACCAAATATATCGGATTCGCGGCTACGTGCCATATGACGACGGGCCTTATTCCGTAACTAAAACACTTGAATACAGTTACGACGACTGGGCCATTTTCCAGGTTGCACAGATGGCGAAACAGGAAAAATTGGCCCGTGCCCTTAGGGTAAGGGCCGATAATTATAAAAACATGTTCGACCAGGAAACAGGCTTGATGCGCCCCAAAATGCATGATAAAACCTGGGTTAAAGACTTCGACCCGCTGGCCACGCACGGAATGGGTTTCATTGAAGGTAATGCTTACACTTACAGCCTCTTCGTTCCACACGATATAATGGGTCTGGCCTTTCTCAAGGGGGGTAATGAAGCACTGGCAAATCATCTCGATACACTGTTTACAATGCCATTGCCCGAAGAAAAATATGCCGACACAGAAGATATTACATCTGCGGGCATTATTGGCAATTACATTCATGGTAATGAACCGGGCCATCATGTACCTTACATGTACAATTACGTGGGTCGACCATGGAAAACAGAACACATAGTCCGGCGCATTAATAAAGAAATGTACAGGGCTACACCAGATGGGCTTTGTGGGAACGATGATTGCGGACAAATGTCGGCCTGGTATATATTTTCGGCACTGGGTTTTTATCCGGTTACACCCGGTACCAATCAATACGTTTTGGGATCTCCTAATATAGAAAAAGCCAAAATCAATTTAAAAAACGGTAAAACATTCGAAATAGAGGTAAAGAACCAATCACCTGCCAATATTTATGTGCAGAAAGTACTTTTAAATGGTAAGGAGTGGCCAAAGCTTTTTATTACACACCAAATGATAATAGAGGGTGGAAAACTTACATTTTTCATGAGCGACAGGCCAAATAAAAACCGGGGACAACAATACGGAGACCGACCCTATTCACTTTCAGCTATGCACTGACAAAAAAATGTATAATTTGATAAAAACAATATATCCAATCATACTATTTATTATCAGACTTACGAAAAAAAGGAGATTTTTATCCCAAAATTCCATAAATTGTCAAACAACGTTATATTTTTGTTGATTGATGGGCAAAAATAGAATTATAGAACGATTTATGGTTTGGCGCAGCGCCAATGTAAGCGATCGCCAGTATGTTAATTTCTTAAGCGTCATAATTGGCATCATGGTTGGATTTGCTGCGGTCATCATCAAAAACTCAGTGCACCTTATACAGGACCTGCTCACTGCAGAATTTACTGTTGACCTTCACAATTATATGTATTTTGCTTATCCGGCAATTGGTATATTGTTGGCAATACTATTTGCCCACTACCTTATAAGGCGAAATGTGGGGCACGGTATTCCCACCATCCTATATGCCATTTCAAGAGATAACGGTTATATTGCACGACATAATACTTTTTCATCGATTGTAACCAGTGCCCTTACAGTAGGTTTTGGCGGTAGTGTCGGGCTGGAGGGACCAACAGTAGCTACTGGTTCGGCATGGGGCTCAACAATTGCCCGGGCCACACGCCTCAACCGCAGGCAAACCCTGTTGCTTCTTGCCTGTGCCGGCGCAGGTGCAATGTCAGCCATTTTCAAAGCACCTATTGCAGCCACTGTTTTCGTACTCGAAGTACTGATGATTGACCTCACAATGGCATCAATGGTACCACTGCTTTTTGCCAGCAGTGCCGCAGCCCTTACCTCCTATTTTTTTCTGGGTCAGGATGTACTTTATCCATTTGAAGTGGTACACAAATTCGTTATGAACCAAACACCCTATTATATTGGTATAGGTATCATAGCCGGATTCTCATCCGTATATTTTGCACGCATGTACAAATATCTGCAAGGACAATTTGACCGTGTTAAAAGCTCATTTAAACGGTGGATAGCGGGCGCGTCAATACTTGGAGTACTTATTTTCCTGTTTCCATCGCTTTACGGCGAGGGTTATGAAGCTATCAACCAGGCATTGCAGGGAAACCACGAATACCTTTTCAATAATAGTGTATTTTATGATCTCCGTACGGAAACATGGGCCGTAATAGGACTTTTTCTGCTGGTTATGTTTTTTAAAGCCATTGCTACATCTGCCACTTTTGGAGCAGGAGGAATCGGTGGTATTTTCGCGCCAACTTTGTTTATGGGGGCAAATACCGGATTACTTTATGCTAAAGTAATCAACCTTACAGGCCTTGAAAACATTCCAGAATCGAACTTTGCCCTTGTAGGTATGGCAGGACTTATAGCCGGAGTGTTGCACGCTCCGCTTACAGCCATTTTCCTGATTGCCGAAACCAC
>Ga0102938_10000412_pt1 | contig 31340 bp, 25 predicted proteins | sample SalPonR2_B_D2_MG_FD_84516 | JGI IMG/M metagenome (GOLD analysis project Ga0102938, IMG submission 84516) | Salt pond soil microbial communities from South San Francisco under conditions of wetland restoration - Salt Pond MetaG R2_B_D2_MG | ecosystem: Environmental > Aquatic > Marine >... | reverse complement strand
TTGTTACACATATTCTTTATGTGAAAGAGGGAATTGTGAAAGTATATAAAGAGTTTGAAAATAAGAATAATTTAATTTTTTCAATTTTTCCTAAAGGATCTTTAATTGGACTTTCTTCCTTGTTTTTTACGGATAAATTTCAATATTCAGTTTCAGCTCTGAAGGATACAAATATCTGTGCTATTGATAAAAATGTAATTCAACAGATTGTTAAAGACAACAGTAACTTTGGAGTAAGTTTGCTGGAATCTCTTAATAAAGAAATGTATAATATCAGAAGCAGGATGATTAGTCTAACCCAGAAACAATTACCGGGTAAGGTGTCAGATATTGTTCTTTATCTGGCAGATGAAGTTTTTGGCAATTCTGAGTTTGAGCTCCCTCTCTCAAGGAAAGATATAGCTGAATTTGGTGGTATGTCAACAATGAGTGTAGTAAGAACCCTTCAGCAATTCAATAAAGAGGGTTATATTGAAGAGAATAAACATAAAATTATTTTAAAAGACAAAGAAGCATTAAAAAGGATTAGTACAGACGGTTTTTTAAATGATGATAGTGAGTGAGATAATTTTGTATACTAATAAAAATACCAGAAAACCTAAACATTTGGAGTCATTTATTTGTTTTTCGGATAACAACAGAACCAGTAATAGAATTCATGAATAATGAATAAACAATTTGTTTTAAAAGGATACATATTTTACTTTTACAGCAAAAAATGATAAATTAGTTTATTGATAAAAACAGAGAAAAAATTAATGCTGATTTTTCCTAAAATATAATTTTAATATGTCAAAGGTTTTTACGATAAAACGAGGATTAGATATACCTCTGAAGGGAAAGGCTGAAAAAGTTATAAAAAAAGCTTCGGATTCGCAGTATTATGCTGTGAAACCAATTGATTTCCACGGAATGAGGACTAAACTTGTTTCGAAAGTTGGAGATAAAGTAAAAGTTGGAACACCCTTATTTTATAACAAGCTGCAGCCTAGTGTTCAATTTACTTCTCCGGTGAGTGGAGAAGTAGTTTCTGTAAACAGGGGCGAAAGAAGAAAAATATTAGAAGTAGTAATTGAAAATGATCAGAAATACAATTATGAAGACTTTGGTGCCCAGGATCCTTCCCAGCTGGAGAGGGAACATATTATAGAAAAAGTGTTGCAGTCCGGACTTTGGCCTGTAATAAGACAGCGACCCTATTCAACAGTAGCTAATCCTGAGGATAAACCCAAATCAATTTTTATTTCTGCCTTTGACAGTGCACCTTTGGCTCCTGATTATGACCTGATTGTTAAAGGTGAAAACCAAAATTTTCAAAAAGGAATTAATGCGTTAAAAAAACTAACTGAAGGTACTATTCATCTTAATGTGAATGCAGATTATCCTCCTTCTGAGGTGTTTACGAAAGCAAAAGGTGTTCAGCTCAATCATTTTACCGGACCACATCCCTCGGGGAATGTTGGTGTACAGATAAATAAACTGGATCCAATTAACCAGGGAGATGTTGTTTGGTATGTCTATCCGCAGGATGTAATAGCCATAGGGCGATTGTTTGATAAAGGGATTTATGATGTGTCAAAGGTTATAGCCTTAACAGGATCAGAAGTTAAGAAGCCTTTATATTACAGGTTTGTGAAAGGAGCCAGCATAAAAAGTATTGTGGAAGGAAATGTTAAGGAAGGTGAGTTACGTTATATTTCAGGAAATGTCCTTACAGGGAAAAAGATTAATAGCGAGGGATATTTAGGGTATTTTGATGATCAGGTTACTGTAATTCCTGAAGGAAAATATTATGAATTTCTTGGCTGGGCAAAACCAGGTTTTAAAAAATACAGCACTTCACGTTCTTTTTGGTCGTGGCTTCAAACCAGCAAAAGATATAGGATTGACACCAATCTCAAAGGAGGAGAAAGAGCTTATGTTGTATCGGGAGAATACGAGAAAGTTTTTCCTATGAATATATATCCCGTCCAGCTTATTAAAGCCATATTAATTGAAGATATTGAACTGATGGAAAAATTGGGTATTTATGAAGTTGATGAAGAAGATTTTGCGCTTTGTGAATTTATTTGTACATCTAAAACCCCGGTTCAGTCCATTGTCCGAAGAGGACTTGATTTAATGAGAGAAGAAATGAGCTAATAACGACTTGAAAAAATATATTGCAGAATGAACGCATTAAGGAAATATATTAATAAGATAAAACCCCATTTTGAAAAAGGGGGGAAATACGAAAAATTACAATCTACATTTGAAGCTTTTGAAACACTATTGTTTGTACCTAATAAAGTAACAACACAAGGGACTCATATTCGTGATGCAATGGATATGAAGAGAACAATGATAATAGTGGTTATTGCTATGGTGCCTGCCATTTTATTTGGTATGTGGAATGTGGGTTATCAGCACCATATGGCTACAAATCCTGAAGTTACAATAACAATTCTTCAATCCTTTTGGGAAGGTTTTAAATTAGTATTTCCTATCATTGTTGTATCTTATGTTACCGGACTAGCTATTGAATTTATATTCGCCCAGGTTAGAGGCCATGAAGTGAATGAAGGATTCCTGGTTTCAGGTATGTTAATCCCGCTTGTCGTTCCGGTTGATGTACCCTTATGGATGGTTGCAGTTGCTACTGCATTTGCTGTGATTATTGGAAAAGAGGTGTTTGGCGGTACCGGCATGAATATTTTGAATCCGGCACTTACAGCAAGGGCTTTCCTTTTCTTTGCTTATCCCGCTTATATGTCAGGTAATGATGTTTGGATTCATGGACTTATGAAGGGTGAAAATATAGTAGATGGATTTTCCGGGGCAACACCACTGGCGCAAGCTGCTGAAGGGAATGTTGAAGCTATGCCCCCGGTTCAGGATATGTTTTTTGGTATGATTCCCGGATCTATTGGAGAAACCTCCACCCTGGCCGTGTTAATTGGTGCTGCGATTCTTCTGTATACAGGAGTTGGTAGCTGGCGGATCATGTTTTCCACATTTGCCGGTGGACTCATTATGGGATTGATTTTTAATGCGTTTGCGGTTAATGAATTTATGAGCATTCCTGCCTGGGAACATCTTTTCCTTGGAGGTTTCGCATTTGGCGCTGTTTATATGGCTACTGACCCCGTAACTGCAGCACAAACAAACAAAGGAAAATATATCTATGGGTTTTTAATAGGAATACTGGCGATTCTTATTAGAGTCGTAAACCCGGCATACCCGGAAGGTGTTATGCTTGCCATTCTGCTAATGAATGTGTTTGCTCCTTTAATTGATCATTATGTCGTTGAAGGGAATATTAAGAAACGTCTGAAGAGAGCCAAAGTTAAAGCTGCCTAAAAAATAGTTGAGATATGAAAAGATATACAAACAAAGACATTTTTATTTTTGCTTCAGTTATGGTGATTATTGTTGCAACTATTTTGTCTGTGGTTGCAATGGTATTACAACCATTACAAAAGAAAAATATTGAGATTAATAAAAAACAGAATATTCTTCTGTCGCTTAACATGAAAGTTGAAAAAGACCAGGCGCTTGAAAAATATGATCAATATATAACAAAAACTTATGTGGTTAATCATAATGGAGAAAGACAGCAAGGAGAGGATGCATTTTCCATTGATCTGAAAAAAGAGTTGGACAAACCTCTAAAGAAAAGGAATTTACCTGTTTTTGTAGCTTCCTTAAAAAACGAAAAAGTTTATGTGGTTCCTGTACGTGGAAAGGGGCTTTGGGGGCCTATCTGGGGCTATGTTGCACTGAAAGATGATTTCAATACAATATACGGAACAAATTTTAGTCATCAATCTGAAACTCCGGGTTTAGGAGCAGAGATTGCAACACGGGAATTTCAGAAACAGTTCATAGGAAAAAAAATATTTGATGAATCCGGTGAGTTTGTTTCTGTAAAGGTTAAAAAACCGGGAAAAACAAAAGGTGGGCCACATGAAGTAGATGGTATTTCAGGAGGAACCATTACCAGTAAAGGTGTGGACCAGATGCTGGAAAGTATTCTGGAGAGCTATTTAAACTATTTTGAGAAACAGAAAAAAAGTTAATCTATGAGTACAGATAAAGAACCATTATTCTCTTCAAAGAATCTGAAATTACTCAGAGAACCTTTGGATGATTCGAACCCGATAACCGTGCAGGTTTTAGGAATTTGCTCGGCACTTGCAATAACAGTTAAACTGGAACCTTCAGTAGTAATGGCCCTTTCAGTTGTTTTTGTGATGGGGGTTTCTAATGTTACCATTTCTCTCTTAAGAAATATGGTTCCACCAAGGATCAGAATTATTGTTCAACTAACGGTAATTGCTTTTTTGGTGATTCTGGTTGATCAGTTTCTGAAGGCTTTTGCCTTTGAGGTGAGTAAGCAACTCTCGGTTTTTGTGGGACTTATAATAACGAACTGTATTATTATGGGACGGTTAGAAGCTTTTGCTCTTGGTAATAAACCCTGGCCTTCTTTCCTCGATGGAATAGGTAATGCAGCGGGTTATGGACTGATTCTCGTTATTGTTGGTTTCGTAAGAGAACTATTTGGATCGGGTACCCTTTATGGATACCAGGTTATTCCGGAAAGTTTTTACCAATTCGGATATGAAAACAACGGACTTTTTATTCTGCCACCAATGGCATTGATAACCGTTGGAATTATTATCTGGGTACAGCGTTACCGGAACCGAAAACTAATTGAAGAAAATAAAGCCTAAAACAGTGAATTATGGAAGAATTGAATCTTTTAGACATATTTGTTAAGTCCATTTTTGTAGATAATATGATTTTTGCCTATTTCTTAGGCATGTGTTCATATCTTGCTGTTTCAAAAACAGTTAAGACATCAACCGGACTTGGTTTAGCAGTAGTTTTTGTCCTGGGTATAACTGTTCCGATTAACTATCTGTTAGAAAATTATGTGTTAAGCGAAGGAGCATTAACCTGGATTAGCCCGGAATTTGCAGATGTAGATCTTAGCTTTCTTACATTTATTCTATTTATTGCAGTGATAGCTTCTATGGTTCAACTGGTTGAAATGATTATTGAGAAATTTTCACCTACCCTATATAATAATTTGGGTATATTTTTACCTCTTATTGCTGTGAACTGTTCTATTCTGGGGGGCTCACTTTTTATGCAAGAGCGTGAATATGGAAGTTTAGGTGAGGCTACCGTTTTTGGACTTGGCTCCGGAGTAGGCTGGTTTCTTGCAATTGTAGGAATAGCTGCAATCAGGGAAAAGATCAGATATTCAAATGTACCCGCTCCATTGAGAGGACTCGGTATAACCTTCATTATAACTGGCTTAATGGGAATAGCCTTTATGGGTTTTATGGGAATTGAATTTTAATCTTGTAAATTCTGAGAAAAATGATAGTGCTGTCAACAAACACAACAATAATTTTATTAAGTATAGCCGTATTTTTGGTTATTATCCTTGCATTGGTGATGATTTTGCTTTATGCAAGAAAAAAATTGACTCCACAGGGAGAAGTAAATTTAAAGGTCAACGATAAAGAGTTAAAAGTGGAACCAGGAGGGACCATACTTTCCACCCTGGCAAATCATGAAATATATTTACCTTCAGCCTGTGGTGGGCAAGGAACGTGTGGAACTTGTGTATGTCAAATCGAAGAGGGAGGTGGATCTATTCTTCCTACTGAGAAAGGATTTTTCTCAAGAAAGGAAGAACAGGAAAACTGGAGGCTCGGATGCCAGGTGAAGATAAAAAACGATATGGTTATTAAGGTTCCACCGGAAGTTATGGATATTCAGAAATGGGAATGTGAAGTTTTATCAAATAAAAATGTAGCTACTTTTATAAAGGAATTTGTTGTGAAACTTCCGGAAGGAGAAACGCTCGATTTTAAACCGGGTGGATACATACAAATTGACGTGCCTAAAATAGAAGTAGATTTTTCCAAAGACATTGAAGTGGAAGATGAATTTAAAGAGGAATGGGATCGTTTTGGTTTATGGAATCTCACTATGAAAAATAGTGAGGAAATATTCAGAGCGTATTCCATGGCAAACCATCCCGCAGAAGGGAATATTATCAAGCTGAATGTCAGGATTGCTACTCCTCCCTGGGATCGGTCCAAAGGAAGATTTAAAAATGTAAATCCGGGAATCTGTTCTTCTTATATTTTCTCAAGAAAACCTGGTGATAAAGTTACCATAAGTGGTCCTTACGGCGACTTTTTTATTAAAGATACTGAGAAAGAGATGGTATATATTGGAGGTGGAGCCGGAATGGCACCTTTGAGAGCGCATATTTTTCATTTATTCAAAACATTGCAAACCAATAGAAAAGTATCTTACTGGTACGGTGCTCGATCAAAAAGAGAAATTTTTTACGAAGAAGATTTCAGAGAACTTGAAAAGAAATTTCCAAACTTTTCATTTCATATAGCGCTTTCTGAACCTAAAGAAGAAGATAAATGGGACGGACCGGTTGGTTTTATTCACCAGGTTGCTTATGATGAGTATTTAAGCAAACTGGAAGAGCCTGAAGAAATTGAATACTATCTTTGTGGGCCCCCTGTAATGAATGATGCCGTGCTCAATATGTTATACAATTTAGGTGTACCCGATGAAATGGTTGATCTTGATGATTTCGGAGGATAGAAATGCCATATATTAAAAAAATATTTTTTATCTGTTCTTGTTATTATGCTATTAACTAAGTTCTTTCGATATTTTTTTGTGATGTTTGTTCTGATGGTAATTATGTGGGGCTGTAAAAGCAATACCCTACATTATACCTATGTATCAGTAGAAGGTTTTACACAGGGGACTACTTTTTCTGTAATTTACAGGTCTGCTGATACTGTTAATTATAAAAATGAAATTGAGCAGATTCTTGCTGAAATTGATTCATCATTATCAACTTATAACGATTCTTCTGTTATTTCAAAGATAAACACCAATCTCTCTTCGAAAGCAGACACTCATTTTATAAAGGTTTATAAAACGGCTCACCAGGTTTCCGAAGCAACCAACGGAGCATTTGATATTACAGTAGGTCCCCTGGTAGATGCTTATGGATTTGGGAAATCAGATAGGATAAAAGTAAATGAGAAAACAATAGACAGTTTGTTACAATTTGTTGGTTATCAAAAGATATCGCTGAAGAATAACCGGATATATAAAAAAGATTTCCGTACAAAGGTAGATATGAACGCTGTTGCCCAGGGATATACTGTTGAAGTTTTGTCTGAATTTCTTGAAAATAAGGGAATCAGAAATTACCTGGTGGAAGTAGGAGGAGAAGTAAAAACACTTGGTAAAAACAGGGAAGATGAGATATGGAGAATAGGTATAGACAAACCGGTAGAGGGAAACAACACACCCGGTGAGAATCTTAAAGCTATTGTACAATTACAAGATCGTTCTTTAGCGACTTCGGGAAATTATCGGAAATTTTACATTAAAGATGGAGTCAAGTATTCGCATACCATTCATCCCAGCACAGGTCATCCAGTGGAATCGAGTTTATTAAGTGTAACTGTTTTTGCTGATGATTGCGCAAAAGCAGATGCGTTGGCAACTGCTTTTATGGTAATGGGCTTGAATAAAACCCGCGAATATGTTTCAAATCACAAGAATATCAGTGCCCTTTTTATATATTCAGATGAAGAAGGAGATTTCCAGGTTGATTATTCTGATGATTTAGAAAAATATATTTTGAGAGAATATTAGAAACTGTTTTGATTTTGTCTTGCTTTAACAAAACAGTTTTATTGAACTTTCTCTTTTTCGTAAGCACAATTATCATCACCATCGCAGGCACAGGTTATTCCCTGTTCTCTGAGCTCCGGAGTGATATTGGCACAAGAGCCTCCCCTGAATTCTGCCTTTTTTGATACCAGCAAACGAATTGATAAAGCCAGCACGGCAAGTATAATTAATATCGTTGTTAATAATAATATTTCAATAGCCATAATTGTTTTTTCTTTTTGTCTGTTAAACAACAAAAACCGGCTAGTGTTCAATAAAATTTTATACAAACAATCTTTAAAATAAAATGTATTGGTCTGACTAATAGATTCATGTTGAATAGTGCTTGCTTTTTTTTGAATATTCTTCAAATAACCGAACTTTTATACTTGGAATTATCAGACAAACCTTTTATTTTTATCTTTAATTGGTTAAATGAATAAATTTCATGTTGAAAGGGATTAGAGACTCCGTCATATCTAAAAATACTCTACAACTTGTTTTTCTCGCCGCAGTAGTTGGTATCATTTCTTCTTTCATTGCTATTGGTTTTCGTTATTTGCTGTTCTTTTTTCAGAATATGTTTTTTTACCAGGAAATCTCCGGTGAAGAAGTATCTCCCGTTGATAATACATTAGGGTTATGGGTAATTATAGTGCCAATTATAGGTGGCCTGTTGGTTGGGCTAATTACAAAATATGCAGCCAGTGAGGCAAAAGGCCATGGAGTACCCGAAGTAATGGAAGCCATGACACTGCATGGTGGTAAGATGCGCCCCAGGATTGTATTGTTTAAAGCACTGGCTTCTGCACTTTCTATAGGCTCAGGAGGGTCTGTGGGTAGAGAAGGCCCGATTATTCAAGTAGGAGCAGGTGCAGGTTCAACAATAGGACAAATTCTTAATCTTGACAGAGATCAGGTAAGAATATTGGTTGGCTGTGGAGCTGCCGGAGGCATTGCTGCCACATTTAATACACCGGTGGCAGGAATTATTTTTGCACTGGAAATTATTTTGGTGGAATTGAAATCCAGATCTTTTATATCGTTGGTGATTGCTGCTTTTTTTGCAACTACTGTTTCAAGAATTTTTCTTGGGTCAACGCCAGCTTTTGAGATACCTGCTTATTCATTTGAAAGTTTATATGAAATTATATTTTACCTTGGATTGGGAATTATTGCTGGTTTAGTTTCAATTCTTCTAATTAAACTTGTTTATTATACCGAACATCTTTTTAGTCAGATACGAATACCACATATTACAAAGCCAGCCCTGGGAGGACTTATCGTTGGATGTATAGGATTCTTTTTACCACAGGTGTTTGGTTATGGATATGATACAATCGCTAAATTATTGAATCAGGAAATTATTCTTGTGGTTATTGTACTCCTGCTTGTGTTTAAAATTATTGCTTTTGTAGTAACTATAGGCTCAGGTGCCTCAGGAGGTATTTTTTCACCTTCTCTTTTCATTGGAGCAGCCCTTGGTGCAGCCTACGGATGGATATTGAATACGCCTTTTCCGCATATAACAGCACCAATAGGGGCATACGCGCTCGTTGGAATGGCTGCTGTTTTTGCTGCTGTATCAAGGGCGACGTTTACTGCAATTATAATAATTTTTGAGCTAACTCTTGATTACAATATAATATTGCCACTGATGTTTAGTTGCGTAATAGCAGATCTTATTTCATGGAGTTTTGCTAAAGATACGATTTATACTAAAAAGTTATCTCTTAGGGGGATAAAGGTGACTCACGACATGGAAGCGAATATGCTGGATACAAATAAGGTTGGGGAGATAATGGCTTTAACATACGGAATCTCTCTGGATGAAAAAATTAAAGATATAAGAACAAGGTTTATTGAAGGAAACTATAACACTACATGCGCTATTGATGACAATCATATGCTTCAGGGCATTATTACTTTGAAAGAACTTGATAAAATTTCACCTGAAGAGAGAAATAAGTCTATCAGGAATTACTTAAAAGAGCCTTTTGATGTATTATATCCAAATGAAACATTAAGTGAAGCCCTTTTTAAGATGACAAAACATAATGTAGATACGCTGCCTGTTGTTGAGTCTAAGGATAATTACGAGGTTCTTGGTCAATTAACAAGAAACGATATTTTGAATAAAATGCAATAATTACTATATTAAGCTATCTTTTCTATGAGCTTAAATGTTGTATATAAAATAGACACAGCTTATCAGGATTTTTCTGTCCGGATTTTACGGGTAGTCAGACAAAATTTCTGGCTTTATCTGCCTGATACTGTTTTGATTATTTTGCTTATTGTGCCTCCCTATGCTTTAGAAGAGACACTAAGCATTATTGGAGGGTTATTGATATTGGGAATAAGAGACATTATTATTATAAAACGTAATATTAAATATCTTAATTTTTTTGAAATTCAAAATGGTTTGGTTCATTACTCTATTTTAAGATACAGTATGGTTTATATTGAGGATAAAGAGCATATTACAAACATTGACATGGAGTGGATTGAATCTCAAAATAATTCCCGTTTGCAACTAATACGAAAAGATTCAGTAGTTCATACACAATATGCCATGGGATACTGGACAAGAAACAGGCTGAAGAAGTTGTATTTTGAATTTAAAGAGTTAAAGAAAGATAATAATATAGAAGATATTTTTAGAGGACCTATTCTTAATTAATGATTAATGATTTATGAAAAAACTGCTTGCTAATTTTTGGCCAGTATTAGTAATGTTTTTTTTATATACTAATACCGTATCTGCTTATTTTTTGAATGATAATGATGAGCATTCTTTTAACAAATCCCATGCAAATGAGCTTGATAGCCTGTTTTGGGAACAGTATTATAACAATTACAAGGAAGCACATTTGTATGCCAGAGAAGGATTAAAAATCAGCCGGAAAATAAAATATAAAAAAGGAGAAGCCAATCACCTGAATAATATTGGGTTGATATACCTGAGGAGGAATATTTATGATTCTGCTTTTTTCTATATACATAAAAGTTATGAAATAAATAAAAAATATGATTATAAAAATGACCTTGCTTCAAGCCTCAATAATCTGGGAGCCATTTATAATTACAGGGGACTTTATAAGAAAGCCCTTGAGGTATACCTGGAGAGCCTTAAAATTCTTAATGAGCTGGATGCTGATTTAGCCCATGTGGCATCAGTAGAAAATAATATTGGAGCTATATTACTTACACAGAAGAATTATAGTAAAGCCCAGGAATATCTTCAAAATGCATTAGAGAAGTATAAGCAGGTCAGAGACACATTTAAAATTGCTTCTACTCTAAGCAACCTGGGAAATATTTATTCAGAGAAGAAACAATACAAAAAAGCAATCGATTATTATTTCAAAGCTGTGTCCAGGTATAAAGATATTGGCTATTTAGAAGGATTTTCTGATATATATTTAAATATCGCAGGAACTTACATAGAAACTGAAAATTATGATAAAGCAATTACTTATTGCACGAAAAGTATTGAAATTTCACGTGAATCAGGTGATTATCTGATTTTAGGTTTAGATTATGTAACGCTTGGCGAAGCTTATTTAAAATCCGGGAAATATGAAAAAGCGCTTAAATATTTGAATGACGGGTTAAATGTAGGTAAAGAGATAGAATCTTATGATATAAAAAAAGGGGCTTATAAAATGTTGAGTAAAGCATATGGCAAAACAAGTAACTATGAAAAAGCATTTGGAGCGCATAAACGGTTTAAAAAATATAGCGATTCATTACTTGACCAAAAACAACGAGATAGAATTCTGGAAATGGAAATGAAATACAGGTTTGATAAGAAGTTGAAAGTTCGAGAATTGGAAAACAGGAGAAAGGAAAAATTACGAGAAGTCCAGATAAAGAGACAAAGAATATTTACATACCTGGGTTTTAGTTTTGCATTGGTTGCTTTTGTTCTTGTTTATATAATTCACAGAGCTCTGAGAAGTAAGCAATATGTAAACAAACAACTGGCAAAACAGAAAGCTGAAATATTGGAAAAAAATGCATCATTAAGCCAGCAACAGGAAGAAATTCTTGCCCAAAGAGATGAGCTTGACCAGCAAAAAGAAATTGCTACAGAACAAAGGGATGAAATAGTCAGGAAAAATACGGAAATTACAGCTAGTATCCAATATGCTAAAAGCATACAGTCGGCTTTGCTGCCTCAGCAAGACTATATGAATAAAATATTACCTGATTATTTTATTTTCTTTAAACCTAAAGCCATCGTTAGCGGTGATTTTTATTGGGTTCATCAAAAGGGAGAGAAATTATTCATCGCTGTTGGAGATTGCACGGGTCACGGGGTGCCTGGTGCTTTTATGAGCTTGCTGAGCATTACCCTGATTAATGATATAATAAATTCGGTTGAAAAATATGATGCTGCTCATTTTTTAAATCTTCTGAGAGAAAAGGTTATAAAATCATTACATCAGAAAAATACATATTGTCATAACCGGGATGGAATGGATCTCTCTTTTTGTATTATTGACAGGGAAAAAATGAATTTACAATTTGCAGGTGCTTATAATCCGGTTTATTTATTAAGAGAAGGAACTTTGTATGAATATAAAGCAGACAGGATGACGATTGGTATTGATTCGAAAAATGATAAAACTTTCCAGAAACATACTGTTAATATTCAGAAAGATGATGTGTTATATTTGTTTACTGATGGTTTTACAGATCAGTTAGATGAAATAAGACATAAAAAATTTCAGAAAGACCGTTTTAAAGAGTTGCTTAAGAAAATTTCTAATCTTGCTTTAGATGAACAGAAAAGAAGAATTGAAAATGAATTTTTAAACTGGAAAGGCGATTATGAACAGATCGATGATGTTCTTGTAATGGGTATAAAATTCTGATTTGTTCATTATGAAACCTTTATAAAGATAATCGATAATGAAAAAACAGTCGCATTAATTAGCAGCAGTAATAAAATAATAAAGACTTCGGAAGAAGTGATTAATAGAATGTAAGACAAATACAAAGAAATAATTTTTATACGAATGAAAAGAAAGGAATTTATTTTTCTTTCTGAAAATCTTTGAGTTGTGAAATAGTCCATAATTTTTTTATATTTAGCAATAAAAAATATCTTAATGAGAGTATTGTTCCTGTCTTTGCTACTGTTGCTTTTCAAATTAGCCTGTTCTCAGGATTATGTATTTAAAAATTATTCACTGGAAGAGGGGTTGATACAAGCTTATACGCTTGATATTTTTCAGGATTCTTATGGTTATCTTTGGTTTGGAACTCAAAGCGGAGTCTCCAGGTTTGATGGCCATGATTTCGTTACCTATGATACAAAATCCGGGCTTGGTGGAGATCATATCAGAGTAATTTTTCAGGATAATGACAACCATTATTGGTTCGGTCACAGATACGAAGGGATTACCTTCTTTGATGGTAAGGCCTTTACTCCATATAAAATCTGTTCAACAGTTGAAAATATTATTCAGGATTCACTGGGCAATATCTTAATATCTACGTTTAACAATGGTGTTTTTATAACCAATAAAGAAAGCTATCCTGATTCTCTACACTTTATAAATATCACTGAAGAGGATAGCCTCTCCTCTAATGCAATATGGGACCTGGAAATTAAGGATAGAAACGAAATCTATGTTCTTACAGATAAGGGAATTAATATTCTGAAGATTAAGGGAGAAAAATTTAAAGTGCAAAAGAATATTGTTTTAGGACTTGGTAACGAAAGGGTTACGAACCTTGAAACAACAGGTAATAAGGAGTTATGGGCTTCTACACCTAATCAATTGTTGAAAATTTTACCAGGTGAAGAAGAGATATTGAGATATTATCCCAGAAAATCGTTTATTGGAGATAATTATATTAATAAAATTTTGTCATTTGATGACTCATCTATATGGGGTCTCTCTGAGTCAGGAGCTTTTCAGTTTAAAGATGACGAATTTAAATATTTTAGTGACTATAATGGATTACCTGACCATAATGTAAGTGCAATATTAAAAGATCATGAAGGTTCTATATGGTTTGCCACCGAGGGTCATGGTGTTTCTCAGCATATAGCACCACAATTTAAAGTATATAATAAATCTAGTGGATTGGTTGACAATATGGTCTCTTCAATTATGGAAGATTCAGAAGAGAATATCTGGATTGCAACTGCAAAGGGGGTATCAAAATGGGATGGGAAAGAGTATAAACATTTTACCGCTGACAATTTTTTACATACCAACGATATTAGTGTGCTTTTTCAGGATAGTAAAGGTTTTATTTGGTTTGGCACAATGAATAATAAAGGACTTTTGCGATATCATCCAGAAACAGGCCAAAAAGATGTTTTTCACTCTATGGGAAATTTTCCCCTTAGAGCATTGACAATTAATGAAGACAAAGAGGGAAACATCTGGTTTGGAAGTGTCTGGGGAGATCTGTATAAATACACTTATACTTCGCAGAGCAGCGGATATTTTTTAAATGTCGATAATGAGGTGTTTGGAACAAAGACAATCTGGACAATCCATAAAGATAGAAATGAGAACCTTTGGTTTGGATGTGATGAAGCAGGATTAATTTTTTATGACGGTAAAAATTTAAAAGCCTTTGGTAAAGATGAAGGGTTAACAAGCAATAGAATAGGAGCCATAACACACGACAAGAATAATAATTTGTGGATAGCAACCAATGGAGACGGAGTTTTTTATTTTAACAGGCAAAACTTCAGAAATTATAGTGTTAATGATGGTTTAAGTGCCGATAATCCTTTTATTATTGAAACAGATGAATCAGGAGATGTCTGGATTGGAACCAATACAGGCATTGATAGATTAAATCCAAATACCAATGAGGTTAGACATTATGGGAGTTCTGAAGGGTTTATCGGAATAGAATCAAACCAAAATGCTGTACTGAAAGATCAAAACGGACATATATGGTTTGGAACCATAAAAGGAGCAATAAAACTAGCTCCTGAAAAAATACAACACAAGAATATTCCTCCCAGGGCAATGATTCAGAATGTGCAGCTTTTTCATGAAGATTTTAATTATTTGGAATATGCTGATAGTTTGGACCAGTACACACAATTGCCCATTGAAATGACGCTTCCTTATAACAAGAATCATTTGTCATTTCATTTTGTGGGGATAAGCTTCCTTTCACCTGAAAAAATACGGTATAAATATCAACTTCAGCCTTTTGATGAAGATTGGATGCCTTTGACAAAAGCACAAAAAGCAACCTACACCAATTTACCTCCTGGAAACTACACCTTTAAATTGAAAGCAGCGAATTATACAGGGAACTGGAATGATAGCCCGGTTATTTTTTCATTTACCATTGGAAAACCCTTCTGGCAAGAAACCTGGTTTATTATTATAGCTTTTATTCTTGGCCTGGGTATTTTATATATTGGTCACTATCTGAGAACCTGGAAAATTAAGCATGATAAAAAAATCCTTGAAGGAAAAGTAAAAGAAAGAACTTCAGAAATAGTACAGCAAAAGGAAGAAATAACAGCTCAAAGAGATGAAATAGAAGCCCAGAGAAATTATGCCCGCCAACAACGGGATGAGATTGTCAGAAAAAATCTTGAAATGACCTCAAGCATACAGTATGCCAAAAATATTCAGGCTGCAGTATTGCCTCCTGATAAATACATTGAAAGCATTCTTAAAAATTATTTTATTCTTTTCAAACCTAAAGAAATTGTAAGTGGTGATTTTTACTGGATGCTGAAAAAGGGAGATAAAACTCTTGTGGCAGCAGTTGATTGCACAGGTCACGGAATTCCGGGTGCTTTCATGAGTTTATTGGGAATAACCTTGTTGAACGAATGTGTTCGCGAACTTGATGAATTTAATGCAGGAGATGTGTTAAACCTCCTAAGAGCTAAAGTGATAACAGCCCTTCACCAAAGAGGGGAATTGAAAAAATCAAGAGATGGAATGGATTTAGGATTAATAATTTTTGACAACAATTTTACAAAGCTGGATTATGCAGGGGCATTCTGCCCTCTTTTTATTGTAAGAGATAATAAAGTACAGGTTGTGAAACCCGACAGAATGCCTATTGGAATATACCATAAAACAGATCAGTCTTTTTCTAATAAGGAAATACATCTTTACAAGGGTGATAAGCTATATCTTCTTACCGATGGATTTATAGACCAGATGAATAATGAAACAAGGAAAAAATTTCTCCGGACACGATTTAAAGAAACGCTAAGCAACTTGTCTGACTTGCCCATTTCAAGACAAAAAGATTCTTTGCTGCGTATATTCAATGAATGGAAGGGTGATTATGAGCAAATTGATGATGTTTTAGTGATTGGTATTGAAATTTAGTCTTTTTCTGAATTCTCAATTTTGATTTTATTTCCGAAAAAAAATACTATCTTAACAACCCTTTTTTAGATAGTAATTTAAAAAACGTTTTTATGAGTAACATTCTACAAACTATTGACAATGCAATTGTAACTTATAATGATTATGTAGGGGGCTATGCCCTATTAATTTTATTAATTCCAGTCGGCCTTTATTTTATATTCAAGCTTAAATTTCTAAATATTACCAAGCTTGGTCATTCATTAAAGGTTATTGCCGGGAAATATGACAAGCCAGAGGATAAGGGAGATATTAATCATTTTCGTGCCCTGACAACTGCACTTTCTGCTACAGTTGGAACAGGAAATATAGTTGGTGTAGCTTTGGCCATTTACTGGGGTGGCCCGGGAGCTATTTTCTGGATGTGGATCACAGGTTTTCTTGGTATGATTCTTAAATATGTTGAATGTACCCTGTCAAATAAATACAGAAAATTCAATTCTGATGGTACAGTATCTGGTGGGCCAATGTATTATATGGAATATGGATTGAAAGATAAATTGGGAAAATTTGCCAAAATACTCGCCGTAATTTTTGCAGCAGCAACAGTTATCTGTTCTCTGGGAACTGGCAATATGGCACAGTCAAATTCAATTTCTGATGCTCTTGGAAATTATAGCATTCCTGATTGGGTAACGGGTGCTGTGTTAACTACACTGGTTCTTCTTGTTACTGTAGGAGGTATTAAGAGAATTGCAAATGTTACCTCCAGGCTGGTGCCTGTCATGGCTGTATTATATTTTATTAGTTCTCTTGCTGTTATTATTTTTAACTATGAGGATGTACCTCATGCTTTTTCACTTATCTTTCATGATGCCTTTACAGGAACTGCAGCAACAGGAGGCTTTGCAGGTTCTGTTTTTATTATGACATTGATTTGGGGGGTTAGAAGAGGTCTGTTTTCAAATGAAGCCGGACAGGGTTCAGCTGCTATTGCACATGCGGCTGCCAAGACAAAATACCCCGCACGCGAAGGATTGGTTGCTTCTGTAGGTCCATTTGTTGACACACTCATAATTTGTACACTTACAGCACTTCTTATTATTGTTACAGGTGCCTGGGAGTCAGGAGCTAAGGGTGTTGATATGACTATAATTGGTTTATCAAAAGGTCTTACCAAGCTTGGTATTGCGCATACAGGCCGTCATATCGTTATTATTGGACTGTTGCTATTTGCTTTTTCAACCATGATTAGCTGGTCATATTATGGCTCAAGAGCTGCCATTTATCTATTAGGTGAAAAGTACATCAAACCTTATTTATATCTTTTTGGACTTTTCGTGTTCTTAGGCTCTATTTGGGGTATAGATTTAGTATGGCATTTTGTTGATATGGTAATTACATTTATGACCATACCTAATTTGATTGCATTGCTACTGCTTGGTCCTGTCGTCGTTAAGGAGACTAAAAAGTATTTTAATGAAATGGAAAAAATTAAGTATAAGCCCAATTAATTATACAGCTCTGAGGAAAGCTTAAATAAATTGCCAATAACAAGGAAGAGATATTCAATTATTTATCTCTTCCTTTTTTAATTCAAAACAAAATCCTGATTTTACTGATTTAATTTTTTTATGATCATCAGAGATCATCAGAAAATTTATAAATTTGAGTAAATACCTCGTTCCGGGAGTTTTTTTTATCCTTTAGTTTTCTGAGTGGCTAATTCAGCTTCTATTTGTTGCCTGAAATTCAGGGAAAAATTTATGTAGAATTAAAAATTTGAATATATGAAACGAATAAGAAATTTTACATTTATTATCTTTCTTTTGGTTTTATTGAGTTCTTGTTTTTCTTATGAATATTCTTTGGAACCAAACAAAAGTTATATTCCCGATTATCAAAGTCATGAAAAGTTTATAGTGCATAATGAATCAGTAGATTTTACTAAGTATCAATTAAGCTGGATTGATCTGGGTTCTCTTATAGTTTGGAAACCACAATCTGAAGAAAATAAGGAAAAGGTTGTTGAAAATGCAAATTGAATGGAAAAGTTGTTGTTTTCTTAGCCAGTAGCGAAAGACAATCAGATCTGCCTTATAATAGTAAGGCACATGGAATATTTACATATTATTTGCTGAAAAAAATCAATGAAACAAAAGGACGAGTATCTTGCTCTGAACTTCCCGATTATGTAGAGAACAGAGTGAGTATGCGTTCTGTCCTGGTTAATAATAAAGAGCAGAAACCTCGCGTTAATGTAGGGTTGCCTGCGAAGGATCATTGGAAGGGATGGAAACTTATAGAAAGATAAAGAAAAAAGATTAAGGTTGAGTTTTGCTGAAACTTTTGTTTTAGAAAATATTAATTTTGCGCATAAATGATTTTACATGCGAAAATTAAAAAACAGTGAACTGCAAAGAAGGAGCATAGAGGAATTTAAGGCTACCAGCAAATATCCGATTGTTGTGGTCCTGGATAATGTAAGAAGCCTCAATAATGTAGGATCGGTTTTTCGAACCAGCGATGCCTTTTTAATTGAAGCAATATATTTATGTGGTATTACAGCGAAACCACCTCACAGAGATATTCATAAAACGGCTCTTGGGTCTACTGATTCTGTTGATTGGGAATATTTTGAAACGACGCAGGAGGCAATTGATGTATTGAAGAAAAACAACTATGATATTTATTCTGTTGAGCAAGCTGAAAATAGTATCCAACTCACTGAATTTATCCCTTCACAAAATAAAAAGTACGCATTGGTTTTTGGCCATGAGGTGAAAGGGGTACAACAGAAAATAGTGAACCAGTCTGATAATTGTATAGAAATACCACAGCATGGGACCAAGCATTCATTCAATATTTCAGTTAGTGTGGGAATTACTCTATACCATTTTTATAATTTACTCCGATAAATAAAATTTAAAGCATAAAAAAAAGGCTGCAATTCCGCAGCCTTTTTTTGTGTTTATTAATGATTATTATTCTCCTCCAACAATGGATTTGAATGTATCATTTTGCAGATAGTCTAAGAATTCCATATCAGTTGCAGCTAATTCTTTTAAAGATTCATCTTTACCAATAGCTGTTCTGAGATTATCAAATACTTCTGTTTCATTATTATTACGTGCTGCTACTACGGCCTTCAGATAATAATTCATTGCTTTGTCATCTTTAAGTCCGTCAAGCATTGTGTTGGCTTCATTAAGTTTTCCACCCAATACCATTGCTAAAGCAGTGTTGAAAGAATTGTAGCTGTTTAAGTAATTTATAGCAGCTTCATATTCACCTTCTTTAATGCTTATAATACCTAAGTTATATTCAACTTGTTTCCCAGCATCTGTAGCATCCTGGAAAAGTTCTTTGGCTTCTTCAACTTTACCATTTTCCAGTGCGATAACGCCTAGGTTGTTGGTAATTTTAGCATCACCTTCTTTTAATTCATTGGCTTTTTCAAGAGCTTCTTTGGCTTCGTCAAATTTTTCCTGTTTAATTTTTACATAACCAATGTTGTTATAAGCTCTTGCACACTTGGGTGCTTTTTCTGCTGCAAGTTCAAATACTTTAAGTTGCTTGTCAAGATCTGAGAATAATTGATATCCTGCATAAAGCAATTCTTCTTTGTTAAGGGTATCAGGATTATTTTCGACAAAATCTTTGATTTCTTCATCTGAGAAACCTATTTGTTCGATAGTAATGTTAAGGTCAGATCTTCTTAACTTAGGAAGAATATCTTCAGCTAATACTTCCCAGGTCTTGGCCATGTTTTCAAGTTCTTTTTCTCTTACTTCAGGGTCTGAATACATTGAAAGAACTCTCAGGATCAGATCTTTATCTTCAATATCTGAGTTTTCTACAAGTTTTTTAAATCCTTCCCAGTCTTCAGTAGTTGTTTTTGCCTGGTATAATTTTTTAGCATCTTCTTCACTAAGCTTTTTCTTATCAACTACCTTGTCAAGATAAGAGTTTGCAGAACCTTTTCGGCCTTTGGAAAGTTTTTCGTTCAGATCCATCGGTCCGTCAGGAGAAGCATATGCAGAAATCAGGATTTCTTTATAGCTTTTGTTTTCAGCATTTTCAACTTCTTTTACGAACTCTTCTAATTTCTTGACGTCTTCCTGGGTTAATTCTGATCTTCTTAAATTATCTCTTTGGATAAGATAATGAATATCAGCTTTTTTCTCGCTGGTTGTTACGCGGATAAATTTATCCGGAGCCATAACTGGCTTTGGATCCATCATAACAAGGTTTGGAGTAGCAATGATTCCTTTAGCCACAGGAATTTCGGGCATTACCATTTCATCCTCTCCGCGAGTAGCTACACCTCTCATCATAAGCTGAGATGCTCTCATTTCTTTTGAATAGTCAAATTCTTCGCTAAAATCAATTTGACCACCAGTTTCAAAAGCAATTACTTTATTATTTGCTTCTACTTTCTCACCTTGAAAAGTTTTAGATGTAAAAGTTTCTTCTCCGCCTTCATATGTTAAAACTGGAGTAAATTCAACAATTGTCTTTTTATCAAACCACTCTGGCGGTATTTCACCTTTAATTTCATAACTAACTTTTCCACCATGCATTTCTAATGTCTCTGGTGTAGAAGTAAATTGAAGAGTGCCATATTCCTCTTTCATTTTGTCCAGGCCACCGCAACTGCTAAGTACGAAGGCTGTAATCAGAAAAGTTGTTAATAGATTTAATTTTTTCATAGTTGCCTCAAATTATTTGTTTTGAATTAAGTTTTTCATTTAGAGTTTACTTAAAGTACAAACTTAATAATGTTTTACTTAAAATAAAAATAAATATATGAAAATTATTTGGTATTGCAGTATCAAAAAATGACCCTGTTAATACCTGGTTTATATTTATAGTTAAAAATAGATTCTGTAATTTTCTTATAATCAGCGTTTTTGTTTATAAAGTCAAGATTACTAACGTCTAAAAGTAATATTTTCATATTTTGTTGTTGTTTTAAAAAATGAAAGTATTCATCCTGTAATTTTTTCAGATAATCTTTTTGAATATCTTGTTCGTAGCTTCTGCCTCTTGTTTGAATATTTTCCATTAATCGATCCACATTCTGATGCAGATAGATAAACAAATCTGGTTTGGGCAATGATTTATATATAATGTTAAATATTTGCCGGTAAAGGTTAAATTCACTTTCTGATAGTGTCACTTTAGCGAAAATGAGTGACTTGATAAAGTAAAAGTCGGCAAGGGTGAATGATTTAAAGAGGTTTTTATTAGGGATCTCATTTTTTAACTGTTCAAATCTGGTTGCTAAAAATGAAAGTTCTACATGGAAAGAATATTTCTCCGGATTTTTATAAAATTTTGGTAAGAAAGGGTTATCAGCAAATTGTTCAAGGATCAGATGAGCTTGATAATCGTCTGCTATTTTTTTTGCCAGCGAGGTTTTTCCTGCTCCTATATTTCCTTCAATAACTAGGTAATTGTAATTCAAAATAGTATTGGTTTCACCATGGTTAATAGAAATTCCCGTCTAAGAGATAATTTGACGGGAATTTCTGTTTATCTTAATTTTACTATAACTTATTTTAATATTTGGGCTTTTCATTCATATTATAAAATGTAAATGCCCACATGTCTGCTTCTTCATTTATTTTTACGCTTGTAGCTTTACCTGCTCCATGCCCTGCTTTTGTTTGTATTCTTATCATTGTTGGGTTTTCTCCCTTATATTTTTCCTGTAGGGTAGCAATATATTTAAAGGAATGAGCGGGAACCACTCTGTCGTCGTGATCTGCAGTTAAAGCAAGCACAGCCGGGTATTCAGAATCCTTTTTGATATTATGAAGAGGCGAATAATTGTAAAGATTTTCAAAATGAATTGAATCTTTACTGGAGCCATATTCATCAACCCATGCCCAGCCAATTGTGAATTTGTGATATCTCAGCATATCCATAACACCTACAGCAGGAATTGCTACTTCAAAAAGATCAGGTCGTTGATTCGTTACTGCTCCCACAAGCAATCCTCCGTTTGATCCTCCATGTATAGCAATTTTGTTTTTATTGGTGTAATTACTGTCAACCATGAATTCAGCAGCACTAATAAAATCATTGAAAACATTTTGTTTGTTTAATTTCATCCCTTGTCTGTGCCATTTTTCTCCATATTCGCCACCTCCTCTGAGATTTGCCATAGCAAAAATTCCTCCGTTTTCAAGCCAGACCATTCTGCTGGAACTGAAAGAAGGAGTGAGGCTTATATTAAATCCTCCATATCCATAAAGGAATACCGGGTTGTTCCCATCTTTTTTCAGTCCTTTTTTATGGACTATATACATGGGAATTGGAGTTTCATCTTTACTTTTGTAAAAGACTTGTTTGGTTACATAATTTTCTGCATCAATGTTTATATCTGGCTTAAAGTATAATTCAGATTTTTTAGTCTTCAGGTTGTATTTCCATATTTGCGTGGGCTTTGTAAAAGAAGTAAAAGAATAAAACATCCTGCTGCTTTCCTGGTTGCCACTTATAGAATTTACACTTCCAAGGGTTGGTAATTCAATTTCGTATTCAAAATCCCCATCCATATTAAATACTTTTAGCTGGCTGTGAGCATCCTTTAAATAAGTTGTTACTAACTTATCGCCAATTAATTTACAAGATCTGAGAACATCTTTCTTCTCGGGGATCATTTCAAGCCAGTTACCAACGTCTCTTTTATGTACGTCAATTTTTACTACTTTGTACTTTGGGGCATTGTAATTGGTTCGGACAATTAATTTGTCTCCTCTGTGCCCGATAATGTTGTATTCGTATTTAAACCCGGTTGTTAATTTTACGAACTGTGCATCTTTTTCCAGGTTTTTAATATAAATATTATTCCCGTGCGTCGATTTTGTTTCGTAGATATAAAGATACTTTTCATCTTTAGAAACATCCGGAGAGTAATTTCTTTTTGGATGTTTGGGTTTCTGGAAGATGAGTTTGTCATTTTCCTGGCTTGTTCCTAATTTATGATAGTAAACTTTATGGTTTTTTACTGCCTCTGATAGTTTACCTCCCTCTTTAGGCTCATCATACCGGCTATAGAAGAAGCCATCATTATACCAGGCTGTTCCTGAAAATTTGATCCATTTCAGGTGATCATCCAGTTTTTTATCTTTTTCAAGATCTTTGATAAGTACCTCTCTCCAGTCTGAACCACCTCTGGAAATTGAATAAGCCATATATTTGCCATCGTTGGATACGGAAAATCCGGCTAAAGAGACAGAACCATCCTCAGAGAATTTATTTGGGTCCAGGACTACTTTTGCTTCTTTATCCAGGTCTTCAGTCATGTATAGAACACTTTGATCTTGTAATCCATCATTTTTAAAGAAGAAATACTTTCCGCTTTTTTCCATTGGAGCCGATTTCTTCTCATAATTCCATATTTCTGTGAGCCGTTCTTTTATTTTATTTCTGTAAGGTATCTGTTCCAGATAGTTAAAAGTAACTTCATTCTGAGCTTTCACCCATTGCTCAACTTTTTTTGCGGTGTCATTTTCTAACCATCTGTAGGGATCTTCTACTTTAACACCAAAGTATTCATCAACAGTATCCACCTTTTTGGTTTTGGGGTAATCGAATTTGCTTTGTTTGCAGGCAAAGAATACCAGTGCTGTTGCAACTAATGAGAATGCTATTATTTTTTTCATAGTCTGTATTTTAATTGAATTTTCGTGGTTAATAATGAGTAGTAAATATAATAAAGAAAATAAAAAATATCAAAGGAACATCGATAGAGAGTGAAATAAAAAAAAGCTGCCTGAAAAAATATTTCCGAGACAGCTTTTTTTAATAACTATTCAGCTTTTATTTTTTTTGATTGTCTTTATTTTCGGGTTTTGGGAGAAGTACTTTTCTGGAAAGTTTTAATTTTCCACTTTGTTTATCTACTCCAATTAATTTTACTTCAATTTCCTGTCCTTCTTTAAGTACGTCTTCCACTCTGTTAATTCGTTTCCAGTCAATTTCGGAAATATGAAGCAGCCCTTCTTTTCCTGGGAGAATTTCAATAAAAGCGCCGAAATTTACGATAGATTTTACAGTTCCGTTGTATACTTTTCCTACTTCCGGAACTTCAACAATGGCATTAATTCTGTCCATTGCTTTTTCTATTTGTTCTTTACTTTCAGCAAAAACGTCGACAATACCGTAATCATCGGCTGTTTCAATATTGATTGTGGTTTCAGTTTCAGCCTGTATTTCCTGTACGATTTTACCACCCGGCCCAATCAAAGCACCTATCATATCTTTAGGAATTTGAATTTGTTCCATTCTCGGAGTATGAGGCTTAAATTCGGGTCTTGGTTCCGGTAATGTCTCCAGCATTTTGTCCATAATATGGAGTCTGCCTGTTTTAGATTGTTCCAATGCTTTTCCCATAATTTCGTAGGAAAGTCCGGCAATCTTAATATCCATTTGGCAGGCTGTAATACCGTCTTTTGTTCCGGTTACTTTAAAGTCCATATCGCCAAGGTGATCTTCGTCACCGAGAATATCACTAAGCACCGCGTATTTTCCTGATTCGTCTGTGATAAGTCCCATGGCAATACCGGATACTGGTTTTTTAATCTGAACACCTGAATCCATCAAAGCCAGCGTACCTGCACATACAGTAGCCATTGATGATGATCCGTTTGATTCAAGGATATCAGAAACAACGCGGACAGCATATGGATTTTCAGGTTCCCCTGGAATCATTTTCTTTAGTGCTCTGTGGGCCAGGTTACCATGTCCTACTTCCCTTCTGCTAACGCCTCTTACTGGCCTTGCATCGCCGGTAGAGAATGGCGGAAAGTTATAATGCAGAACAAATTTTTCAGTTCCCTGTACCAGCACCTCGTCTATAACCTGCTCGTCAAGCTTTGTGCCTAATGTGACAGTAGTTAATGATTGTGTTTCACCACGTGTAAATATAGCTGAGCCGTGAGCAGCTGGCAAATAATCTACTTCACACCAAATGGGTCTGATTTCATCATATTTTCTTCCGTCTACTCTTATTTCTTCTTTAAGTACAAGATCTCTTACAGCTTCTTTTTCAGCATCATGAAAATATCGATTGATAAGGGCCTCATTTATTTCTTCTTCGCCTTTTTCTTCAATTTCCTTTTCAATGATCTCTTCTTTTATAGTGTCAAGAGCCTCTGAGCGTTCATGTTTCCCTTTATTTGATTTGGCAGCTTCATAAATTTTTGAATAAGCTGTTTCTTTTATCTTTTTTTCCAGCTCTTCGTCTTTTTCTTCATGATCATATTCGCGTGTTTCAACTTTTAATTCTTCAGCCAGTTCTTTTTGCGCAATACAGTGCATTTTAATTGCTTCATGGGCGAATTTAATGGCTTCCAGCATTTCTTCTTCAGAAACCTCATCCATTTCACCTTCTACCATAATAACATGTTCGAGGCTGGCTCCAACAACAATATCCATATCAGCTTCTTCCAGTTCTGAAAAAGTTGGGTTAACTTTAAAATGTCCGTTTATTCTTGCAACACGTACTTCAGAAATGGGTCCTTCAAAAGGAATATCTGAAACGGTCAGAGCAGCTGAGGCAGCCAATCCGGCCAGCGCATCTGGAGTTACATCTTTATCTGCTGAAATAAGATTTACTGTAACAAAAGTATCCGCATGATAATCATCCGGGAAGAGTGGTCTTAATACTCTGTCTACCAGTCTGGCAGTAAGAATTTCGTAATTGGAGGGTCTTGTTTCTCTCTTCAGAAAACCGCCAGGGAATCTTCCGAAGGAGGCATATTTTTCTCTATATTCTACAGTAAGAGGCATGAAATCAACATCTTCTTTTGCCTCTTTGGCGGACACAACTGTTGCAAGAAGCATTGTTCTGCCCATTTTTACAACGACAGACCCATCTGCCTGTTTTGCTAATTTTCCTGTTTCAATTGTTATTTTTCGTCCTTCTCCTAAATCTATTGATCTTTCTATAGGTTTTTTCATAATTTTTGTTTTCTGGTAAGATATAAAATGTGGAAATTGAATAAAAAAAGGCAATTCAAGGATTGCCTCTTTTTATTATTTACGTAATTTCAGTTTTTTAATAAGAGCTCTGTATCTCTCAATATCCTTCTTCTGTAGGTAGTTTAATAATTTTCTTCTTTTACCTACCAGTTTAAGTAAAGCTCTTCTTGTACTGTGGTCTTTTTTGTGGTTCTTCAGATGATTTGTTAAATCTGTGATTCTTTGTGTGAATAAAGCAACCTGACTCTCAGGTGTTCCTGTGTTCTCCTGGGAACCACCAAATTCCTTAAAAATTTCTTTCTTTTTCTCTGCTGTAATGCTCATAGTATTTTCTATTTGTATACAATTTTCTTGAATAAAACAAGAATGCAAAATTATTTATTTTTTTTTACTAATCAATGAATTGTTATAAAAAGTTTTAATTAAATGTGATTTAGGATCATTAGAGAGAAATTTTTCCGGTTAAAATATCTGTCAATTTCTGAATCTGATCCATGCTGCCTAAAACAAAAAGCTGATCATAGGAAGAAATTTTCACATCGGGTGAAGGATTTACTATATATTTTTTGCCGCGTGTTTTTATTCCTATAATATTGGCTCCGGTATTTTGCCTGATGGCCCATTCTCCGATACTTTTTTCCACGAAGCAGCTTTTTAATCTGTTGCAGGAAATTTCTTCGATATGGTTTTCTTCTGTAGACTGAAGCATGATATGATCCAGGAAATCGATAACATCTGGTTGTGTAACTAATTTAGCCATACGTTGCCCGCCAATTCTGTCAGGCATAATGACATTGGTTGCGCCAGCCATTTTTAATTTTTTGTCGGAATGTGCCTCCGATGCGCGGCTGATTATTTTCAGGTTAGGGTTTAATTCTTTGGCTGTCAGAACTAAGAAAAGGTTGTCGGCATCGTTTGGTAGTGCTGCTATAAGGGCTCTTGCATTTTCAATATTTGCACTTTGCAGAATATCATCACTTGTAGCATTGCCATGAATATAGAGCACATCACGTTGATTCCTTATTTCATCAATAATATCATCTTTATCATCGATTATGATAGCACTTTGACCGTGCCTTGTGAGTTCTGTCATTGCCTGTCGTCCATTTCTGCCATAACCACAGACAATTACGTGGTTTCTTAGCTTTTCAATCTGTTTTTTAATTTTTGTGTCCATAAAGTAATGTCTAAATATTCCATCAACTACATATCTTGTTAATGTAGAAACTGCATAAGCAAATATACCAAAACTAAAAATAATGAGAAAGGAAGTAAAAATCTGACCGGCCTGGGATAAGGGTTGAACTTCGTTAAAACCAACTGTAGACATTGTGATGATTGTCATAAAAAAGGCATCAATAAATGAATAACCCTCAATGAAAATAAATCCTATTGTTCCAACAACAACAACTCCTGCCAAAAGTGTTAAAGCATAATAAACCGAACGAAAATTTGCTCGTTGTATATTGCTGTTATTAGGCATGATTGGTTTGTTTAATAATTTTATTTCCTATTTCACAACTCAGGCATTTTTTATGCCTGCAATAATTATTTTTTAATTGCAATAATGCTTGCGAATAATAAGCATTTTCTGCTGTAATTCCAATTTTTTTCCATTGTTTGATAATCTTATTTTTTTCTGGAGGAATTTTTTGTAAGTACGATAACGCCCGCTCCCTGTAGATTTCATTTTCTTTGTAAGTTCCATACACAAAAAGAAAGGGTACAATCGTATTTATTACAATGTTATGAAAAGCATTTACACCCAATGTCTTTTTTTTGCCCGCCGATAATTTTCCTGGCCTGTAATGTTTGTGCCAATATTCTGATGGAGTAACCTCGAAGTATTCCTGTAAACTTTTTATTTCTGAGGTTTCCATTATTTTTGAAAACAAACTCTGCGATTTATGAATCAACTGGGCAAACTGTGCAATTCTTATGGTTGGGAAATTTGCAGGCCTTAACCGGGAAAATTTCCACATGTGTTTATCTATAGGTTTTAACCGGAATTTATTCTTCAGGTGTTTGTATTCTTTGTTTAGTGAAAATGTATTAGAATCGGATTGATCTTGCTCCAGAAAACCTGCCTGACCAAACAAAAGCGCTTCCACTTGTAATAGGTTGTTTTTATGTTTGGCAAGAAGGGTTAAAGGTAAAGTCTTGGCAAGCATTTCAAAAGGCTGACCATTAGTTTTAAAGCCAAAATTCTTTGCAAGCATCTGGTAAAAAGTGTTTTCCCAGTCGTTTTTATTTTTCGTTAATTGTTGTTCTATTTGATTGGCTTTATCTTCCAACCTTTCTATTGTGAGTTTGCTCAACCAAAAATTAATAATGAATTCTTCTGTTTCCTTGATTTTATCTTCGCATGGGATCCAGCTTTCATTTAACAGCAGGGTTTCATAATTTTCATATAGTTTTTTACTGAATTTTAATTCCATTGTGGCAATTTGCGTCCCGTTAGTTCTGAAAATTTCCTTGTCATGATTTAACACAACCTGCAGTATCACATTGTCATAGGCTTTGTCTTTATGATGTCCGTGTTTATACCAATCTGAAGAATTGATATGAATTTCCACATTGCCTGCCCACAGTGTATCACCAATTTTTATTTTGGCGTTAAGGAAATCAGGTCCGGCGTCCTGGTTGTGATCTCCATGAATAAGTATTTCCACAGGCTCCTCATTACATGTGGAGAGGTCATTTGTATAAAATAATTTATATTTCCATAAATAATGGAGAAATGCTTCTGGTATTCTTTTCATAAATAAAATAATCCTTGCTTTGAAGTTATTTCAAAGATAAAAAATATTCTGAAAGAACCCTACGGCTTGAATAAATGTTTTATGACTATTATTATGATAGTTTACTGAGCATTTTTTTCATGCTGTTATTAATTTCCAGTGCTTTCTTTCTTGCCGAAGCACCAAAATTTTTTGAATCATCACTGAAGATAATGCCACGCGAAGAGTTTACCAGTAAGCCGCATTTATTGTTTATTCCATTTTTGGCTACTTCTTCAAGACTCCCTCCCTGTGCCCCAACACCGGGGACCAATAGAAAATGATCGGGAATCAATTTCCTGATTTTTTTTATTTCTTCTGCTTTTGTTGCTCCGGTAACAAACATGGTATTGTCGGTTGTGCCCCAGTTTTTTGCGGTATTAATTACTTTTTCATATAGTTTTTGTTTTTCTTTCTCGGAGTAGAAAAATTGAAAGTCACTTGCCCCTTTGTTAGAAGTCAGGCCGAGGATAATCACCCATTTGTTCTCATAGCCTAAAAATGGTTTGATTGAGTCACTACCCATGTAAGGTGCTACAGTAACAGCATCAAAATTCATGTTTTCAAAAAAACACCGGGCGTACATTTTAGAAGTATTTCCTATGTCGCCTCTTTTTGCATCAGCAATAAGGAAAATCTCGGGATGGTTTTTTTTTATATATTCAGCTGTTTTTTCCAGGGCTTCCCATCCTTCTCTTCCGAAAGCCTCATAGAATGCAGTGTTTAGCTTAAAAGCCACGCAGGTGTTATGTGTTTGGTCAATAATTTCTTTGTTAAACTGAAACAGCGGTTCTTCTGTAATTTTTAGGTGTTCAGGGATTTTTTGATAATCAGAATCCAGTCCGATACAGAGAAAACTCTCTTTAGACAGGATTTGTTGAAATAAGTCTTCTCTTTTCATATTTTTTTATTCTTCTATACCAGTTTCTTTGAGCCTCTGGGCGTTTTCTTCCATCCTCAGTTTGTCAATAATCTCCTGTATTTCTCCATCCATAATTGAATCGAGATTGTATAAAGTGAGATTAATTCTGTGGTCGGTTACTCTTCCCTGCGGGAAATTGTAAGTTCTTATTTTTGCTGAACGATCTCCGGTTGAAACCATGGTTTTTCTTTGTGATGCAATTTCCTGGTTGTGCTTTTCAAGCTCCATGTTATACAGCCTGGTTCTAAGTTCAGTTTTTGCCTTGTTCAGGTTTTTAAGCTGCGATTTTTCATCCTGGCAGGTAACAACAATACCGGTTGGAATGTGCGTCAGGCGTATAGCAGAATAGGTTGTATTAACAGATTGTCCTCCGGGTCCTGAAGACATAAAAGTATCTTTCCTGATCTCTTCATCTTTTAGTTCCACATCGAACTCTTCCGCTTCCGGCAAAACTGCAACAGTAGCAGCCGAGGTGTGAACCCTTCCCTGTGTTTCAGTTTGCGGTACTCTTTGAACCCGGTGCACGCCTGATTCATACTTAAGTGTTCCATAAACACTGTTGCCACTTACTTTCATAACTACTTCCTTAAATCCCCCAACGGTTCCTTCGGAAGCATGAGTAAGCTCGACTTTCCATTTTTTATTTTCACAATATTTCATGTACATGCGATACAGGTCACCAGCAAAGATACTTGCTTCATCACCACCGGTGCCTGCTCTTATCTCGAGAATTGCATTTTTTTCATCCTCCGGATCTTTCGGAATGAGCAGGAATTTTATTTTTTCTTCCAGGGGTCCTTTCCTGTTGTTGAGCTCTTCCAGTTCGTTTTTAGCCATTTCTTTGACATCATCGTCATCTTCTGTTTCGAGAAGTTCTTTTGCAGACTGGATATCGTTCAACAGTTTTTTATATTCGTTGTAAGCCTCAATAATTGGCTCCAGCTCCTTATATTCTTTGTTCAGCTTTACATACCTTTTCATATCTGCAATGACATCCGGATCGGTTATGAGTTCGCTCACTTCATCGAACCTCATTTTGACACCTTCCAGCTTCTGTAATATCATGTTATTCTCGCTCATAGCTCAGTATTATTGAAATCTTTTTTTGATTGTTTATTAATATTCAAAATTCCCGTAAGGGCTGTTTATTGTAAGTTTTTTATTCTTTGAGGAATAGCACTGCCCAATGATTTTTGCATCTATCCCAAAATCTTTTGCAATTTGTATAATGTCTTCTGCAAATTCCTCAAAAACATATATTTCAAATCTGTGCCCCATGTTAAATACCTGGTACATTTCTTTCCATTCAGTATGAGATTCTTTTTGTATAATTTTGAATATTTCAGGAACCTCAAACATATTGTCTTTTATTACATGAAGGTTATCAATAAAATTAAGCACTTTAGTCTGTGCACCACCTGAACAGTGTATCATTCCATGAACAACCGGATGATAATGTTTTATAACTTCTTTAATAACCGGTGCATAAGTTCGTGTAGGGGACAAGACCATTTTTCCCGCATCGATACCCAGTTTTTCTATTTCGTCTGTTAATTTGTAATTGCCTGTATAAATAAGGTTTTCGTCGACACCAGG
>Ga0102938_10000411_pt1 | contig 31360 bp, 21 predicted proteins | sample SalPonR2_B_D2_MG_FD_84516 | JGI IMG/M metagenome (GOLD analysis project Ga0102938, IMG submission 84516) | Salt pond soil microbial communities from South San Francisco under conditions of wetland restoration - Salt Pond MetaG R2_B_D2_MG | ecosystem: Environmental > Aquatic > Marine >... | reverse complement strand
TTACGCGACGGCGAACTCACGTCAGCCCGATCACCCGGAATTGCAAGACAACTTCAGCGCGATCATGCACTTCACCGGCGGCGGCTACGCGGTCGTTTCGCAAACCCTGGCCGCGTTCGAGCACCACCAAACCGTCAAAATCACGGGCACCCGAGGTGCGCTCTGGGCGTCCTGGAGTGGCGCGATGGATCGCACACGCCACCCGACGTTCAAACTCCGAGCGTTCGACGGCCGGGAAGTGACGGACGTCCCGATCGACAAACCCACCGGTGAACTTTTCGAATTGGAAGATCAAATCGAACGCGTCGTCCAGGCGATTCGCGACGGAAAACCACTTCATTGCACCGGAGAAGACGGTCGCTGGTCCGTCGCCATGTGCTTGGCGGCATCGCAGTCGGTCGAACGTGGCGCGGTTGTCGAGGTGAGAATCTAACGGCGAACGATCGGCCGGATCGTTCCGCACCGATCCTCAAGGGCTTGCCGGCACCCGGTCCTCAAGGGCTTGCCGGCACCCGGTCCTTAAGGGCTTGCCGGCACCCGGGGGGCGGCCGGCGGGTCGGTGACGATATCGCCGGTTGTCAGGTGGGGCGATGCGTCGAGCTGTTCGGCGTCCATCAAACTGGCGACCCTTTGCAACGTGGACAGCATTTGGAGTTGCTCCCAAGGCTGAAGCTTCGACAACGCGGATCGAAACCGCTCTTGCAACAACGACGGTGAGTCTCGCAGCAGGACGTTTCCCGCTTCGGTGGTCGTGATCAAGACGCTTCGGCGGTCGCTGGGACTGGGCGCACGGCCGATCAATTCGCGTCGCTCCAGACGTTGCAGGATCCCGGTGACGGTCGCCTGGCTGAGGTGCACGTTGCGGGCGACGCTGCTGGGGGCGACCGGACCACTCCGTGCGACCTCTTTGAGCACGACCAACTGCGGACCGGTCAGACCGTGCCCGCCGACGAGTTGCCGCGAGTGCAAATCGACCGCGCGGATGATTTTGCGGATCGCCGCCACGATTTGATCCTCGTGGCTCAGCGAGGGAGATTCATTTTCCAAAGATTCTGGTACTCGGGCAGAACAAAACCGACGAGATCGGCTGAGTGGGGCAAACGGGTCCGAAAGGCGGTCTGGGGAAACGCCGATTCTACGAGATCGCCGGTTTCCCTGTGTCATCAATCACTGATCGACGTTATTATTCTTTCACCTCAAAGCTTTGAACAGAAATAAAACCGTCGGATCGGCGGGATCTCGGAGCGTTGGGACGTTTTCAATTCAATCAGTGATCCGTCAGGAGAATTCAATAATGAGCACCACACCAGACCCATCCCTGCTTGAGTATCAACCGCAAACCTACGGCGCCGACCCGACAGCGATCCGCGACACGGATAAGTACACCGACGAATACGTCCGCGGTTTTGTCGAGAAATGGGACGAGCTGATCGATTGGGATCAGCGGAGCGAGGCGGAAGGCTCGTTTTTCATCGAGGAATTGCGGAAACGGGGGGTCCGCCGCGTGCTGGACGTGGCCACCGGGACCGGTTTTCACTCGGTTCGGCTGATCGAAGCGGGTTTCGAAGTGGTCAGCGCCGACGGCAGTCCCCACATGCTGGCCAAGGCCTTTGAAAACGCGCGTCGCCGCGGTCACGTGTTGCGAACGATCCAGGCCGACTGGCGATGGCTGAACCGGGACGTCTCGGGCCGCTTCGACGCCGTGATCTGTCTGGGCAATTCGTTCACGCATTTGTTCAACGAGCGCGACCGCCGCAAAGCGCTTGCCGAGTTTTACTCGTCGCTCAAGCACAACGGCGTGCTGATTTTGGACCAACGAAACTACGATTCGATCCTGGATCATGGTTTCGATTCAAAGCATCAGTTTTATTATTGCGGCGAACAGGTCTCGGCCTTACCCGAGCACGTCGACGAGGGCCTGGCCCGGTTCTGCTACTCGTTTCCCGACGGTTCCCGATACCACTTGAACATGTTCCCCCTGCGGAAAAAGTACGTCTGCCAGTTGATGCAACAGGTCGGATTTCAGCGTGTGGACACTTACGGCGATTTCCAGGAAACGTATCACGAACCGGACCCGGATTTCTTTATCCACGTCGCCGAGAAGTGCTACGATTCTTTGGTGCCTGAGGAACTGAAGTCCAAGCCGGACGCCGGGCACGTCGATGCGGCCGAACAAACGGGCGATGCGGCGGTCATCGCGGAGAGGAATTCGTGAGCGCGGCCTACGACCCGGCGACCGAAACGGCGCGACAGTACTACAACAGCGACGACGCGGACACGTTTTACGCGGAGGTCTGGGGTGGCGAAGATATTCACATCGGCCTTTACGAATCACCCGGCGAGCCGATCGGCGAAGCCAGCCACCGCACGGTTCGGCATTTGGCCGATCGCTTGACGCGGATCGACAAGTCGTCGGTCGTGCTGGACATCGGCAGTGGCTACGGCGGCGCGGCGCGAGACTTGGCCAAACGGATCGGTTGCCGGGTGATCGGCTTGAATCTGTCCGAAGCCGAAAACGATCGGCACCGGCAGTTGAATCGGCAAGCCGGGTTGGCGGATCGGATCGAAGTCATCGACGGCCGTTTCGAGGACATCCCGCTGGAGGACGAGAGCGTCGACGCGGTTTGGTCTCAGGACGCGATTCTGCACAGCGGCGATCGCGCCCGGGTGCTGAGCGAAGTCGATCGCGTGCTCCGCCCGGGCGGTCAATTCGTCTTCACCGATCCGATGCAAGCCGATGACTGTCCGCCGGATGTCTTGGAACCGATTTTGTCGCGAATTCACTTGCCCGATCTGGGTTCACCGAACTTCTACCGCGACGCCGCGGCGCGACTGGGCTGGCGTGACGCGGGTTATGAATCGATGACGAATCAATTGGTCAACCATTACACACGGGTGTTGGAGACGACGGAGGCCCGTAGCGATGTTTTGACCGACAAAATTTCTGCGGATTACCTGACTCGGATGAAGGCGGGTCTGCGTCACTGGATCGACGGCGGCAAGGCCGGCCACCTGGCTTGGGGCGTGTTCCTGTTCGAAAAACCATGAAGGTTCCCGGTCACGGGCAGACCACGGTCCGTCTGGGCAAGCATTTCCAGCTTCATCCGGTGGTCTTTCCGGCCGCCGCCGTGGTCATCGTGGCCTTGGTCTTGATCACTCTCGGTTTCCCGGCGGACTCGGTTCGCGACGCTTTCTCGGCGGTGCGTGACACGGTGGGAAACCAATTCGGCTGGCTGTACGTCGCCACGATGAACGCCTGGCTGGTGTTGGCGGTGTATCTGGCGGTGGGACGTTTCGGTCACATTCGTTTGGGCCGGGATGACGATCGCCCCGAATTCAGCCGTCTGACTTGGTTCGCGATGCTGTTCAGTGCGGGCATGGGAATCGGCTTGGTGTTTTGGAGTGTTGCCGAGCCGATCGCGCACTTCACGACGCCGCCCCCCGGTTATGACGGAGCGTTCTTGCCGTCGAAAATTGCCATGGCGACGACGATCTTTCACTGGGGACTGCATCCCTGGGCGTTGTACGCGTTTGTCGCTTTGGCTCTGGCGTATTTCGGCTTCCGGCATCCGATGCCGCTGAGTTTTCGGTCTCTGCTGTCGCCCGTTTTCGGCCGCCACGTGAACGGATTTTTCGGTTATCTGGTCGACGTGACGGCGATCGTGGCGACGCTGATCGGCGTGGCGACTTCCCTGGGGATCGGTGCCCAGCAAATCAACGCGGGCTTGGCGTTCCTGTTCGATGTGCCGATCCAGGCGAACATCCAAGTCGTCTTGATCGCCTGCATCACGTGCGTCGCGACGGTCTCGGTCGTGTTGGGTTTGGGAACAGGGATTCGCCGGTTGAGCGAACTGAATCTGTTCCTGGCGGCGGTGTTGATGCTGATGGTCGTGTTCGGCTTTGGCGTGCCGGCGTTCCTGCGTGGGCTGATCGACAACATCGGCGGTTACCTGCAAATCTTGCCGACCAGCGCATTTCGCAGCGGCGGGTTTTCGCCACAGGGTCAAGCGTGGCTGAACGATTGGACCGTGTTTTACTGGGCGTGGTGGATTTCCTGGTCACCGTTTGTGGGCATGTTCATCGCGCGTGTTTCGCGGGGGCGGACGATTCGCGAATTCGTGATCGGAGTGTTGCTGGTGCCGACCGCGGTGGGCATCGCCTGGTTGACCGCGTTCGGGAACACGACGTTGTTGCAACACACTCGGCATCTGCGCGCCGTCGCCGATGAAACGGTCGATGCCGTCGACAAACCGACTTACAACGTGGCGGTGCTGGATGACGCCGGTCGACCGATTTCGTCGGACGACGGGACGTTTCGGGTCCGACGTGAATCGCTGACGGCGGTGCAGTACCGGAACGCGACGATCATTAGCGAAGACGGCCGGACAGAAATCGCGACGTTACCAACGGTGATGTTCGCGATGCTCAGCGAACTGTTCCCGAACCCTTGGACGGCGACGGTGGCGATCGGGATCGCCACGCTCTGCATCGTCCTGTTCTTTGTCACGTCGTCCGATTCGGCGTCCATGGTCATCGACATCATCGCGTCGGGGGGCAACCCCAATCCGCCCGTGGGAACACGACTGTTCTGGGCGATTGCCGAAGGCGTGGTCGCGGCGACCTTGCTGCTGACCGGCGGCCTGCGGGCCTTGCAAGCCGCCGCGATCGCCGCGGCGCTGCCGATGACCTTCATCCTGATCCTGGCGAGCATCGGATTGGTCCGGGCGCTTCACGCCGAAACCGATCCGCAAGCATCATCGGAGAAATGACATTCTCGGGCGGCGTTGGTGTATTTTAGTGGGGATCGACCAAGTCCGTTTTCACCCCGCAATGAGCTTCCCTCATGCCTCGACGTCTTTGTTGCTGGATCGTCCCGCTCCTTTTGTTCGGGATTGCCCCGAGTTTCGCCGCTGAACGGCCCAACATCGTGTTCATCTTTGCCGATGATCAGTGCTTCGAAACGATCGGATCGCTGAATAACGCGGAGGTCCGAACGCCGAACCTGGACGAGTTGGCCAAGCGAGGCACCACGTTCACGCACGCTTTCAACATGGGATCGTGGAGCGGTGCGGTGTGCGTGGCCAGTCGCACGATGCTGAACACCGGACGCTTCGTCTGGAACGCCAATCACGTTTGGAAGGACTCGGAAGCCGAACGCGAAGCCGGGCGTTGGTGGAGCGAGTATTTCAAGGCCGCGGGCTATCGAACCTACATGACCGGAAAATGGCACTGCCGAGCGGACGCGGAAAAAGCATTCGACGTCGCCCGCGACATCCGTCCGGGCATGCCGAACCAAACCGACGCGGGTTACAACCGTCCGCTTTCGATGGACGATCGTTCCTGGTCGCCGTCGGATCCCAGCTTTGGCGGTTTTTGGAAAGGCGGCACGCACTGGAGCGAGGTCGTCGCGAATCATTCGGCCGACTTTTTGACCGACGCGGGGTCGCATGACGATCCGTTTTTCATGTACTTGGCCTTCAACGCCCCGCACGATCCCAGGCAATCGCCGAAGGAGTACGTCGATCGTTATCCGGTGGAAAAGATCGCCGTCCCGCAGAACTTTTTGTCGATCTATCCCTACGCCGATGAGATCGGTTGCGGAAAGGGCTTGCGTGACGAGAAACTGGCACCTTTCCCACGCACCGAATACGCGGTGCAGGTCAATCGTCAGGAATACTACGCGATCATCACTCACATGGACGCGATGATCGGACGCATCTTGGAATCCTTGAAAGTGACCGGCAAGGCCGACAACACATGGATCTTTTTCACGGCCGATCACGGCTTGGCGTGCGGACAGCACGGCTTGATGGGAAAACAGAACATGTACGATCACAGCGTCCGTGTGCCGTTCTTTGTCGTCGGCCCCGGTGCCCAAGCGGGTGCCAAAGTCGATCAACCGATCTACTTGCAAGACGTGATGCCGACCACCTTGGAACTGGCCGGCATCGACAAGCCCGATCATGTCGAATTCAACAGTGTGCTGCCGTTGCTTGACGGCGGCGACAGTTCCTACGAATCGATCTACGGTGCCTACTTGGATAAGCAGCGAAGCATCCGGACGGACACTCACAAACTGATCGTCTATCCGAATGCGGGCGTGGTTCGCCTCTACGACCTGCAAAAAGACCCGAAAGAGATCAACGACTTGGCCGGACAGCCGGATTCGCGTCCCTTGATCGCAAAGCTGTTCGGACAACTCCGGCAATTGCAAGCGTCGATGGGCGACGAGCTGGACCTTTCGGCGATCGAGTTTTGATCCGAAAACGGTTCAGCAGACGACCCGGTTGCGGCCGCCACGTTTGGCGTCGTACAGACGGTCGTCGGCGATTCGCAGCAATTCGGCCGGCACGACGGCGCCGTCGCCTTCGAAACAGGCGATGCCAAAGCTGGCCGTGATGTCCAAGGGTCCGCTGGCGGTCGTGAAAGGCTCTTCCGCGATCACTCGGCGGCACCGCTCGGCGATCTCGATGGCCTCGTCACGTTCGGTCGACGCCATCAGTAGGGTGAACTCTTCACCGCCATAGCGGGCGAACAGGTCGTCCTCGCGGCAGATCGCGGCGAGCCGCGCGCCGAACTCACACAAAACTTCGTCGCCGACCAAATGGCCGTGTGTGTCGTTGACGTTCTTGAATTTATCGATGTCCATCATCACGACGGCCAGCGGTTGTCGGCGTCTCAGGGAACGCGCGATTTCTCGCTGCATCGATTCCAACAAGTACCGCTTGTTCATCGTCCCGGTCAGTGCGTCGCGGGTCAGCGAAAGGTAAACGGTTTCGTGGTAGTGCGACTCGACGCTACCGGCGGACAGGTATTTAAAGATAAAACTGCCAACGGACAGCCGATCACCGCTAAGCAGAAGCTGGTCTTGAACAAGGATCCCGTTGACCAACGTCCCGTTGGTGCTTCCCAAGTCGCGCAAGTGATAGCCATTCTCCAGGCACACCAATTCCGCGTGCCGACGCGAAACACTGCTGTCATCCAGGACGATGTCACATGCGATGTCGCGTCCGATCGTCAGCGGATTCTCGTCCAGCAGCAGCATCCCGTCGATGACATCCGCGGGGTAAATCTGAACCAAACAAGACTCGTCGCCGATGGCGGCCTCGGGCGTCGAGAAATCGTCTTGCTGCAAGGTCGCTTCGGCGTCGGTCTCCATCGCCGGCGAGGAAACGATGGCGGCGGCCGATGCATCCGATGCAGATTGCTGCGAGACGGCGGTAGTGGAATTACACATAAGGACGTTGCGGCGGAAAAATGACGAAACCACGACCGACGTCCATCGCGTCGATCCTTTCAACGTTACGTCGCGACTTGTCGTCGCACCGAACCGAGGACGGGTGAGTCTCCTTTCGCCCGGCGATGCCGATTCTCCTGTCAAGGTTAAACGGATTAAACCGTTTCGAACCGGGTCAATAATTCACTTGGGCACCGGCGTAGAATCCGATGCCGGGTCGAAAGACTCCCAAACCGCTCCGGTAGTCGATGTGTTCGCGGTAGAACTTGTCGAACAAATTTTCCACGCCCGCGGTCCACAGCCACTGATTTTGCCGGGCGTACCCGCGGAGGTTGTAAACGGTGAAGCCCGGCGTTTCGATTTCTTCCAAGCTGTCGGCGATGCGATCTTGGTTGTCGACGATGCGGGCCAAAAATTCGATGCCCCACCGACGCTGTGGCGAGGGATCCTGTAGCACCATGCCGACGCGGGCTTCCATGGGCGCGATGCCGGGCAGCGGTTCTTTGTCTTTGACCACATCGCTACGGGGGGTGCCCTCGTAAAGCCGGGCCGGCTTGTTGCGGGTGTGATCCCGGCCCTCGACGAAACTCAGGATTCCGAACAAGCTGACCATCCGGCTGACGTCGTATTGTCCGTAGGTCTCGAATCCGGCCAGGGTCGCCAAGTCGGTATTGACCAACGCGGCCCCCTGCGGGAAACCGTCGATGCCGCCGGCCGGCGAAACCAGATCGTAGGTGATGTAGTCGTGAATCCACGCATGGTGACCGAACAAGCCCAGGCGGATGTCGTCGCCGTCGTAGCGGGTGCCGATGTCGACTTGGTAAAGCTTTTCGGCATCGAGTTGCGGATCGCCTTCCAAAAACGTCAGCCCGCGTTGCAACGATCCGATGAAGGAGTTCTCGGCATAAAGTTCCGTCAGCGTCGGCGGGCGATGCGACGTCCCCATCCCCGCGGTCAAAGCCCACCGCGGTGAAACCGCATATTCGCCGGTCAGATAGGCCGCTCCCAACAGGAATTGCTGATCCAGGTCGCTGTCTTTCAGATCCGCGATCGACTCGGGGACACCGTCGACGTCCTCGCGCGCGTCGGTGAACACGCCGTCGATTCGAGCGCCCGCCGTCATCGTCAGCCGGTCCGAAACCTGTTCGATGTCCTCGACGTACAAGCCGACGTCGACGCTGTGGCTGCGAGGTATCGGAAAGTTGTTGTCGTCGGCCGGCGCATCGGGTTCGATATCGTTGAGTTCTTGGTTCAAGAAGATCACATCGGTGCCGATGGAAAACTGCCCATCGCGGCCGCATCCGTTGTCGAACAAAAACGTGTTTTCCAAGCGATAGCCTGCCGAAAGCGCGTCGCCATCGGTGACGGCGAACCCGTCGACGCCGCTGGCCGATTCCAAGTCAAAAACCAACGTGGGGATCTGGTTGTTCTTGCCGCTCCGCAGCGTGTCCCCTTCGAACCGGGTTCGGTTGTACCAGACTTCCGCCGTGAAACGATCTCCGATGTAAGGATTCGTATCCGCGTAAGTGATCTCGTAGCCGTCGGTGATCAAAAAGTTCAAGTCGAACACCAAGCCGGGGAATTCCACATCGGTTTGGTCCAATCGCAGCAGATTGATTTCCAACGTTTCGCTGTCCGATAAGTCGTATCCCATGGCGACGAACAGATCCCGCGACTTGTAACTCGTGGGAAGTTCGAATCCGTCACCCGTGGTGTAGTCGTTGCCGGTTTGATGCCCGTAGCTGATGTGAAATCCGTAATCTTCGCTGCCGCCCCAAACGGACTGGCGTCCGTACCACTGCTGGCCGTTAGTGTTGTAGGTGGCGCTGGTCATGCCGTTGACGGCGAAACCGTCGTCGTAACGAGGTGCATGAATGAATTCCAAGTCCACGAAACGAAAACCGGGCCCGTAGCGGGTCGCATAGGGACCTTTCACGAGAATCGCATTTTCGATCAGCCGGCTGTCGATCTTGCTCATCATCGTGTCCAAGTCCATTCGTGCCGGCGCCCAGTACGATCCGGACGCCAAGACTTGACCGACGCGTTGACCTCGGACTCGCGTGTCGCTGACGATCGGCGTCCGGTTCTGAATGGAAACCCCGTGCGCCGACTTGGATCGTTTCAACAAGTCGCCGACGTCCGCGGTCTTACGGCCGGTCGCTTCGGCAGCGAAAACCGCATCGGCCGCCGGTGACCTCGCATGCGACAGACGCAGCGGCGGCAGTTCGTCGACTTGGGACACTTCGCCGAACAGTTTGGCAAGGCGAGCGTCGGCGGCCAGAGCGGCTTCCGTGCGTTCAAGGTCAGCCGCGTCGCCCGCATCCCCGCCGGCGACGTCTGACTGCCCGCGACGAATCGGATCCTGGAAACGAATCGGGGGCGGAATCTCGGGACGAACACCGGCGTCCACGGGCATGTCCGAATCCCCGACGCCGGCACGCCGGGCTTGCCGTGTCTGTTGGGCCGAGACGTTTCCCGGCAACAGCCCGATCAAGACGATCGGTATCCAAATAAGGTGAATCCTGTGGCTTCGCATCCGGCTGTCGCCCTTTGGTCCGACAAAAGTGTCTGTCGGCTTCGTCTCGTCCGCGGAAGTCGACTCGCTTTTTATCTGTCGTCCGTTCGAACGAAGCAAATCAGTCGCAACGGCCTGTTTGGCCGACGTCCGGTTCGCCAAGCTGGGGGATGGGAGGGTTTCACAAGCTGGGAAGATTCAACGCCGGCAAAAAGGACCGTGAAACAGACAAGTCCGAGTCTGTCCCCGTGATCTCGAACCGGCCGGGCCCTCAGTCGGCCTGCGTCGGATTCTCGTTGCCGGCACGCCATCGGTCGCGATGAGCTTTGACCGAAGACCAGTTTTTTTGGTCCGCGGCATTCAACCGTCCGTGATCCTGCAAAAGCTGGTAACCCAGATTCGCGTCCTCAAGCCATTTGGCGACTTCGTCGTCCGTGCGTCCGCTGTGAAGCGACGCCAGGGCCGCGCTGGTTTGGCTGAATCGACGAATGTCATCGATCGTCGGTCGGCTTTGCATCATTCGGCGATAGATGGCCAGGCTCCGCAAAAGATGATCGGCGGCCGACCTCTTTTCCGCTTCGTCGCCAACGGACAACAACAGACCCAAGTTGTTCTCGGCCGTGGCCAAATTCGTCTGATAGAAACCGTCGACGTCGGACAACGACCAAGAGTCTTGAAGTTCGTCGATGGCTTGTTCGTATTGCCGTCGCGCGCCGCCGCGGTCGTGTCGCCGTGCCAGTTGGCCGGCCAATCGCGTGCGGGCGTGCGCCAAGGATTGTTGATAGTCGATGCGGTCAGGCGAGCTTTCGCACTGAGCTTGCAAGTCGTTCACCAAGGTCTGCCAAACCGCCGTGGCGGCTTTCCTCTGATCGCTCCGCTCCAGTGCCAGCCCCAGCTCGGTGCTGCTGGTCTCCGCCAAGCGATGGTCGGCCGGCGTGCCGCGCTTCGCCGCCAGCCAACGCGACCATCGCGATGCCCGCCGATGAAAATCGATGGTGCGATCGGCAACGCTGGGATGTTCGCCGTTCCGATCGCCGGAAAGGGCTCGGCCGGCAGCCAGATTCAATCGGGACGCGCAAGACGCCAACTTGTGAACGAAGTCGGGCATCGGCTTGTCGCTTCGCGACGAAGCATCCGGCACGCCCGCGAGGCGAAGCTGATCGCAAAGCCACCGGTAATGGGATTCGACACCGCCGCGGATCGACTTGTCCGACAACAGACGGCCGACGATCACGTTGATTTCTTGCAGCCGCAAGTCGCGACGGAATTTGGCATCGTCGAAGCTTTGTGGATCCAAACCTCCGAGCGTCGCGTCGGCTGTGGCGTAGAACCATGAGGCTTGATCGGGTTGATCGTCCAAGCGATACAAATCGCCCAATCTGATCTGGACTTTTGCCATTTCCATGCGCCGCTGCATGTCCAAGTGTTTCGCGGATCGACGGCTCAGCTCGGTCGTTGATGTGTGTCGCTCTCGACGGATCAGATTTTCGTAATGCTCGATCGCCTCCTTGATCAATTGCCGCCGAATCGGTTCGAGTCCCGGATAAAATTGCAGCGATCCGCTGAGGTCGATCAGCCAAGCGTCGGCGGCGCTGCGACTTTCCCCCAGCAGAGTCAACGTTTCGTGATGGGCAGCTTCGGTTTCGACCCGTGCGGCACGTTCGGCTTGATGGGAACGGTGGATGAAAAAGCCGAAAATGCACGAAGCGATCAACAAGGCCAGCGTCGTTCCGGCGACGCTGATCGCCAGCGCACGGTGACGCCGACACCAACGGGCGGCCGTGTCCATCCAGGACTCTCGGTCCGCCCGGACCGCGTCGCCCGCAACGAATCGCCGGACCTCGTCGGCAAGTTCCGCCGCCGACCGATACCGGTCCGCCGGTGCCAGGGACATGGCTTTTTCGCAAATCGCCGACAAGGCCCGCGGCACGTCGCGGCGAACATCTTTGGCCGGTTTCCAATCACCGCGGCGAACCCGGTCCAACGTCGTCGGCACATCCGATCCCACGAAGGGATGATGCCCGAGAATGATTTCGTACAGCATCACGCCGAGCGAATAGATGTCCGACGCTTCGGTCATCGCGTCGACTTTTCCGCCGGCTTGCTCGGGCGGCATGTAAGCCGGCGTGCCGATGACGGAACCGTCACGCGTGCGTGACGCGTCCGCATCGATGTCGGCGATCCAAAGGGCGGCTTGATCCAAGTCATCCTGGATCGACGCTTCCTGACGAATCGTCTCGGCGTCTCGGAAACGTTTCGCGAGTCCCCAATCCACGACGATCGTTTCGCCGAATTCGCCGACCATCACGTTGGCCGGTTTCAAATCACGATGAAGGATGCCGCGACCATGGGCATAGGCGATCGCGTGACAAACGTCGACGAATCTTTCCAGCAAGGGCACCAAGGCGTCACGAAGCCGGTGAGACGATCCGAAAAAGCGGCCGAGCCCTCTTCCGAACAGACCTGCGTCTACCTGTTGACAAGTCTGATGAGTATCGCGGATCCATTGCCGGAGCGGTTGTCCGTCGAGCAACTTCATCACGTAGTAGGCGTCACCGCTTTGCCGGTCCCCAGAATCGCCTTCGCCCAATTCGTGAACCGGCACGATGCCCGGGTGTTGCAGTTGGCTGGTGACTTTGGCCTCATGCAAAAAGCGATCGCGAACCGCCTCGGTCAGATGCCGCGACGGCACGATCCGCTTGATCGCCACGGGCCGCTGGAGTTGCCGGTCGATGGCATGCTCGACGACTCCCCAGCCGCCGCGGCCGATTTCGCCGATTCTTTGGTAACGTTCGGTCGCGTCGTCCGACGAAGATTGCGGGGCGGACGCCTGACCGACCGATTCCGAACGCGATTCGGCAGACGCATGACGCTTTCCGCGTAACGATCGTTTCGAACGGTGCGATCGTTTCGAAAGCGGCGAGGAATCGGAGTTTGACGTTTTCTCCGCCGACGAAGTCGACCGGGCCACCGATCCGCTGGGGGGATGACCCGCCGTGGCCTCTGGCGTCGGCTGGATCGGCTGATCTTTCGGCATGACCACGACATGGGATGCGGACGAAGGTCTCGTTCTCCCGCGGAGAAACCCCGAGACGTCTGCAAGCCTAGGTCGCCGAATGGTGCTCCGCCGGGCCGACGCGTCGATTCCATCGGCCGGTCATCCCGCCGCTCGGATTCCACACGCCGCCGTCCGAATGGGGGCGGAATCCGTCCAAAACTGGCACTCGCTCCGCCGGTCACCTAACATCTTTCCCGGGGCAGTTTTCCTCTTCGGCTGAATTTTCACTCGCTTCGACGCGGAGCCCTCTTCGATGAACCGATTTTTTCGCTGCTTTCTTTTCCACTCCGCCGTCGCAGTAGCCGCGACTTGGACGTCGGCCGGCACCGTCGCCGAGGCCGCGATCACTCACCGATTGAAGGTGGAAATCGTCCAGGTCTGCAATGACGATGGCACGCTTTGCACGCCTTTGGATCCCGGCAACGACGTGCTACGTGGTTACGCTTACGAGAGCCAAGTCAATGCGGTCTGGGCACAAGCGGGAATCGGCGTCGATTTCACCTATTCGACCTGGAACAACACGCAAGCCCAACGATTGACCTCGGCGGAGATGTCCACGAATTCTTTGAACGACTCCACGCTTTTCGGTTCCGGTTTGCAAACGCTTAGCGGCGATCCGCAGCCCGTCAACCTGCCCGGATCGCTTCAGTACTACTTTGTGATGGACCATCCGGGAACGGGCTACACGGGTGACGGCACCGGTTGGGTGGACAATCCACTGGGCAACCCGATGTCGTCTGCACGTTCAGCCGGCATCGCCCAGCTTTACATCCACAACACCTTTGCCAGTAACGGCCGAGCCGTGATGGCGAACGAAGGATTTACCGCGGACTCACTCTCAGGCGTCATCGCCCACGAGATCGGTCACTCGCTCGGGTTGCGTCACGTCGAGGACATCAACGCGGGTGAAGCCGCCGACACGATTCAGGATCCCGCATTCATGTTGGCAACGAACACCGCCAACTTGATGTGGGGTTTCGGATCTGGGCCGAACTACGACCCCAACCTGTCTTTGACGGAAAACTTTGCGCTCAACCAGCAGCAGATCGATGCGGCCATCTTCAACGGGACGAACTTTGACATCGGAGGGCAATTCGCATTGACCGCCGTCGCGGTGCCCGAACCGACGACCCTAACGATGCTTGGTCTGGGGACAGCGACGATCCTCGTGCGTCGACATCGACTCGATCGCCGCGTGAGTTGAGAATCGAGTCTGCGGACACAAGGTGCATCAGTCGGCTGACTCCGTTTGCTCGGCCGGTTCGACTTCGGGGATCGGGAAGATGCCCCATTCGCTGACACCGACGCTGACTGCACCGGAGATGGAGGTCTGAACCAGAAGATGTCTATACCGCACCCGATCGGCCAGGATCACCGTCAGTGGATCCGAGATCTCGGTTTGATCGCGGACGAAGAAACGGGGGTCGTCTGACGGAGAGTCGGGATCCCGGCGGAGGTAAAAACCGGGACTCCACAAAAAGGGTTGATCCAGCGAACGAAGTCCGGCCGCGTCGATCGGTTTGACGTCAAAGTCTTTGGTCGATCGCTCGATCCATTCCTGTGGCAATCCGGTCGGAATCAGCACGAACGGTTTGGCTGAGATCGGATCGATCAAAGTGTCTTCGGACAGCGAATCGGCGATCGCGTCGAGCGTTTCGGGCAATTCGCCGTCGTGTGCTTTTTGCCAACCCGCCAAAGCCAAGCGAATCAGCGTGGCACGTTGCTCTCGGACCTGGGCCAGGAACTCGGCGGCGATCGATCGGAAATCGATCCACCCGGACAACATCAGCGTCTGGGTCTCGTCCTGGTAAGGACGCAAGTCGGGCCGCTCACGATTACGGAGGGCGCGACCGACTTCGCGAATGTCGGCGGCTTGGTTCGCCAGGAGTCGCTCGATGACCCGCCGGGTACGGATCTGTTCCCAGGGCATCCAGCGTTGAAAGGCCAAGACTTTGCGAAGCTGTTCGTCCTCGGGCGGTTCGTCGGCATCAGCATCCGTCAGCCGGAGAAGTCTTTGTGCCCGCACCGCCAGCGAAGCGTTCATGTCCTCGACATCGGTCATCGTGGTTCGGTAAGTCTCGATCAGCGAATCGGTTTGTCGAACGGTAATCTCCGGCATAGCGGCAACCCTCAACGCAAGCCCATCAACGATTCGCCTGGTCCCATTCGGCGCACGCCCGGCATTTTCTTCCGACTCCACCAAACGCAGCGCGGTGACGACCGAAGCGAGGGCATCATCGCTTTGCGATTCCTGGATCCGAAACCTGACGACATGGTCCAGAAAGATCACCAACTTGCCGAAAAGCGAATGCCAGGCAACCGCATTGTCGCTCGTCGGCTGCAGTCGGTCCTGCTGGACCGCTTCGCGAATCCGGCCAAGAAGTTCCAGGTCCGAGTCGAGCGGAGGTGCGACGGTTTCCGGCGTGACGAGCGAATCCGGGTGCTCGCGAAGGCTCACCTCTCGATTACGGATTCTCCAGGCTTCCGACGCCGTTTCGGCTTGCACGGACAACCGTCGAAAATTGGCGGCCTTTTGCGGATCGACCGATGGAGCGGCGATCGGCACCGCCAACCACCGCTGGGGGCTGACCGGCGGGTACTCGAAAGCCCGAAAAGCGGTCACGCCGGCGAACAGCAGCACGGCGGGAATCACCAGCGTCGCCATTGAAAAGAAGCGATAGCGTCGGTCATGCCAATCCCGCAACCAACCGCGATGACAAAGCAGCGTGGCTAGCAGTGCGAAAACACAGGCGGGAAGCACAAACACCCAAAACGGAAGGAAGAGCTGGAGTGACACGGCGACCAAAAACAACACCACGACCGTTGCGGCAATCGAAATGCCGATCGCATTCAACGTCGTTCGCGTCCACTGAGATACCAATTGACCGATCACGAAAGCCAGGGGAATGGCAAAAAAGACGATCGCCGCCTCGTCGCTTCGGCGGACTTGCGGCAGGACGGCAACAACGACCAACGCGGTCACCACGGCGGGCAATATCAAACTGGCCAGCCAGTGCAACCACGGTGAGACGCTTAGCATCGACAACATCCGTCGCTGCGAATCGGGAATCGCGAAAGCCAGTCCGCCGCAGATCGCCGTCAGGAACGGAGCAAAAATCAAAAGCACACCGGCACTGCGAGGCGGGATGAAAGAACCGATCGAGAGCGCGAAGCCCACCGCAACCGCGATCAACAACGGAATATAAAACCAGGCCATCTCGCGAAATCGGGACCAGATCAATCGCTTCACCATCACCCGTTTGCCGTACGATCCGACTTCAGCCGTGCGGGTCTGTTTTCTGCTTCGCGGTGAGATGCCGTTGAGCGACCCGGGAACAAGACGAAGGCTTGCACCGGAGAACCACCGCGGGGCGACCCACAACGCGGCCGAAGCCACCAAGACGACGACGCCCCAGCGGAGGCCCATCGCCAGGAGGTCTTGTGAGCCATGGGTCAAGCCGGGACGAGACGTGACCCCAGTGATCGCGCCGGCGACCGATACCGTCACGACGCTGGCGACGATCAAGGCGACCAGCGGGCGGCGGCTCAACATGCCGATCAAAAACCCCCAAGCGGTCAACTCGGCCGCCGCCACAAGGATTCCCGAAAAACCGACTTCCGAAACGCTCGAACGGTCGATCAACGAAGCGACGCCGATCAAAATGGCGAACAGGACGACGGCCAAACCGACCGCCGTGACCAGTTTGGCCAGCACGACCGGCCAGGTGCCGGTGGGCAACGAACGCTGCAGCGCGAAAGTGTTGTTTTCGTGTTCGGCGGCAAAGCCGGTGGCCAAGATGCCGATCAGCAAGATCAGGGGAAAACCCGTGGCGATCGTTGCCAAGTAACCCGCCGTTGCCTGAACTCCGTTTCCCTCGTTCATCCATGAAACCGGTAATAAGATCAACGCCAAACCGAATCCGATCAGCGCGTAGGTGAAGCTGCGTGCGATCCGCCATTCTTTCCAAAGCAATCGGCCGAATACCGGCAAGAGCATCTCGTTCATGACGCCACCTCGGTCCCTTCGTCTGACGAGGAAGCCTGCCTGATGCCGAATGGCGATCGATCGTCGGTGTCGAGCCGGCGTCCACCGATGTAGCCGACGAAGATGTCTTCCAGCGACGGTTCATGACGCACGCAGCGGTCGACGAACTCGCTGTCTCGGACGGCTTGAATCTGTTCGTTCGTGACACCGCGGATCAGCATCCGCCACTGACGCCCGGTTCGGCTGGCCGAAATCACGTTGTCGCCGATCGCCGGTGCCGGCACCCCCGTGTCGGTGACGTTGACCAACAATTCGGTCGTGTTTTTTTTCAAGCCGTCAAGCGATTCACAGTGCACCAGCTTGCCCTGTTTCATCAGCGCGACATGGTCGGCGACGCGTTCGACTTCGTTGATCTGGTGGCTGGAAAGGAACACGGTCTGACCGGTCGCGGCGCGTTCGATCATGCTTTCCAGAAATTCGCGGCGCACCATCGGATCGAGTCCCGAGGTCGGTTCGTCAAGGATCAACAGATCGGGTTCGTGCGAGATGGCCAATGACAACGCGACTTTCGCTTTCATCCCCTTGGAAAGCTCGCCGATGCGTTTGCCGTTTTCAATGCCGAAGCGGTCGATCGACGCGCGGTATCGTTGCAGGAACCCGGGATGGTGGAAGCCGGCGGCGAACCAACCGGTCTCGTCAACGGTCATCCAGTCGTACAGCGAAGGCTGCTCCGGCACGATGCCGATGCGGTGACGCAGTTCGACGGCATCGTCGACGGGATGCCGGCCGAGCACACGGATCGTTCCGGCGTCGGGACGGACGGTGCCCAGCATGGACTGAATCGACGTCGTTTTGCCGGCCCCGTTGTCGCCCAACAGGGCGAACACGACACCGGCGGGAACGCTCCAGGTGACGTCGTCGATGGCCCGGGTCTTGCCGAACGTTTTGGTGACGGCCGAGAACTCGATCACAGCCGAAGGGGAAGTCTGACTCATCACTGGGCCTCGGAGCTTGGGGTGGCGGGGTCGGTGTCGGCGAACACGGGATCAGGCGCCTCTCGCAGCGCCTGTTCGATCAGATCGCGAATCTCGTCGACCGACAGTCCGCTGCTGCGGGCCTCGGCGATCGCCTGCCGAATCCGATCGCCGATCAACGCGACGCGTTCCTTGCGGCAACGATCGGACGCCTTTTTTTTCACGGCCAACCCGGTTCCACGAATGGTTTCCAAGACGCCGTCGCTCTGGAGCTGGTTGTAGGCCCGGGCGACGGTGTTGGGGTTGATGGTCAGTTGGCGGGCGAGTTCCCGGACGCTGGGCGCCAATTCGCCCTCTCGCAGGACGCCATCGGCGACGGCGAACTTCACTTGCCGGACGACCTGGTCGTAAATCGCGACCCCGTTGTCGGGCCGAATGTCAAACAGCATGACTGACTCCTGTACTAGATACCTAATACAGTAAGCAGGGGGTCGGCCGGTTGTCAAGCGGACTTGAATCGATCTTTCCCGAATTCGGTTTTTTTGCGACTGTCCGGCCGTTGATCCCCGCACCGGCGTTGCGTCGAAGGAGTGACTTGTTTTGGACCGGGTTTGGAAGCTTGCCGTGGTCGCCGCCGCACTGACGGTTTGGCCCTGCGCGCCGGCCGCGACGGCGCAGGATGCCGGGTCGGTGGGCACGATTCCTGTCGCCAGCGTCGGCGAAGCGGCCGACGGTGAACCGGTGATCCTGCCGCGTCAGCCGGTCGCCTTGACCCCGGAGTCTTTGGATTTTTTGGGCGGCGGCCCGGACAAGTGGACGAGTCCCGAGGGCATGGCCAGCAGTCTGCAAATCATGTTGCTGCTGACCGTGCTCAGCTTGGCACCGGCGGTGTTGCTGATGACGACTTGCTACGTGCGAATCGTGATCGTGCTCGGTTTGCTGCGACAAGCGATCGGGTTGCAGTCGCTGCCGCCGAGCCAAGTGATGACCAGCGTCGCCCTGTTCATGACGTTATTTGTAATGACGCCGGTGTGGACAGAGGTTTATGACGACGCGGTCAAGCCGTACACCGATCCCGAGGTGGAGATGTCGCTGAGCGAGGCTTTCGAAGCCGGGGCGTTGCCGATCCGCCGGTTCATGGCGAAACAAATCGATCAAGCCGAGAACGACGAAGACGTGCTGTTGTTCTTGGATTACATGGACCCCGAAGCGCCCGCGCCGTCGGACTACGAAGACGTTCCGATTCGGGTGATGTTGCCGGCGTTCATCTTGAGCGAATTGAAGATCGCTTTCTTGATGGGTTTTCAGATTTACTTGCCGTTTCTGATCGTCGATTTGGTGGTCGCCAGCGTGACGATTTCGATGGGCATGTTGATGTTGCCGCCGGCGGTGATTTCGTTGCCGTTCAAGTTGCTGCTGTTCGTTTTGGTCGACGGCTGGAACTTGGTCGTGCGGATGTTGATGAACAGTTTCGGCTGACGCAAAGCACTTCGCTTAGGGCGCAGCTTTCAGACCCGAGCCCCGGTTTTTTCCATGGATGCCTCCTCCGCCACCGATTTGGTCCGCAGCGCCCTGTTGGCTGCGGTGTTGATCGCCGCGCCGATGTTGATTGTCGGAATGGCGGCCGGATTAGTGATCGGTTTGCTTCAGGGCCTGACTCAGATCCAGGACCAAACCGTCGCATTCGTCCCCAAGATCTTATCGATGGCGGTGGTGTTGATCGTCTGCACGCCCTGGTTATTGACGCGGATGGTCGAATTCACGCGGAACATTTTTGAGAACGCGGGGATGCCGTGACGTCGGACTTGTCGCAGTGGATGATCGATCACTTGGTGATATCGATCTTGGTGCTCACGCGGCTCAGTACGTTGTTGATGGCGATGCCGGCGGTCGGCGCGGGCGTGCCCAAGCGGGTTCGCGCACTTTTGGCGATCATGTTGACGGTGATTTTGGTGCCGACGGTGGTTCGTTTGACCGACACGGCGGATCTGCCGCGTCTGGATAACTTGGTGGAGCTGGGCATCGCGATCGCCCGTGAAGCGATCGTCGGCATGTTGATCGGTGCGACGGTGCAGTTGATCGTGACGGGTCTCCAGTTGGCGGGTGAAACGATCTCGGGCACCGGGGGGATGCAGCTGGGCGATTCGATCGACGCATCCACCCAGGGCAGCATGCCGACGATGGCCAAGCTGGTCGGCATGCTGGTCACGGCGATCCTGTTGATTTCGGGCGGACATCGTGTCGTGCTCAGGCTGCTCCTGGAGAGTTTTCAAGCGTTGCCCGCCGGCGACGTCGTCCTGGAAAGTTCGATGCTGGATTTGATTTTGGCGCAGCTTTCCGCCGGCATGGCCGCCGGTGTTCGCGTCGCGGCGCCGGTCGTCGGCGCGTTGCTGTTGAGCAACCTGATCACCGGGTTGGTCAGCCGCACGCTGCCGCAACTGAACGTCTTGGCGATCGGGCTGAGCCTGAACGCGTTGGCGTTGTTGATCGTCACGGCACTGACGATCGGTTCGATCGGCTACGTGTTCCAGTCGGAACTGGAATCCACCGTGGTTCGCGTCCGGGAGCTGTGGTAACCGATGGCGGATTCCGGTGGCGAAAAGAAACATTTAGCGACCGATAAAAAGCGTCGCGACGCGCGTCAGAAAGGCCAAGTCGTCAAGAGCCAGGACTTGGCCAGCGCGGCGATGTTGTTGGCGGCGCTCGGTGCACTATGGATGCTGGGCGACACCGCGGCGACTCAGTTGACCACGGGCATCCGCGAATCGTTGTCGACGCCGAATTTGAAGATGGAAAGCACTGCCGATGCAACGCAATACTTGACGCGGATGGGGATCAAACTGGCGATCGCTTCGGCGCCCTTTCTGTTGGTGATGTTGGTGGCCGGCATCTTGGTCAACGTGACTCAAGTCGGCTTGCTGCTTTCGCCCGACAAATTGGTTCCCAAGCTCAGCAACATCAGTCCGCTGGCCGGGGCGAAACGCATTTTGTCGATTCAAGGGGTGATGAAGCTGGGATTCGGGCTGTTCAAAGTCGGCGTCATCGGCGTCGTCGCGTACCTGGCGCTGCGGCGTCACCACGAACCCCTTTTGGGCATGGTGACGATGGGCATCGGCCAGATCTGTCAGGTGCTTTTTCACACCTTGATGACCGTGTGTTTATGGATCGGCGGTGCGTTGTTCGTCTTGGCGATTCTGGAATACGCGTTCCAAAAATGGAAATTCGAACAAGACTTGATGATGACGGATCAAGAAATCCGTGACGAAATGAAGGAAAGCGAGGGCGACCCGCAATTGGCGGCGCGGCGTCGTCAGATCCAGCGACAATTGGCGATGAACGAGATGGGTCAACAGGTCCCCAAAGCCGACGTCGTGGTCAGCAACCCGACCGAGTTGGCGATCGCGATTCAGTACGACCCGGCGACGATGCCCGCCCCGCTGGTGTTGGCCAAGGGAGCCGGCGTATTAGCCCAGCGAATCCGCCGTTTGGCTTTGGAAAACGGCATTCCCGTGGTCGAGCGAAAACCGCTAGCTCAGTTCCTGTACAAAAACGTCAATGCCGGCGACGTCGTCCCCCCGGAGCAATACCAAGCGGTCGCCGAGGTCCTGAGGTACGTCTATCAGTTGCAGGGCAAAAAGATCCCGCAAGCGGCTTGACCCCCCGCCCTAGCCTTTACAAGGACCTGCCCTGCCGGTCATACTGACGGTCATGAATCCGAACAGCCTGCTACTGGACCTCTTGCTTTTGCGACGCCGACGCGTCGGATGGTGAAGGTTTGCGTGGCCGGTTTCGGTCAAAACGAAAAAACGCTGAAAGCCCGAGTCATCCGTGACTCGGGTTTTTTTATGCTGTCCCGTCTTTCAACGAATCGGTTCCCGAAGGAAACCAACCATGACTTCCCAACGCCAAATCCGCATCTTCGACACCACGCTTCGTGACGGCGAACAATCGCCGGGCTGCAGCATGAATTTGGCGGAGAAACTGGAAGTCGCCCAGGCGCTGGCGGACTTGGGTGTCGACGTCATCGAAGCCGGTTTTCCGATCGCTTCGCCGGGTGATTTTGACGCCGTCAAACAGATCGCCTCGGTCGTCCGTGGCAGCACCGTTTGCGGGCTGGCGCGATGCAACGACAAGGACATCGACGCCGCCTGGGACGCGCTCAAATCGGCACCGGCGGCGCGGATCCACGTGTTCTTGGCCACCAGCGCGATCCATCGCGAATTCAAGCTGCGGATGACGACCGAGGAGATCATCGCCAGGGCCATTCGGGGCGTCACGCGGGCGGCCGGCTACTGCGACGACGTCGAATTTTCGCCCGAGGACGCGTTTCGCACCGAGCCGGATTTCTTGTGCCAAGTCGTCGAGGCGGCGATCCAGGCCGGGGCGACGACCGTCAACATCCCCGACACCGTCGGCTACGCGACGCCCGGTGAAATTTACGACCGCATCAAGCTGCTGCGGGACAAGGTTCCCAACATCGACAAAGCCGTCATCAGCATGCACTGTCACGACGACCTGGGGATGGGCGTGGCCAACAGTCTGGCGGGCATCGCGGCGGGTGCCGGCCAGATCGAATGCACGATCAACGGGATCGGCGAACGTGCCGGCAACGCCGCGCTGGAAGAAGTCGTGATGGCGATCAAGACTCGCAGCGATTTTTACGACGTCCAAACGCGGATCGATTCGAAGCGTTTGCTGCCGACCAGCCGTTTGGTCAGCAAGGTCACCGGGCAGAGCGTCCCTCGCAACAAAGCCATCGTCGGCCGCAACGCCTTTGCCCACGAATCGGGGATTCACCAAGACGGCATGCTGAAAGACCGCAGCACCTATGAAATCATGTCCCCCGAAAGCGTCGGCTTTACAAAGACCGACCTGGTATTGGGAAAACACAGCGGCCGCGCCGCCTTGGCCGATCGCGCGAAAACGCTCGGACTGAATCTGACCGGCGAACAACTGCAAGACGTCTTCGAAAAGTTCAAGGTCTTGGCCGACAAGAAAAAAGAGATCTACGACGGTGACATCGTGGCGCTGGTCCAGCAACAAATCAGTGGCAGCATCCCGGAAAAATGGACGCTGATCGATTACGAAGTCACCAGCGCGCGGGACAAGACACCGAAAGTCACCGTCACGCTACGTCACGGTGACGAGGACATCACCGAAAAGGTGGAACAGGGGGACGGTCCGATCGATGCCGCGTTCTGGGCGGTCGAAAAAATCACCGGGATCCAACTGGTGTGCAAGGATTTTCGCGTCCGTAGCGCCACCCTGGGACGCGACGCGATCGGCGAAGTCACCCTGGAAGTCGAACACAAAGGACAAACGTATCGCGGAATCGGGGTCAGCACCGACAGCGTCGAAAGCACAATCCTGGCCATGCTCAACGCGATCAACCGGATCGCGGAAAAGGGAAGCCAGGGAGGCGAGAACGAGTGAGGGAGATGGAAAGGATCCGAACCTCCTTTACTCCCCGTCGGCGTCACTTCCGGTCTCCTTGACCGGCAACGTCGGTTCTCCGGTGTGTGGATTGGTCCGCAGCTTCAGCGAATCATTGTCGGCGGTGAACTGAGTGTCGCCGGACAGCGGACGAATCGATTCGCTCGGTCCGGTCTCATCGGGACCGCCTAGGTCGCCGACGTTCAGCGGTTCGTGATCGATTTGGGCGTGCATCGCCGTGGCGTCGGGAAATCGTTCGGCCGGCGGTACGTCGTCGAACGTGACATCGGGGCGGTCCATGGCGGCGAGTTCGTCGTCGGTCGGTCGCGGGTCCAAGCTTTCGATGTCGTCGGGCAAGATCCCGAAAATCTCGTTGACGTTACCGCGGAGCACGCGGTGCCCCAGTTCGACCGCTCTGTCCTCCGTCCAATCCAGCATGCCCACGAAATGATCGGCCAGGATGCCCGCCAGGACTTGACGATACATGTCAAACTTCGGCCACACGAATTCCAGCTTGTACGCGTCGCTGTAGTAGCCGATCTGTTTGGTTTGCGGGATCGCTTCCAAGCGGGCCGCGGCATCGCGGGCGATGAACGACGGCGTGTTGCTGTACCACCAATGGCCGTTCGTCAGCACGTTGGGAAAGATCCACGAGTAGCTGACCAGTTCTTGGTTGGTCACGCTGGCCAGAACGGAGACCGGGAATTTGACGTCGGGGAATCGATTGAAAAGTTCTTTGTATTGGATCAAGGAAATTCGCGAATCGTACAAGTCTTGGCCTTGGAAGACGCCTTCGGCATAGACGCCGCGATTGACGCCGATCATCAAGTCGAAAGGCAGCCGGAATTCATCACACAGTTCGGCCAGGGTCCAAAAGACACGATTGGACAGCGCGGCTTGATGCGCGTCGTCGGCCAGGATGCCTTGTTTCAGAACTTGATCCAGCGCCGTCGCGGCTCGGCCGTCGCTGATCGGCGTGGGAGAAAAGCTAGGCGGCAGCGAAATCGCACAAGCTTTTGCACCGGAGTTCGTGAAGTGTTCGAAACGTTGACGAAGAGACTCCCGCAGGCTGGACAGGTCGCCGGTCAGCTCTTGCCCCGTCGCGGCTGCCAGTCGTCGCCGGACGTCGGGTTTGCCCAGGTGGAACACCAAGTCGTCGGTGCGCAGACAGGGGATGTATTTGCCCGTGTCAAAGCCTTGCAAGTCGTCGTCGAAGTCATTGGTCAGAAAGACGGCTTTGACATTGCTCTGCTTCAACACGCTGTCGGGCCAATCGGCCGAGCTGAATTTCGTTTCGGCGGCGTCGTAGATCTCTTCCCAGTTGCCGGCGTGAATCGTGTCGCAGTCGACGCCGAAAAACTTGCGGCAGATCTCGATGAACCAGCGGTACTGGACCGTGTTCTCGATCGGCCGAAGCCCCTCGACCAGGCGGCCGACCAGCTCCTTGGGCGAGATCGAGGGGTCTTCGATGCGGTTCTTGGGCATCCCGGCGGAATGGGCCAATTCCGTGTAGTAGTGATATCCCAACAGGTCGGCTAGTGAATCGGACGCCGGATTGAGCGGATTGATGTGAGTGTGCGGATCGACCAAAGGGATCGCGACGAGGGCTTCGTAGATCGAATTTTGGGCGTTTCGGGTCGAGGTGGGCATGATGGGGATCGTCAGGTCACAGGGAAAATCGACAGATTCGGAGGGACGGAGTGAACAGTTTACCGCCCGCCAAAGTCGGGTTAAGGCCGAATATGTGGGTTTCGGATCACCCATCCACTCGATTCTGGCCAGTTTATCGCGCCGCGGGGGTGCCCGATCGCTAAACTACGACTCTGCGGACGAGGCGTCTTCGGTTCGATTTTCGCACCGTCCGTGCCCGGCCCCAAACCGCGGATCAGATTCCGCTTTGACGTTTCCGATAGGTAAAAGCTCTCAGACCCAAACGGTGGACGGCTTCATGACGTTTGACTCACGTGATTCGGGTGACGGCCCATCGAATCCATCCTCGTCGACCTTGGATGCCGAGGGCAGGAATCACTTGGATGCCGAAGGCAGGGATCAGGTCGAATCGTTTCGAAGATCGTTTGAAGAAGCCGTCGGGCAACACGAAACGCTCGTGGATTCCGGTGATCTGGCTCCGGTGTCCCCGGCCCCGATGCTGCAATCGAGATCCGTTCGCCGCCCGGCCGTCGCCAACCGGCCCGACGCGTTGACGCAAAGTCTGTTCATGTTGATCACGATGGTGGTCATGTTGGCGACCGCCCGTTTCGCGGTGCCACGAATCGTCGAAGAGATCCGCTACGGATGGCACCGTGGTGAGTTGCGCGCCGAATACGAGACCGGCGTGGACGGTTTGAAAAACGTTTCGCTCGACGCGCTGAGCGATGCCTACCAGATGGTCACCGCGACGGTCGGTCCCAGTGTCGTCCATATCGACGTCCAGCGTCGCGACGGCATCCTGACCGACCGCTTCGCCTCCCTGATGCCGCCCGGCGCGATCCCTCCGTCGGATCAGGGCAGCGGCGTGATCGTCGACCGAGACGGTTTCGTCCTCACGAACCGTCACGTGATCGCCGACGGTGACGACATCACGGTCACTTTATCCGACGGCCGGCGGGTCAAAGCTTCGGTCATCGGCAGCGATTTGTTGACGGATTTGGCCGTCCTGCAAGTCCAGGCCGATCGCTTGATTCCGATCCGCTGGGGCGACAGTGATCGCTGCCGTGTCGGTTCTCCGTTGTGGGCCGTCGGCAGTCCTTTCGGACTCGATCGCACCGTCACCTTCGGAATCTTGAGCGGCAAACATCGCGTCGTGCGGGCCAGCAGCCAACACGGTGCCCGCGGACAGTACCAAGATTTCATGCAAAGCGACGTGGCGGTGAATCCCGGCAACAGCGGGGGTCCGCTGGTGGATGCTCGCGGCACGCTGGTCGGGATCAACACGGCGATCGTCGGCGACACCTATCAAGGCGTCAGTTTCTCGATCCCCAGCAACGTCGCCCGCCAGGTGTACGACAAGATTCGCGAAACCGGCAAGGTCGACCGAGGTTGGTTGGGCGTGGTGCTTGCCGAGGTCCCCGAGGAACAAATCATCGGCGAGAACATGCGAGTCCGCGGTGCACTGGTGCAGGTCGTCCCGCAAGTCGATTCGCCGGCCGGACGCGCGGGACTGCTGGCCGGTGATATCATCCTTCGTGTCGACGGACGGCCGGTCGAGGACGTCGGGCATTTGATGCGTCTGATCGGAGGCGCGATCCAAGGCACGACGATCCGCTTGGCGATCGACCGCGACGGGACCGAACAAGACCTGCCCGTGACGTTAGGCAGCCGCCCGGCCGACTTGGATCAATGACGTCCGTGTCCGGCCGCGTCGCGACACCGCGCCGCGTCGATCGGTCGGCCCGAACGACCCACCGAAATCCGACCCACCGAAATCCGACCCACCGAAAACCGACAGGCGCAGACCAGTGAAACGAAGAGCATTTTTGAAACAGTCCACCGCTGCGGTCGCGGCGTCTTCGCTGGCCGGTGGCGTGTGGAGCGAGACGAAGGCTCAGGAGTCTCGTTCGGCCAACGAAAAACTCAAGGTGCTGTGCGTCGGCACCGCCAACCGGGCCGGGGCGAACATCAGCGGTGTTGCCGGCGAGGACATCGTCGGATTGTGCGACATCGACTCTCGTTATTTGGAAATGGCAAAGGCGAAATTCCCCTCGGCGAAAACCTACCGGGATTACCGCGAGATGATCGCGGCCGAAGCCGACAAGGCGGATGCGATTGTCGTGGCGACGGCGGATCATCAACATGCCCCGGCGTCCATCCGTGCGATCAACGCCGGCTTGCATTGTTACTGCGAAAAACCCTTGACTCACACCGTCGCGGAAGCTCGCATCATCGCCGAAGCGGCGAAACGCCAAGGCGTGGTCACGCAAATGGGAACGCAAATTCACGCGGGCGACAATTACCGACGCGTGGTGGAAATCATCCAAGCCGGCGGTATCGGTGACGTCTCGGAAGTCATCGTTTGGGTCGCCAAGGGCTGGGGCGGCGGCGAGCGTCCCGGCGATAGCGATCCGGTTCCCGAGCATCTCGATTGGGATCTGTGGCTCGGTCCGGCACCGCGACGGCCTTACAAAGAGGGCGTTTATCATCCCGCCCAGTGGCGGCGTTGGTGGGATTTCGGACAAGGCACCCTCGGCGACATGGGATGCCACTACATGGATCTGCCCTTCTGGGCACTGGATCTCCGCCACCCCACGACCGTCACCGCCAAGGGCCCGGACGTCCATCGCGAAACCTGCCCCATGGGCTTAACCGTGGATTACCAGTTTCCGGCTAATGATCAACGCGGGCCGGTCCGGCTGACTTGGCACGACGGTCGACACGCGCCCAAAGAAGTCGCCGGAGAATCGGTCAAAGGCAGCGGCGTGATGTTTGTCGGCAGCGAAGGCAACATGCTGGCGACGTACGGCAACTACACGCTGTACCCCAAGGACAAGTTCGCCAACTACACTCCGCCCGAACCGACCATCCCGAGTTCGATCGGGCATCACCAAGAATGGATCGAAGCGTGCAAGCATGGCGGGACCACCACTTGCAATTTCGATTATTCCGGCGCGTTGACCGAATCGGTGTTGCTGGGAACCGTTGCCTATCGAACCGGCAAGACGCTTCGCTGGGATGCGAAGACGCTCTCGGCGATCGATTGCCCCGAAGCCGATGAGCTGATCAACAAGACTTATCGAAAAGGCTGGGAAGTGACTCCGGCGACCGTTTAGGCACAGATCGACACGGCATGCGACGTGGGCCGAGAAGTCGAAACCGTTCGCCTCGGTCGAGAATCTCGTCCCGGTGGACGGTTTGACAGCGAGGTGAAGTTCCCGGCCGTCCGCCGGGGATGACCGGGCGGAGTTTCGGGCGGAGTTGGACGATCTGCCTGTTTTGTGTCAACGCGGGTTCATTTTTTGGCCTATCATGAAACGCTCATTTTGAGCTTTTCTCCGCGTCTCCCTCGTCTGATTCATGCCGCACCCCAGTCGACGTTTGCCTCCATCGTCTCCAGCCGCCGGCCCCATCTTTTGCGTCTTCGCAGTCGCGATCGCGCTGGCGACCTCCGCGCCCGCGACGGCCCAGCGTGGAGGCCCCGCGCCGGTGGCGGTCGAGGCCGTGACCGAGCGACCGCTGGCGGCCCGCCAAGACTTCGTCGCGAACGTCAACCCGTACCGCCGCAGCATCGTGGGCAGCCCCGTCGACGGTCGCGTCGAGGATTTCTTGGTCAAGGCCGGACAAGCCGTCACCGCACGACAACCGCTGACACAGCTACGAACGCGAACGATCGAAATCGAGATCGCCGCGGCCGAAGCCGAATTGGCGCTTCGACGGGCCGAGCTGACCGAGATGCGAAACGGCTTGCGGGCAGAAGAAATCGAATTGGCCCGAGCCCGAGCCAAGGCGGCCGCGGCGACGAATGCTTACGCGCAAGCCAAGTTGAAACGTTTCGACCGACTGTTCCAATCGTCGTCGGGACTGTCACGGGACGAATTCGAATCCGCCCGGGCCGACGCCTTGGCGGCCGAAGCGGCGGCGGACGAGGCTCGCAGCGCGCTCGCCCTGGCCGAGGAGGGCAACCGCGCCGAACAAATCGAACAAGCCGCCGCTCGCGTCGACGTCCAAGAACAAGTCGTCGAAGGATTCAAAGATCGGCTGGACAAGTACACGATTCGATCCCCCTTTGACGGATTCATCGTTGCCGAATCGACCGAAGCGGGGGCTTGGGTTCGACAGGGAGATCCGGTCGCCGAAGTCGTGGAGATCGACCCGATCGAAGTCGAGGTCTTTGTCCCCGAATCCAAGATCGGTTTCGTCGGCCCCGGCGATGCCGTCGAGGTGAAAGTCGAGAGCGTTCCCGACAAGGTTTTCAGCGGAACGGTCGAACACATCGTGCCCCTGGCCGACAGTCGTTCGCGTACGTTTCCCGTCCGCGTTTCTGTGGAGAATCCCGAAGTCGACGGCCGCCACTTGTTGTTGCCCGGGATGCTGGCCAGAGTTTCTTTACCGACCAGCCGATCTCAGGTGCAAATGCTGGTTCCCAAAGACGCGTTGCAGTTCGGCGGTCCGTCGCCGGTCGTGTTACGGGTCGACGAAGGCAAAGCTCAGGTGGTACCGGTGACGACGGGACCGTCCGACGGTGCCTGGATCGCGATCACGACGGTTCCGCCGGGTCAATTGAAGTCCGGCGACTTGGTGATCACGCGGGGTAACGAACGACTGCGGCCGGGACAGGAGATCAGCTACGCGCCGCCGGATACCCCGTAGCAACGGTCACCCCCGGGACAGCTTGTCGTATCGGTTTCTTTTCCGGCCCCTGTACGACGCATCGTTTTCACCTTCCCTCAGCCCACGTCTTTCCATCTCATGCACCCCATCGAAGCTTGCGTCCGAAACCCGGTCAAAGTTGCCGTTGCCGCGCTGTTGCTGATTCTGTTCGGCTTCATTGCCGTCGTGACGATGCCGATGCAATTGATTCCGGAGGTGCAGACGCCGACGCTTTCGATCGAAACGCGGTGGACCGGGGCCAGTCCCCAAGAAGTCGAACGCGAGATCGTCCAGGAACAGGAAGAGCAACTGAAAAGTGTCGAGGGCGTTCGCAAAATGACCAGCGAATCGGCCGACTCGTCGGGCACGATTCGGCTGGAATTCTTGGTCGGGACGAACATGGAGGAATCGCTGTTGAAGGTCAACAGCCGACTGCAACAGGTCAGCGAGTATCCCGAGGACGCCGACGAACCGGTCATCAGCACCAGCAGTAGCAGCGACAGGCCGATCGCATGGATGATCCTGTCCGCGTTGCAACCGACCGAGGCGCAAATCGTCGCGATGGCCGACGAAGTGCCCGCCGCCCGCGAAGCGATCGAACATGTGTTGGACACCAGCCTGCCCGGGTTGCGATTGATGCGTTTGCGACTGGCCGCTCAGGAACACCCCGAATTGAAGGCTCTGTTGCCGCCGGATCTGAACGTGCCGGGCATGCGACGTTTCGCGGAAGACTTCATCGAAGCTCGCCTGGAAAGAGTCTCCGGTGTCTCCAACGCCAACGTGCTCGGCGGTTTGGAAGAGGAACTGCAAGTCGTCGTGGATCCGGAAAAGCTGGCCGCTCGCCGACTGACCATCGACGACGTCCGCCGGGTGCTGCGAAACCAAAATCAGGACACCTCGGGCGGCGATTTCTGGGAAGGCAAACGACGCTACGTCGTTCGCACGCTGAACCAATTCCGCAGCCCCGAACAGGTCGGTGGCCAAGTCCTGGCGATGCAGGACGGAGCGCCCGTTTACATTCGTGACGTCGCCGAGGTCAAACTCGGTTTCAAAAAACCCGACGGCATGGTCCGGCGGTTCGGCGACAGCAGCATCGCCTGCAACGCGCTTCGCGAAAACGGTGCGAACATCATGGACGTGATGGATGGAATTCGCACGGCGATCGATGAACTGAACCGGGACATCTTGGCGCCCAAGCAGTTGCAACTGACGCAGGTTTACGACGAAACGGAATACATCGATTCGTCGATCCAATTGGTCAACCAAAACATCATCATCGGCGGAACGTTGACGATGATCGTGTTGATGTTGTTCCTGCATTTGCAGGTCCGAACGTTGTTGATCGCGCCCATGATCGCGGCCAGTTCGATCGCCGCGATGTTGATCAATCCTTGGTACTTCGCGCTGACCTTGGTTCTCATCGTGGCGACCGGTTTCTGGTTCGCCCGCGGAGCCTTGGTGGTCGGCTTGGCGATCCCGATCAGCGTCATCGGGACGTTTCTTTTGCTGAACCTGTGGGGCCGATCGTTGAACGTGATCAGCTTGGCCGGGATGGCTTTCGCCGTCGGGATGCTGGTCGATAACGCGGTGGTCGTTCTGGAAAACATCTATCGACACTTTGACGAGGGCGAACCGCCCTTTGTCGCCGCCGTGAACGGAACCAAAGAAGTTTGGGGCGCCGTGTTGGCATCGACGTTGACCACGTTGGCCGTGTTCTTGCCGGTGTTGTTCGTCCAGGAACAGGCGGGGCAGCTTTTTCGTGACATCGCGTTGGCGATCAGTGCCGCCGTGGGCCTGTCGTTGGTCATCAGCATCACGTTGATCCCGACGGCGACGGCCCGCTTGCTGCGTCGCG
>Ga0102938_10000407_pt1 | contig 31474 bp, 26 predicted proteins | sample SalPonR2_B_D2_MG_FD_84516 | JGI IMG/M metagenome (GOLD analysis project Ga0102938, IMG submission 84516) | Salt pond soil microbial communities from South San Francisco under conditions of wetland restoration - Salt Pond MetaG R2_B_D2_MG | ecosystem: Environmental > Aquatic > Marine >... | reverse complement strand
TCAATTTCCAGCCTTGTTTGTGCGGCGCAGGTGTTTAACTCGATACATATCCTGATCTGCCCGGTTAAGTGCATCCTGAGGGTCGTCACCAGGAGAAAGGCTGACTATCCCGATACTGCATTCTACCGTTATGACCTGATTCTTGATTGTCATCGGCATGGTCAACTGCTCTTCTACCCGCCGGGCGACCATGTCTGGGTCCAGGTGATGATTACTGCCCTTCATCAGTAACAGAGCAAATTCATCACCACCCAGGCGGGCGGCCATGTCACCTTCACGCAAGAGATGATCGATCCGGCCGGCAACCACCTGTAGCACCAGATCTCCTGCTTCGTGGCCCATCTTGTCATTGATCGGCTTGAAGTCATCAAGGTCCAGATATAAAAGAGCCGCAGGCTGAGATTCTCGCCCGGGAGAACTGAGGGTCTCGCGCAATTTTTCCATAAAAAAACGCCGATTGACTAAGCCGGTCAGGGTATCGGTGTTGGCCAGATCGATCAGTTTTTTCTGAGACAACCGGTGCGCCTCAACCTCCCGGTTCAACTCACCGGTGCGGCGGGACAGCGTATGCATGGCTCGATTAAACGACTGTGTCAGTTCAGCAAATTCACCCCAGAAGCGTTCTTTAATGTGAACATCGGTTTGCCCAATATGAAGTGTCGATGTCGCCCTGGTCAATGCCCGTAACGGGCGAGCAATCATACGAGTCAAGACAAAGGCCATCACAATGACCAAGGTCAGAGCAAACAGGGTCATCAACAACAGATAACGCATTTGACTCCAAAAAATATCAGCCACCGAAGTAGGGGGAACATGGACAAGAACATCGCCGAAGCCATAACTGAGTTTCCGAGCCAGGGCAATCTGGCCATGATGATAGGTGGGGAGCAGGTCTTCCCCGCCGGCGATCAATGCGCGGTAAAGATCCGTCGACTCTAACGAACGATAAAATGCATGATTAGCTTCCGAATGAACTGGACACGATGATCCAAATATTTTTATTTTTTGATTTTCAGCAGGCAGTAACAAGACGTTTTCCATCCCGGATTGATCGCAGCGGAAATCTTCGAGGACGGCAACGATGTCGGTCATGGTTACCAACAGATGAATACTGCCAATATTTTCATCTTCGAGATAAAGGGGGGCACTGACCCAGATGCAGGGATCATCTTCCTCTACCCACTGCAACTGCAATTGCTCATCATCTGCTTGTTGAACCGGTGGATTTAGAGCACAGAGACGATCTGAATCCTTATTAAACACTCCCGTCACCAGATCATCATCAGGATTACGGATCCAGATACCGATAAAATGCTCCATGGACGCAAGAGCATCACCGATAATCCGGTTCAACAACTCAATGTGGGGGTGTTCCCCGCTCTGATTGTAAGCCCTTAAACTGATGCGCAGCTGGGTTCGACTGCTTACCAGCTTCAGTTGTTCCAAAAGTCGCTGCAACTCAAGATTTATACGCCGGTGTTGGCCCTCGGCAATCTGGATCAGGCTGGATTCGATCTGATGAAGGGTATTGCGTTTGGAAATTTGATACTGGGCAAAAAAGAGAATCACTAAAGGAATCAGCGATACCAGCAAAAAAGCAGCAATGAGTCGCGGACGCAAACCTACACCCGACCAGAAGTCCAGAACGCGGCAACGCAACTTTTGCAGTCTGAGCCTGCGCTGGAATCTGTCATCCGGTGTCGTGCCCATTGCTGTCCGCTCCCGATCACAGTTGTTCACTTCATACTAAAGCCACAAAGGTACGTTCAAATAACGATTCCTGGATGCCGGGTGTTATCACTTCTGTATCTGCTATGTCGTGTATCAATGACCAGTCAGCACCCTGAGTGTTATTCCGTAAGCGGCAAAGTCCAGACCAACAACGGTGGTCTAACTCACAAAAAAAGGCCCAGCTTCATACCGAAGTGGGCCCGACAACTGACTCTTCGGCAACCCGGCTGTCCGCGTGGGACCCGTGGCTTTGCGTCCCCGGATTACGCCGGGTTTGCTCTTATCGGAAGCTTGTTTAGAGTTAGCTAACTATAACTCAAATCCACCCATTGTCAAAGAAAATTCAACAACAATGACCGGTGAATCTTATCATCTCGGCTCATATCCCCAGCATATCGGACCAGATGGCCGGCCCCCAGTCCTCAGCATAGCGACCATACAGAGTAAAACGGCCGCAAACAATCCCGGCACACCCACGCCAATCGCCGGACAACGGATAAAATTCCAACGCTTCAGATCCAAACTTCATATTTAAACGAGAAATAGTGATCTATGCCCGGTGTTTACCGTTAACCCCGGTTGAAATCGTTCGCCATGTCAGCATTCTTGCCATTGCGGAGGACGTTTTTCGAGGAAGGCGCTGATCCCTTCTTCAGCATCGCTGCAGGTGGTCAGGGCGGCAAAAAGGTCATCCATATTTTCCAAGCCTTGATGATATGGCACATCCTGCAGACGCCGCAAGCCTTCCTTCCCTGCGCGCAAGGCCAACGGACTCTTTGCGGTCAGGGTCTGTGCCAGCTTCAGGGTTTCTGCTGCGAGTGCATCATCAGCTACGACGCGGTTAACCAGACCCAGTCGTTGCGCTTCCGTCGCACTCACGGTCTCACCGGTCAGGATCATTTCCATCGCCTTTTTGCGTCCGACCAGCCGCAGCAAGGGCACAGCCGGCCCCAGACAGATGAGTCCGACATTGATGGCAGTGGTACCGAACACCGCACTTTGGGTCGCAACCGTCATGTCACAGGCAAAGGAAAGCCCGGCGCCATTGGCCGCAGCATACCCTTGCACCGACGCAATCGTCGGCTTATTCAGGCGATTGAGGGTGTGGTAAAATGCATCAATCCGATGAAGAAAGCGCCGTGCTTCTAACGGTGTCTTGCCGCGGAATTCCTCTAACGAAATCCCCACACTGAAATGCTTCCCTTTTGCCTCAATAACAATCACCCGGACCTCGTCATCCCGCTCCAGCGCCCATAAGCTCTGATCAAGAAGATCAGAAAATTCCGGGGTGAAGGTGTTCAGGGCTTGCGGACGATTAAGGGTAATGTAGCCGATGTGATCTTCTACGCGACTTAAAATCGGTGTCTCTGACATAACAACCTCCCTGTGAGAAATAATAAAACGGCGTTAGTATATATCAAAATGATCTTTAGTTCATGGTTGAATCTTAAGTTTGCCGATAAAAAGATTTTGTGGTTATCCACTTCGCTCCAGTTAATGGTTGCGGGATCGTGACCAATACGGCCCCCTGATAATCTGGATCCTGCGGCTTCGCGCAGGATGACACGAAAGGAGGTTTCAGGAATTGAAGCTGTTGTCATTCTGCGCGAAGCGCAGTCGCAGAATCCATATCCGGCTCTCTACTTTACTGGTCAAATAGATAACCAGAAAAGATTTTTGGGGTGTTTGCCGGTTCCGACAAAGACATGGGAGATTTCCAAAAAAAGTCTTGAAAATTTGTAAAACCATATATATACTTATCTCTATATCTGACCCAGGGAGGAACCATGCCGATCTTCGAGTATCAGTGTCAACAATGTGGAAAAGTCATCGAAAAAATTCAATCGACATCTCAAACCGACATCTCCTGCCCGGCCTGTTCTCAACCAGCGCGGCGCAGGGTATCACGCACAGCGCTGAGTACATCCGGCAGCTCGTGTGACTCCAGCAGTGCCTCAGGTTTTACCTGAGGCTAAATGATGAAAGTGGCGTGGCCACTTTGCAACCATAACTGAAACCAGACCTATCAATTTTACCAAAGGAGAGAAACGATGATGAAAATAACCGATGTTGCACGCGACAAAATCAAGGAACTGATGAAGGAACACCCGGAAAAACACCTGCGGATTGTATTTGAAGGCTTTGGCTGAGGCGGCCCCCGTTTGGGGTTAGCTCTGGATGAGCTACAGGATAACCAGCAGACTCACACGATCAATGATATTGATCTACTGATAGAAGAATCAATTCTACCCTTTACCCAAGACCGTCAGGTCAATTATATCGACAACGAGTACGGTCAGGGCTTTTCCATCGGGGCCGCCAGCGGCGCAAGTTGTTGATTCGGCAAAACAGTTCAAGAGTTGCTCACCCTCCAACCGTGGAGGGTGAACAGCTCTGTGATTATAGTATTATTAAAGCAGGTTCCAGCGCTTAAGCAGCCTCACCGCACCAAAATATGACACCACAATCAAGGCAATCCAGGCAAGCATTAATAGCATTTTCTCTGTCTCCTTCTAGTAGCTCTTTTTATCGGCAAGGATTTCTGCATCGGTCAGCTTTTCCGTATCCATCTGGCGCCACACCCAGATGATGTAAGCCAGCACAAAAGGCACCAGCAGGGCGACATAAGACATCATCGTCAATGTGTAGTGGCTGCTCGATGCGTTGAAGATGGTCAAGCTGCTGCCAAGATCATATTTTGATGGATAAAATGCGGTATTATTGAACCCTGCCAGAAAAAAGACGGACAGACAGGTCATTACCGTACCCAGTCCCGCCGGCCAGATACCCCGTACCGACGCGGTAAAACGATTAAGCCCCACCCCGACCACTACCAACACCAATCCGGCAAGCAACAGAATCAGGATTACAGGAGATTCAAGCAGATTATTGAGGTACTTGCCGGACTGCATAAAGACCTCTCCGCTTTGCGGATCAACGGCAAAACCATCCATAGTCACCAGGCGGACCAGCACATAGAGCAGAAACGGCAGGGCACAGAGCAGATTATTAAAAGATGAAATCTTCAAACGCGGCACCAGTTGATCCTGTTGAAGGTTATTGGCCAGGTAGAGGGCACCCAGGGTCCGCGCCAGGAACACCAGAAAAAGGCCGAAACTCAAATTGAATAAACTGAATGCGGCTTCCAGACCGCGCAATGGATGGGTCCAACGCGACAGGTTATAATCATTCAGAATAAAGTTGGATCCGGTAAAAAATGTCCCGATGGCAGCACCAATCAACAGAATTCCGATGGAACCATTGACCACCATGAACATCTCGAAGGTTTTCTGGCCGAGAAAATTGTTCGGTTTGCGGCGGTACTCGAAGCTGACCGCCTGAACAATAAAGGTGAACAGAATCGCCAGCCAGACCCAAAAGGCGCCGCCAAAACTGGTAGCATAGAATAACGGGAAAGAGGCATAGAAGGCACCGCCGAACAATACCAGGGTGGTGAAGGTCAACTCCCACTTGCGGCCGATGGAGTTGATCATCAGGTTTTTTTCAGATTCGCTGCGGGGCACCGTCAGAATCAGGGTCTGACCCCCCTGGACAAAGGTTAAAAAGACAAACAGCGAACCCACCAGAGAAACGATAAACCACCAGAGTTGCTGCAAAGTCGACCAGTCGAGGCTACCAAACATATGTTATTCTCCTTCCGGGCCGATAGAGATCTGCTTCGTCAAAATCTTTACTGCAGCAATCAGCAGCACGGTAAAAATAGCAAGAAACAGAAAAAAGGAAATAGCGACAGTCATTGTATCAAGGTTCGAAGAGGCAATATTTACCGGCAACAGCCCCTGAATCGCCCAGGGTTGTCGTCCGACCTCGGTGACCAACCAGCCGGCCTGAGACGCGATATGGGCCAGAAAAATCGAGAGGAAACCAACCTTAAGGATCAAGCGCCGATTCTCAAGCTGGTTTTTTTCGAGCAGATAGATATAGACCAGGAACAGAAGGATAAAGAAGGTTCCGAGAAAGACCATCACCCGAAAGGCATAGAAGGTTATCCAGACTGGTGGCACCGCCTGCTGCGGTGACTCCAGATAGCCATAACCGAGATAGTCCCGGTGCTCTTCAAATTCTGCCAAAGCAAGGTCTGCTGCTGCTTCATCATCATTTTTTTTCTCTTGCTTGTAGTCCGCCAGGCGGGCGACAGCAATCCTGCCACGACGAATTTTTTCATCGACACCAATAACCTGATGTTCTTCGTTACCGTAAAGCAGATCGTTGATTCCGGGAACAAAGCTGCCCAGGCGGCGGTTGGCAAGGAACGACAGCATCCCTGGAATTTCGATCTTGAAATAGAAGGGATCTTCATCACTTCCGGGCTCCACTCGGGGACGCATCAGCCCTACAGCGATCAACCCCGACGGCTCCATTCCCTGGTAGAGAGATTCCATTGCTGCCAGTTTCAACGGCTGTTCACGGGCGGTGATGTAGGCATGCTCATCGCCGGTAAACGCGACAAACAGAGAACTAAAGAGGCCAAAGACACAGGCCACGGCGATTGAACGCTTGGCGAATTGCAAATGGCGTTTTTTCAGTAGAAAGTAACTGGAGACAGCGACGACAAACAATGACGCGAGCAAAAAACCGGAACTGGTGGCATGGGCGAAATGGCTGATCGCTACCGGCGATGAAATAATTGCCCACAAATCGTTCATTTCAAACCGCGCTGAATCGGGGTTAAACACCATCCCAATAGGTGTCTGCATCCAGCCGTTGGCAACCAGAATCCAGAGGGCGGACAGATTGGCACCAATCGCGACCATCCAGGTGGAAAACAGATGCATGCGCTGAGACACACGATTCCAGCCAAAGAGCATTACGGCAACAAAAGTAGCTTCGAGAAAGAAAGCGACGATCCCTTCAATGGCCAGAGGTGCCCCGAAAATGTCACCGACCATCCACGAATAATTGGCCCAGTGGGTCCCGAACTCGAACTCCATAATGATGCCGGTGGCAACCCCGATGACAAAATTGATGGCAAACAGGGTCATCCAGAACTTGGTCAGATGTTTCCACTCCGGATTCTGGGTACGCACATAGATGGATTCAAAAAATGCGCACAAAAATGACAGCCCCAGAGTCAGCGGCACAAATATCCAGTGATACATGGCTGTCAGGGTAAAGGTGGCACGCGCCCAGTTCACCGTGCCCGGATCGATCGATTCAATCACAAATACCTCCTGCAGTTAATGTTTGCGCTCACCAAAACCAGCGCTATTGTGGTATCAATATGGTCATAATCGCACATTCCCCTGGCAAATGAAAAAATCTTGGTAGGGGCTGGACTGCAACAATGATTACAAATATGGTAATATTTATAGCCCAAACCAGATTGAGTCAAGTAAAAAATGGCCCGATTCAACCATAAATACAATAGCAGTAACCAGCGGTAATTCTTGATTGTTTTTGTCGAGGTAGAGCAGTTTTTTCCACATATAATAACGGCACAAAGGTCGACATCTCGCGATGACCATCAACGCCCCAGGGCATAAGTCAGATCCGTTACCAACCTGCCGAGAGGAAATGTCCAGGCGCAGCTGGGAACAGCTTGACGTCCTGTTCATTCATGGCGACGCCTATGTTGATCACCCGGCGTTCGGTGCTCCCCTGCTGGCACGGTTACTCGCAGCAGCCGGCTATCGGGTCGGCGTGATAGCCCAACCCGACATCAGAGATTCCAAACAACTTCAATGCATGGGGCGACCACGGCTTTTTGCCGCCATCTCTGCCGGCGCGATGGATTCACTGGTCAATCACTATACCGCCGCCAAGAAAATCCGCTCTAACGATGCCTATACGCCGGGAGGAAGGGCCGGTCAACGACCTGATCGAGCGACGATTGCCTATACAGCAGCGGTCAAGGGAACGTTCAAAGGGATTGCTACGGTGATCGGCGGCATTGAAGCAAGCTTACGCCGGTTGGCTCATTATGATTACTGGTCGGACCGGGTCAGGCGCTCGATATTGGTCGACAGTAAAGCCGATCTGCTGATCTACGGTATGGCCGAAACCGCCATCCTAGAAGTGGCCCAGCGTCTCGATCAGGGGGAGGATATCGCTGCGCTGCGCGAGATCAGAGGAACGGCTTACCTGTCCGCTAACGATCAGCCATTACCAAGGTCTGCTCTGTTGCTGCCGAGCTTTGAGGAGGTGAGCGCTGATACCCGGTTATATAACCGCGCTTTTCGACTGGCGTCGGAGCAGTCCAATCCGTTTTCGGCCGCCGCGCTGATACAACCTCATGGTAACCGCCAACTGGTTGTCCTTCCCCCGGCGTTGCCATTAAGTGAAGAAGAGATGGACCAGATCTATGCCCTCCCCTTTACCCGTCAGCCTCACCCGTCGTATCGCGAGCCAATCCCCGCTTACTTACAGATTCGTCATTCGATCACGACCCATCGTGGCTGTTTCGGTGGCTGTGCTTTCTGCGCCATCGCCTCCCACCAAGGGAAACGGATCCAGTCTCGTTCGCTTAGCTCTATTGTCAAGGAGGTCGATGCGATTGCGGTACAACCTGATTTTAACGGGACCATCAGCGATGTCGGCGGACCGACAGCCAATATGTATGGCCTTTGCTGCGGCAACCCCGCCCAGGAACGTATCTGCCGCCGCAGCAGCTGCCTGTATCCAGAGCGCTGCAACCATCTGCTGACTGACAATCATGCAAACCGCCAACTACTGCAACAAATCCGTTCCCATCACCAGGTCAAGCACGTTTTCGTCGCCTCCGGGATCCGTTACGATCTGCTGCCGTTGCAGCCTGATTATTATGATGCCCTGCTGGAACATCACATCAGTGGCCTCCTCAAGGTGGCCCCGGAAACGTTCAGTGATCCCGTCAGTCGGGTGATGCACAAACCGGGGGCGGCAGTATTTACTGCCTTTCTCGATGATTATCGGCGGCGTTGTCGTGAACAGGGGCGCTTTCCGGGTATCGTTCCCTATCTGATCAGCGGCCACCCCGGCTGCAGTCTGAATGACATGATTGAAGTCGCCCTGTACCTGAAAAATCACCAACTCAAGGTTGAGCAAGTACAGGATTTTACCCCCACCCCAGGCACCCTGTCGACCTGTATCTATTATACCGGCAGTGATCCTTTTAGCGGCACGCCGATACAGGTCGTACGCACAGTAAAAGAAAAAAGACTACAGAAGGCGCTGCTTCTTTATCACCGGCCGGAATCCCATCGTGATGTTGAGGAGGCTTTGCGACTCTGTAGACGCACAGATCTACTGCCGCTGCTGCTTGCCCCTCACAAACAACGCAAATCTGTAAACAAACCCAAAAAAAAATGGAAATAACCCGCTCGATTGCCTTAAACTCTCTCTGTCATTTATAAAACCAGGTCTCGCTACAACCAAACGACATGACAAAAATATTCAAATCGGGATAAACAAATTCTGTAATTTTTTACCCTAAGTAAAATTATCCTTGACAATTTGCCCTATTTTTTGTTTGTTAGCCCTGTAAAAAACAGCGTTTTATGTTTGATTGGTAAATCATGCTCACTTGTCCCGGCGCTCACTGAAGGACAAATCACAAAACCTTATGCAACCAAGAACCACCCGATCAGCTTTTTAGTATTTTAGTTTTTTGATGTCTTTGAACGACATCAGACAATCGACTCAAAACTTTTGTAAAGGGATGCCAACGATGTCAAACAACAAAATCAAACCCTCATTGCAAAACCCCCTCGCTGAAAAACAACAGGTCGACTTCAATATTCCGGGTGAAATTGCCGGAAAATCTGGTGCGTATGAAGAGGTCATGCGTGAAGGTTACGAATTGATTGAACGCCCGATCAAATCAGTCAGCGTCGCGCAGATCGAAAAGCAGCACTTCAAAAAACGCATGACGGTCTGGGAGCGAATCAACTTTTTAACCAGCCATGAACCCAACATCCTTTTCCAGAACTGGGGTAAGAACCTCGACGGAGCTTCTCTGGTTACCGGCATCCTCAACATCAATGGCCGTGACGTGGCCATATATGGACATGATTTCACCGTCCGTGCCGGCTCCATCGATGCTACCAACGGCCAGAAGCTGGCACGCCTGATGTACATGGCCGGCGAAAAAGGGATTCCGCTGATCGGCATGAACGATTCTGCCGGCGCCTTCGTGCCCGCCGGTGTCGGCGGTCTTGACGGCTACGCCGAAGCCTTTACTGCCCTGCGCAAGATCAGTGGCGTGATTCCGACCATCATGTGCATGTTCGGCTTTAATGCCGGTGGTGGTTCCTACCTGCCCCGCCAGGGCAGCTTCCTGATCCAGCCGGAAGATACCTTTTTTGGTCTGACCGGTCCTGGGGTAGTCAAATCGGTTCTGGGTGAAGACATCAGCCCCGAGGATCTGGGTGGCCCCAAGGTTCATGCCGCTTCCGGGGTAACTGACCTGACCGTTTCTGACGAGATGGCCGCCCTGCGCACTGCCATTCGTTTGCTCAGCTACATTCCCGACAATAATCATAGTATGGCGCCTTTCCAGGAGACCAGTGATCCTCTTGATCGCAAAACCTGGGAGATCAATACCCTGCTGAAAAAAGCCTTCAATTCGCCCACCGGCTTTAATACACCTTTCGATGTTTCCATCGTCATTCAACAGATCTGTGACCATGGTGATTATTTTGAAATCCAACCAACCCGTTCGCGTGAAGCCATCACCGCCTTCGGTCGACTTGGCGGCAATGTCGTTGGTTTCGTTGCTAACAACTCGGCCGTCTCTTCCGGTCAGATCGATTGTGACTCGGCCTTGAAAATTGCCCGCTTTGTGCGTTTCTGCAACATCTACAATATTCCGTTGATTTTCATGGAAGACACCACCGGCTTCCTCCCCGGGCGTGAACAGGAAGCGCGCGGCATTGTCCAGGCCGGCCGTTCCATGCTGGACTCCATCGTCGATGTCCGCACCCCCCGCATTCTGCTGATTCTGCGCAATGCCTTTGGTGGTGCCTACGCGTCCTACAACAACTATCCGACCGGCGCTGACCTGGTTCTGGCTCTGCCAACCACCCGTCTGGCGGTGATGGGGCCGGCTGGAAAAGAGTTTGTCTATAAAGACGAATTGCGCAAGCTGCGCGGGTCGCTCAAGACGCGCATCGCCCAGGGTGTTGCTGAACGCATCAAAGCCGGGCTAGACGGTGCTGACGCCAAAAAAGATGCCGAAAAAGAAGCAGCTGATTGGCTCAGGCTCGAGGAAACAGCGCTGAATCAGCGCTACGAAAAAGAGTTAATGAATCCGAAAGAAGGGCTCGCTCTGGGTTCCATTTCCTCGCTGGTCATGCCGACCGATTTGCGCAAGGCATTAGGAGAAAATCTCAACTTCTTCCTGCGCCACTATAAGCCTTCGCCCTGGCAGGGCGTCCAACGCGAGTTCCATTGATTCAAGCCTGCTAAACGAACTTAGTTGAGTGCTATTTTTCATCACATGAAAATTGGAGATAAAACTCATGCAACAAAATAACGGCCTGTACTTTAACAATCCCCTGATCCACAATGATCGTCGTCTCAGCAAATCACCATCGAAGTGGATAAGTTCATTTTCCTGCGAAGATCTCAAACCCCTGATTGTCTGTCGCGGCCCGATTCGCAAAGAAGCGATGGACGTTTACGAAGAAATGGGCATCAGTCACTACGGTATCCTCTTATCGGAAAAAGATTCCATTGTCTATCCCAATGCTCTCTCTCCTGAGTTGCGCCAGCTTACCGATACCAGCAGGGTCCATCGCGTGCCCGATTACAGTGGTGCCTCCAAAGAAGAACGTATCGAGCGGATCCAGCAGATCATCGCTACAGCCAGAGACAACGGCTACGACTCGGTCTTTGCCGGCTACGGCTTTATGGCAGAAGATGATGAGTTTGTTGCTGCCCTGGAAAATGCCGGCCTGCGTTTTATCGGCCCCTGCTCCGGTACCCAACGCGCTGCGGGCAAAAAAGATGAAGCCAAGCGTACCGCCCTGCAGGTGAACGTTTCGGTCACCCCGGGTATTGATAACGTCACCGCCCGCACCTTACTCAAGAAAAATAAGACCCGTGAACAATTACGCGAGCTGGTAAAAGCCGAAGAGCTGAACCTTGACCCGAAACTGATCAGCGATAAGGACATTCCCCTGGAGGATCTGGCCGACGCTATCCTGTTCGCATCTTACAGCAAGGGAATTGATCTGATTACGATCGAAGAACTCGGCAATCAGGTGCAGTACGAATGTGCTCAGATGTTCAGAAAATATCCCGGCGCCCGCATTCGCCTTAAGGCCATCGGCGGCGGTGGCGGCAAAGGTCAGCGGATCCTCGGCGCATCCCTGCTGACGGTCAAACAACCAACAGATAAGCAGGTTGAACAGGCTGCAGCCGATGCCCCCGGCTTGGTACGGGAAATCCTCAGCGAAGTTAAGGCCAACGGGGTTGGCGACAACAAGAACGTGCTGATCGAGTTAAACATTGAGCAGACCCGCCACAACGAGATTCAGCTGCTGGGTAATGGCCAGTGGTCTATCGCCCTGGGTGGCCGTGACTGCTCATTACAAATGCACGAACAGAAACTGCTGGAGATTTCCGTCACCCAGGAAGGACTGGCGCAAGAGATCGCCAAAGCGAAAAAAGCCAAAAACAGCAAGCAGGTCAAAGCCCTTGAGTCTGACCTGACCGTGCTTAAACGCATGGAAGAAGAGTCTGAGCGCTTTGGCCTGGCGGTTGGGCTCGATTCAGCTTCAACCTTTGAATGTATCGTTGATGGCGCCCGCCATTACTTCATGGAAGTCAACACCCGCATCCAGGTGGAACATCGGGTGACGGAGCTGGTCTACAGCCTCAAGTTCACCAATCCCGACAATAAAAACGAATTCTTTATCGTCGAATCCCTGGTCGAAGCCATGGCTCTGCTGGCACTTCATAAGGATCGACTTCCACGCCCGGAACGCATCCCACGCTTTGGTGCTGCAGCAGAAGCCCGCCTCAACGCGACCGACGCCTCATTGTCTCCAAGCGCCGGGGGTTACATTCTTTACTGGTCGCCGCCGATCGAAGGTGAAATTCGCGATGACCAGGGGATCAGCACTCCCAACCCCGACACCGGTCAATTCATGTTCTATCACTTGGCTGGAGCTTACGACTCCAATATTGCCCTGCTTTTGACCAAAGGGGAAGATCGCCTCGAAAGCTACAATCACCTCTCAAAGGTCCTGTGCAGTACGGTGCTGCGTGGCCGAAATCTGGCTACCAACCTGAAATTCCATTACGGCCTAGTAAGCTGGTTCATCGGCAACAATGTCATGGCCAAGCCGACGACCCGTTTCATTGTTCCCTATCTGACCCTGGTCGGCAAACTCAAGGAAGAGGTACAGAAGATCGATGTCGTCCACGCATTTCTGGCCACCAAAAAGCACTACAGCAAGCTCTTTGCTGATGACGCGGAAGGCGCCAAAGCTGCCTCTGGGGCCCTTGACCGCAAGGGAACACTGCTGACCCGACCGATAGAAATGTTGCTGGACGACCCTCATCTGCTTTCAGGTTGGTTGAGCCTTAACCGAAGCAACTACCGTATGGAAAATGGTAAAATCGTCTGGTTGCGCAATCCCCTGCTGGTTCTGGAGGACACTTATCGCTACCTCAACATGGATTGGCGAGCTGATGCGCCTGCGGCTGAAGTCATTTGGACCCACGACCGCGACCTGCTGGCAGAAGCGCTCAGCTTTTATGCCAAGCTGCGCGAGAAACTCTCCCTGACCGCACAGGACTTCGTTAAACTCAATGACATCCTCGCCAAGGATGAGCCCCAGGGGGAATTCGACAAAGAAACCTGGGCACGGATTCAATCAGCCCATGCCGGCTATGAAATCGGCAATGAACTGCTCGGCATGCTCTTTTTGGTCGCCGAACATACCAACTTCTATGACCTGAAGGTTGAAGAGGATCTGGAAGTAACGATTCCGGAATATCTCCACGATACCGACCTGCAGGCGGCCATGAAAAAGGTTCTGGTACCACCACCCTCAACCAAGGCCGATGAGATCGTATCGCCCGGCGGGGGCATGTACTACGGCCAGGAAGCACCGGGCATGCCGGCGTTTGCTAGCGAGGGAATGCATTTTGAGAAGGGACAGCCCCTGTTTATTCTCGAGGTCATGAAAATGTTCAACAAAGTCCCGGCGCCTTTCTCCGGTACCCTCGACAAGATTCTCATTGACAGTGGCGACGGCACCATTATTCAGAAAGGGCAACCGCTGTTTAAGGTCACCCCGGATGAAAGGTTTGTTGAAGTTGATCCGCAGGAGATTATTCGCCAGAAGCAGGCCCAGACCAACGCCTATCTGCAAGTGATCCTTTAATCCCGCTTGCTGACCATATGCCTGTGCCGGGAGAATTTCTCCGGCACAGGCTTACCCACAAATAAAAAGCAGATACACCCCAGGATGTATCTGCTTTTTTTGTTTCATTTGCGCAACAATAAATTACGCTTTGGCAGTCCAATGACCATGCAGGTTACAGTATTCACGGGCACTAACCTTTTCCGCGGTCACATTGAAGGTTGCCTCTGGAGCTTCACCGGGCTTGAGAAATTTACAATACACCTTATCGTCAGCAATCAGCTCAATCCACTCAATGTAATGAGATTCTTCCATCGGGTGAGCAACACTGCCAACCTTGACGGTGATAGTACCATCGCCCTTTTCAATCACCGGAACGTGTTTTTCCGTTGCGGCATCGACGGTATTTTCAGTCATCAGTTCCATATTTTTACCACAGCAAACCAGCGCACCGGCACCTCCATGCATCACTTCGACAATATTTCCACAGATACTGCACTTGTACACTTCGAGACGTTTTGGCATCGTTTTCCTCCATTAGTTTGGTGCCATAAAGGCACAGATCAATGAAAGGCCTGTTATTTGGCCTAACTCAACTTTACATTCTAACACTAAATCAATCGCATTTCATCTCTTAGGGTGACGCTTCTTTTTTTATGTTTTATTTTGATCTTTCCCGGGGTTTTATCTATACTAGCCAACAAAGACGATGATCGACTCTCTGCCCTGCAGGTGAGGTCAGAACGTCCACTCGGAATAGCAGTAATTCGGGGCACACTTTCAGAAACCTGGTGAGCCAGCCCACCTCCAGAGTGGGACGCCTGAAGGGTTTACAGCATGCCCCACCTCATTGGCACTCGATGTGAGTCCAATGACCCACGGTAGCGGTGGAGAGTCGTCTGCAGCAAGGGAATCCGGCAAACATCGGATTCCCTTTTTTTCTGTCTACCCGGTTTTTTACTCTGTTGCTTTTGTTCGCCTTTGACATTCCGAAATCATGGCCCCCCTGTTGCTATTATGTTAGCATATGAAACTGTTTTTTTCCTGTTCTGCTATTGGCTTGGTTTTTCTTGGAGGAATCCGTGAGCGAATCACCTTTGCCGTCAGATGTCTTTCATCTGACGGTTGACAATAAAAACATCACCCTGATCGGCACGGCCCATATCTCGCAGGAATCGGTTGACACCGTTGTCAAGGCGATCAATGATCTGCACCCTGACACTGTCTGTGTCGAACTCGATCAGCAACGTTACCAGTCACTGATTAATCAAAAGGGGTGGGAATCCCTCAATCTGAAAGAGGTGATCCGCAAAAAACAGTTACCTTTCCTGCTCGCCAACCTCGCCCTTTCTTCCTACCAGAAACGTATGGGACTTGCGACTGGAGTCCAGCCTGGGGCTGAGCTGGCTGCTGCCGCCCAGCTCGCAGAAGAGCAGGGAATGCGCGTAGAACTGGTTGACCGCAATATCCGCACGACCCTGTTGCGGGTATGGCGGATTACCGGCCTATGGAATAAAATGAAGGTTCTGGCAAGCCTGTTTGCCAGTCTTTTTGAAAAGCAGCAAGTCAACGAAGAGGAGCTCGCCAAACTGCGGCAAGCAGACAACCTTGCCGGCATGCTTGAAGAAATGGGCGAACTACTACCGTCGGTCAAGCAGATTCTTGTCGATGAACGTGACACCTATATGGCCTACCATATCCGCCTGGCTCCCGGTGAAAAGATCGTTGCCGTGGTTGGCGCCGCCCACCTGCCGGGAATCGTTGCGCACTTGCAAGGCGATGCGCCCAGCGCCATCGACATTGATCGAATCAATACCATCCCGCCAAAATCCCTGACTTCAAAATTGATTCCCTGGGCTATTCCGATCCTCGTACTTACACTTTTTGTCGGTGGTTTTTTTTTCGCCAACCCTGAGCAGATGGCGCAAGCCGCCTGGGCCTGGATTCTCGCCAATGGTTTTTTTTCTGCTGCCGGCACACTGCTGGCCTGGGGACACCCGATTACCATTATGACTGCCTTTATTGCTGCCCCCTTGACATCCCTCAACCCGACTATTGGTGCCGGCTTTGTGACCGCACTGGTACAATCCTTTGTTGCCCCGCCACTGGTATCCGACATGAAACGCGTCGGCGAAGATCTGCTCAGCCTCAAAGGCTGGTGGCATAATCGTCTGGCACGGGTGTTGCTGGTTTTTCTGTTTTCGTCCCTCGGGTCATCTATCGGCACATTCTTTGCCTTAGGCTGGATCAATAGTCTGTTTTAGCCCGGATATTTTGGAGTGATCAATGAACCAACCGTCTCGTCATCTTTTTTTTCTTAAGAACTCCCTGCGCGGGCGCTCACTTGTACAGATTCTGATTTATACCAATCTGGCCCTGTTCACCCTGATGGCTCTTCACGGGACCATCCTTGGATTGGGCATGCAGGTGATGTTCCGACCACCAACTAATCTGCTGGTTTACTGGGGCGGGCAGTACTGGCCGCTGGTGTTGGAAGGCGGGCAGTGGTGGCGCGCCATCACCTATGCCTTTACCCATGGCGGGCTGATCCATCTCGGTTTTAATATGATGGTTCTTTATCAGGTTGGTCCACTGCTGGAACAGGAAATCGGCTGGAACCGTTTTCTGTCGGTCTACATGATTACCGCTCTGGCTGCGTCTGTTGCAGGTCTGTTCTGGCATCCCCAGGTCGTTACGGTGGGTGCCTCCGGCGCAATTTTCGGACTGATCGGTTTTTCCATCAGCTATTATCACCGCATTGGTGGTCATATCGGTATTCAACGCCGCAACTTCATGTTTCAATGGGCAGTGATGGCCTTTATTTTTGGAATTATTATCGGTGCTGACAATGCCGCTCATTTAGGCGGCCTGTTGTCCGGCGCGGCCATCGGCTGGTGGATGCCGATCAGCATCCGCGGTTTGCGCCAGACCGATCGCCTGTTTCACATCGGCGGCCTGGTATTTGCTGCAGCAACAATAATCAGCATTCTCTGTATTCCCTTGTCCTGGCTTGGCCGCTGACAACAGATAACCCGCCCTGTCCATCGACGGAGATTAACGATGAGCAAGCCGAAGGTTCCGGCAACCACAGCAATCCGCTTTCTTAAGCAACATAAGGTCATGTTTGTTCCCCATCCTTACCCTTACGAAGAAAAAGGGGGGACAAAAAGCAGCGCCAAAGCACTCAATGTCAATGAGTTTTCAGTGATCAAGACTCTGGTCATGGAGGATGACGAACAGCATCCCTTTATTATACTGATGCACGGCAGCTGTGAGGTATCCCTTAAACATCTGGCCCGCCAACTGAAGAGCAAACAGGTCAGCCCCTGCAACCCTGAAAAAGCTGACCGCGTTACCGGCTACCAGACCGGGGGGATTTCTCCCTTTGGTACGCGACAGCCCCTGCCCGTCTATATGGAGGCCTCGATACAACAACTGAAGAAAATCTGGATCAATGGTGGCAAGCGCGGTCTGCTGGTCGAGATTTCCCCGGCAGATCTGATCCGCACCCTGCAACCAGTCAAAGTCTCGGTAGCAATCTGACCAAGGAGAAGAGTGATGACAGTAGCGGGACGGTTTTCTGAAGCGGCACAATGTATCCGTAACGCCGCCGCACTGGTGATTACCACTGGCGCTGGCATGGGGATTGATTCCGGACTCCCTGATTTTCGCGGCAACCAGGGGTTCTGGAATGCTTACCCCATGTATGAACGTTTAGGGTTGAGCTTTGCTCAGGCGGCAAACCCTGAACACTTTGAGCAGGATCCACACTTTGGTTGGGGATTTTACGGACACCGTACCAATCTCTACCGCAATACCGTTCCCCACGCCGGATTTCACCTGTTAAAAGCCTGGGGCGAACAATTCAACCTGCCTACCTTCATCGCGACGTCAAACGTCGACGGTCAGTTCCAAAAAGCCGGTTTTGCTGAAGATCAGATTCTTGAAGTTCATGGCTCCATCCATCATCTCCAATGCACAACCCCTTGCAGTCGCGATATCTGGCTTAATCAGGAAACCTTTGACATTGATGAAACAACCATGCGTTCCCGGGCAACCCCCATGTGCCCTAAATGCCGGCGGGTGGCCAGGCCAAACATCCTCATGTTCGGAGACTACGCCTGGTTACATCATCGCTCTGCTCTGCAGGAAGATCACTTCGATCATTTTTTAGGCCAGCATCAGAACACAGCAGTCGTTGTCATTGAGATCGGTGCCGGCACCGCGGTTCCGACTATTCGCAATCTGACTGAACGGCTGGGGCGGCAGCCGGAAACCAGGGTATTACGGGTTAATCCACGCGAACCGCAGATTCGTGGCAACCACTTTTCCTTTGCCGGCGGCGCAGTTGCAATCCTCTCAGCCTTGCACGAAGCCCTCAATACAGACTAATGCTGTTTTTTATAAATCTATTCACATGGTAAATTACAAATCCCACACAGGTTTCTTCTTTTTCTTTAAAATAAGGGGTTGCAAGTATATAGAAGTAACGCCATAATCAATTTGACTGAATTTGTCATTACTTTTACTATTCATAGATAAGCAATTAGTAAAGCCCAGCACCTCGAGGAACCTATGTCACGAAAAAAGTTTGGTGAGATATTGCTGGAAAATCAGCTGATCAACAAGGAGCAGTTGGATGATGCCCTAACGCGTCAAAAAACATCAAAAAAACCGCTGGGGAAAATTCTTGAAGAGATGGATATCGTCCTTGAGGAAGATATCGCCAGAGCGCTATCCACTCAGTTCGGCTTCCCTTTTGCGAAACAGCTCAGCCGCCACAAGTTTTCTGCGACAATCCTGGGCACAATCACCGCTGAAACAGCCTTGGCTCACCTGGTGTTTCCGCTGAAACTGGAAGGGAAAACCCTCTATCTGGCCATGTCAAATCCACTCAATATGACGCTGCAGAGTGATTTGGGTTTCCAATTGGGACTGCGTATTGCCCCTTGTGTTGCAACCCCGGCAGACATCAAGATGGCGATTGAAAAGCATTACCGAAGTGGCACACCAGAAGCCAAAGAGGATCGCAGCTGGGATATTCTGCTGATTGACAATCAGGAACTGGCTCTGAACGCTGCTGAGGCGGCGCTGTCCAGAGCAGGCTTTACCATTCACAAAGCCCGCACCGGGATCGACGGATTGAAACTGGCAGCACAACACCGTCCGAATCTGATTATTACCGACATCATGCTGCCCCGCATGGACGGCATTGAGCTGTTCAAAGCGTTGCAGGACAATTCCGACCTGAGTGATATTCCAGTGATTGCCTCTACCGGCAAATCATCGGCTGAAGATGAATATAAATTACTGGAAATGGGTTTTTACGATTTTATCGCCAAGCCCATCAATCCAGTCCGGTTGCAGGCCAGGGTCAAACGGGCGATACGCTGGCGTAGCCGTTCGCGCAATTAATTAATATCCGCCGCTGTCGTTATGGCAGCGGCAACTGCCATAAATTCTCGCTGGAGTAGGTCAGTCGCTTGACACCCTCTTCAGCAACCCGCCAGGTATTTTCTACTCCCACCGCACCCAACCCCGGAAATACTGCCTTGGGCTCAAAGGCAAAGGTCATTCCAGGGAGCAGCACCTGATCATCGAATCCCTCGGCAATAAAGGGATACTCATCGACCTCTACACCGATGCCATGACCGATAAAGCGTACCCGGGTTGTCCCCGCCCCCATAAAATGTTCTTCATACCCCAGCTTGCAGGCACGCTGATAACACTGGCTATACAGTTCAGACCAACTAACCCCCGGCCGCGCCAACTCAACCATGTATTTCTGGATCGCAAGCATATCGGCATAGGCCTGCTGCAATTGATCCGTTAATGGCCCGATCGACAAGGTCCGGGTCTGATCAACCAGATAGCCATCGTAAGCAACAATAAAATCGATGATGATCGGCTCATGGGCAGCAATTTTTTTATGTCCGGCACCTTGACCCACCGCGGGCGTTGTTCCCAGCCCTCCCAAGGGAGCATCAAGATGGGCAGGAACAGCAGCGTCTCCCCCTGAGAAAATGTGACCAAAGAACATTTCGGCATTAAACCGGCGCATACGGATCAACCCCTGATGCCCTTGTTTGAGTGCATAACCGAAGAGTTCAGCCATCACCTCATGATCGGTTTTACCAACCGCCAACAGGTTTTTCGCCTCTTCATAAACCCGATCGGCCAGTAGGGCGCAATCCTTCATGATCTCAAGCTCATAACTGCTTTTAACAGCCCGCACAGTGCGCACTTGCGGGGCAATGTCAACAAACTCTGTAGCGGGCATGAGCTTCTGGTAACGCTGTGCTTCAGTGACCGGCAGGACATCGAACTCCATCCCGGCCCGCGGTGGCAGCTGCAACCCGAAACGGGCAAGTTCGCCGGGCAGGTTGCCAAGTCGATCCAGGGGAACAACATGATAGAGTCCGGACTCCATTCGCGCACGTCCCTGGTCGCGAAAAACAAAATAGATCGGCTCCCCTTCTGCCGGCAGATAATATAGGCCGCGTTGAATGGAACCGGTGAAATAAAAAAGATCGCTGTTTTGCATCAGGATCGCCGCATCAATCTGTTGTTCACGCAGTTTTTTCTGAAGGTTGCATGAACGATCTGTCAATTCTGTCAACGGGGTAATACGCATGATAAATATCCCTTCCTGATCGCCAAAGCCAACAAATACAAGCTCATGCCGATAATTTTTTCGCTATGCTCCGGAGGGTTACACAGATTCGGAAGATTACTGTTTAGCGCAGTCGGCAGGATCCCCTTTGAGTTTCGCCAAGGCATGGGGCAGGACCGGTAACAATACGGAAAAGTTTTCTCCGGCGCCCTTGGGGCTACCGGGCAGATTGATAATCAGGCTGTGCTTACGCACCCCGACCAGCGCCCGCGACAACATGGCATGGGGAATCTTGACAAGGCTTGCTGCTCGCATCGCTTCAGCCATACCGGGAATCTGGTAATCAAGAACCGAAGCGGTAGCCTGGGGGGTCTGGTCACGAGGACTCAGCCCGGTCCCCCCGGTAGTGAGAATCAGGTCAAGACCCAGGTCATCAACCCAGCCGGTCAGCATCAGCGTCAGGGTATCCACTTCGTCGGGGATAATCTGATAACGCACAACATCACCTAATTCAGCTACCAGCTTTGACAACAGCGGCCCACTCTTATCGACCCGCTCACCACGGGCACCCTTGTCAGACAAGGTAAGAATACCAATCTTGTATTTCTCTGAATTCATAAAAAGGCTCCCTGCCAGAGATACTATTTCTTTCTAGTAGATTGCATCCGCCGGGCATTATTGATGATCGGCTGAGTTACATTGCGACTAGTTGCCAACTCTTTGATATCCCGCTCCGATAAAAATGACATCAGCCGCATGGCCTGCTGTACGGGCGTACGGGGGTGATGCACCAGAGCCTTTTTCATATCATAAAGTTTCACCCAATCACGATTAAGCAGAATAATCCTGATCAGTTCTTCTGGGCTGCTGCGATTCTGGGCTACGGCGATGGCTTCGGCCTCGGTGATTCGCGGGTTGCGCAGCACGGCAGTGTTAATCTGCTTGTTCGCCTCACGGATCAGCAGCGTACGCCATTCCTTGTCACCGGTGAGGGCCATTTTTATTTTTTCGTTGACCGTCATCTCCTGCAGTTGTTGATACTTGGAAAACGACTCGTCTTCAGGCTGATCTTCGTCAACGTCGTCGCCAACAGCGGCCGAGGTCGGGTCGCTGTCCTCCGCCGCCGCTTCAGCTCCTTCAACCTCTACCGGCTCCGGTTGTTCCTGCGGCTCTACCCAACCCAGGCGTAAACGCGTTACTTTATCGGTATTGGGATTATTGATGATCGCCTTGTGAAGGGAGTCGGACTTGAGCAGGATCTCGTCATTGTCGGCCAACATGTCAAGAACCTGGCCGGAACTGTTCTCAGCGACAAAGAGCAGACTTCTGATTCCGGTCATCGGGTGGGCAAGCACTGCCTGCATGACGACCGCATCTTCATAACGCAGGTGAACGATCAGGTCGATGATCGCAGGATGGAGTTCAGGCTGGGACAGGGCGGCCAGAAGGATTTTCGCCGGCAGGGTCTGCAGGGTGCTTAACGCCTCTTCTTTGAGTTCCGGATTGTCTCCGTTATAAAAGACAAAAAGAACCATGACCAGATTAGAGCCGGACATGGGCAGAGCACCACGGGCTGCAGCCAGACGGACACTGTGTCCGCCCCATTTGCCCATAATCTTTGCCACTTCTGCGGGAAGTTTAATCTGAATCTTTTCGTTCTTATCCTCGTTGTTCACACGGATTTCCTATCAACGCTCGACCTCGATGCGGGCGCGCAGTCCACTTGCATTGAGCTCAGCGGCAACATCTTCAGCGGCTTTGAGTCCACCACTACTGATAACAGCCAACAAGGGACCGTCGATGGTCAGTTGCGAATCCACCGGTGCCACCTGGATCTGGCGTTCAGCAAGTTCGCGCTGCTGACGACGGGCGCGGTCACGATCGGAAAAAGAGCCGATGTAGAGTGCCCAGCGGTCACCATCCGGAAGCAGAAACGCTGACGAGAACTCTTTGCGTATTTCTTCCAGGCGTAACTGAGCCTGTGCCAGGGGATAGATTCCTTCCAGTAAGCGGATCATATCAACAGTACCTGAGCCAAGCTGTTGTTGCGGCGTCAAGCCGCGCTCACGCAACAGTGTTGCTGCGCGCTCCAGATCTCTCTGACTGATAAACGGGCCGACCAGCACACGATGGACTGGTTCAGCTAGCGCAGCATCCGGAGTTTCTGCTTCAACCTGCGGTTCTTCGCTGACAACTTCTTCTGCCGCTTCTATCTCTGTAGAGACCGTATCAGTAAGCGTAGCTTCTGCTGGTGGAATGGTGAGGATGGCGGTTGCGTCCGTTACAGTCTCTTGTTCAATCCTTTCTGGGTCCTCATCAGCGATCACCTCAACGACTATTTGCTCTGGTGTTTCCGTGGCAGTATTCTGATCATCGGTCATTACTTCCTGGGTTGCAGCAGCACTGGTTGGATCGGCAGCCCCAAGAGCTTGCGGGCGTTCGGGAACTGCCATCCGTTTTTCTACGCGAATCTGCTCTTGCGTACCTGATTGAGTGGTTAACAGATCGCCGAACTGATACCAGCCGCCGACAACGGCAACGACGGCGACAATCAACAGAGCTAGAACCACAAAGGGCCAACGCAATGAGCCCCCACCATTTTTGCCGCTTTTCACTTCCTGATCGGCAAGCGCTCTGAAGGTCGTTTTGGGCACATCATCATCTATCAGCAGATCTTCCAGTGTTTTTTTCGGTGCTGATGCCGGGTTTTCTGACGTGTTGCTGGATGGGCCTGGCGTCATACTGTTCTGATTCTTATCTTCAGTCATTATCTGATTCCGGAGAAAATTGGCGGCGGAGCAAGCCTGTCGGTTGCCCCGCCGCCATGGTTAAGATTCTTTGGCCTGCTCTTCAAGAATCTTGGCGGTCTGATGGGAAGGCACTTCTTCGTATTTGCTGAATTCCATGGTGAACATACCACGGTCTGACGTCATTGAACGCAGCTCCGGGGCATAACGTAATACTTCAGCCATGGGTACTTCAGCACGGATAATCTGACTGTTGGCCTGCGGCTCGACCCCGACTACCTTGCCGCGACGTGAGTTCAAATCACCAATTACATCACCCATACAATCATCAGGAACGGTGATTTCCATCGCCATGATCGGCTCGAGCAGAACCGGTTTGCATTGTTCCATGGCTTTTTTGAAGGCCATGGAACCAGCCACCTTAAAGGCCATTTCCGAAGAATCGACGGAATGGTGAGAACCATCATAAAGGCTGACCTCGACATCCACTACCTGATTTTTTGTCAGTGGGCCGGTTTTCATTGCCTCGATAATCCCCTTGTCAACCGCCGGAATGTAATTACGCGGCACAACGCCGCCAACGACCTTGTCGACGAACTCATAGCCGCTGCCGCGCGGCCGGGGCTTGACTTCGATCCAGACATCACCGTATTGACCACGACCACCTGACTGTTTCTTGTACTTACCCTGAACCTGAGTCGATGCACGGATCGTCTCTCGATACGGCACCTTGGGTTCTTTCAAAACAACATCCGCTCCGTACTTACGCTTGAGGCGCTCTACCGCAACCTCCAGATGAATCTGACCCATTCCTGAAAGAACCATCTCTTTGGTCTCATCGTCACGGGTAACGGTCAAGGTTGGATCTTCTTCCATCAGGCGCTGTAATCCGGTATAGATCTTGTCTTCATCCCCCTTGCTGCGACCTTCCAGGGCAAAGGAGATAACCGGCTTAAGGGGCACCAGAGGTTCGTACATGACCGGTTCCTTCAGATCACAGAGGGTATCTCCGGTGGCGGTCACTTTGAGCTTGGGCACCGCGATAATATCACCGGCGGCAGCAACCTCGATGGGCGTCTGCTTTTTTCCTTCCATCTTATAGATATGGCTGATCCGCTCTTTCTCATCCTTATTCGGATTCAACACCACCGTATCAGTTGTCAATGTCCCTGAATACAGACGCATCAGGGTCAATTTGCCGGCATAAGGATCATTAAAGGTCTTGAACACCATGGCCGAAAAGGGCTCATCGGGGCTTGGTTTGCGCTCAACCGGCTCATCGGTGGTTGGTTTAAATCCAATCTGAATTCCTTTATCGATGGGCGAGGGCAGGCAGTTGACAACATAATCGAGCAATTGCCGGACCCCAATGTTGGCCGTCGCACTGCCGCAGAATACCGGGGTAAAAACACCGGTCAAGGTGCCTTCACGCAACCCCCGCAGAATATCCTCCTGCGTCAGGGTTTCTCCCTCAAGGTATTTTTCCATCAACTCGTCGTCGGCCTCGGCAGCTGCTTCGACCAGTTGCTCACGCAGGCGTGTCGCCTCCTTCAAATACTCCTCGGGGACATCGATTTCGTCATACTTACCGCTTTCGTCAAAGGTATAAATACGCGCCTTCATCCGCACCAGGTCGATAATCCCCTTGAAACTTTCTTCGGAACCCATCGGCTGCGTAACGACGACCGCCCTGGCACCAAGGGATTTTTCCATATCATCAACGGCTTTGAGAAAATCTGCCCGCTCCTTATCCATCTTGTTGACAAACGCAATGCGTGGCACTTCAAAGTTTTCGCACCATTCCCAGATTCTTTTGGTCTGAGCCTTGGTACCGGAGATCGCCGAAACAATGACCACCGCCCCGCCAAGGATGCGCAGGCAGCGCCGCGTGTCGTGAAGAAAATTGCTGACCCCGGGGGTATCAACAATATTCAGGTTGTAATCGTTCCAGTGACAATGATTCAGACTCGCACTCAAGGTCGACTTGCGTTTTATTTCTTCTTCTTCAAAATCCATGGACGAGGTACCCAGATCAACCTTACCCAATTTATCGGTCATCCCGGCATTGAAGATGATAGCCTCCACCAGCGAGGTTTTGCCGGCAGCATTATGCGCCACAATGCCAAGATTTCTCATCTTTGTCGTCTCGTGTTTGCCCATGAATCGCTCCTTTGCATGTAAATACAATTTTCCCGCAAACTGTCCAACCCACACGAATTACACAGCTTAAACGGAGCACAGAAAGATTAGTGGCCTGCTACTTTTTATTGCGCTCATACAACAAACGCAGCCCCTCAAGGGTCAGAAAAGGCTCTACCCGGTCAATAATAGCTGTAGCCGCGGCAATGGGTGCAGCCAGACCGCCAGTGGCAACAACTAATGGCGATTGCGACATCTCGCTTTTCATCCGACTGACAATCCCCTCAACCAGACCGAGATAACCGTAAAAAATTCCCGCCTGAATACTGTTCACCGTATTCTTGGCAATAACCAGCCCGGGCTGTAAAAAATCGACGCGGGGCAGTTTGCTCGCATGCTCAAACAGCGCATCGGCAGAAATTCCGATCCCCGGAGCAATGGCTCCACCCTGATAACAGCCATCGGCTGACACCACATCAAAGGTGGTCGCGGTACCGAAATCTACCACAATCAGAGCACCATGAGACAGCTCATAGGCTGCAACAGCATTAACAATTCGATCGGCACCGACCTCACGGGGGTTATCGTAGTGGATCGGCATACCGGTTTTCATTCCCGGTCCGACCAGATAAGGAACCAGTTGAAAATACTTTTTACTCAGCCCCTCAACGGTGTTCTGCATCGATGGAACGACGCTTGACACAATCACGTCGTCAAGATCAGAAAAACTGATACCACCAAGCTCAAATAATTGGCGCATGAGCATGGCATACTCGTCCACAGTGCGATATTTATCGGTGGCAACCCGCCAGTCGTAGATCAGTTTCTGATCCTGATAAACACCCAATACGGTATTGCTGTTACCTACGTCGATCACCAGCAGCATGGTGAAAATTTCCTTTTTGAAGGCAATTAATTGACCAGACGTACATCACCGGCAACAATCCGTTCAATCGTGCCTGCATCGAACTGCAGCCGCAGGGCTCCATCCTCATCCAGCCCCACCACCGTAGCAAACGGACCGGAATCGACAGTCACCTGGCGATTGATGATCGGGCACAGTTGCTCCCAGCGTTGGCGGATCGGCGCGAATCCCTGGTGAAGAAATTCAGCATAATAGAAATCAAGCCGCTCAAGCAACGCACGTAAAAATATCCGCCGGATAACCGGTTGACCGGTTTCAAGCAAAACCGATGTTGCCGGGTAGTTGAGTTCCGGCGGGAATTGCTCGGTGGTCATGTTGAGATTTATTCCAAGGCCCAGAACAACATAGTTGATCTGCTCGGTTTCAGCACTCATTTCATTGAGCAGACCGGCAATTTTGGCGCCGCCGACAAGAATATCGTTAGGCCACTTTACCTGTGCCTTAACCCCGCCGACCGCTTCAAGAACATCGACGACGGCGACGGCGGAAAGAAACGTCAACTGCGGTGCCTGTTGAACCGGAATCTGCGGACGCAATAAAATCGAGCAGTAAAGGTTCACCCCGGCCGGGGATGCCCACTGCCGCCCCAGGCGTCCCTTGCCGGCTAACTGTTGATCAGCCACAACAACTGTCCCTTCTTGCGCCCCTGCTTCAGCCTGGGCTTTCAACTGCAGGTTGGTGGAATCAACCGCCTGGAGAATGTTCAATGAGCGCCCAACGATCCGGTAATCAAGCCCGCTGACAATTTCGCTGCTGAATAACAGATCATCGGGTTCAAGCAGCCGATAACCTTTGGCGTGGCGCGCTTCAATTGCTACCCCGAGGGCCCGCAAGGCGCTAATCTGTTTCCAGATTGCCGCCCGCGACAGTTGCAACTCTGAGCTGATCTTTTCACCTGACAACCAACTGTCCGAGTGACAACGTAGTAGCGCCAGAATACGATCACGGGAAGACGAAACAGACGCATTCACTTGAACAACATCGAGATATCAGCCGCGACGACTGAGTGGGTCAGGGTTCCGACAGAAATAATGTTGACACCGGTTGCCCCAATCTCATGAACCCGTTCCAGATTGACACCACCAGACGCCTCCGTCAGGGCGCGATTATCTATCAATGCCACCGCCGCAACCATGTCAGCGTTAGTCATATTGTCAAGCATGATGATATCAGCACCAGCATCAAGGGCCTGTTGGACTTCATCCAGGTTGCGGGTTTCAACCTCGATTTTAAGAGTATGGGGCACGTTGACCCGGATGGCCGCAATCGCTGCGGCGATCCCGCCGGCAGCAGCAATATGGTTTTCCTTGATCAGCACCCCATCAAACAACCCGATACGGTGATTACGCCCGCCACCAACACGAACCGCGTACTTATCGAGAGCTCGCAAACCAGGGGCCGTTTTGCGGGTATCAACAATAGCGGCACCTGTCCCCTCTACAGCGGCAACAAAATGCGCGGTCAGGGTAGCAATACCGGACATACGCTGCAACAGATTCAAGGCGACCCGTTCTCCCTGCAGCAACATCAGTGCAGAGCCTTTCAACCAGGCAAGAACCTCTCCCCTTCTTACCTTCTGGCCGTCGACAAAAATCTTCTCGAAACTAAGATCCGGATCCAGATGATGGAAAACGGCGGCAGCCACATCCAGTCCGGCGATGACAAAATCCTCCTTGGCAACCAACTCAGCTTGCGCTCTTGCATCTCGCGCAACGACAGCCATGGAAGTCACATCGCCTAAGCCGATATCTTCCTGCAGTGCCGTGCGGACAACTCTTTCAATCTCAAACTGCATTTTTTGAGTCTCCACCAAAGGTAGCAACAGCCCTGAAACTAATGAACTTATGCCACAAATAAGGCCCATCTATAGCATATTGACAACCCCCATCGCAACTGAAAACACTGCGGCTATAGTGGCAAATCTCCTTTACATTTCCGTTACTTGTGATAAAAATAAGGGACTTTTAGAGGATCGCACTAAACTACTTCTTACGAGGAATAACAAATGAAACCGCTCAAACTTCTCTTCATGGCAACGCTGTTGTTATTAACTGTCGGTTGCGTGAGCAAGAACAGCTATCAACAAAAAGTTAATGAAACCGAACTGCTCTCTGCGGATGTCGCCACGCTGACCGCAACCACCGCCGAGTTACGCCAGGAAAAACAGATTTTGCAAGCCGATCTGGCAACCCTCAACTCGCGCCTGGTGGATGTGTTAAAGAAGAACTCGCAACTGCAACGCGACCTGCTGGTTGCCACTGCAACACAGGAACGACAAGAGGGAAATCTTTCTCTTCATCAGCAGCGAATCGCTGCACTACAGTCCAAAAGCGAGGAACTGCAGGCGACAGTGGAAGAATTGAACCGTGCTCTGGATAAGGAACGTATTGCTCGCGAAGCACGACTGGCTCAAGTCAGACACACTTATGAGGAACTGGTGGGTGCCCTTGAAGATGAAATCCAGCGCGGTGAACTCACTATTTCCAACCTGGAAGGCAAGCTTACCGTCAATCTGCTGAACCAGATCCTCTTTGACTCGGGCGCCACCGAACTGCGCGAAGAAGGGAAAAGGGTCCTGAAGAACCTGGGAGATGTCCTTAATCGCTTTCCTGATCGTGCCCTGCAGATTGCCGGACATACCGATAATGTACCGATCAGTCCCCGCTTATTGGAGCGATTTCCAACCAACTGGGAGCTTTCCACCAGCCGCGCCACCAGTGTCATCCACTTTCTTCAGCAAGAAGCCGGCATCCCCGGAAATCGTCTGATAGCGGCCGGCTTCAGCGAGTATCAACCGATTGCCGACAATAGTACCCCGGAAGGGCGCGCCCAGAATCGGCGTATTGAAATTCTGCTGGTACCTTTTGAGACAGAACTCAGCGAATAAATCAGCTTTTTGCCTTGCTGACAAAACAAGCAGGATCTCTCTTGACCAGGGGGGGCTGGTCACAACCGTAGGTGACCGCCGGGCAACCGCCACAGACCGGACGCAGATGGCAGTCAGCACATTCTGATGGTCCCTTGCGATAGGCTCTTGCCGCATCAGAATGGTAAATCTCTTCAAGACTATGATGATGGATATTGCCAATTGGTGACGGGTACTTTCGACAGGCATGAACCTCGCCGTTGGGCAAAATGGCGACAAAATTAAAGGCGGCACCGCAACCGAAGCCGGTACAACCGCCAAACATTTCAAGCCCCTGGTTGTCGCGCTCGATGTTGATCAGGTTGTCCTTCTGGGCAATCATTGGATTGCTGTTTTTGGCGGCAATATAACTACGGATAAAATCCTGATATTTGCCGCCCAAAGCTGACTGCAGTGATGCCCCTTCACCGACCATTGAAAGCCGGTTGTAGGTAAACAGGTCGGCTTTGTCACGCAGGAACTCGGCCAGGGGGAGGACCTCCGTCATGTTTTTTTCCGTAAGGGTCAACATCACCCGCGAAGGAATCTGCTGATTACGCAACCTTTCAAGGAAAGCGATAACAGCATCAAAATTCCCCACCCCGCGAATCTCATCATTGTGATCTCTCAGACCTTCCAGGCTGACCTGATAAAAGGACGGAGGAGCGATAGCGATCAACTCTTGAAGCCGCTCCTCGGCAATCGGATTACCGAGAATACCAACCATGAGATTGCGCTCAACGGCCGCTTGATAGAGGGAAAAAAAGTCCGGGTGCAAAAACGGATTGCCACCACTGAATGAAATCTGCCCGTAAACATAATTTTTCAGGCAGAAGTCACGCATCTGATCCAATAACTGCAGTCCCTGTTCCAGCGCCATATCAGCCTGGTCACTGCGATCGTAGCAGTGACGACAGTGAAGATCACACTTCTGGGTAATGTGCCACTGCAGGGTAAAAGCCGGTGTCCGCATGTATCTTTGTGCCGTCAGGCTATCAACCGGAAACTCTTGACCGTGGCGAACTAGTTGCGAGGGTGGGGTCAATATTAGCCCTTTGAGGGCTGCCCGCTCCAGGGCCCGATCGATAGCACCAACCGGCCTGGATGTTGAAGCCGCGACATGACGTGGGTCAAGGCCCTCAACAATCACTTTTAATGCCAGCAGATCTGCCGGCGAAGCAGCTTCTTTGCGGAAAGTCCCGCTCCGCGGATGGCGCCAGAGCAGCAGGAATTCAGGCCCTGACTGTGGTTCTACCGGCTTGCCGGTGAGAACTTGCAGCAAGCCCACCCATGCCACGTCAATGACCTGGAGGCTGGGATTGAGTGTGACAAGATCAGGGCGGTCAGAAAATGCGGTTCTGTGCGACTCCATCCGAAGTCGACAATCAGCCTGTTCAATAGCGGCGAGATCCGGCAACCAGGAATTTTCCGGCACAACAGACCGAAGACATTCACGCGCATCGGCACCCGAGACACAAGCATCCTGCCAGCGCATCTGACTGTCCGATGACAATAATGACCAGGTCACCGGGCAAAGAGTGTTCACATCCACCAGCTTTTCTCCCTAATAAAAAAGGCCGAAAGAACATTTAAGCTCATTCGGCCCTTTAAAGTACAGCCTTGTTTAAAAAAATACTTATTTGGTATCAACGATACCAAGAAAGAGGCCTATCAGCCACTGTCTCCCGCTTCTTTTTCTTCGTCGGTGCCCACGGCACCGTCAGTTTCGCCACCTCAGCCACTGCCTGCAGGCTTCTTTGGTTTTTCTTTGTCGGTGCTCACGGCACCGTCAGTTTCGCCACCTCAGCCACTGCCTGCCGGCTTCTGCTCCTTGTCAGTGCTGACCGCACTGTCATCTTTAGAGCCTCAACCACTGGCGGCATTAGCCGGTGGCGGCAGGGAAACACCCGCTGCCGACACCAGGGTAGCAATCCCCAGACCAGCCAGCAGCTTTTTCAGCTTCTCTTCACCCATAGAAAACCTCCTTAGATCAAGCCCTCACCCTGCGTATCGAGATTTTCGATAATAAGGACAAAAGCCATCGGTTTATACAAGGCATCTTACCTGATTGGGCTGAAAAGTCAATCAAAGTACTCAAAG
>Ga0102938_10000405_pt1 | contig 31515 bp, 28 predicted proteins | sample SalPonR2_B_D2_MG_FD_84516 | JGI IMG/M metagenome (GOLD analysis project Ga0102938, IMG submission 84516) | Salt pond soil microbial communities from South San Francisco under conditions of wetland restoration - Salt Pond MetaG R2_B_D2_MG | ecosystem: Environmental > Aquatic > Marine >... | reverse complement strand
TGCCCCAGCATCCTCGCCCAGAAAGCCTATGCGGTAGGCCTGACCGGCCCGCAGGAGGATACCGAAAAAATGCGCCTGGAGTATCAGCGCCGCCGCGATTACTTCGTGAACGCCCTGAATAAAATCTCCGGCTTCAAATGCCCGATGCCCGACGGCGCCTTCTACGTCTTCGTCGACATCTCCGCCCACAACCAAGACGACTGGGCCTTTGCCGAGACGCTGATTAAAGAGGCGAAGATCACCAGCATCCCCGGCAGCTCCTTCGGCCCCACGGGAAAGGGCTTCATCCGCTTTTCCTACGCCACCTCGATGGCTGTCTTGGAAGAGGCAATCGAAAAACTGACCGCCAAGTTCGGCACTGATTGAGCCATACTCAGCCCAGCCTAGGCAAAACTTGACCCGGCCAAACTTGAGGCGGCTAAACTACCCAGCCTATCTTAACGCGGCCTTACTAAGTTAGGCCGCCTGGGCGGGGGAGTTTGGCACGGCCTAGGGTAAGTTCAAGCCATAACCAAGGGGGCCTCAGACAGCCAAACTCGGCCCAGCATACATTAGCTTCGGCGGATTATAGGGTTTAGGATTTAGGCCAAGCCGGGCTCCGCAAAGGCCGACGCGTGGGCGGGGGAGCTGGAAAGTCAGAATCCGGCGGGCCTGGACGGCGAGTGAGCTCAAAAATCGGGAGGCTTAGGTGGCATTTGTCCTTATGTTGAAACCTTATGTTGAAATTAGTTGGCCCGGGGCAGATAAGGAATGGGAAGTTTCAGCTTCCGGTGATAATATCGTAGACCCGCTCAAGGTCCTCTTTTGAGTAATAGGTAATTTCGATTTTCCCTTTTTTCATATTACCCTTTAGCGAAACTTTTGTTCCCAGGATGTCGAGAAACCGCTGCTCAATCTCCTGAACTTCCGGAGGGACCACCTTTGGTTGAGATGATTTATCGCGCTCTTTTTCAGAACTCCGCATTCCTTTGTTGAAACCAGCGGCTTGACGCTCGGCTTCACGGACTGAAAGGTGTTCATTGATTATCCGATTGTAAAGAATACGCTGATCCGCCGGATTAATTACAGAGAGAATTGCACGGGCATGGCCGGAGCTGAGTTCTCCGCTCACAATAGAATTTTGCATATCCTCAGGAAGCTTCAGTAATCTTATCGAATTTGCAACGGTGGACCGTTTTTTTCCTATTTTCTTCGCAAGATTATCCTGACTTAAGTTATTACGCTCCATCAGCTTCCGGTAGGCCTTGGCCTCTTCTATCGGATTAAGGTCTTCCCGCTGGATATTCTCAATAAGCGCAATCTCGAGTTTTTCTTCATCGGTAAACTTCCGGAAAATAACAGGTACTTCTGATAACCCGGCCATTCGCGCGGCCCGAAACCTGCGCTCCCCTGCAATAATAGTACAGATGTCTCGTTCCTGTTCAACTATAAGCGGCTGGATAACACCCTGTTGTTTGATCGATTCGGCAAGTTCCGATAAACGCTCATCATCGAATTCGGTCCTTGGCTGATACGGATTCGGTTGAATATTCCTCAGGGGAACGGTTGTTACATCCTTATGGTCCGATGAAGTGTCGTCATCCACCTGCTGGATCAGCGCATCAATTCCTCTTCCTAAAGCACGTTTAGACACGATTTATTACCTCCTCGGCGAGTTTCTGATAACTCTTTGCTCCCAGACAGCTCGCATTGTACTGATTGATCGGCACCCGGTGCGAAGGGGCTTCAGAGAGGCGAACATTACGCGGAATAATTGTTTTAAATACAACCTGTTTAAAATATCCAGTTACTTCCTGAACTACTTCATTGGCAAGATTGGTACGTGAATCGTACATAGTAAAGAAGATTCCCCCAATCTTAAGTGCAGAATTAAGTGAGCGCTGGACCATTCGAATTGTTTTAAGCAGCTGACTAAGGCCTTCCATGGCAAAATACTCACACTGCAACGGTATAAATACTTTGTCTGCGGCTACTAGGCCGTTTAAGGTAAGCATTCCAAGGGAGGGCGGTGAATCGATCAGGATGTAATCCCAGCCTTCCTTAAATTTAGAGATTGCTTTTTTAAGATAATATTCCCGCTCATCAGCTTCAATTAGTTCAATATTTGCTCCGGTGAGGTTTATGTCGGCGGGTATTACCTTCATATTGTGGACTGTGGTTTCCTGGACTGCCTGTCCGAAATCGGCCTGTTCTGTGATTAGTTCGTAGGTCCCCGGCTTCTCCCGTTCGGCTCCTACGCTACTGGAAAGGTTTCCCTGTGGGTCAAAATCAAGGAGTAGTACTTTTTTTCCTGCCTCAGCAAGAAATGCTCCGATATTGACTGCGGAGGTGGTTTTTCCGACTCCGCCTTTTTGATTTGCAAATACGATTGTCTGTGCTGCCATAGTGGTCGGTATTATACACGAATTTGTCCACTCTGTCAGTCTAAGTTGTTCAAAGAATGGTGCTGAAACTTGATTAAGCCTTTTTAAGACGGTGATTTATTTTTTTAAGAAAATAAGAACTTCTATTTTTAGTATGTAATAAAAATAATTAGCTAAAAAACACCAAGCTTCGAACAACTCTTAGGTTGACCAAACAAGTCAAAATAAAGTATTTTTCTAGTGGAGGATAACTATGGAAGAACAAGTTCGAAAAGCTATAGAAGATGTTCGTCCCTCCCTGCAAGCAGACGGAGGAGACGTTAAATTTGTTGGAGTTACTGAAGAAGGCATAGTATCAGTCCAACTTCAAGGAGCCTGCAACGGTTGCCCAATGGCACAATTAACTCTAAAACAGGGAATCGAGAAATATCTTAAAGAGACGGTCCCAGGAGTTACATCAGTTCAATCTGTATAAGCTAATCTTTGAACAACTCAGTACATCAAAAGGTGGGTGCATTTTTGTACCCGCTTTTTTTATGTGAATATAGTGTGGATAACTTGAATGTTTCTTAGGGAAAACTTGTTATTTATATGGTATACTGCTTTCAATTGAATAACTTGTGTAAATTTAGTGGATAAAATGTCAATTTAATCAGTAAAAGATAGTTAAATAAAATAAAATTATTGAAATAATAGCAAAATGATATAGAGTTAATAGTAGGGGAGTTTTGTTTAATATCTTATAGATACAAAATAAAACTTTATTAAACATTTTGCAATGTTACGCCGTTATTGTAGAAGAAGGTACCTAAAAATTTATTACCAACGAGCGGTATGTCTATGGAAAAGAAAACAGTGACTAAAAATGAAATGCGCAGCATTATAGCTTCTTTACCAAAAACTGAAATCCATCTTCATCTTGAAGGATTAGCAAGTGTTGATACTATCTGGAAATTGAAGCAAAAGCATAATCTTGAATTTGAAGGAATAAATTCCAAAGAAGATTTGTATAAAAGATTCAAAGTAGATACACTAAACGAATTTATCGACCTTTTTATTAACGTTGTACAGAACTCATTTCAAAAAGAAGAAGACATACTTCTGCTCATTGAAGATGCTAAAAAATATCTAAAACGAAATAATATCGTTTATACCGAAATCTTTTTTGCTCCTTCTAAATTTGTAAGAAACGGTTTTTCTTTCTCAAAAATAGTTGAGCTCTTAGACGAGGGAGCAAAAAGACTTGAAAGAGAAGAAAATCTAAAAATAAAATACATTATGGATGTATCTAGGACTTTTGGCCCCGAAAATGCAATGCATAATCTTGATCTAACTCTTAAGCACAAAAAAGATTCAGTCATAGGAATTGGACTCGGTGGCGCAGAAAACAAAGGCCCAGCTCAGGAGTATAAAGAAGTATTTGAAAAAGCCAGAGCTGAAGGATTACATACCGTAGCTCACGCAGGAGAAGATGTCGGGCCTGAATCGATCTGGCATGCAATAGAAGATCTTCATGTTGAGAGAATCGGACATGGGATAAGTGCTATTTATGATGAAAAACTTCAGTCAAAATTGGCTGAAACACAGATGCCTTTAGAAATATGCCCTAAGAGCAATTTGATTACCGGACGTTATGTAAAATCATATAAAGAGCATCCAATACGAGCTTTTTATGATAAAGGTATTAATGTAACTCTTAATACAGATGATCCGACAATCTTTGGTGCTGAACTAGTAGATGAATATCTGAATCTTCTTGCAGAGAATTTGTTTTCATTTAAAGAACTTGTTCAATTGCTAAAAAATACGCTTTATGCTTCTTTTCTTTCTAAGGAAGAAAAAAATAAAATGTGGAACACTGTTCTTCCTAGTCTTACGAACATTGGTGATAAATAACACTTAAACTCAAATACCATAGTGTTTTTTTTTCTTTCTCCTTTCGAAATATGTAAAATCTTGTTCTATGGATAGCAATATCAAATTTAGCACCATTTTTCGAAAAACTGTTAAGAAAGTTGAAGCACACAGCAATCTTTCCCCCTCTATATATATATACCCATTTTATAGTAGGAGGAACAAATGTATCATCCACCTTTTTGTCCAAATCCCCAGTGTATCAATCACAGATACTCACCAAAGAAGAACAAGTACTATTGGTTTGCTAAGGACGGCTTTTATTCCACAAAAATCTTTGGCAAAATTCAACGGTACAAATGTAAGAAGTGTAAAATACGTTTTTCAGAACAAACATTCAGTCTCGATTACTACGCCAAAAAGAAACTATGCTACCAAAATATGGTAAAGGAATTGGTCTCTACCAGTAATCTATCCGATATGTCCAGAAGGTTTGGTGTTTCCTCTAACACCGTTATAAATAAGATCCATCGCCTCTCACATCAAGCAATAGGAGTGAATTCAGAACTAAGAAAGTATATTTCAATTCACGAACCCTTTGTGGCTGATGGCTTTGAAGGAGTAGCTGTAAATTTCTATTATCCAAACAATATAAACATCTTAATTGGAATGAAGTCACTTTTTTTCTATGAGTTCAATTATACTACTATTAAAAGAGTAGGCAAATTTACTGAACATCAAAAAGCACTCAGAGAATACTATGAAAGTATCTGGAAAGCTGACACTAAGAGTGTTCAATACAGTTTTAATCATTTAATAGAGGGACTAACACAATTCAATTTTATAAATAATGATATATACCCAATAATTTTAATTACAGATAAAAAGCTAGAATATAATCGAGCTCTAAAGAGCAACGTCTTTTTTAGAACTTTATCTGAAGCTCAGCTACTGCATCATTTCACACTATCCAGCAAAGAGCCCCGAACTATAGATAATCCTCTTTTTCCAGTTAACTATATGGATCGACAATTTAGAAAAGATATTGCTGAACATGTACCCAAATCAATATGCTTTGGAAAAAATGTGAATAATCAAGTGGAAAGACTACAAATTTACCAACTGTACCATAACTACATGAAGAAAAATCGCGTTCGAGAAAAGAAGTTTATCTGTCATGCTGATATTGCCGGTATACCAGTTTCTCTTAGAAAGAAGTACATCAAAAAAATTTTCTCACAACGAATTTTTTATTCCCATCTAAGTCTTAATAAATCAGAAGAGGACTGCTGGTTCAGAAAATATGATACTCCGTTGAAAGAGAGAAAAGAACAACTCCCTGGTTACTTTGACCCTCTATCCAAAGAGTTTTACGAAGATTGGTGCGCTTAAAGAAATATATATAAGTAACAAAAGAGTTTAAATTATTCGTATTGTTTAAAGAAATAACTAATGAGGATATAGAAAATTATCTTTTATTTACCACCAAGGTTCGACTAGCTGTTTCACGTGAAACAGCTAGTTTTCCTCTTCTTCCTTTTCATTCACAACCCGCGCAACACCCACAAGCTGATCAGGCTTCTCTATATTCACCAGAATAACACCGCGAGCTGTACGACCCTGGGAAGGAATCGATTCTACCGGAAGTTTGATACTGTTCCCCCGAGAAGTAATACAGACGATATCGTCCTCTTCGCCAAGGCTGAGAGCACCAACCAGTTCGCCCGTGTTCTCATCACTCTTGTAGGCAATCTGACCACGGGTGCCCCTGCCGTGAGGTTGGAAATGACCGTACTCTACACGCTTTCCTATCCCGTTCTCAGTAATCACAAACATGTGCTCGTTCTCCTCTACACGAAGGACCCCGACAAGCTCATCATCCTTTGAGAGTTTCATACCGGTTACCCCGCGGGAACTTCGTCCCATCGCGCGGACCTGCTCTTCATGAAAACGGAGGGCATTACCGCTTCGACTCACAAGAATAAGATCGTTATCTCCCTTTGTGAGAATAGAGGAAACAAGTTTATCGTTAGGGCCAAGGTTGAGAGCAATGATACCGCGGGTTTTTGCATTTGAGAAATCGCTGGTCCGAACCTTTTTGACAATCCCCTTGCGGGTAGCCATAAAGATATACTGTTCTTCGCTGAACCCCTGAAGATCCATTACTGTGGTGATCTCTTCATTGGCGGAAATCTGAAGGAGCGTTTTTATGTGGGAGCCGCGGGATGTTTTTGTTCCCTCCGGCAGCTCGTGGACCTTTACCCAGTAGGCCTTTCCGGCACTGGTGACAAAGAAAATGTAATCGTGAGTATTTGCGATAAAAAGATGCTCGATAAAGTCTTCGCTGCGAAGTTTAGCTGAGGAGGAACCCTTTCCTCCTCGACCCTGACTTCGATAGCTGGAAACAGGAACCCGTTTGATGAAGCCCTTATTTGAAAGAAGTACAGCCATATCCTCTTTTTTGATGAGATCTTCTACATTGATCTCTTCTACTTCGTCAATGAGGATCTCGGTACGGCGGTCATCACCGTATTTAGCGGCGAGGGTTTCTGATTCCTCTCTGACCACACCGAGTATTTTTTGCTCACTGGAGAGAAGGTCTCGGAGATATGCAATTAGCTTACGTATTTCTTCGAGCTCTTCAACGATCTTTTTTGTCTCCAGACTGGTGAGCTTTTGCAGCCGCATATCTAAAATGGCCTGGGCCTGTCTCTCTGAGAGGGCAAACCGGTCCATCAGTTTTGTGCGGGCATCTTCGGCATTGCTGGAGCTTTTAATTATCTGAACAACTTCATCGATGTTGTCCAGGGCAATTTTTAATCCTACCAAAATATGCTCACGCTCTTCGGCTTTACGAAGATCAAACTGTGCACGGCGGGTGATTACTATAACCCGATGGCGTACGAAGTGGTGGACCATCTCTTTAAGATTAAGCAGCTTCGGCATACCGTCTACGAGGGCCAGGGCATTCACATTGAAGTTCTGTTGCAGTGCGGTATGGCTGAAGAGTTGGTTGAGGACTATTTTTGCTACGGCGCCGCGCTTTAACTCTATGACCATCCGCATACCGCTCTTGTCACTTTCATCACGAAGGTCGGCAATTCCGTCAATTTTTCGGTTCTTCACGAGGTCCGCAATACGTATTATGAGGTTCGCCTTGTTTACTGCATAGGGCAACTCGGTGACAATTATGCGTTCTCTCCCGCCCCGGCCTTCTTCAAGGCTGCAGCGGGCCCTTACGGTGATTTTTCCTCGACCGGTGCGATACGCATCCCGAATACCCTTTCGTCCAAAGATAATTCCGGCGGTGGGAAAATCCGGTCCGTTTATGTGGGTAATCAGATCATCAACGGGGATATCGGGGTTTTCAATGTAGGCGATGATAGCGGCGGTTATTTCTCTCAAGTTATGGGGGGGGATGTTGGTTGCCATGCCGACGGCGATTCCGCTGGCCCCATTTGCCAGAAGATAGGGAAAAGCACCGGGAAGGACCAGGGGCTCCTCCATGGTATCATCGTAGTTGGGTCCAAAGTCGACGGTTTCCTTTTTGATGTCCGTGAGCATTTCTTCTGCCAGTCGTCCCATGCGCGATTCGGTATAACGCATTGCCGCCGGTGGGTCTCCATCCACCGAACCGAAGTTACCCTGAGGGTCTACTACCGGATACCGCATCGAAAAATGCTGCGCTAATCGTACAAGGGCGTCGTAGATCGACTGATCACCGTGGGGGTGAAACTTACCGAGAACGTCTCCTACAATACGACCACACTTTTTGTAGGGCTGGTTGGAGCGCAGTCCCATTTCTCCCATTGAATAGAGGATCCGCCGGTGCACCGGTTTCAGCCCGTCCCGCACATCGGGTAATGCCCGACTGACGATAACGGACATCGCATAGTTGAGATAGGACTCTTTAATTTCGTCTTCTATCGCGACTGGTATTACTCTTCCTCTGGTCTCTTCCACAGCTTATCTCCTTGCGTATCTATAAGAGGGCACCCTTATTATGATCATTGATAAGAATCATCTTTCATCTTTGAAAAGAAACCGGTAAACGGCGTTCTTCCCACCAAATGGTGCTATTTTATATCTTAATGATATAATATCTCATTGTATCTTTTTTCTGATGTCATCCCGTCCCCCGCAGATACATGCCCTAGGTTACCCCAAGCCGGCTCCCAGTCGGTTGCGGCCTGCAGCTTTTGCCTGCAGCTTTTGCCGGCTGCTGAATGCGGGCTCCCGGCTCCCGGCTGCCGGCTGCCGGCTGCCGATGGCTTCGGGGAACTCTAAGGGAGCTGCCGGCTGCCAGTGGGATTGCCAGGATTGCCGGCCACCAGGGGGTGCCGGTGGCTTCAGGGGTGCCGGCTGCCAAAAGCCGATTCCACCCCGCAGGCTGTCGCTCTCGGCTCCCGACTGCCGGTCGTCGGCCCACGGCTAGTACTGCCGGCTGCGGGCCTAGAGGGAATTCCGCTGTGCCCCTTTTTGCGGGCAGTTCAACGGAAGGAATAATCAGAAACAAACCCAAAAATAAAAAATTTCAAATATCTATTTCTATCGTTTTCTACATGTGCTTTCTACATGCATTTTCTCATGTTTTTTCACTCATCCTTATTACAAGCGCTTGATCCAGGTGGCGGCCCCGCTGCACAAATTATACGTCTAAGTTGGCGACCTGCAGGGCGTTATCTTCGATAAACTTTCTGCGGGGCTCCACGTGTTCGCCCATGAGGGTCGAGAACATTTGGTCCGCTTCGACGGCGTCCTCGAGTTTTACCTGCATGATGTTGCGGGTTTCGGGGTTCATGGTGGTGTTCCAGAGCTGGTCGGGGTTCATCTCGCCGAGTCCTTTGTAGCGCTGGAAGCCGACTTTATCCTCGCCGACGTCCAGGTCCTTGAGGATGCGGCTGCGGTCTCGTTCGTTGTAGGCATAATAGTCGCGGCGCTTGAAGGTGATTTTATACAGCGGCGGCATGGCGATATACACGTATCCGCCTTCGAGCATCTCCGGCATATAGCGAAAGAAGAAGGTCAACAGCAGGGTGCGGATGTGCGATCCGTCGACGTCGGCATCGGCCATGATAATTACTTTATGATACCGAAGGTTTTTGACGTCGAACTCTTTGCCGGCTCCGGCTCCGAGGCTGGCGATGATCGGCTGCAGTTTGTCGTTGGAGAGGACTTTATCGGCTCGGGTTTTTTCCACGTTGAGCATTTTTCCCCACAGTGCCAGGATGGCCTGGGATTGACGGTCGCGGCCCTGCTTTGCGCTGCCGCCGGCACTGTCTCCCTCTACGATGTAGATTTCGCTGAGGGTGGGATCGCGCTCGGCACAGTCGGCGAGTTTGCCGGGCAGGCCCGAGCTTTCGAGAAAGCTTTTGCGCCGGGTGAGGTCCCGCGCTTTGCGGGCTGCCACCCGGGCTTTGGCGGCCATTACTGCTTTTTCGAGGATTTTATCTATTACCGAGGGGTTAATTTCCAAAAAGTAGGTAAGGTACTCATAGACCAAAGAGGAGACAATTCCTTTTACTTCCGAGTTTCCGAGCTTTGCTTTGGTCTGTCCTTCGAACTGGGGCTCCGGGACTTTCACGGATATAACGGCGGTGAGTCCTTCACGACAATCGTCACCGCTGAGGCTGTCTTCCATTTTTTTTCCGTGCTTCGATTTTTTCAGAAAGTCGTTGAAGACTCTTGTTAGTGCGGTTTTGAATCCCACCAGGTGGGTTCCCCCTTCGCGGGTGTTAATGTTGTTCACAAAGCTGAATATGTTCTCCGAGTAGCCTTCGTTGTACTCCATGGCTACTTCGATTTCCACGTTCTCCCGGGTAGCTTCGATGTAGATTGGTTCTTTGTGTATAGGTTTTTTGTTTTCGCTGAGATAGCTGACGAAGGATTTGACTCCCCCTTCGAACTTAAAATCGCGCACTTTGCTTTGGGGGAAGCGCTGGTCTTCCAGATGTATGGTAATGCCTTTGTTCAGAAAGGCAAGTTCCCTAAGGCGGTTTGATAGTATGTCAAAGCTGTAGTCGGTGGTTTCAAATATTTCAGGGTCCGCTAGAAAGCGTGTGGTGGTTCCTACACGGTCGGTTTTTCCCTGGGCTTCCACGGGCATAAGGGGTATTCCCCTTTCGTACTTTTGATAGTACTTGGTGCCTTGTTTGTGGACCATGACGTCGCACCACTTCGAAAGGGCGTTTACTACCGAGACTCCAACGCCGTGGAGGCCTCCTGAGACTTTGTAGGAGTCTTTGTCGAATTTCCCCCCGGCGTGCAGGCGGGTCATCACTATTTCGAGGGCGCTGACTTTTTCTACGGGGTGAGTGTCGACGGGTATTCCCCGGCCGTCGTCTTCTACTGTGATTATGTTGCCCCGGCCTATGATTACACTGATGTGTGTACAGTGGCCGGCGAGGGCTTCGTCAATGCTGTTGTCAACGATTTCGTATACCAGGTGATGTAATCCGTCAGGGCCGGTGGACCCGATGTACATGCCTGGTCGTTTTCTCACCGCATCCAGTCCTTTTAATACCTGAATGTGCTGAGCGGAATATTGGTCGTGCATTTTAAATCTACCTGTTGTTCGTTTAAGTGAATGTGAAATTATACCGTTTTCACATCTAAAAGTAAACCAGTTTGCCGAAGCTTGGTGCCGGATCTCAAACAACCATCAAAGATAGAAGAATTTATTATAGTAAAATATCTTGAAAAAATAATTCATTCCAAGAAAAAGTATTGTTAAAGAAACACCACCAACCTTCCTAGAGCTGTGTTGAAAACTTGTGGATAAATTTTCAATCCTATGGCATATTAGAAGAAGAGCTGTTAAATTGATCTCTAAAAGAATTGAGATTTTTAATATTTGATAGGCAAATTTTGCTAATTTCTTGTACTAAAATAAATTAAATATTAGGTTTCTGTTAAAGTTATACATATAAGAGATTTAGATAATTTCTTATATAAGTAAAATGCTTGTGGATAACTTGTGCAGTAAGTGTATATCATAGTGGAGTATTAGATGGAAGGCGAGACACAAAAGTGGGATTACAGTATTTTCTGGCATGAAACTCAAAATCAAATTCGGGCACAAATATCAGAGCAGGAATATGTAATGTGGTTCCGAAACTTACAGTACTATGCCTCTCGAGAAAATGAAATAATTCTTGCTGTGCCCTCATCTTTTTATAGAGACCAAGTCAAGCAGAGATATCTTAAACTCATACAAGACACCCTTTTTGATCTCTCCGGAATGCCCATTCAAGTAAGCTTTGAAATAGTAAAAATGCAGCCTCCCAGCGATCATTCAACAGACTATCATCCACCAAAAACAAGCCCGAGTGTTGTGGATAACTCCAATGCCCAAAGCCCCGATCCTTCACTTCAAGAAGGAAGCTCTGATTCTCCGGCTGAAATCCAAGAACCCAATAAAACCCATAGAACCCAGAATACCTCACCCTCGAAAAACTCAAAGAGCAATATATCCAACAAACCAAGGGAAACAGAAAAAAAGAAACAAGCCGGTTTCACTCAAGGGAACCCGCTAAACACACAAAACGAAACATACCCACACACCGCGCCAGACTCACAAGCCGGTACTCAAAAATCAGAACAAGGCACTTCACCCGACACCCCCGCTAACGCCGTCGATCAATCAATACCTGATGCTTCTGTCAAAAAGCCGAATCAAGCCGGGATTTCCAAGGAACCTCTACATTCTAAGCAGTCCCTGTATGGCTCACATCAGGGACTCCCCCTAGACTCGCAACAATACTCACAACAGCATTCAACCCAGGGGCAGCCCAGGAGCCCGCAACAGGGCCCTCAACAACATATATACCCCCACCTGCAGTCTCAGGGTTCCCAGCTGCACCTACGAAAACACAATGAATTGAGAATAGATTATACCTTTGAAAACTTTGTTGTAGGCGATAATAACTCTTTTGCCGCAAACGCCAGTATCGCTATCTCTAAAAATCCGGGCACCGCCTACAATCCCTGTCTGATTTATGGGGGAGTCGGTCTCGGCAAAACCCATTTAATACAGTCGATAGGTAATTACGTCTATAACAACTACGAAAAAATAAGGGTCGTCTATGTTACAGCTGAAACATTTACCAATGAATTTATTCAGGCTATCCGAGATGGAAAAAATCATCAGTTCAAAAACAGGTATCGAAATGTTGATGTACTGTTAATCGATGATATCCATTTTCTGCAAAGTAAAGATCAAACCCAGGAAGAGCTCTTTCATACCTTTAACGCCCTGTACGACTCAAACAAGCAGATGGTTTTCACCTGCGACCGACCGGTATCTGAACTCAAGCATCTTACAGACCGACTCCGCAGCCGATTTGAGCGCGGCTTAAATGTAGACCTGCAGCCCCCAGACTACGAAACCCGATATGCGATCCTCAAACGAAAAACAGAAGAAAAACGGGCGGCTATCGACGAAAAAGTTATTGAGCTGATATCAAAGAACATTACCACCAACGTGCGTGACCTTGAAGCCGCCCTTACCAAACTGATCGCATACAGCGATATCTTGAACAAAAAGATCACCGTAGATATAGCCCAAGAGCAACTGAAAGATGTCTTTTCAAGCCCAAAACAGAGTAATATTACAATTGAAATTATTCAGAGGGCGGTGGGGGACTATTTTAACCTCTCCCCCTATGATCTGCGTGGAAAAAAACGCACCAAGGCAATTGCCTTTCCACGGCAAATAGCAATGTATATTACCCGTGAGATAACCGAGTATTCCACCACGGAGGTGGGGCTTGAGTTTGGTGGACGAGACCACACAACGGTTATGCATGCCTGCCAGCGGATTGAGAGCCGCATGCAGACCGATCCCTACTTGGAACCAACAATACAGAGACTTATACGACAAATAAAGGAGTACGGAACAAAATAAATCAATTTCCGGCGCCAAGGCCCATATGCTCTTTCAGTTTTTTATTTTTTTCAGGTTTTAACAAAGCCCATCTTTCAAAGCCTGAGAAAAGGCCCTTGCAAAAAGCAATTAAGAGCATTGAAAAGCTTTTAAAAGCTCTTGATAGCTTGTGAGTTCTTGGGAAGTATATGTGGGAAAACGAAGTCAATTGTGATTTTGTGCATAAACCTGCACAAAAGTTATTGAGTTTTCCAGAATGATAATCTACCGTATGAGGTACAGTTAGGAGGCTTATGCACATATCCACCGGCCCTACTATTACTATTACTGATTATTAATTTAAAGATACATAGATATAGGAGAGAAGGATGAAGTTTACCTGTGAGAAAAATACTATTCAAAAAGAGATCTCAATAGCCCAGGAAATTATCTCTACACGCAATGCATTATCGATACTATCGAATGTATTGCTGGTAGCTGAAGAAAACACCCTTACCATAAAAGCTACCGATCTGAAGGTCGGATTTGAAACCCAAATTCCTGCAGATGTAGCTGAAGAAGGCAGTACCACAGTATTTTGCGATAAGTTTTTGGGAATTCTTCGTTCTCTTCCCGATGGAGACATTGAGTTTGAACAAAGCGACAACCGCCTCTTAATTAAGCCGCTTTTCAAAAAGATTAACTTTCAGCTTAAAAGTATTGCAGGGGATAAATTTCCGGAACTTCAGGAAATCGCCGAAGATCAGTTCTTTGAAATCCCCCAAAAAGACGTTATCGAAATGGTCAGTCAAACGCTATTTGCCGTCAGTGACGATGAAACCCGTTATTTTATGAACGGGGTATACCTTGAAAATCAGGAAGGCGGTCTTTCGATGGTTGCCACCGACGGACGCAGACTCAGTTTTATTTCAAAGGAATTTGAAACCCCGGTACCAGAGTTTGATGCGGTTATCATACCTCCCAAGGTCTTACAACTGCTGAGGAAACTTTCCAGCGGCGAAGGAAACCTAAGACTTGCGGTGGGAGAAAAAAGTCTGTTTCTGCAGTTCGACAGCCAGCGTATCTCCTCAAGCCTCATTGAAGGGCAGTTTCCGAATTACAAAAGGGTCATCCCTGATCAGCAGGAATACGAAATCACCGTCAACAAAGGCCAGTTAGAGGAAGCGCTTAAACGCGTCTCTCTGCTGGTAGAGCAAAAGTCCCGCCGGATCTATATCAATCTTTCAGAAAACAATATTACCCTCACCTCTGAAGAAAGTGAAATCGGAGTGGCCAAGGAAGAGGTCGAGTGTGACTATGAGGGGCCCGAGATGACCATCGCCCTGAACTACCTCTATCTCACCGAACCCCTGCGAGTCATCGACAAGGAAGAGATACTGGTGCGCTTCACCGAGCCGAATAAAGCCATAACCCTGCTCTCCAAGCCGGAGCAAGATTTTTTTCATATTGTCATGCCGATGCAACTAGATTAGGAAGATGGGCTTTACCTCGATTGCAACCTACTCTTATCGTAATCTTCAGGACCAAAGGGTCCCTCTTAAGGCAAGGAGAATATTTCTTGTAGGGGAAAACGGACAGGGTAAAAGCAACTTTCTGGAAGCAGTGTATCTTCTTTCCTACGGCTCCAGTTTTCGTACAAAAAGGGATAATGAACTCATCACCCACGGAAAAAAAGAAATGGCCCTACACGGCCGTTATATACGCCCTGAGGAAGATGATATCGAGGGCACTATTGCCCTAAAACTCGGCGGCGGGAGAAACGAAACAACTACTCGGTCCTCCGCATCGGCCACCGCTGATACAAAAATCATCGAACTTGACGGCACCAGGGTCCAGGACCGAAAGCAGCTTATATCCCACCTTCCTGCGATCGTATTCAGCCATGACGATATCGCCTTTGTAAACGGCCCTCCGGAGCGGCGACGCTGGTTTTTTAATCAAACCATGAGTCTCTTCGATCCCCTCTTTATCGATACCCTTCGAAACTACCGAAAAATACTGAAAATGCGCAATACCGCCCTAAAGCAGCAGCGTCGCGATCTCATACCGATCTACGACCAGCAGTTAGCCGCAGCGGGGCTTTTAATACAGCAACGCAGGACCGCTCTTATCGCCGAGTTTAACAAGGTGGTAGCACCAATCTTCGCACAAGTCTCTACGATTTCCGACCCCCTTTCGATCGAATACCGCCCCTCCTGGCCGATGCTCTCAGACCTCACTTCCCCCGGGATATCTGATATACCCCTTACCCCCGGGGCCACAGACGAGCAGGCCGGATCCCCCGAAACAGAGCCCGATGCGCATCCTGCTACCCCGCACAGCGCCCCCCTTGATGAGGTCCTCGCAGTGCTGGAGGAAAAGCGGGAACAGGATCTGCTCTACGGAACCACCACCAGCGGCCCCCACCGGGACCGTTTTGTCTTCCGCCTCGCCGGAAAAGACTTTGCCCGCATCGCCTCCACCGGTCAGCTGCGTCTTATGTCGCTCATATTGAGAATCGGCCAAAGCCGCTACTTCTCCCAAAAAACCGGCCGCCGTCCGATCCTCCTGCTCGATGATGTGCTCCTCGAACTCGACGGAGAGCGGCGAAAACGCTTCTTAGCCCAGCTCCCGGACTACGAACAGGCCTTCTTTACCTTTCTGCCCGATGAAAAATATCTCGACCTCGCCTCCGCCGACTCGCATTTCGATCCGCAAGCTGAGTACCAACCTACTGAGGCCCGCGAGACCCGCGACAAAACAGGCGAAAGGGCGTATAATGAACTTACTACGGCAATTTACCGGGTGGAAAACGGATGGATAAGAAAAACGAGCACGACCGAGAACACCCCGATCGAGGGAACATCGAACACACGCAAAAGCACCCCAACCACCACCGAGCCGCCCCCGACCCGCAACACCTAAACCAAAAAAAAATGGACCCGCCCCCAGACAAAAGCAAACACAACACCCAACACAACAGCCCCGACACCGTCCCCGACTGGTCAGAACTCGGCCGCGGCACCCGCAAAACCCCCAAGGGCGTCCAGGAAATCCTCAAAACCTACTTCAACGACGCCCAAATCGACCGTGCCGACCAGTACCACAGCTTCTTCTCCAGCTGGAAACAACTCGCCGGCATCAACATCTCCGCCCACACCCGCCCCCGGGACATCCGCAACCGCGTCCTCATCGTCGAAGCCGACCACCCCGGCTGGGTTCAGCTCCTTCACATGCAAAAACGCCCCATCCTCAAAAAAATCCGCCGCGAGTTCCCCCAACTCGACATCACAGACCTGCGCATCGTTGTGGGGGAATTACCGCCTCAAAAATTTGATGAAAATGCTCATGCCACAGACAACCAAAACCCCCCGCAGGAAGAAGAAAAAACCGCTACAGCCCCGCCCGAGTCAGCGCCGGGTTCGGCGAAGGAAGAAAATGGACCACCCCCGGAGTCGCCGGAACAGCAGGAGCATAAAAGCCGCTTTGAACAGGCCCTCGAAAAGCTCGGCAAGAGCGTAGAAGAGCGTGAAAAAGACAAGTAGAACCCGGCAGACACATATAGCCACCCCCTCGGAGCCCGATGCCAAAGATCAATATTGATCTTTGGCATCGGGCCCCAAGGCTACACATCCCTTCACCTGCCGCTCCGCCGGCCCCGGCCCGCCCTAGTTGACAGAGAGCCGGTGCGGCAAGTATACTACTTCACCGTTAGAATTGTTGAATTCATGCGTTGATTATAACCGCTTTTTGCGAACAAATAAGGAGATATCGAAATGAAGAGGACCTATCAGCCAAGCAAAATGAAGAGAAACCGCAAGTTCGGATTTAGGGCCCGTATGGCCACCAAAGGCGGAAGGAAGGTTCTTGCGCGTCGTAGAGCCAAGGGAAGAGCTAAACTCTCCGTCGCAGATGAAAGAAAGCCTTACTAGACAACAACGGCTGAAAAAACGAACCGACATCAGCCGGGTGTTTTCTTCACCCAACAAAGTATCATGTTTTGGTGCAAAGCTTTTTTACAGAAAAAACGGACTCGACAGAAACAGATTGATGGTTACCCTTATTCGGAAATACGGCACCGCAGTGCAAAGAAACAGGGCCAAACGAGTAACCCGGGAGGCGTATCGGCGTATGCAATCCTCCCTTAAAACCGGATACGACCTTGTGGTAGTACTCTATCCACATAACGATACATACGATAACCGTAGTCGACAGCTTCAGGAGCTCTTTCAAAGGGCATCTCTGCTGCTGGACACATCCCCGCCTGCTGCCGTGCTCTAAAGGAGCTATTTTTTAATAGCCGTTTTCTCTGTAATTCCGCACACCCGAGGAGAGAGTATGGACAAAAGAACCCTATTAGCGGTGGTCTTATCGGTAGTTGTAATTACTGTAGGATTCATCATCCAAACCAAATTTTTTATGCCGCCCCCGGAAGAACTCGCCCAGCAGCAAACCGAACAAACAGGTACGGCAAACAGTGCCGCCCCCGGTGCCGCAGGCGATGCAACCGACGGATCGGCGGATGAGCCCGCCGGCACTACCCAAGACGCCGACTCAGGCGATCGGGCGGAACAAGCAGCCGAGGCTGGGACGGTAGCAACCAGCGCCTCAGGAATCATCCCCTACGGAGAAGACCCTGTCCGGCAGACAATCAATCTTGAAACAGAGCTTTTTGATATCACCTTCGACACCCGGGGGGCAAAGGCAACCTCCATAAAATTGAAAAAGCATCTCGACCAGGGGGAGCCCCTGGAAATGGTGCAACGGGTTTCGGAAGATCAGGGCGCCTTCAAAATGAGTTTCGGCAAACCCTACGATCCGCCCATCGACACCACCTTTGATGTACGGCGCATCGATAACAACACCATTGAGTTTTACCGAGAGTTTGCCGTACGCAACAGCGCGGGGGACCTGGTCCCCTTTCTGCTGAAAAAGCGCTTTGTATTCAAACCCCAGGATTACCTCTTTGAATTGCGGATTACAATTGAAAACAGTGTAAACGAATATCCGCCCCTCGATTTCGAGGGCTATGCGTATACCGTGAACTACGGACCCCAAATCGGGCCCGCCTTTGAGGAGCTGGACGGCCGTTACGAATACCGACGCTACTACACCTACGCCGACGGCGACAGGGATAAACACCGTCTTAAAGATGGGGAACAAACCTTCACCGAACGCCTTAGCTGGGCCGCCCTGCTCGGCAAGTACTTCACCGTTATCGGAATCCCCGATGCCACTAAGTACGACATCATGTTTTCCCAGAAACCTGTCGAGGGAATGGACCTCACCAGCCGTCTCTTCTTCTCCCGACCCCTCATCAAAAGCAGTAAAAACGAAGATGTCTTTCAGTTTTACGTCGGACCAAAGCTGGCCCGCGAGCTGAATAGTTATAATGATCCCGACCAGAACGGCTTCAACACCGACGACCTCCATCTGGAAGAGGTCATGGACACCGGCTCAATTTTGGGTTGGCTGGAGTGGATCCTTAAAAAGATGCTGGTCCTTTTTCACTCGATCATCCCCAACTGGGGGATCGCCATCGTCATGCTGACCCTGGCAATCAAGCTGGTCCTCTATCCAATCACCCACAAGAGTTACGAGTCGACCAGTAAAATGCAGGCCCTCAACCCCAAAATCACCGAGCTCCGGGAAAAGTATAAAGACAACCCGCAGAAGATGAATGCGGAGATGGCCAGCCTCTACAAAACCGAGGGGGTCAATCCCCTGGGCGGGTGTCTGCCCCTGCTGCTGCAGATGCCGATCTTTATCGCACTCTACGGCCTCCTGAACAAGCACTTTGATCTGCGGGGAGCAACCTTTATTCCCGGATGGATCGACGACCTCTCAAGCCCCGAGGTTATCTACGAACTGCCCTTTCAGATACCCCTGCTCGGCTGGGAATCCATCCACCTGCTGCCGGTCCTATTTGCCGGAACCATGTTTCTCTCCAGCAAGCTGATGCAGACCCCCACCGCCGGAAGCAACCAGAGCAGTATGAAGATGATGATGTATGGTATGCCCGTCTTTCTGTTCTTTGTACTTTATAATGCACCCTCGGGTTTGCTGGTGTACTGGATCATAACTAACTTCCTGACCATGCTGCAGCAGAAGGCCATTGGAAAACACAGAAAGAATGTTGAAGCCCATGCCGCTGAAAACGCAGGCGGTACCGCCTCCGGCCCCCCGGTTAAAAACGCAAAAACCGGTAAAACCGGCACAAGCTCGGCCGCCGGTGCAAAAGGTACAAAGGGAACGAAGGGAACCTCAAAAAACAGTAAAACCGGCCAAAAAACAGCCGGTAAAACCGCACCGCGCGGAAAAGGCGGAGGTAAGAAGCGCAAGTAATAGCGAGGAGAAATATATGATAAGAGAATTCGAAGGTAAGTCAGAGAAGGAGGCGATCGACAACGCAGTAGCAGAACTAAACCTCGACCGCGAACAATTTGACGTAGAAATTATGGAAACAACCAAAGGCGGTATCTTCCGCAAGGGAAATGTCCGGATCCGCGTATACATCGAAGACGACGGGCAGGCGCAATTCGGCATCAATAACGAAACAAACGCACCCGCCGGAATATCCGGCAACTTCAGCCGAAAGGCCGCCGCCGCAGAGAATGAAACCCTGCCCAGAGGCGAGGGCTTTCCAGAAGGGGCAGCACGTACAACCGACCCCGAACCCCAGGATGAGTTTGAGAAGAAGCTCATTGAGTTTATCGAAACGGTCACACAAAAAATGGGCTACCCCGGACGGGCGAACATTGCCTACCGCGAGCCCAACAAGGTAGGGTTCAACATCGACTCCGAACACTCGGGGATCCTGATAGGAAAAAAAGGAAAGAACCTTGATTCCCTTCAGCTTCTGGCCAATATCTACGCCGGCCGAATAGATGAAGGGCGCCGGGTTGTGGTGGACGCCGAAAACTACCGGAGCCGCCACGAAGACAGCATCATTAAAAACGCCCGCCGCACTGCAGCCCAGGTCCGCAAGTCGAAGCGTTCCAGGCTCCTCGAGCCGATGAACCCCTTTGAGCGCCGGCTGGTGCATACCACCCTCAACGACATGGGCGACATCGAAACAAAAAGCGAGGGAGAGGGACTCTACAAGCAGGTCCGCATACTCTACCGGGGCGGACGCCCCCAGCGCTACTAAGCAACCGGCAGCTCAGGCTCAGAAACAGTCTAATTGCCCGTTAATTGCCCGTGTGGGAGTACAATCTCCCGTGCGGGTCTCTTATCTGTGATGAATTTTGTGAATTACGGTAAAACCGCCTACCCCTAGAAGCCAAAAGAAAAGCAGCACATGGGCGAAGAAAATACTATCAGTTTTTAACCAGAGATATGCAGGGAGATTCAGCACCACCGACGCAAGGGCAATAACCAGCAAAATTGTGCGATTCGACCAGCCGAAATTGAGGAGCTTATGGTGAAGATGTTCCTTATCGGGGGCATGAAAGGGAGCATTTTTTCGTTTACGGCGAATAATCGCTCCAATAGTGTCGAATATGGGGATGAGAACCAACGTCATTGCAAAGGGAAGGGCCTTTTCGCTATTGGCGGAAGAAAAGGCGAAGAGCGGCAAAATCGATAAAAAGTACCCCAGAAACATACTTCCCGAGTCGCCCATAAAGAGCTTTGCCGGCGGCAGGTTATATACCAAAAAACCGGCCAGCGAACCGAAGAGGGCAAAGGCGCACATCGCCGCAAAGTAATTGCCTACAGCAACAGCCCCCAGGCCCAAAAACAGAGCGCCGAACGCGGAAATAGTGGCGGACAGGCCGTCTAAACCATCTATCAAATTTACCGCATTAGTTACCCCCAGGATCCACAGGAAAGTCAGCACATGACCGCCGAAACCCAAAGGTACAATCACATCAAAAATCGGAATGTATACCGTATGAAAAGAGTACCCTGCCAAAATAACCACAAGGGTTGCGACAATCTGTCCGTATAATTTGTATAGGGGGCGCAGATTTGCAAAATCATCTAAAAGACCCACCAAATGAATCACCAACAGGCCGATAACAAACACCACCCCGTCGACCAAAGGCGCACCGGCCAACAATTCGACCCTTCCGTGCATCCCCAGCACAATAAGAAGCGTAATAAGAGTAGTGAGAAAAATCCCCACCCCCCCAATTCTGGGAATATCGCCGGTGTGGATTTTACGATGATCAACATCATCGTACCAGTTTTTATGATGTGCCAATTTCAACAAAAGCGGTGTTAAAAGTATATTTAGAACAAACGGTAAGACACCAACGGCACCAAGCAAGAGCACACTATTATCAATCACATTACTGCCTCAATATTCGGTAAGATAACTGTTTTATATAACGCAAAGACTATCCTCTCAGCCCCTCTTTGTCAACTTCATCAACGTAAGCGTCAACTGCAGCAACAACTCAGCACAGCTGAAGTTCAAAGAAACAAAGCATAGAAGCATAGGGCCTTTGAAAGTTGAATTACTTTCTAAGTGTAACGCAATTAGATAACTATTTCCACAGTTCACATCATCAAATATATGCACTATACTTTTATAAAAGCAGCGGCTCCGGCGGTACAAGGCCGAGGCGTATACCCCGGCACCGGGCTGGCAAGGCCCGGCGGTACAAGGGCCGGCACCGCGGCATAAGAACTCTGTAAAGGAGCACAAAAGTGAGAGAGCGAAACTTTCTATTTACGTCCGAATCCGTCAGTGAAGGTCACCCGGATAAAATATGCGATCAAATCTCCGACGCCGTGTTGGACGCCTGTCTCCACGACGACCCCTCCAGTCACGTAGCCTGTGAAACATTTACCACCACCGGCATGGTGCTTATCGGCGGAGAAATCACCACTGAAACTTATGTAAGCCTGCAGGACGTCGTACGGGATGTGGTCAAGCGCATCGGCTACGACCGGGCCGAGTACGGCCTCGACTACGAATCCATGGCCATCCTCGACACCATCCACAGCCAGTCCGCCGACATCGCCCAGGGGGTCAACGCAGCGCAAAACACCTACAAAGAGCAGGGTGCCGGCGACCAGGGCATGATGTTCGGCTACGCCTGCCGTGAAACCGACGAGCTCATGCCCGCCCCCGTCATGTACGCCCACAAGCTGCTGATGAAGGCCGCCGAAGTCCGCAAAACCGGCCCAAAAAGCACAAACGGCAACTGCGGCCTCGGCTGGATGCGCCCCGATTCCAAAAGCCAGGTCACCGTCGAGTACGAAGGCGGCATACCCAAGCGTATTGACGCCATCGTCATCAGCCACCAGCACAACCCCGACATCACCATCGACCAAATAGAGCAGGACCTCAAAAAGCACGTCATCCAGCCCGTCCTCGGCCCCACCGGCCTCCTCGACGAGTCAACCAAATACTACATTAACCCTACCGGTCGCTTCGTTACCGGCGGGCCCCACGGCGACTCCGGCCTTACCGGCCGCAAAATCATCGTCGACACCTACGGCGGCATGGGTCGTCACGGAGGGGGCGCCTTCAGCGGCAAAGACCCCTCCAAAGTCGACCGCTCCGCCGCCTATATGGCCCGCTACATCGCCAAAAACCTCGTTGCCTCCGGCCTCTGCAGCCGCTGCGAAGTCGAGCTCGCCTACGCCATCGGCATACCCCGCCCCGTCTCCGTCATGGTCGACACCTTCGGCACCGCCGAACTCCCCGACGAGCACATCGAAGCCATCGTTCCCCGGGTCTTCGACCTGACCCCCGGCGGCATCATCCGAAGCCTCGACCTCCTCAAACCCATCTACGCCCAGACCGCCGCCTACGGCCACTTCGGCCGCGACAGCTTTACCTGGGAGCAGACCGACCGGGTCGATCAGATTCTTAAGGAAGTAAAATAACATATCAGGACCGCCGCCCTCACCACGAAGCGGTGGCGGCCCCACCCCCCCCTCGCCCCTCGGAATCCGATGCCGATAATCAATATTGATCTTTGGCATCGAGCCCCGAGGGGGCACCTGCCTACAACCCACCCCACCTCACAACCCCACTCTACAACCCGCCCTACAACCCGCGTCCGGCTTTTGTGCTTTTCTCCGCCCAGTAAATCAATTATACTTAAGTGTATAAGCTCAAAAAGATGAGGAGACCGAAATGATATTTGCCAAGACACCCCTCAGAATCCCCTTCGGAGGCGGCCTGACCGATCTTAAGCAGTATACCGATCAATTCGGCGGGGCGACGGTGAGTGTCACCATCGATAAATATATCTATGTCGGCCTTAAAACCAACATAGACGGCTACATCAACCTCAAATACATGGACGTCCACGAAAAAGTCAGCACCATCGACGACGTGCGCCACGACCTGATCCGCGAAACCCTCCGCCTGATGAAGCTTGACCAGATCCCCGTCGACCTCTACATCATGGCGGACCTCAACTCCGAAAGCGGCCTCGGAGGCTCCGGCGCTCTCACCGTCAGCCTGCTCCACGCCATGCACCGATTCAAGGGGGAAGAACCAAGCCGTCAGCAGCTTCTGGAAGAAGCCGGCTACATCGAAGTAGAAGTCCTCGACAGCGCCTCCGGCTATCACGACCCCTCCATCTGCGCCCTCGGCGGGCTCAAACTCATCGAATACAACGGAAGCAGCATCCAGGGGCGGGAAATTGAAATCCCCGACATCCAGAAAGAAGTCCTCCAGAACCGCCTGCTCTTTTTCTACAGCGGCAAACACTTCAAATCCAAACCCTCCCTCGACCTGCTCAACACCCAAATGGACAGCGCCCTCGGGACCATGCATCAAATCAAGCAAGTGGCCTATGACCTGGAAAAATCCCTGTTGGAAGGAAACCTGCGCGAGGTCGGACGCCTGATACAGGAACAGCAGCTGCTCAAGCAGAAGCTTCCCGGCCATTTTTACGACGACTATGTCGGCAAGCTCATCGAACGGATAAACAAACTCGGTGCTTACGCCCAGCTGCCCGGCGGAAAAATCGGGGCTTTCGTCTTGGTCTACTGCCACGAAGATCAGCAAAACAAAATCCGCTCCCAGCTCTCCGACCTGCGGGAGGTAAAAATAAATTTTTCCTTCGAGGGCAGCCGATCCAGCTGCCTCTGAATTAGCTTGACAACTTCGATTCCCCCGCGCGACAATACTCATATAATAAAAACGGAGGTCAAAAATGAGAAGAGTAGCACGCATCTGTTTCTTCTTAGCTGTACCTCTCTCACTCGCCCTTTTTTCAGCCTGCAGCAGCGCAGACCCCCCCTTTGAAGTAAAAACAGCCGCCGAACGCCGGGAGACCATGATAGGCGGATTCGGCCACTACGTACTCTCCCACCCCAAAGCCGATAAAGTGCTCGTCCATCGCGAGGTGTACCGCACCGACCCTGCCGATTCTGCCGATTCTCAGTCCGCCGAAGCCCAGCCTGTCGAGCGGCCTGTCGACTTCTATTACCCCCCGGGCTGCCGGTTCAACAAACCTCTGCCGACAGTCCTAGTAGTGGGGGGCAACATCAACTGGGACGCCAGCGTCACCCTGGCCGAGCTGCTGGCAGCCAACGGCTTTCTCACCGTGGTGCCCGAAACCCTCGATCTGGTAAAGCAAGACACTCCCGGGCCCCTGGCCGAACTCATAACCCTCATCCGCGGGGATGCGGAAAAGCTCTTTATCGACCCCGATAGACTGGCCGTCTGGACTGAAGGCCACCCCTCGGCGCTGGCTCTGCCGGTGGTAATGGACCGTACACAGCCCTTTCACAGTGCCCTGCAGTGTGCCGTGTTTGCCTCGCCGGTCATCACCTTCGGCCGCAACAATTTTAAGTACGACCCCGCAGACATCAGCCCGCAGGTACCCATTTTCATCTCCCGCGGCGAGGAAGACAGCATCTACGAGGTAAAAATCTCCGTAAAAAACTTTATGAAGGCCGCCGAAAAGGCCGGCTGCGACATCACCTATCTGGAAGTCGAGGGAGGAAACCACAACTGGATGACCGATCACGACACAGAAGCCTCGCGCAAAGCCATCAAGGCCGAAATCGAGTTCCTCGAACAACATCTTTGATACGCCCTGTCGTTTATTGGAGTACACATCACTCGGGGCCCGATGCCGATAATCAATATTGACTTTTGGCATCGGGCCCCGAGGTAACAAAACTCAATAACTGTACAATGCTTTCGGTTTTCATTAAGTCTACTACCCATCCGGCGCGTGCAGGGGCAAATATCCAAGCCATGTGCCGAAATTTGTTGATATTTACTTTTCCCAGTTTGCTGCTTATGTTTTCGGTCCAACAGCACAGTCGCTCACCCTCCAGTAATTCCTGGTCGGGATGCGTGCCGGGCACTCTTTTAAAGAACAGTAATAACCATACGATGTCGAACCATTCTCTCCAGGACATTGAAATGTTCGGCGTACGTATAATTTGACGAATCCGCTCCGCCGCTGCTGTCTCAAACCCGTATGCCCCATGCTCAAGAAACTCAACTTTTAAACAGAGCCGCGGAAAGGCACTGTGGTGATTCAAAACCTCGATCCAGGCGGTGGGTTTGCGGACATACGAATTTGTGCAATAGATATTCGGAGAATGAAACCGAATGGAGGTCTCAAACCTGCTGGTCCGCAACCGTTTTCTCAGTTTTTGTAAGACATCGTACTCATTAGAGTTCGCATTCTGCTCCATACACACAGAGAGAATCTGTACATACCGGGGCAATCCGAAACACTGCTGTAAGAGGCTTGCACCGGCTGGTTTAATTAATCCGAAACTGCATATCAGGTATTGCAGTTCATCCCGGGCGGTCAACAGGCGGCCCCCAACGGTATCAGCATCCGGAGCAGTTAAGTTGCTTTTAATCCAGTCCATAGAAAATATCCGAGTATTTTTCTGCAAACATAAGAAACATGAAGGAATTGGACGTCCAACATTGCCTGTGGTTAATACTCCTATAGCGCTTTTCGTACATAGCTAAGCGGTTGAAATCAAGGTCTTCTAATACACCAGGATTAAAATGTAAATGTACAAACTTTCTCAGCTTACACGTGTGCATCTCTAAATACAAAATGTCGAGAAGCGCCTTTTCTTTATCAGCCAAAAGAACCTCTTGGCCATAGATCCCAACTCTCCTGTAACCAAACATTAGCCCCGGCTGAATTCGATGGTAGCTAATGCGGCCGAGGCAGGTGGAAAAATCCCTGCTTTTGCGTGGAGTAACCGCCGTAACATGTGCCGGCATATCAGCAGTTAGGCCGTGCCAGCCCGCAGCCCACCAAGTAGACACAAAAGCAGGCCCATACAGTTTGTTTACACAGGACAATACAGATATCTGCTGGAGTTCCGGTGCCCTTAACTCCGGTGCCAGCGTGTATACACCCCGGCGCAGCCGACACACAACACCCTGCCGGGCCAAGCTGTGCAGCCGGCTAACGATCGACCGACGGTTCCCGTTGCTCCCCAAAGCCTGCAGGACCTCATCTAAGGTGAAAAGCGGTTGACCTCGAAATCTGTTAATCAACTCGTTTTTGCGCATTTACTTATTAATACAAAGGAAATGTACGCCCTGCTTCAAATTCTTTGTATTTTTTTTGCGGATTGATGGCGCAAGGGTTAATATACCTCAAGATCCGATGCCGATAATCATTATTGATCTTTGGCATCGGGTCCCGAGGGGTATTACTAGCGCAGCCGTCGATTGTAAAGGCATATTTCTTCAAAATTTAGTGTTGGAACCACTTGTATAATCATCCCTTTGTGTTATAGTGTTCAGAGATTGAACAATAATATACATACCGCGGACTACACCCGGTCAGTTTGTTTCGGCAGCGGTCGGGGGTCGGTGGGTTTTTATGCCGGAAGTGCACCCCGGCATTTTCACTTCAGCGCCTTGCAACTTGCAAGGCGACAATGGGCGAGGTGCATCCGCAGGCTGTCACGCAAAGCGTACGCGGTTTTTTTCTGCAACCGGTCCTGCTCTATCGGCCTGTTCTACCAGCCCTCATAAATCAGAATCGAAAAAACAATGAATGCATCTGCAAAAGAAATCGAAATTTTAGAAAATATATATCATTCTCAGCCAAATGTACGGCAGCGTGACCTGGCCCAGATCGTCGACCTGTCCCTGGGCATGACCAACGCAATTCTCAAGCGGCTGGCCCAGAAGGGCTGGATCACGGTGCGCAAGGTAAACAACCGCAACATATCGTACGCAGTCAGCCCGGAAGGCATGGATGTAATCATGCGCAAGAGTTATCACTACTTCCGTCGTACGATAAAAAATGTGGTCTATTACCGCCGTACCATCGAAAAAATGGTCCGCGAAGTAGGCGAACTCGGCTATCAGAAGCTGCTGCTAATCGGACAGAGCGACCTCGACTTCATTGTCGAACACGCCTGCACCCGCTCCGGGGTGGAGCTGCTCAACGAAGATCCGCCCGATCACGAACTGGAAGACGTATTCTTCCTCTATTCCGAGAACTACATCCCCGATGAAGAGGCGGAGGGGAACGGACGCGGCTATCTGCAAAAGGTCCTTGTAGAAATGTAGCGAAAAAACCTGGGTAGGGAGCCATACATGCAGTACATAGAAAATAGATCATTTTTATTAGTATCCGCGCGCCGGCCCCTGGCCGAGTGGGTGGCTAAAACCGACAACGGCGAGCCTAACCCGGCGGTGATGGAACACAAATCGGTGTATCTGATGCAGCCGCTGGACAATCCAAGCGAGGAGCAGGTGGAAAAGCTGGTGCAGAAGCACTGCGCCGCCATATTTGAAAATGAGCTATTTAGCTGGTATACTGACCGGGCCCTCTGGCCGACTACCCGCGATTTCGACACCTTCAAAGAATGGTTCACCTATGAGTACATCGAGGAAGGCTTCGACGCCGCGCCGGGAGAGATTGAAAAAGAGTAAGAGAAGATGAGTTTAATTCCGGCTGTGAAAAAAGCTGTTGCCGCATATGCTGCTCAAGATGAGCGTATTTTAGCGGTGTATCTGCTCGGCAGTGTGGCCCGGGGGCAACAGAGGCCCGACAGCGATATTGATATCGGACTATTAACCGAGCCGGGATCGGAACATCACATTAGCGCGGTTGAGCGCACCCAAATAGCAAATGAACTGTCGGTTACCTTCACACGTATTGTGGACATTGGCGAGATATCTTCAAAAAATCTTGTGTATTCATACGAGGCCCTTTTAAAAGGAATCCCCCTCTATAAACGGGACGAATATCGGGCCGATTTGACGAGGGCGAATCTCTTAGGCATGTATCTTCAGTTCAATTTCGACCGAAGAGAGGTTTTAGATGCCTACCGGGCCTAAAATGCCAGACAATGTTCTCCTGAATAAAGCTGCAATTATCGAACGGTCGCTGAAAAGGATGGGGGAAGAATACCAGCAAAATCCTGCCCTCGATAATTACACGCATATTGATGCGATGGTTTTAAACATAGAGCGGGCCTGTCAGGCTGCAATTGATGCTGCCCAGCACATTATAGCTCGGGACCATTTAGGTGTACCGCAGACCAGCGCTGAGGCATTTGATCTTTTATACAAAAACAAGATTTTGGGCCCTTCCACATCAAAAGCGATGATTGGTATGACGGGTTTTCGAAATGTCGCAGTTCATGAATATCAAGCCCTTGATATGGAAATAGTGAGGACGATTGCAACTAAAAAATATCGGTCCTTAATAAATTTTTGCAAAGAAATCGGTATAAAAATAGAACCCGGCTTCGACGCCGCGCCGGGAGAGATTGAAAAAGAGTAAATGGAGAAATAAAATGTCGCAGATAACCGTGATCGGTACCGGCTATGTGGGCCTGGTGACCGGAAGCTGCCTGTCCGATTTCGGACACAAAATTACTTGTGTCGACAACGACCAAAAAAAAATCGCCCGGCTCCTAAAGGGCGAAATACCGATATATGAACCGGGGCTTGAGCCGATTGTAGAGCGCAATGCCTATTACGGCCGCCTGAGCTTTACCACCGACACCGCCAAGGCCGTGGGCGATAGCGAAGTGATTTTTATCGCCGTAGGAACGCCTCCGGCGGACGACGGCAGCGCCGACCTGCAGTACGTGGAAGCAGTTGCCCGGGAAATCGCCCGCGCGATGGACGGGTATCGCATCATAGTGGACAAAAGCACCGTGCCCATCGGCACCGGCTCCCGCGTCCGTGCCTGGGTCCAGGAAGAGCTGGACAAGCGCGGCGCAGATTACGAGTTCGACGTGGTCAGCAACCCCGAGTTTCTGCGTGAAGGCAGCGCTGTGCGGGATTTTACCCATCCGGACCGCATCGTAATCGGGACCGAAAGCGAAAAGGCCCGCGACATTATGCGGCAGGTCTACCGCGTGCTGTACCTGAACGAAACCCCCTTTATCGAAACCAACATCGAAACCGCCGAAATGATCAAATACGCGGCCAACGCCTTTTTGGCCATGAAAATCACCTTTATCAACGAGGTAGCCAACCTCAGCGAAAAGGTCGGTGCCAACGTACAGGACGTAGCCCGGGCTATGGGCCGGGACGGGCGTATCAGCCCCAAGTTCCTGCACGCCGGCCCCGGATACGGCGGCTCCTGCTTTCCGAAAGACACCAAAGCCCTGGCCGAGATAGGTAAAACCGCCGGGGCCCGCATGCACCTGATAGAGCAGACCGTTGACAGCAATGAACGCCAGAAGCACATCATGGCCGAAAAAGTCCGCGACGCCCTTACCGCTTCCGCCGCCGCGGCCGACACCGACCTGAGCGGCATGACCCTGGCCGTGCTCGGCCTGGCCTTCAAACCCAACACCGACGACATGCGCGAGAGCCCGGCCATCACCATCATCAGCGACCTGGCCGCCGCGGGCGCTCATTTTCGCGCCTACGACCCGGAGGCCATGGAAGAAGCTGCCTGGCGGCTGGAGCACGTCAAAGACCACGTTGCCTTTACCGCCGACGAATACGAGGCCATGGACGGGGCCGATGCGGTGCTGATCCTGACCGAGTGGAACCAGTTCCGCAACCTCGATCTGCAGCGCGTAAAAGAGCTGTTGAGGCAGCCCTACTTCTTCGATCTGCGCAACATCTACAACCGCCCGATGCTTGAAGAGCTCGGTTTTAACTATATCGGGGTGGGGGTGTGATAGAGTGTTGTATATAGAGACCCGACGCCAATAATCAATATTGATCTTTGGCATCGAGGTCCGAGAGCAACGAAATATAAAAACACAAAAGATTGTTTGCTCTTTGCAAAATATCACGATAAAATTCAATTACATTGAAGCAGGGCACGGCAAAACCCCTTCTTACTAAGTAGGACCAAAAAATATTAGTAGGAGGGCGCGTAAATGGGAGATCCGGCCATGGAATTGGGTGAAAAAGAACTGGAGAAAATCGGAAGTTATGTACAATCTCATCTACCTGAGTGGATGGGGGAAATTCGCAGAGAGCGAGAACTGAATCTTGTAGAACGTATAGTACGCGTTGAAGAAGGGCTTAAAAACATGCACGAGGTGATGGAGGCCCGTTTTACAGCTGTAAATCAACGCTTCGAAGACATAAATAATCGTTTTGAGGATGTGAACAAGCGGTTTGAAGATATGGACAAACGTTTTTCACAAGTCCAATGGATGATGGGCTTGGGATTTACCCTACTATCGATACTTATGGGAGTGTTTAATTTCTTCTGAAAGTGAGCTTTCAGAAGCCTTCGAACAGCATGATACATACTATCGACGCTTTAACACTCGTCGCCTACCAGGCGGCACTTAAAGCCGGAGAAAAGGTCCTGGAGGTTTACGAGAGCGATGATTTCAATGTCGTACAGAAAGCCGATAAGAGTCCGCTTACGTTAGCAGACCGACGTGCACATGAGCTGATTGAATCGGCCCTTGCACCCACGGGAATTCCCTTGTTAAGTGAAGAAGGGGCTGATATTCCGGCTGCCGAACGACAGAAGTGGGACGCATATTGGCTTATCGATCCTCTGGACGGTACAATCCCGCTGCAGTACAACAAAGACGACCTGTTAAACCCGTGGTTTGTGGTAAAGGGGCCGCGGCTCTTATAAACTACTGGCACGCAGCCAATTTTTGTGCACCTTCATGGTAATGGAAAAGACCTCCGAAATTCGGCTAAAAGCCTTGTCTTTTCAAAAAATTTGCATTTTTAAAAACGCCTCAATAAATAAGAAATAAAGCTAATTTGTATATAGAGACCCGATGCCAATAATCAATATTGATCTTTGGCATCGAGGTCCGAGTAGAACGAAACATAAATAACACATAAGCGTGCGTGTAAATGTGAGAATCGGCCATGGAATTAGGCAAAATATCTGATAAAACACGATTTGTATTCGTGAAATATCGGATATTTTACGATTGCTAATCTGTTTTTATCCTGTATAATGAGAATATGGTTGAAAGAAACATATGGCCGATATGTGAGAAAAATCTTGATAGAAAAGAGATTGTGCTGCTTATTGGCGCGCGTCAGGTCGGTAAGACCAC
>Ga0102938_10000404_pt1 | contig 31577 bp, 28 predicted proteins | sample SalPonR2_B_D2_MG_FD_84516 | JGI IMG/M metagenome (GOLD analysis project Ga0102938, IMG submission 84516) | Salt pond soil microbial communities from South San Francisco under conditions of wetland restoration - Salt Pond MetaG R2_B_D2_MG | ecosystem: Environmental > Aquatic > Marine >... | reverse complement strand
CAAAAGATGATGCACTCGGCCCCGGTCGGGCGGGGGAAGAGTGAGCAATCAGACTCGATCGCTTTCAACAGGAGCATTCTATACCGCCCGGGGGGCAGCCCCGTTTTTCTGCTCAACCCTTCTTCTTTCATCCATGGAGAGGAGGGCCTTAATCTCAGCGGTCTGGCGGTGGCCATGACCTTCGTGGTACCGCGGCCGTCAGAAATCCAGCCGGGTCTGAACTCGGTATTTCTGGTCCGTTACCTTCTGGAACACTTCACTACCGTTCCCGAAGCCCTACAGTCCCTGCACAGATTGCCGATGCCCACCGTCACATAGAATCAGGTCGGAAGAACAGAACTGTGCTAATTACCCAGGGGCTTGCCAATCAATGATGCAGCTTATATAAGGGGAGTAGGAGGTTCGGCACAATGATTGAAAAAAACAGAGAATGGTATCGTGCCATATTTATCCGCCATTCCCGACGGAAGTATTCAAGCACCCCCATCGACAAAGAGAAACTCGATTCGCTGAGTGAGCTCATCGATGAATTGAACCGGAACACAAGCGGCGCCAGAATAGCCCTGGTCCGCACCCACGACGGGTCCATATTCTCGGGCATCCGCGGCGGGTATGGGGTCATCAAAGGCGCCCCCGCCTACCTCGCATTCATCGCCGAACCACAAACCCCCGGCAGTTACGAACGGCTGGGGTATACCGGTGAGGCGGCCGTACTCAAAGCAACCGCCTTAGGGCTTGGCACCTGCTGGGTTTCGGGAACCTTCGATCCAAAGGCCGCTGCCGGCAAGCTGGAGCTGAACGCGCAGGAGAATTTAGTCGCGGTATCACCCCTCGGCTATCCGAAGGACTCCTATTCCTTCACCGAGAAACTTATGAGCGGATTCGCCGGCAGCCGAAAGCGAAAACCCATTGAACAGCTGTACGCAGGCACCCCCCTTCAAGAGTGGCCGTCTTGGGCCCGCACCGCTGCCGAGGCAGCCCGAATTGCCCCGTCGGCGATGAACCGGCAACCTTGGATTTTCCGCTATGACGGCCGGGAGTTGAGTGTTGAAACCGCTGGAGCGGACAGTGGAGGGGCCGAAGTCCGGTACTCAAAGCGGCTTGACTGTGGAATTGCACTCAGACACCTGGAAATCGGTGTCCAACAAGAAATCAGAGAGGCAGTATCGGTGAATTTTTATCCGGCACCCCGGGTGGCGGGAATTTCTGTCAATTCACCTGTATAAAACACTTCCGACAGTTTCACCTCCGCCAATAATCACCACCATTCTCAGCAAGCTGGGCCATTTAAGCGACGCTGCCTTACACTACTTTTCTTATAAAAAATATTTCATTATTTAAACACTAAAAGCTTATAATACAGTTTTTTAGCTCTTCACTCAAGATTTTTTTTGACACACGCCAATAGTAGTGCAACAATAGATTAAACCTATCTTATAGTGAGGAGAGTCGTATGTTTGGTTTTCTATCCATTATCCCTCCCCTTGTGGCAATCGGGCTGGCGATTATCACAAGGCGTGTATTGATCTCTCTGTTTTTTAGTATCTGGGTTGGAGGACTGATTTTTAACGGAGGTGATCCCTTTGCCGCCGTTGGAACTACTTTCACCTGGATGAAGGATGTTATGACCGATTCCTGGAACGCACGCTTTCTGGTCCTGACGTCTCTGCTTGGTGTTGGCGCCGCTTTTATGTACAAAGTCGGCGGCTCTATTGCCTTGACCCGGGCATTGGAAAAGCAGATCAACAATCGCAGACGTTCTCAGTTGTTTACCTGGATCCTCGGTATTGTCGTTTTCTTTAATGACTACGCGAACTCGGTTATTACCGGTAACGCCTCCAAGGATATCAACGCTAAATACCGGGTATCCCGGGAAAAACTCTCTTATGTAATGGATGCGACCGCCGCTCCAATGGCCACCTTTGGACCAGTATCAGACTGGATCGGTTATCAGGTCTCCCTGCTTGCAGCTGCCTTTGCTACCGTCGGTATTGTAGGGACCCAGCCCTATTTCGCCTTTCTGCACTCGATGCCGTGGAACTTCTACTGCCTGCTGTCCCTTATTGCCGTTCCGATGATTATTTTCGGAAAGGATTTCGGTCCCATGGCCAAGGCGGAACTGCGGTCACTGAAAGAGGGAAAACTTATCCGCGAAGGTGACACCCCCCTCTCTTCGGTTGAAAACGACCTGGGAACACCGGTCCATCCCGAAAGGGCGAACGTACTCTATTTTATTCTTCCGCTGGTTACACTAATCGGCGTCGGCGTGTGGGCCCTGTGGTACACCGGAGGAGGACCCGAAGGGAAAACAATTATGGATGCCCTGGCCGACACCGCGGTAGACGTCGCACTTACCTGGGCGGCCTTCGCAATGTCCCTAGTAGGCCTGGTTCTGGCTCTCATCCAGCGAATGAGCTTCAAACAGATTGAAGAGACCATCCTTTCCGGTATCCAGACCATGCTTCCGGCACTGGTAATTATGGTACTGGCATGGTCCATCGGCACCGTCAGCGGCGAGCTGGGTACCGCAGACTATGTGGTGAATGCCACCAGAAGCTGGATGTCCGCCGGCATGCTGCCCTTCCTGATTTTTGCCGTCGGCATGTTTATCTCTTTCTCCACCGGAACATCCTGGGGCACCATGGCCATTCTCACCCCGATCGCTGTTCCTTTGGCCTATGAAATCGGAGGAATTGAATTGATCTACATCATTATCGGAGCGGTTTTTGCCGGAGCCATTTTCGGTGACCACTGCAGCCCAATTTCCGATACTACGGTCATGTCCTCCATATTCGCCGGTTCCGACCATATTGCCCACGTAAAAACACAGATCCCCTACGCCCTTGTACCTGCTGGTATTTCGGCAGTACTGTATCTGCTTTCGTCCTTTGTGCCGAGCGTATGGATCCTGTTGGTGGTCGGCATAGTGGCAATGTTCTTTATTTTTCGCTTTCTGGGAAACAGATACCAGAAAAAGCACTTTACGCCGGAGGAAGCTGAACTTATCAACTCCGTCGGAAAAATTACACCCCTTGAGGGATACTAAAAAATCATTCTACGGGCCTGGCACAACGCCGGGCCCTTTTTTATACTCTTAAGTATGAACTCACTCCGCACACTCTACAATCCGTCATTTTTTCAAGGCCGCCTTTCCTACACTGGGTATTTTGAAGGGTGGTACTTTAAACAGGTATCCACGGACCTGCAGCATGTATATGCCATTATCCCCGGTATAGCCCTCGGCACCCGCCCGGAAGAACGCTACGCCTTTATACAGGTAATCGACGGAATGAGCGGAGAAACTCATTTTATCCGGTATCCCTTGGAAGAATTTGAAGCCTCAGACAAAGAGTTTCAAGTGAAGGTCGGAAACTCGAAGTTCAACAACTCCTATATCGATCTGAACATTGATAACCCGGAACTCACTCTGAGGGGCCGCATTGAGTTCATAGACCCTGCCCCCTACCCATCACGCCTGCTGAGTCCCGGTATCATGGGCCGTTACAGCTTTGTTCCCCGGATGGAATGCAAGCACGGGCTGGTCTCCATGGACCACGGCCTTGAAGGAGAGTTCCAGGTAAACGGCACGTCTGTCAATTTTACCGGAGGCCGCGGCTACATCGAGAAGGACTGGGGGACCTCCTTCCCGGAATCCTGGATCTGGATGCAAAGCAATAACTTTACCCGCCCCGGCACATCCTTCATGCTTTCGATAGCCAAGATCCCCTGGATGGGAAGCTCGTTTATTGGCTTTCTCGGTTTTCTGAAGATTGGTGATACACCCCGATTTTTCGCAACCTACAACGGCGCAAAAATTGTACACATAAAGAATCTGAGCCGCCGGGATGCCCAGGGCACCACCGAGGTGGAGGGAGTCGAGCTCAGTATCGAAGGAAAGTCTCCCTCCGGCCGCGATAAACTCAAAGTCCGGGCCGAATCAACCCGCCGGGGAGCCCTAAAATCTCCGGTGAGCGGCCGTATGGAAAGTTTCATAAAGGAAAGTGTCGACGCGGAAATACAAATCGAGTATTACTCTCCCGAAAACAGCAGTTCAGAGGTCCCTTCTTTCAGCGACACCGGACGCCGCGGCGGACTGGAAATTGTGGAGCACATTTTTTCGCACTTTCAGAAACCTTGAATCTTCCCCCAAAAAGTCGCTCCAGGGGCTTGCCTTCTTCTAAAAATTACCTTACTGTTTCTCTATGACTTGTTTCTACGCAACGAAACACAACCTACCTTCAATGATGTACGCACAATAACCCCGCCGCCTCCTTCCACCCGCCCCCGGCGTATACGGTAGGGGGCGTCGCAGTAAGGAGGCCTTTATGCCGATAAATATTCCTACTACCCTGCCCGCCAAAACCGCCCTGGAACAGGAAAACATCTTTGTGATGACCGAAGAACGGGCTCGCCACCAGGATATCCGCCCCCTCAAGATTGCGGTGGTTAACCTTATGCCCACAAAGCTGGCCACCGAAACCCAGCTGCTGCGTTTGCTGAGCAACAGCCCCCTGCAGGTGGATGTGGAACTGGTACATCCCGCCTCGCATGAATCCAAAAACACCGATGCCGAGCACCTGCAGCGCTTCTACACCTCCCTCGAACATATCCGAGCGGAGCGCTACGACGGAATGATCATTACCGGAGCCCCGGTAGAAACCATTCCCTTTGAAGAGGTGGATTATTGGCAGGAGCTGGCGGACATTATGGACTACAGCCGCCGCAATGTGTACTCAACCCTGCATATCTGCTGGGGGGCCCAGGCTGGACTCTATCACCACTACGGGGTACCAAAGTATCCACTATCGAAAAAGCTTTTCGGCGTATTCCAACACCGGCGTTACGACAACAATATGCCCCTGTTCCGCGGCTTTGAAGACTATTTTCCCGTACCCCACTCCCGTTACACCGAAATTCGTGCCGAGGATATAGCCGCCCGCCCTGAATTGGACCTGCTGGCCGCCTCGGAAGAGGCGGGGATCTGCGCTGTTTCGGCTTACCGGGGAAGACAGATCTTCATTACCGGCCACCTGGAATACGATACCGGCACCCTCGCCGCCGAGTACCGTCGCGACGTGGCTAAGGGTCTGGACATCACCGTCCCGCGCCACTACTTTCCCGACGACAATCCCCAGGCCCCGCCGACGGCGAGCTGGCGGGCCCACGCCCACCTGCTGTTCACCAACTGGCTGAATTACTATGTCTACCAGGCCACCCCCTACAACCTGGGTGAGCTTGAAGAGATACCCGGCCGCCGGAAGGCGGCACCCCATACCATTGCGAAAGGAGACAAAAAATGAGCACTACTAGCTATCGTTTCGAAACCCAGGCCCTGCACGGAGGACAAGTTCCCGACCCCGCTACCGGCTCCCGGGCGGTACCGCTCTACCGCACCACCTCCTACGTCTTCGACAGCGCCGAACACGCCGCCTCACTGTTTGCCCTGGAAACCCCCGGTAATATCTACACCCGCATCGGCAACCCCACCCAGGCAGTGATGGAGGAACGGCTGGCCCTGCTGGAAGGCGGGGCTGCAGCAGTGGCGGTGGCTTCCGGTACCGCCGCAGTGTTCTACAGTATTCTGAACATAGCGGGTCAGGGCGATGAGATCGTCTCGGCCAGTAACCTGTACGGCGGCACCTACACCCTGTTCAGTACCACCCTGCCGGCCCTGGGCATCAAAGTGAACTTCGTCCCACCCGGCGATCTCGAGGGCGTAGCGGGGGCCATCAACGAGCGAACCAAGGCAGTGTACACCGAAACTATCGGCAACCCAGGCCTCGATGTAGCCGACATCCCCGCCCTCGCGGAGATCGCCCACAAGGAGGGGTTGCCCCTTATAGTCGACGCCACATTCTCAACGCCCTACCTGCAGCGGCCTATCGAACAGGGCGCCGATATCGTGCTGCATTCGCTGACCAAATGGATCGGCGGCCACGGCACGGTTATCGGCGGGGCGGTAGTCGACAGCGGAAAGTTCGACTGGGCCGTCGACTCCACCCAACGCACATCCCGCTTTCCCGTGTTCACCGAGCCCGACCCCAGCTACCACGGCATCCGATGGGCCCTGGATACCGGAGAGAACGCACCGATCTGCTTTGCCGTGCGGCTGCGTACCGTACTGCTGCGTAACACCGGCGCGGCCATCAGCCCCGACAACGCTTGGCAGCTGCTGCAGGGCATGGAGACCCTGCCGCTGCGGATGGAGCGCCACTGTGAAAACGCCCTGAAAGTGGCCCGCCACCTGGAAAAACACCCGCAGGTGGCCTGGGTACGCTATCCGGGACTTGCGAACGACCCGTCTCACGAAACTGCCGGTCGCGTACTGGAGAACGGATACGGAGGTATGGTGGTCTTCGGCGTGAAAGGCAAGCAGGACAACAAAGCCGGCAGTAAAACCAGCGGAGCCCAAGGCGCCGGCGGTCCGGCTGCCGGTAACCCGGCCGCCGACATTGAAGCCGCCCGCCTGGCAGGCCGCCGCTTCATCGAAGGGCTGAAGCTCTTCAGCCACCTGGCCAACGTGGGCGACGCCAAGAGCCTGGCCATCCACCCCGGCAGCACCACCCACGCCCAGCTGTCCACCGAAGAGCAGCTGGCCGCCGGCGTCAAACCGGAGCTGATCCGTCTGTCCATCGGCATCGAGCACATCGACGACATCATCGCCGACCTGGACCAGGCCCTGAAGGCTGCCGGCGGCTGAGCCTAACCTATATGCTGATAAAAATTGTGGCGGTACGCACTCGGGCTGTAGCCCGTATGCTGTTTAAACACCTTTGAAAAATGAAATTCGCTGTAAAAATACAACTTGCGGCTGATGGTGTAGATCGGTTGATCGGTGTTTATGAGCATTGAAACGGCCGCCTCAATTTTTAACTTACGGTAATACTTCATCGGCGTCATCGACATCTTCTGCCGGAACAGCCGAACCAGGTATGACTGATTAAGATCCAGCTTGCGGGCCAACTCGCTTAAACTTATATTTCCCATAACCGCGTTTTGCAGTATCCGCAGTGCTTTTTCTATATGCTGATTGCTCTCCGAACCGTAGTGAAATTGCTGTAAACCGTCGGACAGTTGGTAGAGAAAGCTCATGAATTGATACTCCGCCGACCGCTTCAGCAGGGCGTGGGTCGACATGCCCTTCTCTTTGATCTCCTCAAAGAAAAAGCGGTAGTTTGTGCCGATTTTATACACGCTGCGACTGTCTATATGCTCTTGCAGCAGCTGCCATACCTCCTCTGAAGGCGCTACATGAAAAAGTATCGCATAGTATGAAACCGGATGATCGAGATCATTGGCCACTATCGAATGATATTCCTCCGGAAGAGTAACAAACAGATTGCCGGGATTGATGGCATCCCGATTGTTTCCGTTTATAAAGCTGCCGTTCCCTTGAATGAAATAATGTAACTCGAACTCACCGCTCTCATGCTTATGGTACCGACCATGCCATCTGATCTCGGCTTTTCGCTTCATTTGATATACAAATACGACGTCTCTGATAAGCATATGTCAATTTTATACATGCTTCCTCAATATTGTCCATTCACTTTCTAAGTTTATTATCTAAAAATGAATATAAGCATTAAGGAGGCCTGCATGAAAACAGTTGTTGGAATCGATAACGGCACTCAAAGTACAAAAGTTATATTTTATGATATTGAAAACCACCGTATTGCCGCAATCGGGCGTTCATCTCACGATCTCATCTCCAACGATCAGGGACGCCGCGAACAAAAAGCCGAATGGTGGCTGCAGGCCCTGCAAGAATGCTTCGCTCAAGTTGATCCCCGGATAAAGCAGAGCGCAGTGGCCCTTGGGGTCAGCGGACAACAGCACGGTTGTGTCCCCTTGGATGCAGAGGGTGCACCGGTCTATAACGTAAAACTCTGGAACGATACCGAAACCGCCGCAGAGTGCGCAGAGATAACTGCAGCCTTCGGCGGAGAGGATCAGCTAATAAAACAAGTCGGCAATCCGATCCTGCCGGGCTTTACTGCCGGAAAGATTCTCTGGCTTAAACGGCACCAAGCCCAGGCTTATCAGCGATTGGCGCATATTCTGCTGCCCCACGACTACCTCAACTACTACCTTACCGGAAAGTACTACACCGAAGCCGGCGACGCCTCCGGAACCGCCTACTTTAATATCTATACGCGCAACTGGTCACAATCGGTGCTCGAAGCCATAGACAGCGACAACGACCTGCTTTCGAAACTGCCGGTGCTTATCGAGAACCATGCAATTGGCGGTCGCCTCTTACCCGAACGAGCGGAACAGCTCGGGCTTCCCGCCGGCATTCCGGTTGCATCCGGAGGGGGCGACAATATGATGGGTTCTATCGGAACCGGGGCGGTTAGCGAAGGCATTATTACTATCAGTTTGGGAACCTCCGGCACAGTATACAGCTATCGCAACCAGCCAATGGTCGACCCAGGACAGAGGCTGAGTGCCTTCTGTTCTTCCAATAACGGCTGGCTGCCGCTTTTGTGTACAATGAACTGTACAGTTGCCGTCGAACAATTTCGGTGCTTATTACAGAAAAGCGTGCAAGCAGCCGACTCGCTGGCCGAAACCGTACCGCCGGGTTCGGAGGGACTCATCACTTTACCCTTTTTCAACGGAGAGAGAACGCCGAACCTTCCTTACGGCAAGGGCTGTCTCTGCGGCATGAACGGCAGCAACCTCAGTGAGGCACATATGCTGCGCTCCGCCATGGAAGCGGCCGCCTTCGGACTAAAGCTGGGCCTGGATGCCTTTCGCGAACAAGGCCTATCGCCTGAATCGGTACATTTAATCGGCGGCGGCTCCAACTCAAAGGTATGGCGCCAAATAATTGCCGATGTGCTCGACACTCCGGTGCAGTGTCCGCTTACCGAAGAGGCGGCCGCCCTCGGAGCGGCACTCCAGGCTTTGTGGGCTTTAGGCGGCGGAGAATCCTCATTGGAGGAGATTGTCAAAGAACATGTACAGTTTGACAGCGATAAATACACCCGGCCGATCGCATCAAATGTGAGCGCGTATCAGCCGGCCTACACACAATATACCCGTTATATTGAGGCGCTTACGCCTCTGTTTACATAACACAGTTATTTAAGAGGAGGATACAATGTCGGAGTATTACATTGGGAATCAAGAGTTTTTCAAAGGTATCGGAAAGATTAAGTATGAGGGGCCGCAATCGGATAATCCTTTGGCCTTCAAGTTTTATGATTCGGAGAAGGAGATCGCCGGCAAGAAGATGAAAGACCACTTCAAATTTAGCCTGGCCTATTGGCACTCCCTTACCGGAAAAGGATCTGATCCCTTCGGGGAAGGTACCATCAGCCATCCATGGGAAACGGACGATCCGTATAAAACGGCAGTTAATAAAGCCGATGCCTGCTTTGAGATTACTACCAAACTTGGCCTTGAATATTACTGCTTCCACGACCGAGACGCCGCGTGGGAGGGCGCTTCACCTGCGGAATCCGAGAAAAATCTTCAGAAAGTAACCGAGCTGCTGCAGGAGCGGCAGAAGGCTACCGGGGTACAACTGCTGTGGAATACAGTTAATGCATTCACCCACCCCCGTTACGCCAACGGAGCGGCTACGAATCCGGATTTTGATGTACTGGCCCACGCCGGAGCCCAGGTAAAAGCCGCCCTGGATGCAAATGTGGCCCTCAATGGTCAAAACTACGTCTTTTGGGGCGGGCGTGAAGGCTATATGAGCCTGATAAACACCGACATGAAGCGCGAAAAAGAACACCTGGCCTCCTTTCTCGGGCTGGCCCGTGACTATGGACGGAAACAAGGCTTTAAGGGAAATTTCCTCATCGAACCCAAACCGATGGAGCCGACTACCCATCAGTACGACTACGATGCCGCCACGGTACTTGGTTTTCTGCAGGCTACCGGTCTCGATTCGGATTTTCTTCTGAATATTGAAGCCAATCATGCAACCCTGGCCGGACATAAGTTTGCCCATGATCTGCAGGTAGCCGCCGACGCCGGTATGCTGGGTTCAATCGATGCGAACCGCGGTGACCTGTTTGTCGGCTGGGATACCGATCAGTTCCCCGCGGATGTATACGATACGGCCGAGGCGATGCTGGTAGTATTAAAGAGCGGTGGACTCAAAGGCGGCGGGTTCAATTTCGATGCAAAACTGCGAAGGAACTCAACCGATCCGGAAGATCTGTTTCTGGCCCACATCGGCGGAATGGACACTTTTGCTCTTGGCTTGATAATGGCAGACAAAATTATGCGCGACGGTCGCCTTGATGCACTGCGCAGCCGGCGCTATGCCTCATTTGATTCGGGAAAAGGCCGCGAGTTCGAGCAGGGTAAACTGACCCTGGAAGATCTGGCCGCATACGCGGAGAGCCGGGGCGAACCGCAGCACACCAGCGGAAAACAGGAACTCTGCGAAAACATTCTCAACCAAGTTATATTCGGATAATAAAACCAGCGCCCGTCCGAAGGCAGCTGCCGACGGATGGGCTTATTTATATTCAAAAGATGAGTATGGCTACTAAACCAGAAGGTGCCCAACAATACGGTGGAGGGGCCGCATCAATTCAGCACGTATCCCTTGGCGGCCTCCACCGCCTGGCTTGTGATTGCCATCGAAAACCTGCTCGAACCTCAGGACCGGGCCCTGTTTTGGAGTTATGAATGACCTGGCTTGGTAAAGCTGGAGCGGCCAGACCGCCGAACCGGACGGATTGCCACTTCTCCTTTCCATCGGATTCTCATACCCTCTGCAACGGGCGCTATGCCACTATAAGATTGAATTTTTGTAATAAAGTAATTATTAATTTCCTTATATGCAGTATGTTTAAAGTGACAGATCCGGCTTTCGCCGGTGTTATATTAATTGAAATGTGGAAGGGATCCCATGGAGATCGACATAGCCGCGTATTACGAGAGATACGGGCCGATGGTACTCAGACGCTGCAGGTTTCTCCTCAAGGATGAAGAACGGGCGCTGGATGCCATGCAGGAGGTTTTTGTTAAATTGTTGGAGAACCAGCACCGACTTGAGGGGACGTATCCGTCGAGTTTGTTATATCGTATTGCTACTAATGTATCTTTGAATATGATCCGCTCAAAATCCAGGAGAAAAACAGATACTAATCCGGATTTGATTGAGGGGATTCCCGGAAGCGAGGATATTGCCGAACAGACGGCGGTGAAAGATTTTCTCGATCAGCTCTTTCAATCCGAGGAGTCGAATCTCAAGAGCAAGGCTTTCGGCAAACCTTCCACCCGGGAGATTGCGGTGATGTACTACCTCGACTCAATGACCTACGAGGAGGTGGCCCGGGAGACGGGCCTCTCGGTTTCGGGGGTCCGCAAGCGGCTGAGGACTTTGAAAAAGAAAGCGATACAACTCGAGGGGGTAGCACATGCCGAAACTTCCTGATTGGAAACTTGAACGATATGTTCTCAGAGAGCTTCCGGAGGAGGAACTTCAGGAAATTAACCGCCGACGGGAGACAGATCCGGAATTTGACTTGGAAATGAAACAGGCGGAAACTGAAATCGAGGAGTCCAACCGGAAAATCCTAAGCCGCTATTCCGCCGACGAGATGGCGGCGAAGATTCGAAGGCGGGCTGAAGCCGCTGAAGCCGCTGACACAATTGATACCGCCCCTGAGGAGCAGGACCGTCAGCGGGAGGAAGCAGAGACGACTTCGGAGAGCACGGTATGGCACCCGGTGTTCGCTTTACCGAGGGTTGTATTTCCGGCAGCAGCTGCAGCGGCCTTGGCCCTTTTTATTCTTTTTTCCGGGCAGTTTTCCTATCTTGGGCTTCCGGGTTTGAACAACGGAGCCGGCGGCATGGAGGGGGCTTACGAATCTTTCGAATCTTTTGAGTCGGGGATTCGACTTAAGGGCATGGAAAATATGGAGCCGGGGATCCGGGTTTTTCGCAGGACCAAAGATGGAGAGGCGGAACTCCTAAAACCGCTGGACCATGCCTCCGAGGGGGATCTGCTGCAGTTGGGTTTTCTCACACCCCGGGCCGAATATGGGGTACTGTTTTCTGTCGACGGCAGGGGAGTAGTGACCCTGCATTCACCCTCTTCAACCGACAAGTCCGCCGAACTCGCCGATGAAGGCCCTGTACTGCTCGACACCGCGTACCGCCTCGACGATGCCCCCCGCTTTGAGCGTTTTTACCTGGTAAGTTCTGATACATTTTTATCATCAGGAGATGTTATAGATATGGTGCGTGATTATATAGACTCAGAGGGTCGGTTACCGGCCACCAGTAATGCCTTGAACTCAACAAAGAAGCTCTCCGAAATTTCCGAGGGGAAGGTCAAATGGTACATTTTTACTCTGAAAAAATAGAAGTTCTTCGGTCAAAAACAACTCCCACCGGCGGTCGTAGCAGTGGAGCAGCAGATTCTGATGCGTGTAAAGCCCCATCCAACCGCGGCTTCCCCGGTACACATATCCTCACCCTTCTCTTCATTGCGGCATTTTTCTGGGGTATGGCTGATTCGACTGCGGTCCTTGGAGCGATCGAGACTACAGGATCTGTTAAAACGGCCGGGTCTGACGGGCCCGTTGAAAACACCTCCGGTACAGTACAAAAGGGTGAAATCGAAGCTGAAACAAATCTTAAAGGCAAGGGCAAAAACCCGAACATCCGACGTTTTTCTATTCTCGTAGGGGCCAACAACGGTGGACCAAACCGGGAAACCCTCAGGTATGCGGTCTCCGACGCCCTTGCACTGAGGGATATTTTTACCTCGATGGGCGGCATAGAAGGCGAGGATTGTATAGTGCAGATTGATCCAGACAGGAATGAACTGCTGGATGCTTTGGGCAGAGTGGAAACCATGGCATCCGAGGCCCATTCTACTGCCCGGCGGGTCGAGGTTATTTTCTATTACTCGGGGCACTCCGATGTAGAAGGCCTTTTGCTGGGGGGAGAACACCTTCAGTATAAAACGCTGCGCGGCAGGTTCGACCGGATTCCCGCGGATGTCCGCATCGCAATTCTCGACTCATGCTTCTCAGGGGCCTTCACCAGATTGAAGGGAGGTAGTACCCAAGCTCCTTTTTTAACGGATCCCGGATATGACATGAAGGGCTACGCCTTTCTCTCTTCAAGCTCTTCCAATGAGGCATCCCAGGAATCAGACCGACTGAAAAGCTCCTTTTTCACCCACTATTTGGCAGCAGGATTGCGGGGCGCCGCCGATCACAACAATGATGATAATGTTACCCTCAACGAGCTTTACCAGTTTGCATACAATGAGACCCTCTCTCGCACGGAAAAAACCTTCGCAGGTCCACAACATCCGAACTACAGCATACAAATGAGCGGCACCGGCGATGTGGTGATAACCCGCGTGCGAAGCGGTGGTTCGGTATTAGTTTTACCTGAATATCTAGGCGGACGTGTTTCAATTCATAATTCCCGGGCAAAGCTAATTGCCGAAATAAGAAAAGAACCCGGTCGAAACACCAGTTTTGCCTTGAAACCCGACCGTTACACCGTGTTGTATGAAGCAGATGGAGCTTTGCATGAAGCAAAAATCAATCTGACCTATGGAAGTGAAATTCATCTTGCCAGGGATGATTTTTCTGTAGCCGCCTATGAATATACCAGATTACGGGGTGGCCCCCGCCCACCTGGATCAGTCGCCGATGGTTCAGCTTCCGGCGGAGCATCCGCCGAATATAGAAGTGTGCCTTTTTCCTTTTCCCCGGCACCGATAAAAAACTACTCGGACAAAACTGTGCACAGTGCCGCTCTGGGTCTCATGGGTACCTATTCCACGGTCCTTGACGGTATCAGCGTAAGTGCAGGCGTGGGAGTTGTGGAAGAAGACGCCCGCTGGCTTATGGCCCATGCCCTAGGAAATTATGTTCGTGGCGATGTAAGCGGAATACAAGCTGCAGGTCTCGGTAACATTGTAGAAGGAAAATTTGACGGTATTCAGAACTCCGGAGGATTAAACTACACCGCAGGGGATTTTAAAGGTATCCAGTCTGCTGTGATAAACGGAGCAGGCCGAATAGACGGCATACAGGTCGGCGTAATAAACTGGGCCGGCCAGGTAGACGGTATGCAGGTTGGTGTGGTGAATCTCACAGGTGAGATGAACGGAGTACCAGTAGGTTTAATAAATATCTCAAAAAACGGTGGAATAGAGCTTCAAGGCTATACCGGCGGACAAACCGATTTTAATACCGCCCTTCTGTTTCGCTCGGGCAATATCTACACCCGCTTTACCTCGGGCATCTCCGCCGGCAAGGACTCCCGTATTCACACCGGATCTACCTCTGCAGAAGCCTCCTTCGGCCTTCATTTCGGCGCCCGAATTCCCCTACGCCGCTTTTATATTGACATCGACTTCGGAGCCTCTACCTTGGATTTCGGGAAATCGGGCATATTTATGGAACCCTATGATGAGAGTTCGGAAGACCTTCTGGCCCCACAAGCCCGCGGGGTGCTCGGCTTTGCTCTCACTACACGAATTTCTCTCTTTGCAGGAGCAGGCATATACTACCCGATCGATATCTCCATTCCCGAAGAAGCCGGCCCCGTTGAATCACTATTTGTAGCAGGCACATCTTTCAGAGTTTTTTAAAAAATTTCTCCTATCTTGGTGACAGTTTTCTCCTGTACCGGTGTTTCAATCGGTGCAGGAGGATAAAATGAAACAAAATAAAACAATTATTCTGACTTTAATCTCACTTATCTTAGTATCTATCGGTTCGGTATATGCCGAAGAATCCCAGGAAGCTGAGCACCACGATCTCTCCTTTCATATTTTCTTTCCCCTCAGCACAACCAACAACCGAGAAGACACAAGCAACATCAATGTAAGTATTCTCTACAGCCGGATGGGAGAAGTAAACGGCATAGATGCGGGCCACGGCGTTTCCTGGATTTCCGGTGATATGATCGGTATACAGGGAAACGGCGGCGTAGCCTTTGTAGGCGGAGATCTCCATGGAGTAAGCGGAACCGGTGTAGCAAGTATAGTGAGGGGCAATGTACATGGAATCCAAGGCTCGGGAGTGCTTAACTGGGCCGGCGGAACAATGCAAGGAATCCAGGCCGCCGGGGTAGTGAATGTGGCGAAGGAAGTGCAGGGTATGCAGGTTGGTGTAGTAAACCTGAGCGAAGAAATGCACGGGATGCCTGTCGGATTGATTAACATCTCGGGTAACGGGGGAATTCAACTTTCCGGCTGGCACAGTACCCTCACCGAAGCAAATACCGGAGTACGCTTCAGGGCCGGCAGTTTTTACACCTTATTCGGATTCGGTTTGAAAAGCGACAGCTATGCTGATATATCCGAAGCTCTAGAGACCGCTGAAGAAATCTCCCACTCCCTTGCATTCGGTATTTCGCTACCCGCTACCGGCTTCTTCGCCCTGAATGCGGATGCGGGAGTAGTCAATATAGACCGTGACCGTTTATTCAAGTTTGATGAGGGAATCGATCAGATCGGCTTTCGCGGCAGGGCTATGATAGAGCTGCGCCTCTTCGGGGGACTCTCGGTTTTTGGTGGCGCAGGCACCGCCTATATGGTCGATGCAATCGAAGAACCGGAAGAAGGGGACATCGAAAATGGAATATGGGAAGACTTCTACTTCCTGGGCGGAGGTATAGAGTTTTAACCCCAGGCGCTGCCATAGTTACTTTGTATAGCCGACGCTACTACTTGAAATACATCATAATCGTTCTATACATTGTAGAGATGGATGACAAAAAAGCAGCTGTGGTAATTGCAGCACACCATATCAATAAAACCTACGGTACTTTACGTGCGGTAAAGGACGTAGGTTTTACTATTAGAAGGGGAACCTGCGTGGCCTTTCTCGGGCCGAACGGTGCCGGTAAAACCACCGTAATGAAAATCCTTTATGGAAAGGGAGAGCCTGATCTCAACCCCGAGACCCGGATCAACGTGTTTGGGTACGATCCCCGGAGAGAACAACTGCAGATAAAAAAGCTCTCAGGAGTTGTTACCCAGGAAGACAGTCTCGACGAAGAGCTGAATGTAGAACAAAATCTTCAGGTATATGCAAGGTTCTACGGAATGCGCAGGCGCCGGGCCTCCGCACGAATAGATGAGCTCCTCGAGTTTATGGAGCTGAGTGAGAAGAAACGATCCCGTATAAAGGAACTCTCCGGAGGTATGAAGCGCCGCCTGGTCATAGCCCGCTCGCTCCTCGGCGAACCCTCGCTTCTTATACTCGATGAGCCTACTACAGGCCTCGACCCACAGGTGCGGCAACTTATTTGGGACCGCCTGCACTTGTTGAAACGAACCGGCGTCACCATTCTTCTGACAACTCACTATATGCAAGAGGCTGCCCAGCTTGCCGAGGATCTGCTAATTATGGATCACGGCAAAGTGCTTCTCACCGGCGCCCCGCACCAATTGCTTTCGGAACAAATTGAACCATATGTACTTGAACTTAAGAATAAACAGCGCTCCGGAGAGATAGAGCCTGAATTCGGCCACGAAAAAATCCGCAAGGAGGAGTATGCCGAACGTATTCTTTATTATTCCCATAACAACGGCATACTGAATTCCCTCATCGGCGGTCTCACTCCCAGTGAATATCACATCCGTCAAACCGACCTCGAGGACCTGTTTCTCAAAACCACCGGGAGGAAGCTGAATGAACTCCAGTGATATACCTTCTAAGGGGCCTTCTAAGGGGCCTTCTAAAAACGCCCCGACGGCCGCCCCGAAGTATGGACCTTCTGGGCAAAGCCCGATTACACCGCAGATTCGCCGGGTTACGGTCGCAAAACCTCCCCTTCTATCACGTCTCTACGCGGTATGGTACCGCCATGTTCGCGTATATGCCCGAAATATTATCAGCAATGGTCTGCCGCCGTTTTTAGAACCTCTGGTTTTTTTAGTCGGAATTGGTATGGGCCTCGGCGCCTATCTTACCCAGATGGAGGGGGTCCCCTTTCTCGAATATCTGGCCACCGGCCTTCTCATGACCACGGCCATGTTTACCTCCGCCTTTGAGTGCTCCTTCGGGACCTTCATTCGTCTCGAATATGAAAAGGCCTACGACGGGATGCTGGCCGCGCCGATTACCGTCTGGGACCTCCTTGTTGGAGAAATCCTGTGGGCGGGGACCAAGGGCTTTTTCTTCACCCTGGCCGTCCTCATGGTGATATACGGATTTGGAATCCTGCCAATCGGCCTCTCCCTGGTAACTCCCTTTATAGGATTCTTTACCGGAACAATGTTCGCCGCTCTCTCGCTGCTGGTCACAAGCTTTGTGAAGAACATCAACCACTTCAATTTCTATTTTTCCGGCTTTATTTCGCCGATGTTCTTCTTTGCCGGGGTTGTTTTTCCCGTTAGCAATCTACCGAAAATTGTCCGGCCGATTTCGGAAGCCCTTCCTCTCACCCATGCGGTACGCCTTACCCGAGCCTTTAGCTTTCCGGGGGAAGTGACCTTTTTGTGGGCCGACGTGGTGTATATCCTGCTGTTTACCCTGATCATTGGATTTTTAGGGGTCCGCCGGCTGAAACGGCGACTGATAGACTAGGCACGCTAAGCTGAACTTGCTCAACCTCATCATGAAAGGTTGCGGTAGTGCTGTGTTTTTAGCAGAAAGGCGGGAAACACAAGCCTTAAAATAGCCTTTTACTACGCCGATAGAATCGTGACTACAATACTGCGGCTGCTCCTTGGTCCATCAAACTCACAGAAGAAGATGTTCTGCCATGTCGAAAGCCCCATCTTTCCGTCAATTATTGGGATAGTTTCACTGGGTCCGACTATCCCCGATTTGAGATGCGCATCGCCATTTCCGTCTTGCCGGTCATGCTGCCATATCCCCTTCGGCATCAGCTTCCGCAGCAGTGAAATTACATCACTCTGCACACTGTCGTCCCAATTTTCCTGGATCATAATGCCGGCGGTAGCTCCTTGAGCATATACATTGACTAATCCATTGCTCACTCCACTGCTAACAACTTCCTCTTCTACCTGCTGCGTGATGTCGTAGAGGGCTTCTTGGCTATTTGTTTTTATAGATATTATCATCTTCTCTTCCCAGTTGTACGAAGCTTGGTGGCAAAATAAACATATGCCTCTTCACTATATGTAATTAGTTTTTCGAAAAAGATCAAATTTTTAAATGTTTCCGTCACAATTTTTTACAATTCATTAACCACCAAGGTTCAAACAACTAGTATAATAAAGGAATGAGGACTTATTTCACAAAACTAGTCGCAGCCTTCCTTCTTACAAGTTTAGTACCAATTTTGATTACCGGTATCAGTTTTTACCTTGCCGGCCGTAGCTTAGTACTGCGAAACGCTGAAAGCCGGGCAAGAGAATCCATTAACCGAAGTGTTGAACATATAGACAATACTATTGAAACCTATCGTCACATAGCCTATGTCATCTCAAAAGATCCGACTATAGTGCGGGCGGTCAGCGGCATTGAAACCTGGAATTCAGAACGGCTGAAAAAGCTTTATAAGCAGATGTACGAACCGCTTGAAGGACATATTTACTCGGCAGCGGCACATGTAGTGAGCCGCGATGGAAGTCATTTCTTTTCTACCCACACCCTTCCAAAACACTATGATTTACGAGTCTATGAAAACCACGAGGGGATTTTTTCGGAAAAACGTAACGACCCTGAAAAAAGTTATATTTACATTGATCCCTTCGTGACAGTAAGGGGAGACAGAGTAGCCCTTACAATCTTACGAGAAATCCCAAACGGATATGTAATAGTTGATGTGTATGATACTCAACTTGTATCAGCGGAATCCCATCCCTTTTTCGACAGCTTACTCATAGCCGACAGGAATCAGCTGCAGGCATTCGATTTTTATCACCCCGAAAGAGATGGTACCTTCGACCAGTACGAAGAGTTGGAACTACTCGGGGCTTCACTTTTTAAGGAGGAGTGTGTGAAAAAGGACACCCTCTTGGCAATTTCAGCTCAGATTCCTGGTACTCAATTATATACAGTTGGAGGAGTGCATTTAGAAGGCTACATTCAGAATATTTCGGCAATTGGAATATATGGTGCCTGGTTTCTGCTGATAATTGTCATTTTTATCCTATTCATCGCTTTTAAGTTAAGCCGCAGCATTAGTGGGCCGGTACACTCTGTAGTCGGTGCAATGCAGAAAACTGAACAGGGAACACTTACCCAGGCTCCTGAACTGCAACGACGGGACGAACTCGGTTATCTAGTCCACACCTACAACTCAATGGTGGTTCAATTGGAGGAACTAATTGAGCAAGTCCGGCAGGAAGAACGAGCCCTTCAGGTCGCCGAACGAAAAGCATTACAAGCTCAGATCAATCCTCATTTCCTATATAATACTCTGGGTACAATTAAATCTATGGCTAAGCTGCAAAAATCCACGGATATCAGCGATGTAGTTACCCGACTGGGTAAACTGCTCCACACCACCTTCAGTCAGGAAGGTGCTTTTTATTCAATTGGCCGATCAATAGAAATAGTTCATGATTATATTTCTATTCAAAAACACCGTTTCGGTGACCGTCTACAAGTTACCTATAATGTTCACCCTCATGTGCGCAGTTGCAAAATTCCACGCCTGTTACTTCAGCCGATTGTAGAGAACGCAGTAATACATGGTGTTGAAAAAACAAGTACTCCTGTTAGAATAAACATTTCAGCTCACATTATTGATGAGTATGTTGAACTACAAGTCTGTGATACCGGGCCGGGGAGTCCCTCAGAGACGAATGGAAACGGCATCGGTATTGCAAATATCCGAAGACGAATAGTTCTTGCCTATGGAGATCAAGGCTCTTTTAATATTGAGAGTGAACCGAATAAGGGAACTTGCGTTACAATTCATATTCCCTACGAGTTATATGACGAAAAGAGTAGCTATAATGTATAAGGTATTGATTGTTGAAGATGAACACTACTTACTCCAGGAGCTTACCTCTACAGTAGAATGGGAGCGCTATGGCTGTATTATAGCGGGAACTGCTGTTGATGGAGAAAGAGCAATAAACCAGGCTGAGGTCATTAGACCGGATCTTATAATTACGGATATCCGTCTTCCCGGTATGGACGGGTTAAAACTTCTAAAAGAATTGCTTCCCCCGGCGGCAATCATTATCACCGGCTACGACCAGTTTGAATATGCCAGGGATGCGCTGCGGATCGGTGTTACAGATTTTCTTCTTAAACCGATTGACGACAATGAACTGCATGCAGCCATCCGTAAAGCAACTTTTTTTCTTTCGGGCCAAGATATTCCGGCCCAAGGCAAACCGGATCTTGAAGAACAATCCGCTCCGTCAAAAACACCCAACAGAAGTCGTCATATAACAGGAGCACAACGCTTTATAGAACGCCATTATCAGCAAGACGTCTCCTTGCTTCAAGCTGCAGAAGACCTCAGCTTGAGTGAAAGCTACTTATCACGAATATTTAAGGAATACACCGGCAAGACCTTCGTTGAGGCACTTACCGAATACCGGTTAAATATCGCCAAAAACCTTCTTCGAGATCCCCGTTTGCGTATAGAAGAAATTGCCCTGATGAGCGGTTTCCGTAATGCCGGTTATTTCACCCGTATTTTCAAACGCTCAACAGGGATGGCTCCGAGTCATTATAGATGCATCGAAAATGATGTTTAGGAAGAACATATCTCCCACCGAACACTGTTATTCATTAATTCATATGTAAGCTGTTCATAGCCGACAAATTTAAACCCATTTATTCCTACTTCGGCTGCAGAATCTACATTCACCTGCATATCATCAATAAAAACCGCCTCTTCGGCGGGCATATTCTCAGCCCGTAAAATATAACGGTAAAACTCATACTCAGGCTTGGCTGTTCCCATTCGATGACTGGCATACACCTCGTCAAAGATAGAATAGTCTCCGTTCTCCCGGTGAAACCGATAATGGCTTTCAATGGTGTTTGTTCCACATACCACCCGGTGATGATTGCTTTTTATATCCCGAACAAAAGCCTTCATACGCGGATCCACCTCGGGATGAAAACAGGTAGTCAGGTAATCTTCTTCGATGGTAACTCGAAAATGAGCAGAAAACTCTTCCCAGAACTGATCGGTAGTAATAGTACCCCTAGTGAGTTCCTGAAAGTCCTCACCGCAATACCCGCGAATTTCACTTTCCGGTATTCCTAAAGTGCGGCTTATCCCCGAGACTACATCAACTTTATGAGAAATCACATTTCCCATATCAAAAATAAACAGCATACTCATCACCCCTTGCGAGAGGCGTACACCGCTGCACCGCCGACAAAATATCGGCTTAGACTAAAAAACAAAATAAACATAGGCACGCTGGCCAACAGGGCTACCGCCATCATCGCCCCTTCATCGGTGTGCATTTCCGCCTTAAACTTTACGATATAAAGTGGAATTGTCTTCATTTTTTCGGTCTGAGCAACCAGCAGGGGCCACAGCAGATTGTCCCACTGAGTTCTGAACGCCAGAATCGCCAGGGTAGCAATTGCTGGGCCGGAGTTCGGCAATATAATTGAACGATAAATCGAAAACTCGCTCATTCCATCCACCCGGGCGGCATCGATAAACTCATCGGGGAAAGTAATAAGATACTGACGCATCATAAATACACCAAAGGCATTTACAAGAAAGGGTAATATCAGTCCCGGATAACTGTTCTGTATCCCCATTTTAGTTGCCACCATATACAGGGGAATCATAATTGCTTCGAAGGGAATCATCATTGTGGCCATAATTCCCATGAAAACAAGATCACGCCCGGCATAATGAAATTTGGACAAGCTGTACCCGGTCAAAGAGGAAATCAATACGGTAGTGAGAGAAACAGTGCCGGCGACCACTAAACTGTTAAACAAATTGCGGATAAAAATAAAACTCCCATCATTTCCAGCGACCGCCTTTACAAAATTCGGAAAGTATATCCCTGAAGGTATCCAGCGGTAAGGCATTTTTACAATCTCAGAAGCGGGCATCAGAGAAGCTGTCAGCATAAAAAGAAGAGGAGCAATGATGCATATTAGGGATATTATAAGTATAGCCCAAATCAATCCACGTGATAGAATATGAGTATAATTCTGTTTCATTAGTAAGTTACCTCATCACTTTTGGTTGTCTTAAACTGCAGCCAGGTGAAGAAAAGCATAATCATGAAAAGTATTATGCTCATCGCACTTGCTCGTCCTATGCGATGGTCGCGAATACCGGTATTGTAAATATTCATTGTAATTACATTTATTGGCGCCTGGGGTGCTCCCGATTGGGTAAACAGATACTGGGTACTGAACGTCTTCAGACACTGCAACATCGACATAATTGATACCAATACCACAGTTGGCCGCAACAACGGGAGTGTGATTCGCCAGAAAGACTGCCATGCACTTGCTCCGTCAATACGGGCGGCCTCATACATCGAGCCGGGGATACTTGCCAATCCTGCAATAAAAATAATTACAAAATAGCCAACATACTTCCAGAAATACACCATCATAGTAGCAAACTGCACCATCGAAGCATTGGCAAACCAGCTGTGGTCTATCCCAGGGGTCTGCATCACAAAGTTCACCCACTGATTTGCAAGCCCACGGGGATCAAAAATCAGCAACCAAATAGCCGCAGCTACCACCGACGAAAGCACCGCCGGAGAATAAAAGCCCATCTGTAGAAACTTGCGGCCATACTTCACCTGAGAAATCAAAACTGCTAGAAGTAAACTAAAGACCAGCAGCGGAATAAAGGTCCCCAGCGTAAAAACCGTGGTAGCCCGAATTGAGTTCCAGAAATCTCCTGAAGTGAATAAATATCGGTAATTTTCCAATCCCATAAAATCCGGAGGATTCAGACTAAGCACTTTTTTCTTAAAAAGACTGGTGTACATCGCATTGATAATTGGATAGAAATTAAACACTGAAAAAAAGAGGATCGCCGGTAAAACAAAAAGTCTTCCCCACAGGTCCTGGTGACGTCTTAAATTCGATTTATGCTGCATTTGGTGGTGCGCCTCCTCTCACAACAACTAAATAACCCCGGATATAGGCACCGCGGAGGTTCTCCCCCCCCGCGGTGCCCTCTAGATCATAGATTTCTTCCTTCGAATTACTCTTCGTCCAGTAATTCTTGGGCCTCAGCCTTCAGGGTTGCATAGGCTTTTTCACTTGAAACACCGCTCAGCATTACAGACTCAACCGCCTGCTTGATGAGCTCCTGCATCTTGGCGCTGTTTTCGGCGTAGTACACGATATGCGCTTTTTCCATATCCTCGGCAAATACATCTGAATAAGGCATGTTCTTAAAAGTATCTGATGCCATCAGTTTTTTAGTCGGTTGCACTATATTTACCTTCTCAAGGTACTCCTCTCCGTGGCTCAACATGAAGGAGATAAACTTCCAGGCAGCCTGTTGACGACGAGTACTGGTTTGACCATTGACCATATAGTAGTGGCCGTAATAGGCGGCGGCGACTTCCTTCTCCGCATCTTCAAACTGGGGAAAAGGTACGACCCGCCAGTCTCCACTATTGTAAAATTCAGGATTATCCGACCGTATGCGTCCCTGCTGGTACAGACCGGTGTGGCACATAGCGATGTCGTTATTATCATAGTTAAACAATTTACGGGCGTTTTTATAGGTGGGAGAACCAAGATTTCGGCCGTTCGGACCCCATTCGCGCATGTAGTCGAGAAACGCTATCCATGCATCCTCTCCCACAATAGCCGTCTTACCATCGTCACTGATAAGCTTTCCGCCCAACTGTTCTACCATAGGTACCATTGCTACCAGATAATAGGGATAGCGAAAATCAAATCCTCGGCGGGTGATAATTTCACCATCACGGATAACCAATTTTTCCGACACCTTGACCATCTCTTCCCAGGTTTTCGGATAATCCTTGTCAGGATCCAAGCCTGCATCCTCAAACACCCGTTCGTTCATGTAGATACACCAGTTCGTTAACTCCAAGGGGAGCCCGTAAAATTTTCCATCCTGTTTTACCGGATCAAGGACACCAGAAATATATGCATCCTCAAGCTCTGCATTATTGCCATAACCGGCGGCTGCAGGATCTACAGCCGCAACTCTGCCGTTTGCAATATATGAATATTCATCCTCTATCGACATATTGAAGATATCAGGCCCCTGATTCGCGGCAAAGGCGGTAAGAATGAGTTCCATAATCTTTGTTGAAGAATGGGTTACTCTTTGCACCTTAATATCCGGATGTGCGGCTTCAAACTCTTCAATATACCGGTCCTCTATTTCCGTCCTGTTCGGATCTTCATGGGTCCAGAACTCAAGGGTGATCGGACCCTCTTCAGCCTCCTTTTGACCGCCGGCAAACAACGTGCCGACTATACACAGCACAAGAACCATTACTACCACTGTTTTTTGCATATCTTCCTCCTATTAAATACTTCAATATCATTGTATCCCCCCTTTCCGAATGTCGACAATTGTAGCTTTTTTGCTTTTCTTGTCTGATTTTTGCTTTACTCCATATTTTCAATATTCTCATTTCGAAAATCATAAGGCTTAAAAAGCAACAATACCTGTACTGTCTTACCGCCGGATTGTCACTTTTTTACAGCCCCAGTATACTATTGAAATATGAAAACAAGAGCAGAACTTCAAACATACAGCAAAGTCCCCTTGGAATTAGCGGAAAAAGTAGTAAAAATACTCCATGAAATAACCGGAAACAAAGTTAACTTCATGGGATCCGACGGAATCATCCTCGCCTCCGCCCAGCCCGAGAGGGTTGGGACCATCCATGAAGGCGGAAAGATCATAATGAGCGGACAGAAGAATGAAATAGCAATTACCCGGGAAATGGCCGAAACAATGGAAGGAGCGTTACACGGGTATAACGGAGCTATAAAGTATCAGGGTGAGCGTGTAGGCTGTATCGGCATTGGTGGAGAACCGGAGCAAGTAAAACCGCTGCAGCAACTGGCTGAACTCATTATCATTGAAGAGCTTGAAAGAAACAATGATCAAACCGAGCGAAGCACTATCATCCGTAACATTATTGATAATGTGAAGGATATCTCCGACCGTATGGGTGTCCTGTCCCTCAACGGTTCTATTCAGGCGGCCAGGCTCGGGGAAAAGGGTGGTCCCTTTAAGGTGGTAGCCCATGAAATGCAGGGTCTTGCCCGCGAAATTTCGGACCTCATAGTGCAGATAGAAGATCAAACTGTGGATAAAAAATCGAAAGGCCGGAACATTTAAGAACGCAACTACTTTTTACTGCTATTTTTCATCTTGCGAACTGCTGATCTCTTGCACTTCACACTGGATAGAGATTAGTAATATAGTTAGAATAACCCTTTCCAGTAGTTGAAAAGGAGGCACATATGCCCGCCATTCGAGTATTAATCTCAGAAACTTATGATCCCTGGTTCAACCTCGCCACCGAGGACTACATCTTCCAGGAAATGGAACCGGACCACCACATCCTTTTCCTGTGGCGCAATGAGAACACCGTGGTAATCGGCCGTTACCAGAACCCCTGGGCTGAATGCAACATCGCCAATATGGAGCGGGACAATGCGAAGCTTGCCCGTCGCCAGAGTGGCGGGGGAGCGGTCTACCAAGACCTCGGCAACACCAACTTCACCTTCATGTCCAGCCGGCAAAATTACAGTAAAGAGCGCAACACCGACATCATCGTCCGCGCCCTCGATCGCTTCGGCATCAAAGCTCAGGCCTCCGGCCGCAACGACATCACCGTCGAAGAGCGAAAAATCTCCGGCAGTGCCTTCAAGCTCAGCAGCGACCGGGCTTTTCACCACGGCACCCTTCTTATTGATACGGACCTGACCAAAATATCAAACTACCTGACGCCGGATAAAAAGAAACTACAGTCCAAGGGCATCAAATCAGTCAAATCCCGGGTAGCCAACCTCAGCGAGTTCAACCCCAACATCAACCACAAAGAACTCTGCGAAGCGATCATAGAGGAGTTCTACACAACCTATGGTGAAAAATGTCCGGTCGAAATTCTAGACCACGAGCAGCTGAAGGAGATCCCCCATCTGCAGAATTACTTCGATCAAATGAGCGACTGGAACTGGCGCTTCGGTAAAACCCCCGACTTCGCCCACCACATGGCCGAACGCTTTGATTGGGGCCGGATGGAAGTGTATATCGACACCAAGGCCGGCAAAATCAACGACCTACAGATCTACTCCGACAGCCTGGTCCCTGAAATGGTCGCACAGCTGATGACCGACCTGAAGGGGATACATTACGACCCCAAATCTATTGAACAGGCTCTGGAACGGACCAAGCAGCAGATCCCTCAGGATTCCGAGCAGCTGGACCAATTCGGAAGGTGGCTGCAGGGCCAAATTCATTAATCTGGACGATTCATACCTATTGCTCTACAATAGTGGGTATGAGTAATAAACGTGTGTTATACGCGGAGGATGAACGTACCAACCGCAAGCTGATTCAAATTCGATTAAAGGATGAAGGAATTGAATGTGTAGCAGTAGAAGACGGGGTGGAAGCGCTAAGACTTTTTCAGGAATCCCCATTTGATATGATTATTCTGGACCATTACATGCCCAGAATGAATGGAGATGAAGTAGCCAAGGAAATAAGAAAAATCGATTCATCCATTCCGGTTATCGGAATCACCAGTGATGAGCAATCAGTGGAGTATCTGCGAATATGCGGTTTCAACGAAGTTATAGTAAAACCACTGAAAGGATACGCTTCCATCGTACGAATCCTAAATTATATGAGAGAAGATACATGAAACAAACCATACAAAGCAATTATAAATTTACCCTCTATATGATACTCGCCTTTGGAATTCTGCTTTTTCTTTTCACCGGCTGTGCCGGCATCGCTGCCCCACAGCAGGAGGGCCCTGAGTCTACAAAGGAGGGGCAAAAACAGGAGGGGCTTTCGGATGACCCCTCACAAAACTCTGATACACAAAACTCTGATACCCCGCACAACAAAGAGCAGCCCTCCGACACGAAAGATGCAGGAGACCCGGATGAGTTTGTATATGCGATCGAGCCCCCTAAAATCAGTCTTGATCCGATCCACACTTTTACCTCCACCGAAGCCCAGGTATACACTGCCCTATTCGAGGGTTTAGTCACTTATCACCCTTTTACCCTCGAACCCCTTCCGGCGGTTGCAAAGCGCTGGGAGATTTCCTCCGACGGAACAGTATACACCTTCTTTATTAAAGAAAACGCCCAGTATTCAAATGGAGATCCTATTCTTGCCGAGCATCTAAAAGCCTCGTGGCTGACTTTGATAGATCCCGATGAACAGGCGGAGTACGGTTCTCTTCTTGATATAGTAAAAAATGCCCGTGAATACCGCAGCGGTAAAGTGGAAGACCCGGATAAGGTAGGCATACGAGTAAAAGATCCGCGGACATTGGAGGTTGAACTCACACATCCGGCTTCTCATTTTCTTCGGATTCTCTGCCACCACAGTTTTGCACCGGTCCATCCTTCAATTCTTGAGGAGGTGCCCTCCGACTCTCCAACGGAACTCATTTCCAACGGCCCCTATTTTATTGCAGAGGCTGGAGAAGATTACCTGCTGCTCAAACGCAACAAACTTTACTGGGACTCGGAATCGGTTCGTATCGAAAAGCTGAAACTCATATATCGCAGGGATCCTCAAAAAATTACCACCGAGTTTAACAAAGGTAATATTCAGTGGGTCGATGGAAACGTGAATGTAGATACATTGAATAACCAGGATGCGGTGGTTGTAAATCCGCTTTTTTCAACCTCCTACTTTTTCTTCTCCACCCGGAATACAACCTATGCAGATCCGGGGGTACGCCGGGCCTTGGCCCTGCTGTTTCCCTGGAACAAGATCAGGTCCCAGGAATACATGTACCTGCCTACCAGCAGTCTGGTTCCTTCAATCGGAAACTACCCTGAGTTACAGGGCATAGAGGAACAGAATACTGAAGAAGCACTCCGGATGCTTGAAGAGTATGGGTATCCTGAAGGTGAGGGCTTGCCCGTCATCAAAATTGCCTTGCCCGAGGGGGAAGAATCCCTGCGTATCGGCACTCACATGAAAAAAGCGATAGAAGAGAACTTACTCACAGAGGTAGAACTAGAGCAATACCCCTTTCATAGATACTACGAAATACTCAAGCAGGAGCCTTTTACTATCGGGACCCTCACCTGGATAGGGGATTTTGCCGACCCCCTCACCTTTCTTCAGATGTGGACCTCCGACAGCAGTCTTAACTTGTCTTCCTTTGCCGATCGGAAGTATGATGAGCTCATCGACAAATCCATGGAACAGGAAGAGGATACACGCTTTGAAACCCTTGCAGAGGCGGAAAAACACCTGCTTCAGGGGGCGGTTGTGCTGCCGGTTAAGAACTCTCCGGCCTTCAATGTTATAGATTTAGAGCATGTTGAAGGATGGTTTCCGAACCCCCTGGATATCCATCCCTTTAAATACCTCGGGTATGCGCAGCCTACCCTGCCGGAGGGCGTTGTGATCGGCCCAAATCCACATGCTCCACCTTCACCTTATGTAGCATCACTTCTCACATCACTAGTTCCGGAGCGGGAAGATCTACCATAAAGGCGGCAGAAATCACGCAATCGATAGCCCACACCGTCGTTGAAGGCTTCACTCCTGACCCGCCACGACCAGTTCCCTCCGACGGTGCCCGGTGTATTCATACGGGCATCCTTTCCCAGAGCAAGCGGGTCCTGAAAGGGCACAACGGCATAGCAGGCGGCGGACATAAAGACTATTCTTATTAAATCCCACACTATCTCCTGCCCGCTGCTTCCGGCATAGCGTCTAATGAGTTCCCGAAGGTCCGCCTCCTGACTTTCGAACCATCCCAGGGTAGTGTCGTTGTCATGGGTCCCGGTGTATGCCACATAATTCGGCAGATGGTTGTGAGGCAGAAAGAGATTATCCGCCTGCAAGCCCCCCTGCCCATCGCGGCTAAAGGCAAACTGCAGAACCTTCATGCCGGGAAAGCCGAACTCCTCCCGCAGGGCCTGCACCTCCGGGGTTATTACTCCAAGGTCTTCCGCGACAATCGGCAGCTCGCCCATCTCCTCTGCTATACGAGTAAAAAGCTCCCGCCCCGGTGCCTTTACCCATCTACCCTTTATTGCCGTCTTTTCTTCCGCAGGAATCTCCCAATATGCCTCAAAGCCTCTGAAATGGTCTATCCGCACCATATCAACTTGCTCAAGGGTCTTCTTGATTCTCGAAATCCACCAGGCAAAGCCGGTCCGACGATGTTCCTCCCACCGGTACAGGGGATTACCCCAACGCTGTCCGTTAGAACTAAAGTAATCCGGCGGCACCCCCGCCACTGAAGTAGGACGATTTTTGTTATCCAGCATAAAAAGCTCGGGATGGGCCCACACATCAGCGCTGTCGGGAGATACAAAAATCGGAATATCTCCAAAGATGGTAACCCCCCTATCGTGAGCATATTTCTTTACCCGCTCCCATTGCCGCATGAAGAAAAACTGCAGCACCTTCTCCACAGCTATCTCATCACTCCATTGCTCACGCCGCCGTTTCAGCTCCTCCGGCGTGCGATCGGCCAACTCAGTCGGCCAGTAGTAGTTCCAGCGGGAATCCTCAATTCCCGCATCTGCAGCCTGCCGGTCGAAAAAGTTTTTGGCGGTAACAAAAAGGGCATAATCTTCAAGCCACCACTCCTCCCGCCGGCAAAATTCGGCAACTTCGTCGCTCTTATCACCGGACCCATTTGCTCCGCCTTTTTCTGCGCTGGCTTTTTTCCCCCCGCCTCTTTGAAGAAAACGCTCAGCGGCCCTTCGAAGAAGAGGAACCTTCCACCGATACACCCTCTCATAGTCAATCCGGTCTAAAGAGAAATCGGGCCGGTCCTCAAGTTCAGAAGATTCCAGCCACCCCTCTTTCTGTAACAGGTCCAGCGAAATAAGCAGTGGATTACCGGCGAAGGATGAAACCGCCGTATAAGGAGAGTTCCCATAGGCAGTTGGTCCCAGGGGAAGAACTTGCCAAAGACCAATTTCCGTTTTTTCAAGAAAATCTATGAACTTAAAAGCGTGGGTCCCAAAATCTCCGATACCATCTTCCGAAGGAAGTGAAACCGGATGAAGGAGTATTCCAGCACTTCTTTTTTGCATTTCCATAGAATGAAAGCTCCTCAAGGCATACTTTAATCACGTACACACCGTGATTAAGAGGTGCAGCCTTTGACTATTTTGCTATTTTCAGGTATTATAGTATTTATGGAATCCATTTCACAAGCACAAACCTCACCAGAATTTCAGGTAAACCAGCATGTAGTATACCCATTGCAGGGTGTTGGTAAAATTACCTCAATCGAAGAAAAACCTTTCAAGGGAAATGATATACTCTACTATGTAATCTACCTTGAAATATCCGACATGACGGTCATGGTACCCGTCGATAAGGCCGAGGGCCTTGGAATACGGAGTATTGTCAGCAAGAAAGAGTCTGAAAAAGCTCTAAAGCATATCGCGGAAGAGCACGAACCTGTAACCGCGGATTGGAAGATGCGTTATCAGATGAACCTTGACTTGCTGAAAGCCGGAAGTGTCATCGACATTGCCACTGTAGTTCGCACGCTGTATCATCGCAGTAAGGTTAAGGAACTGCCTATTCAGGAGCGTAAGCTCTTTGACAACGCCCTAAAGATATTGGTTGATGAAATATCTTTTTCGCTGGACCAGTCAAAGGTTGAAGTAGAAGACCTTATCTTCAACAGCTTAGAATCCGATTAGAGGGCACTTTGCAGCTCTTCTAAGAACTAAAACAAGACTGGAAGTACTGTGGATAAGCCTTCTGCCGGCACACATGCCTATGCTGCACTCATTATTACCGCCGCCGGCTCCAGCAGCCGAATGGGAGAGGGTGAAAAGAAGGAATACCGACCCCTTAACGGAAAGCCGGTCCTCATTCAAACTCTCTTACCCTTTATACAGACGGGACTATTCTCACAGGTAGTAATAACTATTCCCTCAGGGCATAAAGACCGGGTAAAAAAACTCCTCACTCAACTTCCTCAGGAACAGCACCAATGGATTGAGAAGATAATTCTCATAGAAGGCGGGGCCTCACGACAGGAGAGCGTGTACGAGGGCTTAAAAGCATGCAGCAGCAGTACACCTCGTTTTGTACTAATCCATGACGGAGCCCGCCCGTGGACCAGCGCGATGCTTATCCGCCGTGTCCTCTTTGATACTGAAGAGCACGGGGCCAGCATACCAATAGTCCCATCCACCGATGCAATGAAACAGATCAATCCGGCAGGCTACATTGAAGCACACCTCCCGCGACAGCAGACCGTATGCGCCCAAACCCCCCAGGGCTTCTCGTTCAATTCGATTCTCTCGGCACACCGGGAGGCAGAAGGACAGAGGAGCGACTTCCTAGACGACGCGGAAGTATACGCCCATTTTATCGGAGAAGTGCATACGGTTGAAGGTGAGAGGGAAAACATAAAAATCACGTATCCCGGAGATTTTAGTATACCCTTCCGGGCACCACATCCTGAAGGAGCATCTGAATGAAAATTGGTTTCGGTT
>Ga0102938_10000402_pt1 | contig 31668 bp, 28 predicted proteins | sample SalPonR2_B_D2_MG_FD_84516 | JGI IMG/M metagenome (GOLD analysis project Ga0102938, IMG submission 84516) | Salt pond soil microbial communities from South San Francisco under conditions of wetland restoration - Salt Pond MetaG R2_B_D2_MG | ecosystem: Environmental > Aquatic > Marine >... | reverse complement strand
TGCGGCAGCCAGATGTGGAGAGCGACACGCGGATCGCCGGCGATCTGGTCCACTTTGGGACTGTGTCGGTCGGTGTGAAATTCCAGCACCGACAGGGACCTGTCCACCCCCCGCAGCACGAGGGTTCGCAATTCGGGGCCGTCCGGCCCGATCGTGGCGAGTGTCGGGTGGCGTGCGGGATGGTCGCGATCGACAAGTCCACGGTTGAGATGGGCCCAAATCGTATCGAACATGCCGGATGGAGACGTGTCAGTCATATCCTGTCATCTCCAGATAGCCGCGCCCCTGGTGACTTCCGGAAAAGCGGATCGGTCCTTCCCAATAGGCAAAACTGACATCCATCCAGCTGTGGGCGTTGACCGGCGTGGTGGTGATATCGAGCCCCTGTTCGGGCAGTTCAACGCGCCAACCGGTCGGGATATCGCGGCCATCGACATCGGTTCGGGCAACGGGCGTCAGGCGCAGCGCCCCGTCGGGGTAAGAGATGGTGCTGCCATCGGGCGCGATCCACGTGGCGGAGGTATACACCGCCCCCGCCCTGTCGCGCAGGCCGAAGCCCATCATCCGCGACCCGTCCGCGAACTGGAGAGAAAACCAGTCCCACCCGTCCTGGGTGTCGGACAGGGGTTGCGAAGACCATTCCCGGTCCAGCCACGCGGTGCCGGTGACGGGAACCGTCCCGCCGGGCAGGGTCAGGGTTCCGGTGACGGAATAGAAGGGCTGCGAATAGTAGTAGCTGGCCTGCCCCTCGGAGGATTTCACCGAATAGCCGGCCTCGCCGTGGAAAATGAGCGGGCCCTGCGCCGCGAGGCTCAGATCGTAGCTGAAGTCCGGGCCGCGTGCCGCCAGGTCGAGCGCCGACAGCGCGTCGGCGCCGGGTTCAGCGGCGGATGTCATCGCCCAATCGTCGATCCAGGCCTCAAACGGAGCGGCGGTGACGCCCGCCTGACCGATCCCGCCCCTGGCCAACCGTTCGGCACTGAAATGCGCGTCCGGCGTGGTCAGCCCGGCATGGCCCATCCAGAGCTGCGGCGCGTCCCATCCCACGGCTGTCTCGGGCGCAAGGGCCGAACGGAACAGGGTCCATTGCACACCGTATTCGGCTCCGTCCGCGCCATCCAGCGTGGCGGTCAGATACCACCATTCGATCCGGTAATCCGGGTGTGGGCCATGATCGGCCGGGAAATCGAAGACTGCCGGGCGGCCGGGCACCGCAAATCCATCCGCCTGCGTGCCAAGGCCTGCAAAGCCCTGCGCGTGCACCGGACCGGCCAGTAGACTCAGAACCGAAAGAAAGAGCCTAACGTTCATGGGCAAAGACCTTGAGCAGGATTGCGGGTGGCGTCCGGGCCAGGCGCAGGGCGGGCAGTGCGGCCGCCAGCGTGCCCGCGATCAGCGCCAGCGCCAGGAGCGTCAACCAGTCGCCCGGAAAGATCTGCATCGGCAAACGCCAGCCGAATGCCTCCACGTTCACGATCGCCAACAGTACCCATGCCAGCATCAGGCCCACGGGCAGGGCTAACAGAAATGTCAGCGCCGCCAAGATCAGGCTACGCCACAGTTCAACCCGGGCCAGCCGCGCGCGGGTCAACCCGATGGCCCAGACCGGGGCCAGTTGCGGCAGACGCATGGCGGCAAGCGTCAGCAGGCTGGTCAGCAGGGCGAACCCGGCGACACCCAGCGTCAGGATGTTGAGCGCGCCGGTGATCCGAAAGGTCTGCTCGAAGATATCGAGCGAAAACCGCTTGATCTGGGTCTGATTCAAGACCCGGTCGGCGGGCAGGCCAAAGTCGTCGCGCAAGGCGCTGGCAAGGGCTGCGGCGTCATCTGGGGTCACGCGCAAGGCAAATCGCGTCACGGGGACGTCAGGAAACGTCCGTTGAAACAGGTCGATCCCGATAATCGCCTGACCTGAAGGGTTTCCGTAGTCGGAATAGATGCCGGCGACGGGAAGGGTCAGGCCGGGGGTGACGGTCAGGGGGGCGCCGAGGGCAAGTGCCTCGCGGCGGGCCAATTGTTCGTTGATCAGCACGGATTGTCCTGAATGGACCCTGTCCCACGCATCCGGAAGCGCCTGAAGCAAAGGCCAGTGGTCGCGGTACGTGGCGTGATCGGCCATGCCAAAGACCTCGGCCGGGGCGCCGGCAAGGGGGGTGTCGATGCTGACGATCGGAAGCGTCGCATCGGCCCTGTCGGCAAGAAAAGCGATCAGGCGCCCGGCCTCATCGGTTGATTGCGTGGTCACATACAACTCGGACGCCAGCCGCTGGTCGAGAAAGCCGATGAACGTCGCGCGGAAGGACCCCACCATCGTCGACACACCGATATTGGTGGCCAGCGCCAGGAGAAGCGCCATCAACGCCAGCGACAGGCCCGGCAATTGCTGGCGCGTGTCCGCGAACAGCCATTCGCCGAAAGCCGAATTTGCATGGCGGCTGGCCAGGCGCAGGATCACGCCAAGCACCGCCGGCAGTGCAAGTGCAGCCCCAAGCAGCAGGGCCGCCAGCGTGGCAAAGCCCGTCAAGAGGCTGCTGCCGAGGGTTGCAAACAAGACGGCTGCGCCGAAAAGGGCCAATGCCGCCACGGCCTGCGTGCGCATGGCGCGCGCGGATGCCTGCGCCCAGGCGCGCGGGTTGGCCGGCGCCAGCATGGGCAGACGCGCCATGCGCATCATCGCTTGCACACTGGCCAGCGCCGCCCCCGCCAGCGTCATCGCCAGACCAAAAGCCGCCCACAGGGGATCGAACCGCAGCGATCCAGTCAACTCGGCTCCGTAAAGCCCGCGCAGCGTACCGGCAACACCGGGCATCAGAGCGGCCGCTATGGCATAACCCAGGACAAGGCCCATGAGCCCCGAAATCAGGGCCAAACCCGCAATTTCGAGACTGAATGCCGCCAGCACAGTGCGCAGCGGCAGACCCAGCGCCCGCAAGGTACGTACCGTTGCGCGCCGTTGTTCAAAGGCCAGTCCGATGGCGGCGTGCACGATGAAAAGACCCACTGCAAACGCAAGCAGGCCAAAGGCCGTCAGGTTCAGGTGAAAGCTGTCGGTCAGGCGGCTGACGTCGCCTGCATTTTGCGGGACGGTCAGGGCCAGATCGGTCGCGTTGGCCAAAGGGGGCAGGCCCGCCGGCTGCTCGGTCGCGACCAGAAGGTACGAGACATCGGTTTGCCCCAGTAGGCGCGCGGCGGTCGAGATATCGGTGATCGCCGCGGCGGGCGGCACATCCTCGCTCAGCCGGATCGGGGGCAGGTCGCCGGGAAGGGGGCCATTGGCGGTCTGCGCACTCATCAAGAGCAGCCCCGGAGCAGTGAAAAACTCGACAAGGTCCAGATCTCCGCCCGCGATCGCCGGGGTCTCCGCCTGGGGCGGAGCGGTCAGGACGTCAATTCCCAACAGGCGCAGACGGGCACCGTCCCGGCGCAACTCGCCCGATATCACGGGCGACACCATGTACCCCGCGCGTCTAAGCGCGATGTAGTCGGCCATCGGAACGGGCCGCCCATCGGGCCGCTCCAGACGGCTGAGCTGATCCTGGCCAAGAGTTGCCGCCGCCCTGTCATACGAGGCGCGCGCCTCTGCGTTGATGGCTTGCACCCCGGACCACAACGCGGTCGCCAGCGCCAGCCCCGCAAGCAGCGTCAGCAGTTGGCCGGGATGTCGCCGCCAATAGGACAACAGGGTCGAAAGCGCCAGCCAGAGCATCTCAACCGGTCCCCGGCGGGGCCGCCAGAAGCCCCCGCGACAAATGCAACCTGCGGTCAAGCCGCGCCGCAAGGCGGCTGGAATGCGTGACCATCATCAGCGCGGCGCCCGTATCGCCCACAAGGTCCAGCAAAAGGTCCAGAACCGCGTCGCCGGTGGCTTCATCAAGGTTGCCCGTCGGCTCATCCGCAAGGATCAGATCGGGCCGTCCGGCCAGGGCGCGGGCAATGGCCACGCGCTGTTGCTGCCCGCCGGAAAGGGTTTCGGGATAGCGATGCCGCAGATCCCACAGGCCAAGCCGGCGGGTCAGGTCAGCGGCGTGGTCAACATCATGCCGTCCTGCCAGGCGTGCCTGAAACGCGATGTTCTGCGTCACGGTCAGGGATGGGATCAGGTTGAATTGCTGAAACACAAGGCCGATCCGATCCCGGCGAACCTTGGCGCGGGCCGAATCGTCCAGCGTGCCGATATCCTGCCCGGCGATCCGCACATGGCCGCCATCCGGCGTGTCCAGACCGGCCGCAAGATGCATCAGCGTGCTTTTACCCGACCCGCTTTCGCCGGTCAGGGCCAACGATTGACCCGACTCCAGCGTCAGCGACAGCCCACGCAGCACCTCGACCGGGCTATCTTCGCCCGTGAAGCGTTTCGTGATCTCGTCAATTTCAAGCAGCGCCGTCATACCCGCCTACCTAGCAGGGCCGCGCCGCATAAAAAGGCCCCTGCGCTCACCTGAAGCGGATTGGCAGGGAAAATCCGTAGCTGGCATCGGTCAGACCTTCGGGCGCCTCGGGAAAGCGACCGGCACGTTGTACCGCGGTCACCGCTGCCCGATCCAGCGCCGGATTGCCCGAGGATTGCGAGACCGAAACGCCTGCCAGCTGCCCCGTGCGCGCGATGCGCAGGGCCAGGACCACCTGGCCCGCACCCTGCACCTGGGGGCGGGCCCTTTCGATACGCGCCAGAATGCGCCCCCCCCACTGCGACATGAGACTTTGCTGAGCACCCGGGCTCGGCGCCGGGGCGGCGACGGATTGCGCCGGGGCGCCCCCCAGCGACGCGCCGCCGCCGGACCCCGATGCCACCCGTGCGGCGCTGGCCTGCGACGGGGCTGCGCGCGCTGGCCGCACCATCGGTCGGGGGGACGTGTCGCGGGCCAGGGTTTCGGGCGCGGGCGGTGCGTTCCTGTCAAAGGCCGGTGCCGCCGGAACCGGGGGGGCCGTCAGCACAGGCGGGGCTGAGCGGACGAGTACCTGATCGCGTCCCGAACCGGCGGTCGTATCGTTTACCGTCGGTTGCGGTAGACCAGGCGTCACCGGGGCGGTCCGCACCACGGGAAACGGGACCACCGCAGGGCTGCCATGCTCGATCTGCGGCAAGGGGCTTGCGGTCTGCCTCGCCGGCGCCACGGGCCGTGACAGGCTCGAAACCGCAGTTTCGGCACTGATCCGAACATCCACGGCGTCTTCTGCCAGTGGCATCGGCAAGGGCGTTGGAACAGCAGTTTCGGGCGCCCGGGTCCAGTGGTCGACCAGGGCTGCGACCTGATCGGGCGCTGCCGTCAGGGTCACCCGGTCTGCGCCGCCCGCGCCCTGGCCTTGGGGGCCGCCCGTCATGCCCTGGTCAAAGCCGATCATCACCCCGGCATGAACCACCGTCGACAGGCCCAGAAAGGCGAGTATTTCAGCGCCGCGCCTCATGGGTGCACCGTCACGATCAGAATGCCGGTTATGCCGACCTCGGCCAGGTTCGGCAGAAGTGTCGCCAATTCGGCGGCCGGGTAGGCGGCATCTGCCTGAATGGGCAGCGGCCCATCCGGCGGATCGGTGGCCAGGGCCTCGAACACGGCCTGCCCGCGCACCGTGCCAAGTGCCATCGCGCCATCGGCGGAGATATACAGCGTTCCGGCCCGTGGCTCGGCCGGGTCGGCCTCGGCCTCTGGCGGCGTGATCTCGAACGGGGCGGGCGGGGTCAGGCTGGCCGTCATCAGAAAAAAGATGAGCAGCAAGAACACCACGTTGATCATCGGAACGATGGACCGATCCTGATTGCCGCGCGGCCGGGTTTGCACGCCGAAATTCATGGCGCCACCAAGGTCAGGTTGGTCAGGCCGCCAGCTTGTAACAGGGTCATGACATCCAACAGACGTTGCATATCGGCGCCTTGCACGGGGCGCAGCAACACCAGGTCGGCCCCGGGTTGCACCAGCTCCGACAGGGACAACACAAGGGTTTCCGGTGCTTCAACACGTCCGTTCAGCAAGATATCATGCGGCCCGATCTGGAGCAGACGGGGCGGGCCGGACCATGCGGTTTCCCCCCCGCTCCCGATGGTCAGGGGCAGCGCACCCTCTTGTCCGAACCGGGCCGCAAGCATGAAGAACACCAGCAGCAAGAATACCACGTCGATCATCGGCGTCAGGCTTGGCCGCCGTCGCGGGCGCGGATTGGCAAAGCGAAAGCTCACCTGCGCGGCCCCCCGCGCGTGAAGATCCGTGTCGCGTCGTCTTCCATCTCGCCCTGGAGCCGGTCCGCGATGCTGTCGAACCATGTCAGCGCCATCGAGGCGGGGATTGCCACGGCCATCCCTGCGGCGGTGGTCAAGAGTGCCTCCCATATGCCGCCTGCCAGCGTGGCGGGATCGGCGCGCACCCCGGCCTCCTGCAGCGCCTGGAAGGCCGCGATCATGCCCAAGACCGTGCCCAACAGGCCCAAAAGCGGTGCAATCGTCACGATCAGGTCCAGCGGACGCAGCCCCGTGCGCAACTCCGCCAGCAATCCGCGCGCAATCCGGGTCGTGTCTTCGCGGGCGGCCTCGGCCGGCAGGCCTGGATCGCGAAACGCCGTCATCGCGGCATGTGCCAACCGGGCGCGGATCGAACGGCGGGCGGCCAGCCGCGCAAGGGCGCCCTCGGCATCGCCCGTCTGCCACAAACCGATGGCCTCTTGCGTGGCGCGGCCACCCGACCACGCCCCGAGCCCGGTCAGGCGATAGACCTTCCACAAGATCAGGCCAAAGGTGATGACCGACAGCGCCGCAATCGCCCAGATGACCGGGCCGCCGCGGGTCAGAAGATCGGGAAATTCGGTCATGTCAGGGCCTCCGCTTGCATCGTCTCACGCCTTGAACTCGGTTTCCATCCAGTGCCGCGCACCCGACGTGACCGCCTGATACGTCGCCCGTCCGATGGCTTCGCCCACCTCGGTATGCAGTCCCGCATATTGCAGATCACCGGGCGGGCAGGCGATCACGATGCAATCCGTTCCAGTTCCGGTGGCGCGTCCCGTCGGCAGGTCTAGCCGGGCTTCCATCACGGCCGCCGTGCGGGCCTGGGCGGCGATGCTCAACGCTTCGATCTGGGCCGCTTCGCTCAACGGGGCATCTGTAACCGTCAAGAGGTTGATGGTGCCGGGTTCCCTCCGCTCGAGCGGCAATCGATGCCCGACCCGTTCCGCATTCGACAGGCCGACCGTGGCAAGGCACGAGGCTTGAAAACGACCCGAAACTGCATGATCGAGCCTGAAATGACGTAAATCCCGCGAGGTCAGCATACCGACCGCCTGCATGTCGCCCCGATCTGTCAAAGCGTCCGCCAGCCAGGTGATGGCATCGAAATCCCTGGTCAGGTCGGCATTGCGCACTTCGCGCCAGATGACTGTGTCGGTGGTGACAAAGCCCGGCCGATGGGGTGCCCATGACAGGCATCGCATGGGGGCGGGCAACCGTGCGGTCAGCCAGGGTTGATCAAGCGCCATCTCGATCATCTGAGCACCCGGAGCGGTTGAAAGATCATCCCGTCGGCCGTTTGCGCCAGATGCGCCGAAATGCCAAAGACCTGCGCAAGGTTTTCGGCGGTCAGCACCTCGGCCGGGGGGCCATCCGCGTGGATCCGGCCCTGGTGCAACAGAATCAGCCGGGTGCAATGACGCGCGGCCAGCCCCAGGTCATGCAAGGACACCAAGAGACCCTTGCCCGAGGCCGCCAGCGCGGAAAACGCCTCCATCGTGGCGATCTGGTGACCGGGATCCAACCCGGCAATCGGTTCGTCGGCAAGGATCAGGGGCGTGTCCTGCGCCAGGGCACGCGCGATGACGACCCGCGCCTGCTCCCCGCCTGACAGCGCGGTCGCGGCGCGCGCCTCGAACCCCGTCAATCCCATGACGGCCAGCGCATCCGCAACCGCGGCGCGGTCACGATCGCCGGGCCGCTGACCGGCGGCCAGATGCGGGACCCTGCCAAGCATGACAAGCGTTTCGACCGAAACCGGCCAGGCGATATCGCGTTGCTGGGGCAGCCAGGCGGCCTGTCGGGCCCGGTCCTTCACCGGGATATCCGCCAGCGACGTGGTGCCGGAATACGGCATCAGGCCCAGAACAGCCCGCATCAGGGTCGTTTTTCCGGCGCCGTTGGGGCCGATCAAGCCCACCAGCTCTCCCGCGGCCATGGAAAAACTCGCACGGTCGACCACCGGGCATGGGCCGCGATGCACGGTCAGATCGGCCAAGGACAACAAGGTCACGGAAGCGCCCTCCGCGTCTTGTAGATCAGGTGCAGGAACAAGGGCGCGCCGACGATGGCCATGACAACGCCCAGTTTCAGATCCCTGTCAGGCAAGATCAGGCGCACCGCGATATCTGCCAGCAAAACCATGGCCGCCCCGCCAAGCGCAGAGGCCGGCAACAAAAGACCCGGACGCGCGCCCACCAAGGGGCGCAGTAGATGCGGCACGACCAGCCCGACAAAGCCGATAGCCCCCGCAACGGCAGTCGCCGCCCCGACGCTGGCCGCGACACCCACCACCAGTTGCAGGCGCAGACGATCCAGCCGGATGCCCAGGGCTGCGGCGGCATCCTCCCCCAGCGTCAGCGCATCAAGTCCCCGCCCGATCCCCGCCAGCAACGCCCAACCCGCCAGCATCAGCGGCAGCGCGATCCAGACATGGGTGAACGACCTGTCCGCAAGCGACCCCAGCATCCAGAACACGGTTTCAGACACCGCAAAGGGATTTGGCGACAGGTTCAGCGCCAGAGAGGTCAGCGCCCCTGCAAGCGCGGAAATGGCGATCCCCGCAAGGATCAGGGTCAACGACCCGCCGCGCGGACCGGACAGCAACAAGATCATGAACACCGCAATCAGGGCACCCACCAGAGCCGCCAGCGGCAGGGCCAGCGCGAAACCGGCGGCAAACCCGGTCTGAAGCGCGATGACGGCCCCCAAGGCGGCCGACCCCGACACGCCGATCAACCCCGGTTCGGCCAGCGGATTGCGCAGATACCCCTGCAGCGCGGCGCCCGACAGGCCCAGAGACACGCCCACCATCACGGCAAGTATCGCACGCGGCAGGCGGATTTCCCGCATCACCAGGGTCACCGCCTCGCCCCGCCCTGAAATCAGCGCATTCAGGCTTTCGCCCACGCCGAACCCGGCCGGTCCGATCAAGAGCGACAGCATGAACAGACCCGCAACAGCGGCAAAGAGCAGGGGAAACAGCACACGCGGGGTCATTGCGCGGCCTCCATTTCGATACGGGTCTGCGCCAGTGCGTGCATTGCACGGATCACATGCGGCGTGCCGCAGATCCAGTCGGGGCCGCTGACATGTCCCGCGCCCGCCGCGATCAGGGTCGCAAGGGCGGGGTGGCTCAGGATATCCTCGGATCGTGACGCGCCAGGATACAGGTTTGACCGGATCACCAACGCCGGGTCGGCTACGATCAGCAATTCCAGCGCCAACCGCCCCGACGCGCTGCGCGCCAATTCATCGGAGATGTGACGGAACCCCGCGGTGGTCAGGATCTCGTGGCTGAGCGTGCCGGTGCCGAGCGTGTAGCCATTGGGATAATAGAACGCCGCGCGCGGGCCGTCTTGCGCGGGGTCGAAGGCGGCCAGATCCGTCTCGAACTGCCCGATCAGGGCCTGCGCCCTGGCGTCCTGCCCCAAAAGCGCGCCCATCTCGGCCAACCGTTCGGGGACCTCATGCAGGGATTGCACGATATCGAGCTGTTCGACCCGCACCCCCAGGCGCCGCAACATCGAGATCGTGGCAGGATCCGAATAGATGCCCGCCACCACCAGATCGGGGTTCAGCAGATAAATCTCCTCGGCCCCGCCGTAGTTCCTGCCATGGGCCAGCGCCTCCTGCGCCATGGGTGAGGTGTTGGGATCGGCGGCAAGGTCGCTGACCGACACAAGTTGCCCCGGAGAGGCCAGCAACATGGCCAGTTGATCGGTGCACAGGTTCATCGATACAACCCGTTGCGGCGCATCAGCCCAAGCGGATGTGGCGGCAAGCACAAGGCTCACCGCCCCAAGGGCACCCGAAAGGCGCCTAGAACCGCGCGCGAATGCCAATATAGGCCGCCCTGTCACTGGTGCCGTAGCCGCGCACCGTCTGATAGTCCTCGTTCAGCAGGTTTTCGATCCTCAGGTACAATTCCGCCCCATCCGACAAGGCATATCCGATCGTGGCATCCATGGTGGTGTAGTCATCGCCGACCCGAGACGCGCTATCCATGATGTCCGCGACGGTCCGCACGGTCGCAGAGGCCGTCCAGTCCGGCGCAAGGGTAGCGTCCAGTCCGATAGCGAGATCGTGTCGGGGCACCCGGCTGACACGCGAATTGTCGGCCTGGCGCGCGTCGGTATACGTATATGCCGCCGACAAGGTCGCCGCCTGGCTGATCGGCACGGAGGCGGACAGTTCGACACCCTGAAATGTCGATACGCCGGATATGTTCGCGTAGGTGGCGCTCGAGATGCACTCAAAGCTCATAGGGTCCCGGGCGCAATCCTGGTAGGTGATGAAATTATCGATTTCGAGACGGAAAACCGTCGCCGACATCATCGCCTCGTTCCCGAAGTCAAGATCCGCCCCAAGTTCGAAACTGACGCTTTCCTCGGGCGTCAGATCGGGATTGCCAAAAAAGAACTGGCCGTTACCGATCGGAAACGTGCCGTATAGCTCGCTCAGGGACGGCGACCGGTATCCGGTCGCGACGGCGCCCCGGAACGTCACGATGTCGTTTGGCCGATAGGAATAGGCCAATCTCCAGGTGCTGATATCTCCGAACGCGGAATTCGTTTCATGACGGGCGCTTGCAAACAGGTCCAGGTCAGGGGACGCCGCGAAAATGGCCTCGGCGAATGCGCCCGCGGTTTCAATGCTGCGCGAGCCACCGATCAGGCCGGTGAACGTGGCCTGTTCCCTTTGCCAATCCATCCCGAAGCTCAACTGGGTTTCCCCGAAATCCGCCGTCGCCAGGTATTGGAGCGTCGTCCGCTCTCCGTCGAAGTCGGACTCGAACGGCGAACTGAACGGCGATTGCACGGTTTCCGAAGCCAGCCCGCGCCGGGTCTGGAGATATGTCCCGGTCACGGAATGCGACCAGTTCAACGACTCGTATTCCGCGAATACCCTAAACCCCGTGGTGTCCAGTTCGCTGGTCTCGTCGCCGGGCGTTCCATCGCCCGGTGCACTCCCGACGAATTCATCGAATTCCCCGTCGCTTGTTTCATAGAATGCGTTGGCCCCGACGGTGAAATTCGGCGACACCTCATAGATCAAACCGAAACTGGTCCTGGTGCTTTGCGACGAATCGCTTTCCGTGTTGCCGGCGTTTTCCTCTGCGGCCGAGAAACCATCGGTCTGCATGTGGGACAGCCCGAAACTCAAGGTCAGCGGACCAGTGCGTTGGGTGTAACCGTACTCCGTGGAAAATGTCCCGTAGCTGCCCGCCTCGACCGATGCGGTCTGCGTCGTGCCTTCGGGTTCGTCCGTGCCCGCAACCGTGGTGACCGAAATCACACCGGCGACGGCGCTGCCGCCGTAAACGGCCGATTGCGATCCCCGCAGGATTTCGACGCGACGCAGCGTGCCGGTGGTGAGCGACCCGAAGCCGGAGAATTGTCCGTTGGTGCTGGTGGGGTCATTCACCTGGATGCCATCCACGTAGACGCCCACAAAGCTTTGGTTTGCGCCCCGGATCCGCACATTGGTGGTTGATCCCGCCGGTCCGTTTCGCGTGACCGACAGGCCCGGCAAGGTGGCGAGGTAATCCGACAACTGGATCTCGCCCGCCTGGCGGAGCTCGTCTTCGGTCAACACTTCGATGCTGACGCCGGTGCGGCCTGCCTCCATCGCGGTCAGACCGGCGGAAAAGATGATTTCGTCGAGTTGAAAGACGGTATCCTGCGCAAGGGCCGTGCCTGGCAGAGCCAGGGCCATCGCCGCCGCCGCGGTCAGCTGTTTCATGTGGATATACCCCTCTGAGGCCGCACGGATCACGCGCGTCTGCTGGATTTGAGGTTCTTGAGGGGGCACGCGGACCTCCTGCCGAACGGTGAAAGAGTGCCACCACACCGGAAGGTCCGTTGCCCATTGCGCCCTCCGCGCCCTGGACAGGGTGATCACCTCGGCAGGTCTCCTGACTTCGCGGGTCGATGCGTGGCTCGGGCCTTCCCGGGTTGGTCCCAGTGGCATGTGCCGAACACGCTCGCCGCTTACAGTTGCGGGGGCAGTCACGGATTTTCACCGCATTCCCTATTCACCGGTTGGATTTTGCCAGCCGGACCGAAGTGCATTCTGTGTAGGCGGGTGACGGGTGACTGACAAGGCCGATGGCGACACGATAGCGCCTAAATGCGAAGTCGCGGCCTGAAAGGGCGGGCGCCCGTCCGGGCCATCGAGGCCCATCCGGGCGCGTCCGGCCCCATGGGCCGGGGCGCGTGCGGCGACGGGGGTGTCGAGTCTGCGCCGGGGTGCGCCGGACGAGAGCGCGGATGCCTCCGGCGGCCATATTTTTCAGGATAAAGATACCTGGATCAGGGTGTCGGACCCCAGCCGCCACCGCCCGGGGTCAACATGTCGATGGCGTCGCCGGGGGCGAGGTCGATCTCTGCATTGCCGGCCAGGCGTTCGCGCGCGCCATCGCAGCGGATCACCCAGTTTTCCCCGACCGCGCCATCGCCGCCGCCCGAGCCACCCGGAACCGGAACCTTGCGGTGCGAGGTGAGCGTGGTGACGGTCACCGGGGTCAGGAACCGAAGCGTCCGGTGCATGCCTTCGCCGCCGCGCCACTGGCCCTGCCCGCCGGAGCCGGACCTGATCGCCATGCGGTCCACCCGGACCGGAAAGCGGGTTTCCAGAACTTCCGGGTCGGTTGCCCGGGTGTTGGTCATGTGGACCTGGACCGAGCTTGCGCCATCGAATCCCGGCCCCGCACCCGCGCCGCCGGCGATGGTTTCGTAATTCTGGAAGCGGTCATTGCCCCAGATGAAGTTGTTCATCGTGCCCTGACTGCCCGCGATCACGCCAAGCGCCCCGAACAGGCAATCGGCGATGGCCTGGCTGACCTCGGTATTGCCGGCGATCACGGCGGCGGGGCTGACCGGATTGATCATCGAAGCCTCGGGCAGGATGATCTTGAGCGGTTTCAGGCACCCTTCGTTGAGAGGGATGTCCCGCCCCACGAGCGTGCGGAAGACATAGAGCACGACCGCCGTCGCGATGGCCCTGGGTGCGTTGTAGTTGCCCGGATGCTGAGGCGAGGTGCCGGTGAAATCGATCGTTGCGGCACCTTGTGGCCGATCGACGGTGATCTTCACCGCGATCTGGCTGCCGTCATCCAGCGGATAGATGTTTTCGCTGTCGGTGAGCGATCCGATGACCTTGCGGACGGAAGCTTCGGCATTGTCCTGAACGTGACGCATATAGGCGAGAACCGTGTCCAACCCGAAGCTATCGACCATGTTCCGCACTTCGCGGATCCCGGTTTCATTGGCTGCGACCTGTGCTTCGAGGTCGGCCATGTTCTGATCGATGTTGCGGCAGGGATAGGGGCCGGAGGCAAGGAGGTCGCGGGTTTCGCGGGCGCGCAGCGTGCCACCGGCGACCAGTTTGAAATTGTCGATGACGACGCCTTCTTCCTGTATCCGGGTCGAATCCGGCGGAGCGGATCCGGGCGTGCGACCGCCGATATCGGCGTGATGCCCGCGCGAGCCGACCCAGAACAGGATCCGGTCGCCGAGCCGGTCGAAAACCGGGGTGATCACGGTGACGTCGGGCAGATGGGTGCCGCCATTGAACGGCGCGTTCAGCATGAAGGCATCGCCGGGCGCGATATGGCCTGCATTCAGCCGCGCCACCGTGCGCACGGCATCGGACATGGAGCCCAGATGCACCGGCACATGGGGCGCATTGGCCACCAGGTTCCCCGCTGTGTCGAACAGCGCACAAGAGAAATCGAGCCGTTCCTTGATGTTCACCGAATAGGCCGTGTTGGCCAGTGTCGCCCCCATCTGTTCGGCAATGTTCATGAAGAGGTTGTTGAAGACCTCGAGCATCACCGGATCGGCCTGCGTGCCCAACGCCTGTTCGCCGGGCTTTGCCTCGACCCGGTCGAGGATCAGGTTGCCAAGACTGTCCATGCGACCCTGCCAGCCGGGTTCGATCATGTTGGTGCCGGTGGGCTCGGCAACGATGGCGGGGCCGCTGATGATGGCGCCGGCAGGCAATTCGGCCCGGTCATAAAGCGGGGTGCGATGATCGCGCCCGCCAAGGTGCACCGTGATGCAATCGATCGGCGCGGGTGTCGGTCCGATCACGGGGGCGGGGGCTTCGGGGGCGTCGGTTTCGCCGATGGCCTCGACCTCGAGCATTTCGAAGACCAGCCGTCGTTCGGGCGACGAGAAACCGTACCGGGCCTTGTGGGCGGCGTCGAATGCGGCGGTCAGATCCTCTGCGGGGCCAAAAGGGACGGCCAGCGACTGGTGGGCGCCGTCATAGCGCAGATGGGCACGGCGTTCGATCCGGATACGGTCGGCCGGAATGCCCTGGGACAGGACCTCGCCATAGGCGTCCTTTTCCATGTCAGACAGTCTCTGTTGTGCAGGTTCGAGCCTGTCCAGGCCTGCATCGTACTGCGCCTCACGGATGGCGCGGATATCGGCAAGGCCCATGCCATACGCCGACAGGACCCCGGCATAGGGGTGGATCAAGACCGTGGTCATGCCCAGTGCATCGGCCACGAGGCAGGCATGCTGCCCGCCCGCGCCGCCAAAGCTGGCCAGGGCATAGCGGGTCACGTCATAGCCACGCTGGACGCTGATCTTCTTGATCGCGTTGGCCATGTTTTCGACGGCGATGCGAAGGAACCCCTCGGCGACCTCTTGCGGGCTCCGGCCGTCGCCGATGTCGTTTGCAAGGTCCGCAAACTTCGCCCGCACGACCTCGGGGTTCAGCGGCTGATCCGCGTCCGGGCCGAAAACGGTCGGGAAATGCGCCGGATGCAGCTTGCCAAGCATGACGTTGCAATCCGTGACGGTCAGCGGCCCACCCTTGCGGTAGCAGGCCGGGCCGGGATCGGCGCCGGCGCTTTCGGGCCCGACCTGAAACCGGCCTTCGCGGTAGCTCAGGATCGACCCGCCGCCGGCTGCGACCGTGTGGATATGCATCATCGGGGCGCGCATGCGCACGCCTGCGACTTCGGTCTCGAAGCTGCGTTCGTAGGTGCCCGCGAAATGGCAGACATCGGTCGAGGTCCCGCCCATGTCAAAGCCGATCAGCTTGTCAAATCCGGCGGCCTGCCCGGTGCGGACCATGCCCACGACACCGCCCGCAGGGCCCGACAGGATCGCGTCACGCCCCTGAAACAGGCGGGCGTCGGTCAATCCGCCATTGGATTGCATGAAATAGAGCCGCTCGCAGCCGCCCTGACCCAGGTCCAGCGCATCGGCCACCTGGTCCACGTAGCGACGCAGGATCGGGGAAAGGTAGGCGTCCACCACGGCCGTATCGCCGCGCGCAACCAGTTTGATCAGCGGCGATGCCGTGTGGGATGGCGTGATCTGGGTGAATCCGACCTCGGCCGCGATCTGGGCGGCGCGGGCTTCGTGGGCGGGGTTCAGATAGCTGTGCAGAAAGGCAATGGTGACGGCGCGCAGGCCGCTGGCATGGGCGGTTTGCAGCGCGCGGCGTGTCGCGACTTCATCCAGCCCGGTCAGGACCGAACCGGCAGCATCAAGCCGTTCGGGTATCTCGGCCACGCGGGAATACAACAATTCCGGCAGCTTGATTTCGAGGTCGAACAATCGCGGGCGCGCCTGCGTCCCGATCCGCAACAGGTCGCCGAAGCCTTGGGTGATCAGCAGCAGGACCGGCGTGCCCGTGCGTTCCAGCAGCGCATTGGTGGCGACCGTGGTGCCCATCTTGACGGCTTCGATGGTGTCTGGACTGTCGCCCATCAGGCGGCGGATGCCTTCGACGGCGGCGTCGGCATATTGCGCCGGATCTTCGCTGAGCAGCTTGGTCGTGACCAGCGCACCGTCAGGCGTCAGGCCCACGAGGTCGGTGAACGTGCCGCCACGATCGACCCAGAATTGCCACTTGCCCATTGCATCCCCCGTGCTCTGCGGCCTTTGCTAACAGTCGAAGGTTTGCATGGCCAGAGGACGTACAGATGCGGATCACGGACTGGGACGACGCATATGCCAATGGGGCCTATATCCCCGACACGGACAGGCTGATGGCCGCCTGGCTCAGCCGATCCGAGGCATTGCGAAAGGCCGAGGCGTCGGTCGTCCTGCGCTACGGCGACCGCGACCGGAACCATGTCGATCTATACCGTCCGGCCGGGACTCCCAGGGGCCTGATCTTTTACGTGCATGGCGGATACTGGCACCTTTCCTCCGGGCGCGAGCAGGCCTTTCTGGCCGCCGGTGGCCTGGCGCGGGGATTTGCCGTGGCGATGGTGAGCTATACGCTTGCCCCCGGCATCCGCGTGTCCGGCATCACGGCCGAGGTCGCGCGTGCCTTGCATAGGGCAGCGGCCGAGATCGCTGGCCCGATCTACCTGACCGGGCATTCAGCGGGTGGGCACCTGGCGTCGCGGATGATGTGCGAGGGTGTTCTGGGCGCCGAACTGGTGGCCCGGATCGCGCATGTTGTCTCGATCTCTGGCGTGCATGATCTGCGGCCGTTGCTGAACACCACGATGAACGAGATTCTGCGCCTGGATACGGCCGAGGCCGTCGCTGAAAGCCCGGCTTTGCAGCGCCCCGTGAACGCCGCACGCATCACCTGCGTCGTGGGCAGCGCGGAGCGGCCGGAATTTCTGCGGCAGAACGATCTGCTGGCCAATATCTGGACGGGACTTGGTGCCGATACGGCCGCCGTACATCTTTCGGGCTTGCATCATTTCAACGTCATCGACGGCCTTGCCGAACCGGACAGCGCGTTGATGCGGTTGTTCGTGGATCACATGGTCTCGTAAAGACCGTTGATGGTGGTGCGCAGATTGACCCGATCCTCCGGGCCCAGATCACGCAGCATCGACGTCTCGATTTCGCGCGCCGCGAATTTCAGGCGCGTAACCTCAAGATCACCCCGATCACTCAACCGAACGACCAGGCGCCTGCGATCGCCCTTGTCGCGGATGACCGAGATCAGGTTCAGGTCTTCAAGCCGTCGTTGTGCGCGGCTGACGCGGGCGGCATCCATATCCGTGAGGGCGCACAGGTCCTGCGATGAACAGGGTTGATGCGCGGACAATGCCATGACGATGCGCCATTCGGGCAATTGCAGCCCGGCCTCGTCGATGATGCGCTCAAAAGCGCGGGTCGCAACGACCGACATCTGAAACGGCAGAAAATCGGTAAGGTCGAACTGAAGGGATTTAGCCTGATCTTTCACGGGTCCAGAAATCGCGTCGTTGAGTTTCCATAGGTCAAGACATTAATGCGGGCGCTGACAAGAGCGCAAGAAAATTGTAAACAAAACTGGACAGAATATTTTACAGCACTATTATTAAACGGTTTTGCGGCTGAAGAACGTGTCAACCTTACTTGTCACTTAAGGATTGCACAGGTTTACGATCGGAAACCTGTTCCAGATTCTTTCGGCCATTTGCGACTATCCCACATCATTTTCCGTCTTGCCGGTCCTGCTGCGCGGGCATAAACGCAGCGGCGGGACACCCCTCCCCAACGAGGGGCGAATATCTGAGAGGATATCAGATCATGATACCGACGAACCCGGCAGCGCGCCCGGATACCCTTCGCCCGTCTGCACGACCGGCAAACCCGCGTTTTTCCTCTGGCCCTTGCGCCAAACCCCCCACATGGACGCTCGATCAGCTTGGCGATGCTGCGCTTGGCCGCTCGCATCGCGCAGGTGTCGGCAAGGCCAAGCTCAAGGCCGCCATCGACCGCACGGCCGGTATTCTTGGCGTGCCCGAAGGCTACAAGGTCGGCATCGTGCCGGCCTCTGACACCGGCGCCGTCGAAATGGCGATGTGGTCGCTGCTGGGTGCACGGCCCTGCACCATGCTGTCTTGGGAAAGCTTTGGTGCCGGCTGGGTGACGGATGTTGTCAAACAGCTCAAGCTCGACGCCGAGGTGAAGACCGCCGACTATGGCCGGATCGTAGATCTGGCGACAGTCGATTTCGACACCGACGTGGTGTTCACCTGGAATGGCACCACCTCCGGCGTGCGCCTGCCCGATGGCGATGCCATCCCTGCGGACCGCGCCGGCCTCACCATCTGTGACGCGACCAGTGCGGCCTTTGCCCAGGATCTGCCCTGGGACAAGCTCGATGTGGTGACGTTCTCCTGGCAAAAGGTCATGGGCGGTGAGGCCGCGCATGGCATGCTGATCCTCAGCCCCCGTGCGGTGGAGCGTCTGGAAAGTTACACACCGGCATGGCCCATGCCCAAGATCTTTCGCCTGACCAAGGGCGACAAGCTGATCGACGGCATCTTTGCGGGTGAGACGATCAACACCCCGTCGATGCTGGCGGTCGAAGATTACCTCGTCGCGCTGGATTGGGCGGATGCGGTGGGCGGCCTGCCCGGCCTGATGGCCCGCGCCGATGCCAATGCGCAGGCGATCTGGGAATTCTGTGCCGCCCGGCCGTGGATCGACAACCTCGCCCAGGATCCGGCCACGCGGTCGAACACGTCCGTCTGCCTGAAATTCACCGATCCCCGCATCGCCGACGGCGCGGCCTTTGCCAAATCCGTCGCCAAGCGGCTGGAGGCCGAAGGTGTGGCGCTTGATATCGGCGCTTATCGCGATGCGCCTGCGGGACTGCGGATCTGGTGCGGCGCCACGGTCGAAACGGCGGATATCGAGGCGATGCTGCCCTGGCTCGACTGGGCGTTCCATGCCGAGATCGACGCGCAGGCCAAGGCCGCCTGAGGCGTAAGGCGGGCTACGTCCCGCCCTGCACCACCCCGAAAAATCTTGAAGTCAATTCGCAAGGCGGGATGCGTCCCGCCGCCCGAAAAAGGAAGCCACCCATGGCCCCCAAAGTTCTCGTATCCGACAAGCTCAGTGAAACCGCCGTCCAGATCTTTCGCGATCGCGGCATCGACGTCACGTTCGACCCCTCCATCGGCAAGGACAAGGACAAGCTGCTCGAAGTGATCGGCCAGTATGACGGCCTTGCCATCCGGTCAGCCACGAAGGCCACCGAAAAGGTGATCGCCGCCGCCACCAACCTCAAGGTGATCGGGCGTGCTGGCATCGGGGTCGACAATGTCGATATCCCCGTGGCGTCGAAGAAGGGCATCATCGTGATGAACACGCCCTTCGGCAACTCGATCACCACCGCCGAACATGCCATTGCCATGATGTTCGCCGTCGCCCGCCAGATCCCCGAGGCCAATACCTCGACCCATGCCGGCCTTTGGGAAAAGTCGCGCTTCATGGGGGTCGAACTGACCGGCAAGACCCTTGGCGTGATCGGTGCGGGCAATATCGGGTCCATCGTATGCGACCGGGCGCGGGGGCTGAAAATGAAGGTCTGCGCCTATGACCCCTTCCTCAGCGAGGAACGCGCCAAGCAGATCGGCGTGACCAAGGTGGATCTGGACGAGCTGTTGGCCCGCGCCGATTTCATCACCCTGCATGTGCCGTTCACGGAAAAGACCGCCAATATCCTGAGTGCTGAAAACCTTGCCAAGACCAAGAAAGGCGTGCGGATCATCAACTGCGCACGCGGTGGCCTGGTGGATGAGGCAGCGCTGGCCGACCTGATCAAGTCCGGCCATGTCGCAGGTGCGGCCTTTGACGTGTTCAAGGAAGAACCTGCCACCGAAAACCCGCTGTTCAACCTGCCCAACGTGGTCGTGACCCCGCATCTGGGGGCCGCCACCACCGAAGCGCAGGAAAACGTGGCGCTTCAGGTTGCCGAACAGATGTCCGACTACCTGCTGACGGGGGCCGTTTCCAACGCGCTCAACATGCCTTCGGTGACCGCCGCCGAAGCCGCGATCATGGGCCCCTGGGTCAAGCTGGCCGAGCATCTGGGCGCCTTTGTCGGCCAGTTGACCGAAGAGGCCATCAAGGAAATCGAAATCGTCTACAACGGTTCGGTGTCGTCCATGAACCTGCAGGCGCTGAACTGCGCGGCGATCGCGGGCGTCATGAAGGCGTCGAACCCCGACGTGAACATGGTGTCTGCCCCCGTCATCGCCAAAGAACGCGGGATCGACCTCAGCACCACGACGCAGGACAAGACCGGCGTGTTCGACGGCTACATCCGGCTGGTGGTCAAGACAGAGCTGCGTGAGCGGTCGATCGCGGGCACGGTGTTTTCGGACGGCAAGCCGCGCTTCATCCAGATCAAGGGCATCAATATCGACGCCGAGATCGGGTCGCACATGCTTTACACCACCAATGATGATGTGCCGGGCATCATCGGTACCCTGGGCCAGACGATGGGCGAGAACGGCGTGAACATCGCGAACTTTACCCTTGGCCGCAACGCGGCCGGTGGCGAGGCGATCGCGCTTTTGTATCTCGATGCACCGCCGCCCGCCAATGTCCTGGGCAAACTGCGTGACACCGGTCTGTTCAAGCAGATCCGGACCCTGCAATTCGACGCAGCCTGATCGGATCCAGGGGGCGGGCCGCCAGTGTTGCGGGCCGCCCCCAAGCGTCCTTGCGCGCCACTCCGTTTCGCGCCAGATTGATGCTTCTGCAACGACTGTGGCGGCTCTGATGACGGATCCTTTTGTTCTGGATGGTTTTCTACCCTATCGCGTCTCGGTTCTTGCCGGGCGTCTGAGCCGCGAGTTTGCGCATGTGTATCAGGGCCGTTTCGGCCTTTCGCGCGCCGAATGGCGGGTGATGGCCCATCTGAGCCAGGAGGCCGAGGTGTCGGTCCGCGAAATTCACGCCCGCGTCGACATGGACAAATCCAAGGTGTCGCGCGCGGCCACCCGGCTGGAAGACGCGGGCGTCATCACCAAACGCGCCAGCGACACCGATCGCCGGTTGGTGGTTCTGGCCCTGACCCCGAAGGGCGAGGCGATGATGGCCGAACTGGCCAAGGAAGCGCAGGCTTTCCAGCAGGAGCTTTTGTCTCGTCTGGGCGGGGAGGCCGATTTTGTCCTGACCGCGATCGAAAAGTTGACGGCGACATCGCCAAAGACGTGACGTTACACTGGCCGCGCCGGGGGCCAATCGGCCCTATTGGGCGAAACGGCAAGAGGGAGGGTTTGAGATGGAAGAGATCGTGATTCTGTCCGGTGCGCGGACAGCAATAGGCACGTTTGGCGGATCGCTGGCGGGAATGCCGCCTGCCGACTTGGGTGCCATCGCAGCCAGGGCGGCGCTGGATCGCGCTGGCGTCGAAGGCGCACAGATCGGCCATGTGGCCTTTGGTCATGTCATCAACACCGAACCCCGCGACATGTATCTCAGCCGCATTGCCGCGATCGATGCCGGCGTGCCCGATACGGTTCCCGCGATGAACGTCAACCGGCTGTGCGGGTCGGGCGTTCAGGCCATCGTCTCGGTCATTCAGTCGCTGGCCATGGGCGATGCGGAATTCGGTCTCGCTGGCGGGGCCGAAACCATGAGCCGTGGCCCCCACATCCTGCCCGCCGCCCGGTGGGGGCAAAAGATGGGCGATACCCGCGCCATCGACATGATGATCGGTGCGCTGCACTGCCCCTTTGGGACCGGCCACATGGGCGTGACGGCCGAAAACGTGGCCGCCGAACATCAGATCAGCCGCGCCGACCAGGATGCGTTTGCCCTGGAAAGCCAGCAACGTGCCGCCAAGGCGATTGCCGAGGGTCGGTTCAAGGATCAGATCGTGCCGGTCGAGGTGCGCGTGAAACGCGATGTGGTGGCCTTCGACACCGATGAACACCCCAAGGGCACGACCGCCGAGGCGTTGGCGGGCCTGAAAACCGTGTTCCAGAAGGATGGCACGGTCACGGCGGGCAATGCCTCGGGCATCAACGATGGGGCTGCGGCGGTTGTGCTGGCCCGTGCCGATGCGGCAGCGGCCGCAGGCCTGACGCCGCGTGCCCGGATCATCGGGTATGCCCATGCCGGCGTCCGCCCCGAGGTGATGGGGATCGGCCCTGTGCCTGCCGTTCAGAACCTGCTGGACCGCGCCGGCCTGGAGATCGGCGATTTCGACGTCATCGAATCGAACGAGGCGTTCGCCGCCCAGGCGCTTGCCGTGAACAAGGGGCTTGGTCTTGATCCGTCGCGGGTGAACCCCAATGGCGGCGCGATCGCGCTTGGCCATCCGGTCGGTGCAACGGGGGCGATCATCACGGTCAAGGCGTTGTATGAACTGGAACGCATCGGCGGCAAAAAGGCCCTGATCACCATGTGCATCGGTGGCGGTCAGGGAATTGCCCTTGCGATCGAACGCATCTGACTTGGGGCGCGGCATCCGGGTTTGACCGTGCCGCCTCGGGATTAACTGCATCTTCAGCCTGTCGCGCCATGTTCGCCCAAGGACAACATGGCAGCGGCCGGGCGAAGGCAGTCAGGATGAGTTTCAGCGGCATTGACGAACGGCTGGCGCGGGAACGCCGGGCCCGGTTGCAGGCTGAACGTCTTTTGGCACAACGCTCGGAAGAGCTGTATACCGCCAACCGCAAGCTGGCCGAACATGCCAACGCCTTATCCCACCAGGTCATAGAACAGCGTCAGGAAAACCAGGTCCTGGTCGGTCAGTCCACCCAGGCCAAGGCCGCCTTGGAGGTGGCCACTGAAAAGGCCGACGAAGCCGAAAGGCGGCTTTGGGATGCCGTGACGGCCGTCGATGACGGATTCTCGATCTTTGACCGCGACTGGCGCCTGGTCACCGCGAACCCGGCCTTTCTGGCTGCCTTCGATGGTGTCGTCGATGTCGCGCCTGGCGCCAGCTACGAGGCGATTTTGCGCATCGCCACCGAAGAAGGGCTGGTCGATCTTCAGGGCGAATCCCCCGACGACTGGATCGACCGCATGATCGCGCGATGGGAAATGCCCAATATCCCGCAGGTCGATATCAAGCTTTGGAACGGGGCTTTCGTGCGCCTGCTCGACAAACGGTCACCGCAGGGGGACACGGTTTCCATCGCTCTCGATATCACCGCAACGCTCAAGCGCGAGGCAGACCTGAGCATCGCCCGCGATGAGGCCGAGGCGGCCGCGCGCGCGAAATCCGCCTTTCTCGCCAATATGAGCCACGAGATCCGGACACCCATGAACGGGGTCGTGTCGATGGCCGATCTGTTGTGCGAAACGGATCTGACCGAAGAACAGCGCATTTATGCAGACACGATCCGCAATTCCGGCGAGGCGCTTCTGGTCATCATCAACGAGGTGCTGGACTATTCCAAGATCAATGCCGGAAAGCTGGTTCTGCACCCCGAAAGCTTTGACCTGACCAAGATGGTTCATGAGATCTTTCAGCTGCTGCGACCCTCCGTTCAGGGCAAGGATCTCGAGCTACGGCTGGATTACGACATCTTTCTGCCCGACCGCATGATCGGCGATCCGGGGCGGATCAGGCAGATCCTGACCAACCTCATCGGCAACGCGGTCAAGTTCACCCAAAAAGGCCATGTCACCGTTCATGTGGTGGGTGAACCGCCGGATTATTCCGGCGATTGGGTGCCCTTGCGCGTTGTGGTTCAAGACACGGGCATCGGTATTCCGCCTGCCATGCAGGCCCATATCTTCGGCGAATTCAACCAGGTCGAGGATCAGGCAAATCGCCGTCACGATGGCACCGGCCTGGGCCTGGCCATAACCCGGGAACTTGTCCATCTGATGGATGGCGAGGTCTGGCTTGATTCCGAACCCGGTGTCGGGTCTGCCTTCGGGTTTTCCATCGTGCTCGAGGCCGATCCCGATGCCCGGGCCGATCCCGTCGCGCCGCTGCCATCCGACCGCAACCGGATCTGTGTCATCAATACAGGCCGACCCCTGCCCGAGGCGATCGAGACGCATCTGATCCGCCTGCGTGCGCAGGTGTCCGAAGTGCAGGATTTGGATGCGGCCGATCTCGAATCTGCGGATTCGGTGTTGATCACGCAAACCGGTTCCGATGGCGCCGATCTGTTCAGGCGACTACGCGACGCGGGCTATCAGGGCCCGGTTCTCGCGATCGATGACCGTGCCGATCCGGGTCCCGATGGTCCGACGCCGGTGCCCGCGTCCGCCGGCCTCGCCGCGTTGCGGGCCGCATTGATGCGCGCCTTCGCGCGCCCCGAAATCGCTGGTGCCGGATCAAGCGATCGAGTGGCCCCGGCACCGGCGGATGCCGTGCCGGGGGCAAAGCCAAAGCCACCGGGCAAAACGTCTCTGCCAGGCGCCGCCCCCGCCGGCACCGGGGGACTTCGGCTATTGGCGGCCGAGGACAACAAGACCAACCAGTTGGTGTTCCGCACCATGCTCAAGTCGCTGGATCTTGATCTGCGGCTGGTGGAAAACGGGCGCGAGCTGGTGGAGGCATACAAGCGCGAACAGCCCGATATCCTGTTCACCGACATCTCGATGCCCGAGATGGATGGCATCGAAGCGGCCCGCACCATCCGTGCCTGGGAGGTCGAGCAGGGTTTGCCAAAGGTCCCCATCGTTGCGATGACGGCCCATGCCATGGCGGAAGACCGGGACAGGATCCTTGCCGCCGGCATCGATGAATACATGACCAAGCCCCTGAAAAAGATAGACCTTCACCGATTGATCGGGGCTTTCGCGCCATCCGGCGGGGCGCCCTTGGTCTAGGGTTCAGACCCGCCAGGCCGCCAGCGGCCCCGCGATCCTGTACTGCCCGGTGACAATCTCGCGCCGGTTGCGGATCGGGCCTGTCATATAGGTTTGTGCGACCGGGTCGGCTGGATCGAGTACGCCGATCGCGCACAAAAGCTGTGTGATCGCTGCCTCGGATGCGCGGGTCGCACCATCGGCGATCTTCAGGGCGACACCGATGCGGGCCTCCGGCACGATCGCGATGAAAACACCTTCTGCCCCTGTCTTGATGGAGGCACGACCATTCATCACCCGCATCAGACTGGTGCAGGCACGCCCTTCGCCCGCAACCATCAACGGATGGGCCATCATGGCGTTGCGCAGGCGGACCATGGCCCGGGCCCGAAGCCCGTCCCTCGCATCGGCGGCGGCGAACTGCGCCATCGCCCGGGCCAGCCCCTCAAGGCTGCTGGCGAAATTCGGCGCGGAACAGCCGTCAATGCCGTAGCCGGGGCTGCGGTCATCGGTGACGTCCTCGAACGCCTCCAGCACGGCCTTTTGGACCGGATGGGTGATATCGATGTAGTCTGGTCCGCCCCCCAGATGCTTGTTCAGTGTCAGAAAGCCGGAATGCTTGCCCGAACAGTTGTTGTGGCACTGATCGGGGGTTGCATGGTTGCAGATCAGCCCGTCGCGCGCCGGCAGGTTATCGGGCCATTGCGGCCCACAGCGCAGCGCCGTTTCATTCAATCCCAGGCCCGACAGCCATGCGCGCACCATGTCGGTATGGACGGCGGCGCCGTTATGCGACGCGCAGGCCAGCGCAAGTTGCGCTTCGCTCAGGCCGAATGCATCCGCTGCGCCGCTTTCCACCAATGGAAGGGCCTGGATCATCTTGGACGAAGATCGCGGCAGAATGGCGGTCTCGACATCGCCGAACGCCCCGATCAGGCCGGCATCCGCATGCCACACCGCCACATGCCCGAAATGGACGCTTTCGCAGAAATCCCCGCGCCAGACCTCGATCAATCGTTCTGCAAGCCGTGCCATGGCCTTTTTCCTCCTGGTAGCCCGGCGATTTTCCGCTACCGGGGCTTTTGCAGCGCGGCAGTTTCCTTTAATCTGTTGTGGATAAGGTCTGTCGCCCTGCCGTTACCTGAACCAAAAACCGGGCACAGACCAGAGGCAGATCAAAGGGCGGAGGCTCTCACACATGAAACACTGGCTTGTCGGTGCGCTGGCGGGAACGGTCTTGGCTGTATCGGGCGGCATGGGTTTGGCGCAGGACGCGGAATCCACCAACCGCGTGAACGCCGAAACGGATTGGTCCGTTTTTGTCGAAGATGATCCGACCCAATGCTGGGTGGTCTCGACACCGCGTGAAACCGTCAACACGCGCGACGGGCGCGTCGTCTCGGTGCGCCGGGGCGAGATCCTGATGTTCGTCAGCTTCTGGCCCTCGCAGGAACGCCTGGGCGAAGTGTCGTTTACCGGCGGCTATCCTTTTGCCGGTGGCTCGACCGTGTCGATGGAGATCGGGGGCACCACGTTCGAACTGTTTACCGAAGGTGAAATGGCCTGGGCGGCGACGCCTCAGGACGATCAGCGCATCATCACGGCGATGAAACGCGGCGCCGAGGCCGTGCTGACCGCGCGGTCGGCCCGTGGGACGCAGACCCAAGATACCTTCTCCCTTCTGGGTTTCACCGCTGCGGTAGAAGATGCCGAGGCGCGCTGTTCGGGCTAAAGGGTTTGATTGCGGGGGCAAGTGGCTATATGTCCGCCGGATCTCCGAAGGATAAAGCCATGACCGCGACCGCCCCTGTCACGCAGGACGTTTTGACCATCCCGCGCAAGTTGCCCGAAGGGCCGATCAACCTGGTCGGCCTCACGCGCGACGGGCTGCGCGATGCCCTGATCGCGGCCGGAACACCGGAAAAGCAGGCCAGGATGCGGGTTGGCCAGATCTGGCAGTGGATCTACCAGAAAGGCGTTCGAGATTTCGGCGCGATGACGAACCTGTCAAAGACGTACCGGGAGGATCTGGCCCGGCATTTCGTCATCGCCGTGCCTGAGGTCGTGAAACGCGAGGTATCGGCCGACGGCACCCGGAAATACCTGGTCCGAATCGCAGGCGGTCACGAGGTCGAGGTCGTCTATATCCCGGAAACAGATCGCGGCACGCTGTGCATCTCGTCTCAGGTCGGGTGCACGCTGACCTGTTCGTTCTGTCACACGGGAACACAGAAACTGGTCCGCAACCTGACCGCCGGTGAAATCATCGGGCAGGTCATGCTGGCCCGTGATGATCTGGATGAATGGACCGAACCTGGCGAAGGCAGTGATGCACGCCCGCGCCTTGTGTCCAATATCGTGCTGATGGGCATGGGTGAGCCGCTTTACAACTTCGAAAACGTCCGCGACGCGATGAAGATCGCAATGGACCCCGAAGGCATCAGCCTGTCACGCCGCCGGATCACGCTGTCGACCTCGGGGGTTGTCCCAGAGATTGCCCGCACCGCCGGGGAAATCGGCTGCATGCTGGCCGTCAGCTTTCACGCCACCACCGATGTGGTGCGCGATAAACTTGTGCCGATCAACAAGAAATGGCCGATTGCCGAACTTCTGGACGCCCTGCGCGCCTATCCCAAGGCGTCCAATTCCGAACGCATCACCTTTGAATACGTGATGCTGAAGGGCGTGAACGACAGCGACGACGATGCCCGCCGGCTGGTGCAACTGATCAAGGGCATCCCGGCCAAGATCAACCTGATCCCCTTCAACGAATGGCCCGGCGCGCCTTATGAACGGTCCGACTGGCAGCGGATCGAACGCTTTGCCGATATCGTCTACAAGGCAGGGTATGCATCCCCGATCCGCACACCACGCGGCGAGGACATCATGGCCGCCTGCGGCCAGCTGAAATCCGCAACCGAACGGGCCCGCAAATCCCGTGCCGAAATCGCGGCCGAGGTTGCGTCAGGTCAGTGATCTTTCGGGATCGGACATGGCCAACCCCCGAACGTGAAAAAGGCGGCCCATATCCGGGCCGCCTTTTTCTTTTGTTCTGCAGACTAAAAGAATTAGTCGTTTGCAGCGATTGCAGCACCAATCAGGATGATTGCGAGGATCGGCACCAAGATACCACCGGCCGAGGAAGACGTGTCTTCCACGATTACGACGGGCTCGATGACGGGTTCCACGTAGCCGCCGGCAAATGCGCCAGTGGCGACAACCGACAGTGCAGCAGCGAGAGCGAGTTTCTTCATAATATCCTCCAAGATACGCCCTTTCGCGCACTATGCGCAAATTAAGGGCACCCAAGACTGTACCTCGTACGATTTGTTTAATCAGCAAAGACACATGAATGCAATGCCGCCAAATTCGTCCTGAAGATACGTTTGCACTGATGTCGTCAAATAAGCAACACTTGCGTTGCACCGCAGGCAAATCCCCGAAGATCGGCAATGCGTTTGGTGCAAGGCCCCCGCATCCCTTGGACGACCAGCGCCCGATCTTGCGCGTCTCTTGGGCCCCGTGGATCCGGCAAAACCGCCAGATCAGGCGCAGCGCTCGCCTTGGGCGATGCTGCGGTCCATCTGGATCGAACCAGGTGCTGTTCGTGCAAGTGCCGGCGCGGCAAGCCCGCGGGCCAGCACACCCTGACCGGTGCGCCGGGCCATCGCGCGTCTGCCTGTAAATGAATTATCAAAGGTTTTTCCCTTATGCATGGCGCCCATGTTGACCCGCAGACATCTACTTTTGGCGGGGGGCAGCGCGCTGACCCTTGCGGCTTGTACATCCACCGCGCCCCAGCTTGGGCCCGACGGACAGCCTTTGCCGCTTTTGTACCGGATTGATCCCGCCGACACGCACCGTATCCGGTTTCGGGCGCTCGACCGCGTGAATTCCCTGCGCCGGGCCGCAGGCGCTGCACCTGTCACGCTGAACGCCGAATTGAACGCCGCCGCCGCCATCCATGCCCGCGACATGGCCCTGCAGAACCGGCCATGGCATTTCGGGTCCGACGGATCTTCGCCTGTCGACCGGGCACAACGCGCGGGCTACCAGGGCACCATTCTGGGTGAAAACATCTCGGAAACCTACGAGGCCGAGGTTGAAACCGTGGCCGCGTGGATGACCCGCACCGATACCCGCGATGTCATCACCGACAATCGCGCCCGCGATCTTGGATTCGCCTTTTTTCAGGAAGAAAACGGCAAGATCTGGTGGACCATGCTGACGGGCGATGGTGGCGGGTCCGTCGCCGCGCCGACAGGCTGACAGGTTAGGGGAAAATGTCGATGACGGTGCCGTCCTGCACCATCGCGTAGATCTGGCGCATTTGCGCATTCGTCACCGCGATGCACCCCGCCGTCCAGTCATCGGCCCGCCGAAACGGTCTTGGCGTTCCGTGGATGAAGATATCGCCACCCGGGCTGACACCGCGTTCGCGCGCCTGTGCGATATCGTCAGGGTTGGGATAGCTGATGCCGATCGAAAGATAATAGGCACTGTTGGGATTGCGCCGGTCGATATAATAGCGCCCCTCGGGCGTGCGCCCGTCGCCTTCCTCGGTCTTGTGGCCGTCAGGGGCGAAACCCAGTTCGAATTCGTAACTGTCCAGCACCTCGTCATGGTGGAACAGGTACATTTGGCGGCTGGATTTATGGACCTCGATCCGGGTTACTTCCGGGCCGTCATAGGTGGCGAACCGCGAACACCCGGCGGTCAGGGTGATGCACAGAAGACAAAGGGCAAGAACAAGACGCATGGGGGCTGCTCGATATGTGGTTTTTGAGCCGTCCTATCCGAATTTCGCGCGGCGGCGTAGATTATTTTTCGCCTTCGGCAGCAAGCAGCGCACGCAACCCGCTGCGATAATCCGGATAGCGCAGGGTGACGCCCAGATCACGCTTCATCCGCGTGTTATCGACCCGTTTCGATTCGGCATAGAAACTGCGCGCCATCGGCGTCATCCGGGCCTCGTCGAACGGCGTGGCGGCCGGCACCGGCAGGCCCAGAAGCTCTGCTGCGTAGGCGATCACGTCTTGCGGCGGGGCCGGGTCGTCATCCGCCACGTTGTAGATCCCGCCCGGCGCGGGTTTGCGCATCGAGGCGGTTACGGCCTGCGCGATATCCTCGACATGGATGCGGCCGAAAACCTGGCCTTCCTTTATGATCCGCCGTGCGGTACCGGCCCGCACCTTGGCAAAGGGCCCGCGCCCCGGCCCGTAGATACCGGGCAGGCGAAAGATGTGCAAAGGCAGGCCCTGTCGATCGAACAGGTCCGTCCATTCGGTTTCCGCCGCGACCCGCGCGCGCCCGCGTTCGGTCGACGGCGTCAGCGGCGTCGTTTCATCGACCCATCCGCCCTGGTGATCCCCATAAACCCCGGTCGTGCTGAGATATCCCACCCAGTCCAGCCGCCCGGCATTGGCGACAAAGGCGTCATGCAGATGCGCCAGAACCGGATCATGCCCATCCTCGGGACCGGCGGTGATCAGGACATGGCTCGCCCATTCCAGATCCGGGCCCATGTCGCTGCCGGGAAAGATCCTTGGGGTGACACCTGTGCCTGCCAGCGCATCGGCCTTTTCAGGGCTGCGGGTGGTCGCGCGGACATGGTCCGCCGCGAGGGGTTGCAACGCGCTCACCATATAGCGCGCGGTGTAACCATAGCCGAAAATCAAAAGCTTCATGACAGTCTCTCCACCGCCCAACGGGCCGCGTCCGCCACGGCGGCGTCAGGATCATCAAACAGGCTCTGTGCTGCCGGTTTGAGCCGGTCATCACCGCTGTTCCCGATGGCATAAAGCACGTTCCGCACGAACCTGTCCCGCCCGATCCGCTTGATGGGCGACCCTGCGAACAGCGCGCGAAACCCTGCATCGTCCAGTGCCGCCAGTTCGTCGAGCCGGGGGCTCACCAACTCGGGCCGCGCGGCATAGCGCAATTCCCGCGCATCTGCCGCGAACTTGTTCCAAGGGCACGCGGCAAGGCAATCATCGCAACCGTAGATATGATTGCCCATCAAACTGCGCAGATCGGTATCAACCGGGCCCTTGTGTTCGATTGTCAGGTAGGAAATGCAGCGCCGCGCATCCAGCTGGAACGGCGCGGGAAAGGCATTGGTCGGGCAAATGTCGAGGCACGCGGTACAACTGCCGCAATTTTCCTGCGCCGGCGCGTCGGGGTCCAGCTCTACGGTGGTGAAGATGGCCCCCAGGAAGAACCAGTTGCCCAGGTCGCGTGACAAAAGGTTGGTGTGTTTGCCCTGCCACCCCAGACCCGCCGCCGCCGCCAAGGGTTTCTCCATCACCGGCGCGGTGTCGACAAAGACCTTGATCTGATGACCCGGCGCCTGATCCAGCAACCAGCGGCCGACCCGTTTCAGGCGCTTTTTCACCAGGTCATGATAGTCTCTGTTTCGGGCATAAACGCTGATCGTGCCGCGATCCCGGCGCTCGAGGGCTGCCAGCGGATCGTCGTCGGGCGTATAGACCTCGGCCAGCATCACCACCGATCGCGCCTCGGGCCACAGGGCCGTGGGGTCGCCGCGCCACCCCATCCGTTCGGCCATCCATCCCATCTGCCCATGCCGCCCGGACGCGACAAAATCCGCAAGCCTGTCGGCCGCGTCTGGTATGGCGTCAGGCCTGCAAACCCCCATCCCGGCAAAGCCCGCCGTGCGGGCCTCGGTCAGAAGGGCGGCTTTCAGATCCGTCAAAAGTCCAGGTTCGCGTAGTGGGGGGGCTGGATGAAGCCGGGGATCTGGTCGGCCAGGATCGACCGGAAGGCAGGCCGCGATTTCACCTTGGCGTACCAATCCTTGACGCTGTCGGACCGGTTCCAATCCACGTCCGAGATATAGTCGAGGCAACTCAGATGCGCGGCCGCCGCGAAATCGGCCATGGTCAGACGATCACCCGCCAGCCAGCGCCGATGATCCAGGAGCCAGGCCATGTAGTCGAT
>Ga0102938_10000400_pt1 | contig 31767 bp, 26 predicted proteins | sample SalPonR2_B_D2_MG_FD_84516 | JGI IMG/M metagenome (GOLD analysis project Ga0102938, IMG submission 84516) | Salt pond soil microbial communities from South San Francisco under conditions of wetland restoration - Salt Pond MetaG R2_B_D2_MG | ecosystem: Environmental > Aquatic > Marine >... | reverse complement strand
TCGGTGCCCAGATCGTCCACCGATTCCGACACGGACAGCATCTTGGTGTCGCCGATCTTGACCACCACCACGGCCTCGGACAGGCTCACCATCTTGTCATACTTGTTCTTGCGCCGTTCGACGGTGACCTTGTAGCGCTTGACCTCGAAGAACCGGGGCATGGCGCCAAGCGCCCGTCGTGCCAGCAATTCGAAACTGGCCTGCGCGGTGTCGTAGGAATAGCCCTCTGCCTCGCGGGCCTTGATGTCGTCGAGGATACCGGCCAGCGCGGGATGGCCCGGCTCCACCTCGATGCCGGCATCCGCCAGACGACGACGCAGGTTGGACTGGCCGGCCTGGTTCGACATCGGGATGATCCGGGAATTGCCCACAAGACCGGGGTCAATATGTTCGTAGGTGGTCGGGTTCTTCACGATGGCCGAGGCGTGCAGACCCGCCTTGTGGGCAAAGGCGGACGCGCCCACGTAGGGCGCCTGGCGCTGTGGCACGCGGTTCAGGATATCGTCGAGCATGCGGCTGACACGGGTCAGATCTGCCAGGGCATCGCGTGAAATGCCGGTCTCGAACCGGCTGGCGAAGGGATCCTTCAACAGCAGCGTCGGGATCAGCGTTGTCAGGTTGGCATTGCCGCAGCGTTCGCCAAGCCCGTTCAGGGTGCCCTGGATCTGCCGGGCGCCCGCCAGAACGGCTGCAAGCGAACCTGCGACGGCCGTTTCCGTATCGTTGTGGGTGTGGATGCCAAGCCGGTCGCCGGGGATGCCGGCGGCGATGACCTCGGCGGTGATGCGCCCGATCTCGACCGGGAGCGTGCCGCCATTGGTGTCGCACAAGACGATCCAGCGCGCGCCCGCGTCAAGGGCGGCCTGCACGGCGTGCAGGGCGTAATCCGGGTTGGCCTTGTATCCGTCGAAGAAGTGTTCGGCATCGAACAGCGCCTCGCGCCCCTGTGCCACGCAATGGGCGACCGAGGCCCGGATGTTTTCGAGGTTCTCGTCGAGCGTGATGCCGAGCGCGTCCGTCACGTGGAAATCATGGGTCTTGCCGACGAGACACACGGCGGAGGTGTTCGCGTTGAGGACGGCGGCGAGAACGTCGTCATTGGCCGCCGACCGGCCCGCGCGCTTGGTCATGCCAAAGGCGGTCATCGTGGCGCGGGTCTTGGGCGCGGCCTCGAAAAAGGCGCTGTCGGTGGGGTTGGCGCCGGGCCAGCCGCCTTCGATGTAGTCGAGGCCGAGCGCATCGAGGGCGTGTGCGATCCGCTGCTTTTCGGCGGTTGAGAATTGCACGCCCTGCGTCTGTTGCCCGTCGCGCAGCGTGGTGTCGTAGAGATAGAGACGTTCGCGAGCGGTCACAGGAGGCCCTCCAGCTTTGAGGGGTCGAAACCAGGGCCTGGGATCAGTTCGACGCTGTCCTTGGACATGCGGACCTCGACGCCTGCAGCAGTGAGGCTCGACTTCAATGCATCGACTTTCGAAAAATCCTTCGCCTGCATGGCCCTCTCACGCACCTGGAAAAGTTGCGCCGCATAGGCTGATAGATCTGCATCAGGAGCCACAGTCCAATCGCCCATATCGTCGTGCAAGAGACCGAGAAGTTGCGCCTCAGATTTAAAGAGTCCGATGTAGGGCCCGCCCTTGTCTCGTGCTTCCTCGTAAAGTTCGTGCAGCTTGGAAATTGTGCCTGCGGTATTCAGGTCGTCGGCCAAGACTTGCGCGACGTGCCCACGGTCACTGTCGTCGACGAAATCACCTCGGGCAACCAAAGCGCGCCACTTCCGCAGCGTCTTTTCCGCCTCCTCCGCCTTCTTCGCCGTCCAATCCATTGGCTTGGAATAATGCGTCGACAGGAACACGAACCGGATCACCTCGCCCGGCACGCCCTGGTCCAGCAGGTCGCGCACGGTGAAGAAATTGCCAAGGCTCTTGGACATCTTCTTGCCCTCGACCTGCAGCATCTCGTTGTGCAGCCAGATCTGCGCCATACGCTCTGTCCCGTTCGCACAGCAGCTTTGCGCGATCTCGTTCTCGTGGTGCGGGAACATCAGGTCGTTGCCGCCGCCGTGGATGTCGAAGACCGGCCCCAACAGCGCCTTGGACATGGCCGAGCACTCGATATGCCAGCCGGGGCGGCCCCGGCCCCACGGGCTGTCCCAGCCAGGCAGGTCGGCCGAAGACGGTTTCCACAGCACGAAATCCATCGGGTTGCGCTTGTAGGGCGCGACCTCGACCCGGGCGCCCGCGATCATGTCGTCGACCGACCGGCCCGACAGCTTTCCGTAGCCCTCGCGCCAACTTTCGACGGCGAACAGGACATGCCCCTCGGCTTCGTAGGCATGGCCCTTGGCGATCAGATCCTCGATCATCGCCACCATCTGCGCGATGTAATCGGTCGCACGCGGCTCATGCGTGGGGCGCAGATTGCCGAGCGCATCCATGTCGTCGTGATACCACCCGATCGTCTCTTGGGTGATGTCGGAAATCGGCCGCCCGGTCTGTGCCGCGCGCGCGTTGATCTTGTCGTCCACGTCGGTGAAATTGCGAACGTAGGTGACGTGATCGGGCCCGTATTCATGGCGCAACAGCCGAAACAGCACGTCGAACATGATCACGTTGCGCGCATTGCCCAGATGGGCGCGGTCGTAGACCGTCGGCCCGCACAGATACAGGCGCACGTTGTCAGCATCGAGGGGCACAAACGGCTCCACCCGACGGGTGCGCGAGTTGCGAAGGCTAATCTCAACCATTGCGGTTGCCCTTTCGGTCAGCATGACACCGGCGCCGGGGGCCTAACAGGTTGGAGTGGTGTTGGAAACCAAAGATGACCGGCCCGGCGACATGTGTCAGCAGGTGATACAAATCTCGAAGGTGAACGTCGAGCGGGTGGTCATGCAGCAAACCATGACCGTTTGATCGCAGATCCGCAATAGGGAGCTTTGCCCTGCAGATCCTGCTTTGACAAAGTCCGGCAGATATATTTTTATCTGCAACGAAATGCAGCACACATTCGTGGATCAGTATTGCGGCACACTGGAGGGGGCTGAACGGGATTTTCCCTTTGGTCCCGATACGGTCGTGTGGAAGGTGAACGGTCATATGTTCGCCGCCTATACCCAACTCGGTCAAGGTTTGTCCGTGCGCACCCATGATCTTCGGCGCGCGCTGAAACTGATCAAGAGGTCCCGGCCGGCATCGGCGCCATACATGACGTCGGTCGGGTGGGTGGTGCTGCCCTGGTCGACCCCGGTCCTGGAGATGCGCGAATTCATCACCGAAAGCCATCAGCTTGTCTTGCGCGACTGGCCAAGCGCCACCTTTGCGCGGTGGGGCTGACCGCCCGGTTTCGCCCCTTGTCATTCCAGCGCCCGCGTGGCCATGTCGGCCAGTACCCTACCTGCCGCGGAGCCGCCAAATGCCTGTCCCTTCCAGCCGAATTTCGCATCTGAACGGCGATGGGGATGACGGATGGTCGCTGTTCTACAAGGCGCGCGCCATGAAAGCGGCGGGTGTGCCCATTCTGGAACTGACCATTGGCGAACATGACATCCGCACCGCGCCCGACATCCTGGACGAAATGCACCGCGCCGCGACGGCCGGGCATACCGGGTATGCCGCGGTCCCGGGGATTGCCGCCCTGCGCGCCGCTGTGGCCGCGCGCCTGTCGGACAGCCACGCGATCCGCTACGGCGCCGACAACATCTTGATCACGCCCGGTGGTCAGGCCGGGCTGTTCGCCACCCATCATGCGGTCTGCGACGAAGGGGATCGGGCGCTGATGATCGACCCCTACTATGCCACCTACCCCGGATCCATCCGGGCCGTGGGCGCCGTTCCGGTCCCGGTCCGAGCGCGTAGCGAGGACGGGTTCCAGCCCGATCTTGCAGCCCTTTCGGCCGCCGCGAAGGGTGCGCGCAGCCTGCTGATCAACAGCCCCAACAACCCCACCGGCGCCGTCTATACCGAGGCGAGCCTTGCCGGCATCGCCGAAATCGCCGGGGCCCACGACCTGTGGGTGATCTCGGACGAGGTATATGACACGCAGGTCTGGACCGGGCGCCACATCCCCATTGCCAGCCTGCCCGGCATGGCGGAGCGTACGCTGACCATCGGGTCCCTGTCCAAGAGCCATGCGATGACCGGATCGCGCCTGGGATGGATCGCGGGGCCCGAGGACATGATCGAACATCTCATCAACCTGGCGACCCACACCACCTATGGCGTGCCGGGCTATATCCAGGAGGCGGGCCTGTACGCGCTGAACAGCGGCCCCGCCACCGAGGCGGCGGTCGCGGCGCCTTTTCTGAGGCGGCGCAAGATCATGCTGGACCGGATCGCGGCGCAAAACCGTATTCGCGCCATTCCACCGGACGGGGCCATGTACGTGATGCTGGATATCCGCGCGACCGGGCTTTCGGGTGAAGAATTCGCCGCGCGCCTGCTGGACGAGGAACAGGTGGCCGTGATGCCGGGCGAAAGCTTTGGCGCGGCCTCGGCGGGCCATCTGCGGGTGGCGCTGACCTTGCCGGACGACCAATTCACCATTGCTGTCGACAGGCTGATGCGCTTTTCCGAAAGTCTATGATTTACAATCTTTTGAAGATCACTCTTCAGGTTTTGCATGAAGCGCGAAACTCAGCGCGCGATCGCGGCGGCGGCCCGGCTGAGGGCTTCGATGCCCGCCCAATCCCGGGCCTCGACCATATCCTTTGGGGCGACCCAGGATCCGCCCGCGCAGATGACATTGGACAGTGACAGGTAATCCGGCGCCGTTTGAGGCGTGATGCCGCCCGTGGGGCAGAATGACACCTGCGGGATCGGGGCGCCGATGGCCTTGAGCGCCCGCGCGCCGCCGGCGGCCTCTGCCGGGAAGAACTTGAGCATGTCAAAGCCCTGCTCGTAGAGCGCCATGACCTCGCTGGCGGTGGCGGCGCCGGGCAAGAGCGGCAGGCCTTCGGCGACGCAAGCCGCGATCAGGCGTGGTGTGGCACCGGGCGAGACACCGAACCTGGCGCCGGCCTGTTTCGCGGCGCGCACATCGGCAGGGGTCAGCAGCGTGCCGGCCCCCACCACGCCGCCGGGAACCTTCGCCATCTCGCGGATCACGTCGAGCGCGGCGGGCGTGCGCAAGGTCACCTCGAGCGCGGGCAAGCCGCCCGCCACCAGGGCTTCGGCCAGGGGCCGGGCATGGCTGGCGTCATCGATCACCAGAACCGGAATGATCGGGGCCAGCGCCGCGATATCGCGGGCGATGGCGGATTGGTCTTTGGGGGTCATGTCACACGCTCCGCGTCACTTCGGTTGAGGCTCAGACGACCACGCCCGCACCCGCCGTGGCGGGGCCAGCGGTCTGGCGGAAGATCTCGAACAGTTCCCGGCCGACACCGTGGCTGTTGGCGGACAGGTCGGGCACGGCCGATGCGCGATCTTCCACCCCTTCGGTCAGAACCGAAAGGGTGCCCTTGGTCGCATCGACGCGAAGGATGTCGCCATCCTGCAGCTTGCCGATCAACCCGCCATCCAGCGCTTCGGGCGACACGTGAATGGCCGAAGGCACCTTGCCCGATGCGCCCGACATGCGGCCATCGGTCACCAGCGCCACCTTGTGTCCGCGATCTTGCAGCACCGCCAGAACCGGCGTCAGCGCGTGCAATTCGGGCATGCCGTTGGCCTTGGGTCCCTGGAACCGCACAACCACCACCACGTCGCGGTTCAGACTGCCGGCCTGAAAGGCTTTTTTCACATCGCCCTGGTTCTCGAAAATGGCGGCGGGCGCCTCGATCACGTGACGTTCGGGGGCAACGGCCGACACTTTCATGACGCCGCGCCCCAGGTTGCCGGACAATTCCACCAGACCGCCCTGCGGCTGGAACGGGTTGGACACCGGGCGCAGGATCTTGTCGTTGAGGCTGGTGCTGGGGCCTTTGCCATAGGTCAGCGCGCCATCGATCAGCTTGGGTTCCTGCGTGTAAAGCGCAAGGCCCGTGCCGGCCGCGGTCCGGGTGTCGGGATGGAGCAACCCGGCCTCGAGCAATTCGCCGATCATGTAGGCCAGCCCGCCCGCTGCATGGAAATGGTTCACATCGGCCAGACCGTTGGGATAGACGCGCGCCATCATGGGGGTTGCGGCCGAGATATCGGCGAAATCGGCACAATCCAGGATGACGCCCGCCGCGCGCGCCATGGCGATGAGATGGATCACGAGGTTCGTGGATCCGCCCGTGGCCATCAGGCCGACCAGACCGTTCACGAACGCCTTTTCATCAAGGATATCGCAGATCGGCGTATAGGCATTGCCAAGCGCGGTGATGGAGGCCGCGCGTTCGGTCGCGGCCTCGGTCAGGGCGTCGCGCAAAGGTGTGCCGGGGTTGACGAAGGCCGCGCCCGGCATGTGCAGGCCCATGAATTCCATCAGCATCTGGTTCGAATTGGCGGTCCCGTAAAAGGTGCAGGTGCCCGGACCGTGATAGGAGGCCATCTCGGCCTCCATCAGTTTGTCCCGACCGACCTCGCCGGTGGCGAATTGCTGGCGGACCTTGGCCTTTTCGTCATTGGGCAAGCCCGACACCATCGGCCCTGCGGGCACGAACAGACCGGGCAGATACCCGAATGTCGCCGCCGCAATCACGAGGCCCGGCACGATCTTGTCGCACACGCCCAGATAAAGAGCGGCATCGAAGGTATTGTGAGACAGCGCCACCCCCGTGGCCAGGGCAATCACGTCGCGCGAAAACAGGCTGAGCTCCATGCCGACCTGACCCTGGGTGACACCGTCACACATGGCCGGAACGCCCCCTGCGACCTGCGCCGTCGCACCCGCGCGCCGGGCGGCATCCTTGATCTTTTGGGGATATGTTTCAAATGGTTGGTGTGCCGACAGCATATCGTTGTAGGCCGTCACGATCCCGATATTGGGCGCACGGACCGCCACCAGGTTGTCCTTGTCCTGCCCCATCGCGGCATAGGCATGGGCCTGGTTGCCACAGGTCAGGTGGGCGCGGCGTGGGCCGTCTTCGGCCAGGCGGCGCATGCGGTCGATATAGGTCGTGCGCGCGTCCCGGGACCGTTCGACGATGCGGTCCGTAACGGCTGCAATTCGGTCATCCAAAACCATGAGGGCCCCCTGTCGGTCGTTCTGGTGCCTGATAACATGTTAGCGCTAACAATGCCAAGGGGCAAACTGGAGTCACCGCCAGCGCATTCGATATTCAGCCTTGCGCACCCCTTGCGCGCGGCATGTCACTGCATCCTGAGAGCCCCATCAAGGCGAATGGTTTCCCCGTTCAGATAGGCCGCCTGCAAGATGAAGGCCGCGAGTTGCGCGAATTCCTCGGGGCGGCCAAGGCGCTTGGGAAACACCACGTCCCTGGACAGGCCTGCGACCATCTCTTCGCCCAGACCTTCGAGCATCGGGGTCAGAAACAGGCCCGGCGCGATGGCGCAGACCCTGATCCCGAGGGCCCCCATGTCGCGCGCCATCGGAAGCGACATGCCCGCGATCCCGGCCTTTGACGCCGCATAGGCCGCCTGCCCCTTTTGCCCGTCAAACGCCGCGACCGAGGATGTGTTTATGATCACCCCGCGTTCGCCATCGCCATTGGGCGAGTTATTGGCCATTTCCGCTGCCGCCAGACGCGCGATGTTGAACGACCCCACCAGGTTGATGTCGATCGTCTTGCGGAACAGGCCCAGGTCATGAGGTCCTGATTTGCCCACCACCCGCGCGCCCGCCACGATACCGGCACAGTTCACCACTGCCGTAAGGCCACCCATGGCGCTGGAGGCTTGTGACACGGCACGCGCGGCCGCCTGGTCCGAGGTCACGTCGACGGCGTAGGCATCGTGGCCCGTGGCGGTCAGGTCAAAGACCGACACCTTTGCGCCCTGCCCGCGGAAATAGGCGACGCAGGCCGCGCCAAGACCGCTGGCACCGCCTGTGACGATGATCTTTGCATCCCGGATATCCATGGTAGCCCCCCGCAGGAATTGAACATATGTTCATTTACTGCGCGGCGGGCCACGGGTCAAACCCGCAACCGTTCAGTGCGGCTGAACGCCCGGCAAGAACACCTTTTCATCGCGATAGAGCAGCGACACGTCATCCTTGAACACATGGACCTTGTCGGCCGAGGCGGTCAGCTTGACCTCCTGGCCGCGCAGTTCCTTGTGGATACCGGGCAGTTTGCCGATGACGGCGGGATGATCCGCTGACGATTTCTCGAAATACAGCAGCGTCACCTCGCCGAGCGCCTCGGTGATTTCCACCTTGCCCTTGAAGGCATGATTGACGTCGGTCGAGGCCACCATGTCTTCGGGGCGAATGCCGACCTTGACCGTCGCGCCCATATCCTCGGCGCGGGAGGGGTAGTTGGACGTGATCGTGCCCTCGCCCTCATCCATCTGGAGCGTCGTGGTCTCACCGGTGCCCACGATCTTGCCCCCCAGAAGGTTCATGGCGGGCGAGCCGATGAATTGGGCGACGAAGGTGGAATTGGGCCGTTCGTACAGCGTCAGCGGGCTGCCGACCTGGGCCACGCCCCCACCGGCCAGAACCACGATCCGTGTGGCAAGCGTCATCGCCTCGACCTGGTCGTGGGTGACGTAGATCATGGTGGATTCGGGCATCTGTTCCTTCAGCTGCGCGATCTCGATCCGGGTGGCGACCCGCAGGGCCGCATCGAGGTTCGAAAGTGGCTCGTCGAACAGGTACACCTTGGGGTCGCGCACGATGGAACGGCCGATGGCCACGCGCTGACGCTGGCCACCGGACAGGGCCTTTGGCAGGCGGTCGAGGAAATTGGTCAGCTGCAGCTTTTCGGCGGCCGCCTTGACGGACCGGTCGATCTCTTCCCTGGTCTTGCCCGCGATCTTCAGGGCGAAGGCCATGTTGTCGTAGACCGTCATGTGCGGGTAGAGCGCGTAGGACTGGAACACCATCGCGATGCCCCGCTCGGAGGGGGGCACGTCATTGACGACCATTCCGTCGATTTCCAGCGTGCCGCCGGTAATCTTTTCCAGCCCCGCGATCATCCGCAACAGCGTGGACTTGCCGCAGCCCGAAGGGCCAACGAAGACGATCAACTCGCCCTGGTCGATGTCGAGATTGATATCGCGGAGCACCTGAACGGTGCCGCCATAGGTCTTTTCGACATCAGTCAGCTTCAGATTTGCCATTGTCCCCGTCTCCTCCGGTTATTCATCGTCCGCTCACTCCGCTTCAGCGGCGGCAAAATAGGCCTGATAGGGCAGCAAGGTGATCTCGCGGCCATTGTCGTTTTCGATCGTGGTGAACGGAGCGCCCCTGTCGGCCCGCCATGTGCCTTCGGGCAGGGTGACGGGTTGCGCCATGTTGCTCAGATTGAACGCGCAGAACAGGCGCTGATCGCCATGGGTGCGCGTAAAGGCCACGGTTCCCGCATCGGCTGTCAGATCATCGAGGCTGCCCTTGATGAGGGCGGGATACGCCTGCCGGAACCGGATCATGCGGCGATAGAAATTCAAGGTGCTGTCCTCGTCATCTATCTGGTGGCCGACCGCGCGTTGCAGATGTTCCATTGCCATGGGAAGCCACGGTTTTTCGTCGGTAAAGCCCCCGTTCTGGTTGTCCGATATCCAGGGCATCGGCGTGCGGCACCCGTCGCGGCCCTTGAATTTGGGCCAGAACCGAATGCCATAGGGGTCTTGCAGATCCTCGTAAGACACGTAGGCCTCGGTCAGGCCCAGTTCTTCGCCCTGATACAGGCAGACCGATCCGCGCAGGCACAACAACAGCCCCGCATAGAGACGCCGGGCCTCTTCGCCGAGGTTCCAGCGGCTGGCATGGCGCACGACGTCATGGTTGGAAAACGCCCAACAGGCCCACCCGTCACCGACCGTGTGCTCATAATCCGTCAGAACCTGCGCCACACGAGCAGGCGTCGGCACGACACCCGAGAGGAATTCGAAGGAATAGCACATGTGCACCTTGTCGCCGCCCGACGTGTATTCGGCCTGGATCTGCAGACCGCGTTGGGCATCGCCCACCTCGCCCACGGCGGTTGCGGCGGGATATTCATCCATCAAGCTGCGCAGACGGCGCAGGAAATCGAGGTTTTCGGGCTGGTTCTTGTCGTAGAGGTGATCTTGCCAGTTATAGGGGTTCACCTCGGGGGCGATGGTGGCGTTGCGTTGCGCGGGATCCAGCGCCGGATTGTCGCGCAGCTTCTTGTCATGAAAGTAGAAATTGATCGTATCGAGCCGGAAACCATCGACGCCGCGATCCAGCCAGAACTGCGCGACCGACAGAAGTTCATCTTGCACTTGCGGGTTGTGCAGGTTGAGATCGGGCTGTTCCTTCAGGAAATTGTGCAAGAAATACTGCATCCGGTCGCCCGACCATTCCCAGGCCGATCCGCCGAAGATCGACAGCCAGTTGTTGGGCGGCGACCCATCGGGTTTCGCATCCGCCCACACGTACCAGTCGGCCTTGGGGTTGTCGCGGTTGGTCTGGCTCTCGTGAAACCACGGATGCTGGTTCGAGGTGTGACTGAGCACCAGGTCGATCAGAACCTTCAGGCCAAGCTCATGGGCCCGCGAGATCAGCGCATCGAAATCGCCAAGCGAGCCGAACATCGGATCGACATCGCGGTAGTCGCTGACGTCATATCCGAAATCCAGCATCGGAGAGCGAAAGAACGGGCTGATCCAGATCGCATCCACCCCCAGATCCGCCACATGGGGCAGACGGTGGATGATGCCGGCCAGATCGCCGATCCCGTCATGGTTGCTGTCCTGGAAGCTGCGGGGGTAGATCTGATAGATCACCGCACCGCGCCACCAGTCCTTGTCAGGGGCCACGATATCGTCGCGGGCCAGGTCTTGCATCAGGTTCATGTCACATGTCTTCGATGTTGAGGTGCTATTTGACGGAGCCGGCCAACAGACCGCGCACCAGATAGCGCTGCATGGTAAAGAACACGACCAGCGGCACCGCGATGGACACGAAGGCCGAGGTCGCAAGGATTTCCCAGTCACCGCCACGGGTGCCCAGAAGCTCCACGATCTGGCGGGTCATGACGGTCGTCTCGCCCGAACTGTCGATCAAGAACACCATGGCGACCAGCAGGTCATTCCATGTCCACAGGAACTGGAAGATCGCGAAACTGGCCAGCGCCGGAAAGCTGAGCGGCAAGATGATCTTGGTGAAGATCTGGAAATCCGTCGCCCCGTCGACCTTGGCGCTTTCGATGATATCACGCGGCAGGCCGACCATGTAGTTGCGTAACAGGTAAATCGCGAGCGGAAGGCCAAAACCGGTATGGGCCAGCCAGACGCCGAGATACCCCTTTCCGATCCCGATATCATTGTGCAGCGACAACAGCGGGATCAGGGCCAGTTGCAGGGGAACCACCAACAGGGCGACGACCGCCGCCACCAACAAGGCCCGCCCCGGAAAATCCATCCACGCCAGCGCATAGGCCGCGAAGGCGGCAATCAGGATCGGAATGATCGTGGCCGGGATGGTCACCGTCAGCGTGTTCAGGAAGGCCCGGCTCATGCCCTCGCGGTTGCCGGGGTCGAACAGGACGCTTTGATAGTTGCCCAATGTGAATTCCGGCGGGCTTTCGGCGGTGACGAAGACCCGTTGGCCCCGCCCGCTCAACTGGTCTTCATCGCCGGTCCAGATGTAATCGCCGTTGGATTGCACCGTCATGGTTTCGCCGTCGCCCATATCGGCGGTTTCACCCGCGACATAGGCATCGATCTCACGCGAGGAGGTGCCCCATACGCTGATTTCGGCCGGCACGTCCGCCGCGCTTTCGACGCTGCCGTCCACCACGTACAGGTTGCCTTCGACCACGAAGATACCGTCACGTTCAAATCGCGCCTCGTCGGGATCGGCCGCGCGCAGGGTTTCATTCTGCACCGCCGGGAACAGCGCCGCCCACCAGCCCGAGGTCCGGATCTGATCGGTGGTGCGGAATGACGAGATCAACAGACCCAGCGTCGGAAAGATCCACAGCAACACAAGCGCCGCCACCGAGATGTGCACCGCCCATGTCAGGCCGGATTTCTTGCCTGCGATGTTATCCATGATTGTCTCCCATACGGTCGAAGGACATCAGCGCATCTCCTTGCGGGCGTTGTAGACGTTCCAGACAAGGATCGGCGTCACCATCAGCATGATGATCATCGCACTGGCCGACCCCACGCCCCAGTCATTGGCGCGGAACATCTTGTCATACATGTAGTTGGCCAGAACCTGCGTTTCCCATTGCCCGTTTGTCATCGCGAACACGATGTCGAAGACCTTGAGCACGACGATGGTGATCGTCGTCCAGACCACGACGATGGTGCCCGAGATCTGGGGCAGCTTGATCTTGAAGAAGATCTGGAACGGGTTGGCCCCGTCCACGATGGCGGCCTCGACGGTTTCCTCGGGGATGCCGCGCAACGCGGCGGACAGGATCACCATGGCAAAGCCCGTCTGGATCCAGATCAGCACCACCATCAGGAAAAGGTTGTTCCAGAACGGCACGGTAAGCCAGGTGATCGGGCTGTCGCCGCCAAGTTGCAGGTAGACCGCGTTCAGGATGCCGATCTGCTGCACGTCCTCGGGGCGCGCGTCGTAGATCAGCTTGAAGATCACCGCCGCGCCGACAAAGGAAATCGCCATCGGCATGAAGATCAGCGATTTGGCGATGTTGCCCCAGCTGATCCGGTCGGTCAGCTGCGCGGCCAGAAGCCCAAAGGCGGTCGAGGCCGCCGGCACGATCAGAAGCCACAGGAAATTGTTGCGCACCGCTTCCCAGAACTTTTCGTCCGCGAACATCTGAGCGTAGTTGTCGCCGCCCACAAACGCGCCGCCCAGGCTGCGGTCGGTCAGCGACAGGCGCAGCGTTTCGACCACCGGATAGGCCAGGTACAGCCCCAGCGCCAGGATCGCGGGGCCCATGAACAGCCAGGGCCGGATCGCATTGGCGCGGTTGATGTTGCGCCCCGCGTTCTCGCCGCGCGCAGGGAACAGGACCTTGTCGAGAATCTGGTTCGAGAAATAGAAGTATCCGACGCACCCACCGACACCGATGATGATCGTGATCAATCCTTGCAATGCAGGATTCATGGCGCTTTCCCCCTGGAGTTAGGCCCGGCCGGCAGATGGCATTGCCCCGGAAACGACCCGGCCGCGACGATGGGCGGCCGGGTCCTTGTCAATCGGCGTCCGCGATCAGCGCAACGCGTCCCAGCTTTCCTGGATCGAGGTCGCCACGGCTTCGGCATCTGCGCCGCCCGCGAAATCGACCATGCCGGTCCAGAAGCTGCCGGCACCGATCGCGCCGGGCATCAGGTCGGATGCGTCAAAGCGGAAGGTGGTGGCATTGAGCAAGATCTCGCCCTGCCCCGATTCCACTGCCGAGCTGTAGGTATCCAGGTTGACGCCGGAATGCGGGGTCAGGAAACCGCCCTGCGCCATCATGATCTCATGGGCGAAGGGGGTCTGCAGGAATGCCATGAACGCCAGGGTCGCGTCATTCATGTCGGTGACCGCCATCAGCGTGCCGCCGCCCAGAACCGGATTGCCCAGATCTTCGCCGGCAAAGGATGGGAAGTAGAAGAAATCCGCATCCTCACCCACGACGGTGCCGTCCGGAAAGAAGGCCGGGATGAAGGAGGCCTGGCGGTGCATGTAGCACCCCGGAGGCGAGGCAAACAGGCCCGTGGGGCTGTCGCGGAAGTCGGTGGTCGCCACGGCGCCTGCGCCGCCCTGCACCCAACCGTCGGTGCGTGCGAACATGCCGAAGGTTTCGATCGCGTTCACGACACGGGGGTCATTGAACGGAATCTCGTTGCTGACCCACATGTCATAGACGTCGGGCGTCTGCGTGCGCAGCATGATGTCCTCGACCCAGTCGGTCGCCGGCCAGCCGGTCGCCGCGCCGGATCCCAGGCCGATGCACCAGGGCGTTTCCCCGTCGGCCACCATCTGCTCGGACAGGGCAACCAGGTCTTCCATGGTTTCGGGCACGTCATAGCCGGCATCCTCGAAGTTCTCGGGGCTGTACCAGACCAGCGACTTGACGTTGACGTTGAAGAAGAAGCCATAGAACTGATCCATGCCATCGGCATCGGCATAGGTTCCAAGATCGACCCATGACTGACCGGCGGCGTAGTTCGCGTTCACCCACTCACCCATCTCGTCGCCAAGCGGGGTGAGCAGACCATTGCCTGCCATCACGGCCGCAAGACCGGGCTGCGGGAACACGGCGAGGTTCGGGGCCGAACCGGCCTCGGCGTCGATCACGATCTGCTGTTCGAAGCTGTCCGACCCGGTATAGGTCGCCTCGGCGCCGGTGGCGGCCTCGAAATAGTTGAGCAAGATGTCAAAGCGGTCCGCCTCGGGCGAAAGCCAGGGGCCCGCGATCGTGACGGACTGGCCGCTCAGGTCATGCGCCGCGGCATAGGCCTCGTAGCTGTCCCAGTTGAATCCACCCTCGCCGGCGGCAAAAGGCATGTGGCCATCGGCCATTGCGCCGTTGGCAAAAAGCGCAAGCGCTGCTGCGCTGGCATACAAGCTGCGTTTCATATGATCCTCCCAGATCGGTGCCGGCGTTTCCGCATCGGCCAATAAAGCGCCCAAGCGATTCGAGATTCTTCAAAGCGCTTTGGCTTGGCAGCACCCTTTCGAATGCAACTGAGTCTGTCAATCCGGCAAACGGACCGCCCTGAAAAATAATGCAATATTTTGCAACTGCAGAAAAATGCAGCAGCTTTGAATCTTTGACAAACGATGTGCGGTGCAGATAGCCTCTCCATGTATTCGAAGCGCTTTGAGGCGTGATCTGCAATGAATCTCAAGGAACTGGCCCAATCGCTGAATCTCAGCCAGACCACCGTCAGCAGGGCGCTGAACGGGTATCCCGAGGTGCGCGAGGAAACCCGCGCCCGCGTTTTGGCTGCGGCGAAGGCGTCCAACTATGCGCCCAATGCCCGGGCCCGGCGATTGGCGACCGGGCGGGCGATGACCATCGGCCACGTGATCCCGCTGTCCGGCCGGGCCGAAATGGTGAACCCGATCTTTGCGGATTTCCTGGTGGGCGCAGGCGACATCTATGCGCGCGAAGGCTATGATCTGTTGTTGTCGATGGTCGCCGAGGGCAAGACCGAGGCAGCGTATCGCCAGATGAAGGCCAACGGGTCGGTCGACGGGGTCATGGTTCAGGCCCCGCAGATCGTGGAGCCGCGCATCGCGCTGTTGCAGGAAATCGGCATGCCGTTCCTGGTGCATGGGCGCACCGGCGACGCCAAGGGCTACAGCTGGCTCGATGTGGCCAATATCCGCGCCTTCCGGCGGGCCACCGATTTTCTCTTGGATCTGGGACATCGACGGATCGCGCTGATCAACGGGCAGGAAAACTTCGATTTTGCCGTCCGCAGACGGCGCGGGTTCACCGAGGCGCTGACCGAGCGTGGCCTGGCACCGGAGCCGCGATTGATGCGGGCTGCGGCCATGACGGAATCCTTTGGCTACCGGTCCGCGTGCGAGATGCTGGACGCGCCAGAGCCGCCGACGGCCTTTCTGGTTTCTTCGGTCATCCCCGCCATAGGCATCCGGCGGGCGGCGGGCGAACGCGGCTTGCGGCTTGGGCGGGATCTGTCGCTGATCTGCCATGACGATGAACTGAGCTATCTCGACAATGACGGAGACGGGCCGGCCTTTACCGCCACGCGCAGCTCGATCCGCGCGGCCGGGCGGCGGTGCGCCGAAATCCTGATCGAGCAGATCAACAATCCGGGCATGGCCCCCGTTCAGGAACTGTGGGACACCGAATTGACCGTCGGCCGAACAACCGGGCCCTGCCCCACCTGAGGATACCAAGAGATGCAGTTCAAACGCGCCGATTTTCCGGACGGTTTCCTGTTCGGGGTCGCCACCTCGTCCTACCAGATCGAAGGGCACCGTTTCGGCGGCGCGGGCCAGACCCATTGGGACAGCTTCGCCGCGACACCGGGCAACGTGGTGCGGGCCGAGGACGGGGCGCTGGCGTGCGACCACTACCACCGCTGGGAAGAGGACCTGGACCTGGTCCGCGATCTGGGCGCGGACGTGTACCGGTTTTCGACATCCTGGGCGCGGGTTCTGCCCGATGGGCGTGGGCAGGCCAACCAGGAAGGCCTGGATTTCTACGACCGGCTGGTGGACGGCATGCTGGCGCGCGGCATCAAGCCGGCGGCGACGCTTTACCACTGGGAATTACCGCAAGCCCTGGCCGACCAGGGCGGGTGGCGCAATGCCGACATGCCGGACTGGTTTGCCGATTACACCCACACGATCATGAGCCGGATCGGTGACCGCGTCTGGTCGGCCGCCCCGGTGAACGAGCCGTGGTGCGTGGGCTGGCTGAGCCATTTCGAGGGCCACCACGCGCCCGGCCTGCGCGATATCCGCGCCACGGCGCGGGCGATGCATCACATCTTGAAATCCCATGGCCGCGCGATCGAGGTGATGCGCGCGCTCGGCATGGGCAACCTGGGGGCCGTGTGCAATTTCGAATGGTCCACCCCCGCCAGCGACGCGCCCGAAGATCAGGCCGCCGCCGCGCGCAACGATGCCATCTACAATCGCTTTTTCCTCTCGGGGCTGTTTCATGGCGCCTATCCCGATCTTGTCCTCGAAGGATTGGAGCCGCACCTGCCCCAGGGATGGCAAGATGATTTCGCCGTCATTCAGGCGCCGCTCGACTGGATCGGGGTGAACTATTATACCCGCAAGCGGGTGACGCATCTGGATGGGGCCTGGCCCAACTACACCGCCGCCGAGGCGATCTTGCCCACCACCCAGATGGGGTGGGAAATCTATCCCGACGGGCTGCGCGATTTCCTGATCCGCACGGCGCGGGACTATACCGGCGACCTGCCGATTTTCGTGACCGAGAACGGGATGGCCAACCCCGATGTGGCAGGCGTGCCCGATCACGCACGGATCGACTACCTCGATCAGCACCTCAAGGCCATGCAGGCCGCCATCGCGCAGGGCGCGCCGGTTGGCGGATATTTCTGCTGGTCGCTGATGGACAATTACGAATGGTCGCTTGGCTACGAAAAACGGTTCGGGCTGGTCCATGTCGACTTCGACACCTTGGCAAGGACCCCGAAAGCATCCTATCAGGCGCTGGCGCAATGGTGGCGCCATGATGAGACCCGCAATGCCTGATCTGAGCCATGAAACCGGTCTGAGCCTTGTTGCCGATATCGGTGGCACGAACACGCGCGTGGCGCTGGCGCGCGGGGCCGTCGTCGATCGCGGCACGGTCAACCGCTACCCCAATTGCGACCATGCCGATCTGTCGGAGGTGTTGGTCCGCTACATGGCGCAAACGGGCGTCGACGATCGGCAGATCACGGGAACCTGCGTGGCGGCGGCGGGCCCCGTGCATGACGGGGTCGCGACGCTGACCAACCTGGACTGGCGCATCGACCGCGAAACCCTTGGCCGGGCGCTGACCGCCGACAAGGTCGCGGTCTTGAACGATCTGCAGGCCCAGGGCCACGCCATCGGCCACCTGGACGCGGCGGATCTTGACGTGGTGGTGGCGCAACCCGACGCCTCGCCGATGGCGGCGAAACTGGTGGTGGGCCTGGGGACAGGGTTCAATGCCTGCCCGGTCTTCGACACGGCGGCGGGCCGCTTCGTGCCTCCGTCCGAGGCGGGGCATCTGAGCTTTCCGTCTTGCGACGGGCAGATGACGGAGCTGGTCGCCGCGATGGTGGCCGATTACGGGTTTGCATCCATCGAGGAAATCCTGTCGGGGCGCGGGATCAGCTATGTGCACCGGGTCCTGCACGGCGAGACGGTGGACCCGGCCGCGATCATGGCGCGCCTGGCGGCGGACGAAGACCGGGCCGTGGCCACCGGGCGCATCTTCGTGCAGGCCATGGGAACGATCGTCGGCGACCTGGCGCTGAGCCATCTTCCCTTTGGGGGGATCTACCTTGTGGGCGGTGTCTCGCGCGCATTCACGCCCTATCTGGACCGTTTCGGATTTGCAGCGCATCTCAGGGCCAAGGGTCGTTTCTCGGAGTTCATGGAACAATTCGGTGTCTGCGTGGTCAACGATGATTTCGCCGCCCTGACGGGGTGCGCCACACATCTGTCGAAGCTGTGAGGCGGCGGCGCGGCTGGGGGCTCCGCCCCCCGGCTTCGCCTCCCCCCGCCATATTTCCGGGATAAAGATGGGGTCGGTGCATGTCGGCCGTGTCGTAGGGTCAGAGGGCGGAATCCTTGACCGCCTGCATAGAGACATGGGTCGAGGTCGACGCGACATAGGGCAGCGTGGACACCACGTCGGCCAGAATTTCGCGGTAGGCGCGCATATCCTTGCAGCGGATCTTCACGAGATAGTCGAACTGGCCCGCGATCAGGTGGCATTGTTCGATTTCGGGGATCTTGATGACGGCCGCGTTGAAGGCGGACAGGGCCGGTTCGCGGGTGTCGGTCAGGCGCACCTCGAGAAAGGCCACATGTTCGCGGCCAAGTTTGACCGGATCAAGTTGCGCCCGGTAGCCAAGGATATGGCCCGAGGCCTCCAGCCGTTTGAGGCGGGCCTGCGTCGGGCTTTTGGACAGGCCGATCCGCCGGGCCAGTTCCGTGATCGGCAATCGGCCATTGACCGACAGTTCGGCAAGAAGCTTGCGGTCAAAGCCGTCCAATGGACCTGCGTCTTCACCCTTTGGCATTCCAAATCCCCGAGAAGTTGCCTTTCTTCGGTCTTATCGTCTTTCACCGGGCAATCTCAAGGAAAACCGACTTTTGCCGATCTGGTATCATCGGGCAACCCTTGATCGGAGCCTCTCCAATGCCCCTCGACCGCCCTGCCCCCGCGCTGGACTCCTTGCGCCTTGCCATTCGCGCCGACCATCTTGCGCCCGAGCCCGTCTTGCTGGAGCGCCTGATCGGCGCCCATGGCCCCGATGCCGATCTGCGCCGGCGGGCCGTGGCGCGCGGTGCGGACCTGGTGGGGCACCTGCGTGACGACACGGCACCCGGCCTGATGGAGGTGTTCCTGGCCGAATACGGCCTGTCGACGCGGGAAGGCGTGGCGCTGATGTGCCTGGCGGAGGCATTGTTGCGGGTGCCCGACGCCGCCACGATGGACGCCTTGATCGAAGACAAGATCGCGCCGTCGGAATGGGGGACGCATCTGGGCCATTCGGCCTCGCCGCTGGTGAATGCCTCGACCTGGGCCTTGATGCTGACGGGTCGCGTGCTGCAGGACGGGCAAGGCATGGCCGGGGTTCTGAAAGGGGCCGTGAAACGCCTGGGCGAGCCGGTGATCCGCGCGGCGGTGTCGCGGGCGATGCGCGAGATGGGACAGCATTTCGTGTTGGGCCAGACCATGACGGACGCCATGGCGCGCGCGGCCAAGATGGAACAAAAGGGCTATGCCTATTCCTATGACATGTTGGGCGAGGCCGCGATGACCGCGGCCGATGCACGCGCGTATCGCGACGCCTACCTGGGGGCGATCGCGGCCCTGGCGCCGGCGTGCAGGTCCGCCGACATCCGCGCCAATCCCGGCATCTCGATCAAGCTGTCGGCGCTGTTTCCGCGTTATGAGCAGGCGCAAAAGGCGCGCGTCATGGCCGAGCTGGTGCCCATCGTGCGCATGCTGTGCCTTGCGGCCAAGGACCTCAACATGGGGTTGAACATCGATGCGGAAGAGGCGGATCGGCTGGACCTTTCGCTCGACGTGATCGAGGCGGTGCTGGGCGATGACGCGCTGGCCGGATGGGACGGGTTCGGCGTCGTCGTGCAGGCCTATGGCAAACGCGCGCCCGCGGTGATCGACTGGCTGCATGCGCTGGCCGAAACCCACGACCGGCGGATCATGCTGAGGCTGGTGAAGGGCGCCTACTGGGACACCGAGATCAAGCTGGCGCAGGTCGAGGGCCTGCCCGATTTCCCGGTCTACACGCGCAAAAGCGCGACCGATGTGGCCTATTTGTGCTGTGCACGAAAACTGTTGTCGCTGACCGACCGGATCTATCCGCAGTTTGCCACCCACAATGCCCATAGCATCGCCGCGATCCTCGAGATGAAGGGCAACCGCGACACCTATGAATTCCAACGCCTGCACGGCATGGGCGAGGCGCTGCATGACCTGGTGCGCAAGGGCGGCGGGCCGCGCTGCCGGATCTATGCGCCGGTGGGCAAGCACCGGGATCTGCTGGCCTACCTGGTGCGGCGGTTGCTGGAAAACGGGGCCAATTCCAGTTTTGTGAACCAGGTTCTGGACGGCAAGGTCCCTCCGCAGGTGGTGGCGCAGGACCCGTTCGAGGCGCTGGATCGATCCGGTGCCGCCAGGGCGGTGATCGCGCCCGCCGATCTTTTCGGGGCGACGCGGCGCAATTCGGGGGGGTGGGATCTGGCGGCCCCCGATCAGCTGGACAAGATCGAGCGCGCGCGCGCGCCCCATGCGGATGCAGTCTGGACCGCGGGGCCCTTGCTGGCCGGTGAGGTCAAGGGCGGCGCCATCTGGACGGTGGCGAACCCGGCCGATCCGGGTGACACGGTTGGACATCTGACCACCGCGTGCATGGCCGATGTGAACACCGCCCTGTCGGGCGCCGCGCGGTGGGATGTCCCGGCCGATGAGCGCGCGGTGATCCTCGGACGCGCGGCCGATCTGTACGAGGCCCAGTACGGACAGATCTTTGCGCTGTTGGCCAGAGAGGCCGGAAAGACCCTGCCCGATGCCGTGGGCGAATTGCGCGAGGCGGTGGATTTCCTGCGCTATTACGCGGCACAGGCCAGGACCTTGACCCTGCCCGCCCGGGGCGTGTTCGCCTGCATCTCACCGTGGAACTTTCCCCTGGCCATTTTCACCGGCCAGATCGCGGCGGCACTGGCGGCCGGCAACGGCGTGATCGCCAAGCCGGCAGAGGCCACGGGCCTTGTGGCACATCTGGCCGTGGGCCTGATGCACAAGGCAGGCGTGCCGCGCGAGGTGTTGCAATTGCTGCCCGGCCCCGGCGCCGAGGTGGGATCGGCGCTGGCGTCGGACGCGCGGATCGCGGGGCTGTGCTTTACCGGATCCACGGCAACGGCGCAGGCCATCAACCGGGCGCGTGCGGCGCATCTGGACCCGTCGGCGCCCCTGATCGCGGAAACCGGGGGGCTGAACGCCATGGTCGTGGATTCCACTGCCCTGCCGGAACAGGCGGTGCGCGACATCGTCGCCTCGGCCTTCCAATCGGCCGGTCAGCGGTGTTCGGCGCTGCGCGTTCTGTATCTGCAGGCGGATGTGGCGGGCCCGATCCTCGAGATGCTGACGGGCGCGATGGCCGAGCTTGGGATGGGCGCGCCATGGCACCTGCGAACCGATATCGGCCCCGTGATCGACCAGCGCGCGAGGGATGGGATCGTCGCGCATATCGAGGCGGCGCGGGCCGAAGGGCGCGTGATCGCCGAACTGGAAGCCCCGGCCACGGGCACTTTCGTGGCCCCCACGATCCTTGATCTGCCGGGCGGCATCGCCGATCTGGAGCAGGAGATCTTTGGCCCCGTTCTTCACGTCACCCGCTACAGGGCCGCCGATCTGCCCAAGGTGATCGCGGCGGTGAATGGCAAGGGGTATGGCCTGACCTTTGGCATGCACAGCCGGATCGACGACCGGGTGCAGGAGGTGACCGCCAGGATCAGGGCCGGCAACATCTACGTCAACCGCAACCAGATCGGCGCGGTGGTGGGCAGTCAGCCCTTTGGCGGAGAGGGCCTTTCGGGCACCGGGCCGAAGGCGGGCGGGCCGCACTACGTGCCGCGCTTTACCCAGCCGGATCTGTTGATGATGCCGTTCGCGGACGGCCCGCAAGCCGATCGCGGGGCGTTGGAACAGGCACTGGCCGCCCTGCCCGACCGGCGCGACGACACCCTGACGGCTGTCAGTCTGCCCGGCCCGACGGGGGAATCGAACCGGCTGACCACCCATCCCCGCGGCCGGGTTCTCTGCCTGGGACCGGGCGCGGACGCCGCCGAGGCACAGCGGCAGGCGGCCGAAAAAGCCGGATGCGCGGCGGTTGCGGTCAAGGACCGGGTCCCTGCGGACTGGTTGCGGGATCTGGACAGGGTCGAGGCGGTGATGCTGTGGGCCGATGCCGATGCGGCGCGCCCCTATGCCGAGGCGCTGGCCGCGCGCGAGGGTGCGCTGATCCCGCTGATCACCGAGGCTGACCCGACAGAGCGCCTGACGCTAGAACGGCATGTGTGCATCGACACCACGGCGGCAGGCGGCAACGCGGCGCTACTGGCGGCGTCAGGATCGTGACCGGGGGGACATGAACGCGCGGTGCGGTATGGTGCGGGGCATGGCAGGCCCGCACCCGTGCCGGTTGGGCGGGCCTTAGCTGTCGGACGCGGCAGGGTCGCGGTAGACGCCTTGATCTTGCAGCGCATCGATCACTTCGGCGGGCATGTAGGTTTCATCATGACGGGCCAGGATCTCGGTCGCCTGAAAGGTCCCGTCGATCAGCCGCCCGGTCCCCACCATCCCCTCACCCTCGCCGAACAGGTCGGGAAGGATGCCGGTATAGGTGACCGGGATGGATGCGCCGCCATCGGTGACGTTGAAGGTGATCGTCTCTCCCTCGCCGCGCACAAGTGTGCCGTCTTCGACCAGACCGCCGATGCGGAACACTTCGGACGGGCCCGGGGGGTCTTCGACGATCTGGGACGGCGGGCGGAAGAAATTGATCCCGTCCCGCATCGCATAGCCGATCAGCCCGGCCGACAGGGCAAGGGCGGCGACAGCCAGCATGATCACCTGGATCCGACGTTGTTTCTTCAGGCCGCGCATGGCCTTACCCTCCTGCGATCAGGGAAAGAGCGGTGCGCCCATCAACCCCGTTGTCTCGTCCAGCCCGAGCATCAGGTTGGCGTTCTGCAACGCCTGCCCCGACGACCCCTTGCACAGGTTGTCCAGGGTGGCCACGATTTGCGCCCGCCCCGACCTGCGATCCCCGACCACGCCAATATGCACGAAATTCGATCCGCGCACATCATGGCTCGACGGGGCCTTGCCAAGGGGCAATATATGCAGGAACGGTTCGTCCTTGTAGGCCCTGGACAGAGAATTGTGGATCGCCTGCGCATTGCCCTTCACATAGACCGTGGCCAGGATGCCGCGATTGAACGGGGCCAGGTGCGGGGTGAACTGAACTTCGACCGGGCGACCGGCCAAAAGGCTGAATTCCTGATCGAATTCACCAAGATGGCGATGCGTGCCCCCCAGGCCATAAGCATTCGTGCCCTCGGACAGTTCGGCATGCAGCAGGTTTTCCTTGAGGCTGCGGCCCGCGCCTGAAACCCCCACCACCATGTTGATGATGATCTCGTCGAGATCGATCAGCTTGTCGGCGATCAGGGGCCGGAGGGCGTATTGCCCGGTCGCCGCGTTGCAGCCGGTGCCCGCAACCAGCCGGGTGGTGCGGATCTGGTCGCGGTAGAATTCCGTCAGGCCATAGACCGCCTGCGCCTGAAGGTCGGGCGCGTCATGATCCTTGCCGTACCATTTGCGGTAGACCGCGGGATCGCGCAGCCGGAAATCGGCGCTGAGGTCGATGACCTTAAGATCATCCGGCAAGTCCTTGATGACGCTTTGTGATGTTGCATGAGGCAACGCACAGAAAGCAAGATCGATCTGGCTGAAATCCACGTCTTCGATCCGTGTCAGGTCCGGCAGGCCAAAGCCCCGCAGGAACGGATAGACAGACGCCATGGATTGCCCCGCCTTGCGGTCGCCGGTCAGGGCCGCGATGTGCAGGTTCGGGTGGCCCAGGATCAGCCGGACCAGTTCGGCGCCGGTGTAGCCCGAGGCACCAAGGATTGCGATGTTGTTGGTCATGGTTGAAGGTCGCTTTGCAAGCTATTGAAAGATCAAGTTTCTGCGGCAGAAAATTCGATCTTTCGTCGCAAGAACTGTGTCGCCTTGTTGGAGACGGATTTCGGATCGCCCGAGGTCAGGAACATCGAATCCCTGCCCGCCCCGATCTTTTCAGGGCGCCGTTCGAGATAATCGGCCAAGGCCGCCGCCACCAGGTCGGGCTGCGAATAGACCGCCACATCGGGGCCAAGCGCCTCGCGGAACACGTCCTCGACCAGCGGATAGTGGGTGCAGCCCAGGATCGCCGCCTGGGGTTTCGGCATCCGCCGCATCAACGCCTCGACATGGGACCGGACCAGCGCATCGGCGAGGATCATATCGCCCATCTCGATCGCGTCCACGACGCCCGCGCAGGGCTGCGCCTCCACGTCGACGCCGATGGCCCGAAACGCCAGTTCGCGCTGGAATGCGCGGCTGGATACGGTGGCGGGCGTTGCAAAGAGCGCGACCGTTTCGACGGCCACGTTGCGCGGCGGGGAATTGTCGCCCCATGACCGCTCGGTCAGTGCCTCGATCAGTGGCACGAAGACGCCCAGAACACGCTTGTCTTCGGGCACCCACGATTCCTGCATCCGGCGCAGGGCGGCGGCCGAGGCCGTGTTGCAGGCCAGGATCACCAGGTCGCAACCCTGATCGAACAGGATCTGCACGCCTTTCGTGGTCAGGTCGTAGATGTCATCGGCGTCGCGCACACCGTAGGGCGTGTGCGCGTTATCGCCGAAATACACCAACGGCAGGTCCGGCAGGCGTTTGCGGACCGCGTCCAGCACCGTCAAACCACCCAATCCACTGTCAAAGATGCCAACTGCCATCTCAATATCTGTCCTTCAAACCGCCCCGCCCCCGCACACGCAACGGCGGCGCATCCTTGTCCCGGTGCCGGTCTTCGAATTCGAATCCGCGCGCGCGCACATCCAGCGGGCGCGGGCTTAGCGCATACGTGGTTTCGCGCAGAAAGGCCATCATCGCCTTGCTGTCATTCGCGAAAGCGTCAAGATCGGCGCGCAGGATCGGTTCCCCCACCACGACCTCGACCGGACTGTTCACGCGCGCCTTGAATTCCTTGATCAACAGGCCCATCCGCAGCGTGGAATGCAGGTGGCTCATCAGCTGGAACAGGCGCGAGTTGTGGCCATCGAAAAACACCGGCACGACCGTGGCGTCGGATTTCGCGATCATCCGCGCGGTAAAGCTGCGCCACCCCGGATCCATCGGCTGACCGAAGGGGCGCGCCGCTGTCGACACGGTGCCGCCCGGAAAGATCCCGATCGCACCGCCCTGTTCGAGAAACCGGAGCGCGTCCTTGCGCGTCTGGATATTGAGGGCCAGCGCCTCTTTCGAGTCGTCAAAGCTGACGGGCAGGATGATCCGGTTCAGATCCTCGGCCTTGCGGAACACCCTGTGGGCGAGGATGCGGAAATCGCCGCGCGCCTGGCTGAGGATATGGCCCATCATCAACCCGTCAAGGATCCCATAGGGGTGGTTGGCGATCAGGATGACGGGGCCGGTGGCCGGAATGTTCGACAGGCTGCCGCCCACCACCTTGAGCTCCAGCCCGTAGCGATCGGTCATCACCTGCCAGAAATCGCGGCCATTGCTGACGTCGAGGTCGTAGCCCGCCGCCTTGCGGATCAGGCTGATCCGCCCGGTCGCGTTTTCCATCACGCGGATCATCGCGCGCCCGCCCCGCGAAACGGCGGAGGAGGCATAGGAAATCTCTCGCGCGACCTCGCGGGTCTGGTTCATCTCACGCCTGCGTGGCATCTGGTTTTACCCTGTGCAGATCGGCCCGGGACCGTTGCGTTCGGGATAAGCCAAAGGCGGTGACTCGTCCAGCACTCTAGCGCCGGGTCCAGCCCCAAAGGCAGATCAGTTCCATCGCCACATGGGCGGCCGCGACTGCGGTGATGTCGGCATGATCGAAGGGGGGCGAAACCTCGACCACGTCACCGCCGACAAGGGTGATTCCCGCCAGTTCTCGCAGGAAAATGGCGGCCTGCGCGCTCGACAGACCGCCCCAGACCGGCGTTCCCGTGCCCGGTGCAAAGGCGGGGTCCAGCGCATCGATGTCAAAGCTCAGATACACCGGGCGGTCGCCGGCGCGCGCGCGCGCGCGGGCCGCGATTTCGGCCGGGCCTGTCTCGTGGACCGCGCGCGCGTCAAGGATGGCAATGCCGAGGTTGTCGTCGACCACCGTGCGGATGCCGACATGGGAGGATGCGGCCACGTCGATCAGCCCCTCCTTGACGGCGGTGTAGCAAAACGTGCCGTGGTCGATCCGCGCCGGGTCGTCGTCGGGCCATGTGTCGGTATGGGCATCCACCTGGATCAGCGCGACAGGCCCGTGCCGGGCGGCATGGGCGCGCAGGATCGGCAAGGTGATGGAATGATCGCCCCCGAGGGTGATCGCGCCAGCACCAGCATCCAGAATGGCGCCGATATGCGCCTCGATCCGGGCCGGCACATCGGCCGTGTGGGCATAGTCAAAGGCCATGTCGCCGTAATCGGCGATCGCCAGCGCCTCGAGCGGCGAATACCCGTCCCATCCGTAAGGCGGGTCATAGGGCTGCAGCGATGACGCGGCCCGGATCGCGCGCGGCCCAAGCCGGGTGCCGGGCCGGTTGGTGACCGCCTGGTCGAAGGGGATGCCGGTGACCGCCAGATCGACGCCGGTCAGGTCCTTTGTATAGCGTCGGCGCAGGAAACTGGGCGCACCGGCGAATGCGTTCTCGAACGACAGCCCCTTCAACCCGGTGCGGGTGATCGCGCCATCGACCTCGTTCTTTGCGTCTTCCAATGCCATGATGGCCCCCGTTTTCGCACCTTTGCCCCGGCAATGACGCCAGACCCGGGATCTGTCCAGCCCCGGCAACTTGCCGACCACACTTGCCCCGATCTGCCGCTTCGGGCAAGGAAGGCGTCGCACAGACCCGAGGGGACCAAGCACATGACCGACAAGACCGCCGACCAGGCGCTGCGCGACGCCTTTCTCGAAGGGATGAGCCGGTCCGCGGCCTCGGTTTCCGTCGTCACCACCGACGGTCCGGCCGGGCGTGGCGGGGTGACGGTTTCGGCGATGACGTCGATCTCGGCCGATGGCGAGAGACCGACGATGCTGACCTGCCTGAATGCCTCATCCTCGGCGCTGCCGCTGGTGTTGGAGAACGGGTGCTTTTGCATCAATGTGCTGCGCACCGGACAAACCGAGATCTCGGATGTCTTCTCGTCGCGCTACCCTCCGCCCGGCGGCGACAAGTTCAACGTGGTGAGCGTTGAAACCCTCAAGACAGGCGCGCCGCGCATTGCCGAGGCGCTGGTCAGTTTCGACTGCCGCCTGATCTCGGCCGAACGCCACGGCACGCACCATATCTGCATCGGCGCGGTCGAGGCCGTGGTGACCGCCCATTCAGGCGATCCGCTGCTGTACGGGATGCGCAGGTACCTGCGCGCGGAAGATCACTGATCGGACACGGACGCGGCCCTGCAGGAGGCCTGCAATCCTGCACCTAGTCGGCGGCCGCCATGGGCAGGGCACGTTCCGCGATGCGCGCCAGCAGGCTGGCACCGATGGGCGACACCGCGTCGTTGAAATCATAGGCCGGATGATGGAGCCCCGCCCCCGGCCCCGTTCCCACGAAGAAATACGCCCCCGGACGCACCTGAAGCATGTAGGAAAAATCCTCGGCCCCCATCTCGCGCCCCGCGTTGTCTTTCGTCTGGTCGGCGCCCACCACGTCCCTGGCGACCTCCGCCACGAAGCGCGCCGCGTCGGGGTCGTTGATCGTGGCCGGGTAGCCGATGACGTAGTCCAGCCGGGCCGCAAGCCCGAAACTGGCCGCCTGCCCGTCCACGATTTCCTTTAGCCGCCGCATCACCATGGCCTGCACGTCCGTATCGAACGTGCGCACGGTGCCGCAGATATAGGCCGTGCCGGGGATCACGTTATCGGTCGTGCCCGCATGGATCTGCGTGACAGACACCACCAGATCCTCGAGCGCATGATGGTTGCGCGACACGATGGTCTGGATCGCCTGCACCATCGACACCGCCGCCGTGATCGGATCGACCGTTTCATGGGGGGTGGCCCCGTGACCGCCGACGCCCTCGACATGGATATGGAAGGTGTCGACCGCCGCCATGATCGGCCCCGGCGTGGTGTGGACCTCGCCCAGATCCAGACCCGGCGCATTGTGCAGAGCATAGACCTCGGCGATGTCGAACCGGTCGAACACGCCTTGGTCCACCATCACCTCGGCCCCGCCGCCGGTTTCCTCGGCCGGTTGAAAGATCAGCGCCACGCTGCCCCGAAAGGCCCGCGTCTCGCACAGGTACCTGGCCGCGCCAAGCAGCATCGTCGTATGCCCGTCATGGCCGCAGGCATGCATCTTGCCCGGTATGGTAGAGGCATGGTCCGCGCCGGTTTCCTCGGCTATGGGCAGGGCGTCCATATCGGCGCGCAGACCGATGACCGGCCCCGCCCCCTGCCCGTGGATCAGGGCGACGATGCCGGTCTTGGCAAACCCTTCGTGGATTTCATCGACACCGAATTCGCGCAGCCGTTCGACCACGAAGCGCGCCGTCTGGTGGCAGGCGTCGCCCAGTTCCGGATGCGCATGCAGATGCCGCCGCCACCCGGTCATCTCATCGACCAGTCCGGCGATACGGTTGATGACGGGCATTGCTGGACTCCTTGGCAGGTCTCGGCTCTAAACCACGAACCCTGACCGATCCCGGAGACCCGTGCAATGGCCGATCACGCGCCCGACCAAGCCAGCCCGATGGACCGCCTTGTCGCCATCATGGCGGCGCTGCGCGATCCGGAAACCGGCTGCCCGTGGGATGTGGAACAGACCTTTGCCACCATCGCACCCTATACGATCGAAGAAGCCTACGAGGTATCCGATGCGATCGACCGCAAGGCCTGGGACGAGTTGAAGGGCGAATTGGGCGATCTGCTGTTCCAGTCCGTCTTTCATGCCCGGATGGCCGAGGAAGCCGGATTGTTCGATTTCGACGATGTCGCCACGGCGATCGCCGACAAGATGGTGGCCCGCCACCCGCATGTGTTCGGCACCGAAAGCCGGGACAAGTCCGCCGAACAGCAAACGGTCGATTGGGAAACCGTAAAGGCCGCGGAACGGGCCGCGCGCGCGCGTGGCGGGGTGCTGGAGGATGTGGCGCTTGGCCTGCCCGCGCTGATGCGCGCCGAAAAGCTGCAAAAACGCGCGGCGCGGGTGGGCTTTGACTGGCCCGAGATCGGGATGGTCGTCGACAAGATCGCCGAAGAAGCTCAGGAACTGGTTGAGGCCCGCGATACCCTTGGCCATGACAAGCGGGAGGAGGAGATGGGCGATCTGCTGTTCGTCATGGCCAACCTTGCGCGCCATCTGAAGGTCGACCCGGAAACCGCGTTGCGGCGCGCCAATGCGAAATTCACCCGTCGTTTCGCCCATATCGAGGCGGCGCTGGCGGCCCGCGGCAAGCGCCCCGAGGACAGCGACCTTGCCGAGATGGATGCGCTTTGGGATGACGCAAAGGACGCGGGCCTGTAGCGGATCATTGGGGATGATTCGACGGGCATTCGAAAAACACGCGACACTCAAACGCATATCCGCCCGGACAGGCGCCCGAGCAATCAGGGCTGCCGTTCACGATTTGATGACCGCGACGGTGCAATTCTTTTGGCATGAATCCGCGCATTCATTGATTGCAAACGAAGAATCCCCATTGAAAGGCTATTCATCGCATCGGGAAATGTGGCTAAATTGCAATAACCCGGATATCGAAATAGAGATACCCAATGCAATTCAATTCCCGGGCGGTATATGCCGGCTGAAATATCCAATGATCCAGTTCTCGAGGTTCCCCATGCTCCGCACAGCTCTTCTGACATCCGCCACGTTGATCTTCGCAACCGGCGCGGCCCTTGCCGAGGGTGGCAACGCCGCTCCGCCGCCGCCACCCGTGATCGTTGCGCAGACCGGGTTCGAGGGCCTGTATGCCGGCGTGGAACTCGGCCTTGGGCTTGGCGGTCCGATCAACGACACGGCTTCCGTCGATCCAATTTCGGATTTCGAGGATGGCAGCGCCTTTGGGGTGTTCGTCGGCTACAACTGGCAGCGCGACAATCTCGTGTTTGGCGGCGACTTGCGCTACCTGGCATTTGACGGGATCACCGCGGATGCGGGCGGCATGAACATCATTGAAGTCGACAACGTCATCGACCTGCGCGGGCGCCTTGGCTTCGACGCCGGCGACACGCTGTTTTACGGCGCAGTCGGCTATTCGCTTGCGAATGCCACTGATGCTGGCGGATCCTTCGATATGGACGGGTTCAATTACGGCCTTGGCGTCGAATACAACTTGAACGAGGATCTCTTTGTCGGCCTGGACTACACCGGCCGCGAAGTGGACGGCACCAGCGGTGCCGCCAACTACGAAAGCAGCCTCGACACCCTGACGCTCCGGCTCGGTCTGCGCTTCTGATCCCGCTACGCGATCGGCCCGCCCGACGGATCGGGCGGGCTTGCCCTTTGGCGTGAAACTGGGCATTCCGGCCTTCGAAGACGCAACCCGATGACGGGGGGCCGAAGGGAGAACGCCCGATGACGCAGCAAGCCGAGGCGCGGGGGATGGATGCGCCGGCGCAAGCCCTGCGTGCAGCTGTCTGGATGATCGGCGCGATCCTGGCTTTTTCTGCAATGGCCGTGGCCGGACGCGCGGCCGCCTTCGAACTCGATACATTCGAGCTCATGACGTATCGTTCGATCATCGGGCTCATCATCGTTGTTGTCGTGGGCGGCGCGGCAGGCACGCTGAACCAGGTCACACGCCGACATCTGGGCGTGCATTTCTTTCGCAACCTTGCCCATTTCACCGGCCAGAACCTGTGGTTCTATGCCATCACGGTGGCGCCGCTTGCGCTGGTCTTTGCGCTGGAATTCACCTCGCCGCTCTGGGTCATGGCACTGGCTGCGCTGTTCCTGGGCGAGCGGTTGACACCGATCAAGCTGCTGGCGGGGGGCCTTGGCTTTGTGGGGGTGCTTGTGGTCGTGCAACCGGGCGCGGCCCCGCTGAGCATGGGCATGGTGACAGCGGCGACGGCGGCGATCTTTTTCGCCACCACAGCGATCCTGACCAAACGGCTGACACGCACCGAAACGATCACCTGCATCTTGTTCTACCTGACCACGATGCAGCTGGTCATCAGCCTGATCGCATGCCTGATCGACGGGGATATGGCGCTGCCTTCGGCGGCGACGGCGCCGTGGTTGCTGGTCATCGGATGCGGCGGCCTGCTGGCGCATTTCTGCCTGACCACGGCCCTGTCGATCGCGCCCGCATCGATCGTCATGCCGATGGATTTCGTCCGCCTGCCCGCTATCGCGGTCGTGGGCATGTTGTTCTATCAAGAACCGCTGCAATGGGGCGTCCTGGTGGGGGCATGCCTGATATTCGCGGCCAATTACCTCAATATCATCACCGGACAGCGGCGATCCCGCTAAGGGCCTGTTAACGGCCCGTTGAGGCATGGGTGCGAGAACCGCCCGGTTTGTTGCAAAACCGACACAACGGCCCCGTTGAACGGGCACAATAAAAATGATGACGCTGCGGCAGAATTGACCAAAGCTCGCGAGGGCAGGATTACTGTTCTCCAATTGGGCATGAGGGATGTCTTGGGAGGGAAAATGACACGTCTTGCAACTGCAGCGGCGGCGCTGCTGGCGACCACAACACTTGCACAGGCCGGTGGAATAGAACGCAACGCGTTCACCACCGGTATCTTGTTCGAAACCGGAAACTACGTCGAATTGGGCTACAGCTTCAGCTCGCCCGACGTCAGCGGACAGGCCGTGGCC